>Ga0207951_100489_pt1 | contig 19449 bp, 18 predicted proteins | sample Subbio12Aug_8Bad_FD_184830 | JGI IMG/M metagenome (GOLD analysis project Ga0207951, IMG submission 184830) | Serpentinite rock and fluid subsurface biosphere microbial communities from McLaughlin Reserve, California, USA - CR12Aug_8Bad (SPAdes) | ecosystem: Environmental > Terrestrial > Deep... | reverse complement strand
ATTCCCCCACCGGCCACCATTTCGCGCATGTACTGGTGAATGACGGCCAGATGTGGCGGTACGTAGATGCCGCCGTATTTCTGCGCCGCCGAAAGGGCAAAGGCGTGATCATCGGCATTAATGGTGCCGCCCACTGCGGCAAGGCTGTTATGGCAATTTGTCAGCACATAAGGCAGTGCGAACTTGTCCAAGCCACTTGCCCGCGCTGTTTGGATAATGCTGACGTGTGTAATGTCGTGTGACGCCAAGGCATCAAAGCGCAGCTGCCACAAATCGGAGTCCTGGGAGGTATTGTGATTCTCCAGAATGGCGTGGGCCATCGTTCCCCGCCTCGCGCTCTCGCGCGTCACTTCGCGGCCCGTGCGCCGCTGCAGTATCTCCTCTACGTGTTGGCTGTCAGGGATGATTGTGTGCCCGTCCAGCAGGTAAACGCCTGCGGCAGATAGCTGAATCACGGTGCATCCTCCCTTAGCTTCATTTAAAGAATGCGTCGCACAACGTCAATTAAGGTGCCGTCGCGGTATTCCACCAGTGCAACTAGCTCCTCACTTTGGGCCAGAGGCTCAGGTTTGCCGGTGAGTTTTTCTGCCCGCCATTGCAGTTCTTCAATGGAAACGGTCTCGATGCCGAAGTCGTTTAGCTGTTCTTTTAATGTTTTCTGCGCCGGGTTAACGGCAATTCCGCGCTCGGTGACCAATACATCGATACACTCTCCCGGGGTAATGACGGTATGCACGCTATCCACCACAATGGGGAAGCGCCCGCGAATAAGTGGCGCGGTAACTAACCGCAGTTTTGTACCCGCTGCCGTGTCAGAATGACCGCCCGAGGCCCCCATCATAATGCCGTCGGAGCCTGTAAGTACGTTAACGTTAAACGCGGTGTCTATTTCCGTGGCGGCAAGCATCATAATGTCCGTAATGTGCGCCGTGCACGCCTTGGCATGAATGTTGGCGTAATAGGAAGCGGACATTTCCACGTGGCGTGGATTTGTGCGCAGGCTTTCTACCGCTGCGAGATCAAAGCACTGTGTGTCCAAAATTGCGGAGAAGTACCCTTCCTGAAGCATCTCGCAGATATAGCCCGTACTGCCTCCGGTGCAGAAGCCTCCCCTAAGACCCGTTTCCGCCATGCTCTCCTTAAGGAGTTTGGCGACAGCGAGTGATGCTCCCCCCGTGCCCGCCTGAAACGAGAACCCTTCACGAAAATACCCCGAGGCTTCTATAACGCGCATGGCTTGCGCGGCGATGTGCAGTTCGAGCGGATCGCGGGTGATGCGCGTCGCTCCCGTCATAATCCCCTTGGGGTCGCCAACCTTATCTACTTTCACTACCAAGTCCACCTGGGTTTGGGGAATGCTGATCGGAAGCGCGGGATATGGGACTATGTTATCCGTTATGCCTACCACAAAGTCAGCGTACTGCGCGTCTACCATGGCGTAGCCCAATGAACCGCATGCGGCCGGCCCATGAATGCCGTTCATGTTGCCGTACACGTCGGCAGACGACGCCCCTAAAAAAGCTACATCTATTTTTAGTTCACCCGCTTCGATGGCGCGCGCACGGCCGCCATGCGAGCGAATAACTACCGGGGACTTAAGGAGCGATTCGCGCGTTAGGACTTCGGCCAGCTCGCCTCTTAGCCCGCTTGTAGTAATGGCGGTAATGACTCCACTACGAATATGGGGAATAAGTGCTTGATGAATGTTCTGCAGGGAACTAGGAGCAAGCGTTAGGTCTTTAATGCCTAAGGCGGCAATTTCGTCTACCACCATGTTGACGAGCATATCTCCGTTACGGAAGTGATGGTGGAAGGAAATTGTCATGCCACTCTTAAGCCCGCTCGCCAGAATGGCTTCGCGCAGAGATGCCAAGAACTTTTTGCCTGCCCCCATCCCTATCCCTAGGTGTCTGCGGATAGGCGGGGCGTAGTGAGCGCCTGTAGGTGGGGTGGCAAAAACGCCTGCGTAGGGCTTAAGTTCCCCGAGATTCTCTATGAATGAGGGCACTGACCTGCCTACTTTGTTAGTAACCATCACCGCGCCCTCACCTCCCGCAAGCTCTTTGAAGCATTGGCTATGTCCACTACTCTTTGCGCTCTCGCCACAATGGGGCCATCTACCATCCTGCCCTCAACCGCAACGACCCCCGCGCCTCTCTCTAGCGCTTCGGTGTAGGCGGCGAGGACGCGCTCTGCTTTGCTCAGTTCCTCTGGGGTGGGAAGAAAGACCTCATGCGCAAGAGCAATCTGGCGGGGGTGAACACAACTCTTTCCCGCAAACCCGAGCTGCTTGGCAGCCCGTACGTCTGCCTTAAAGGCAGCGTCGTCCTCGACGAGCGTGAAAACAGTGTCAATCGGGTCGATGCCTGCGGCTCGGGCGGCCAGCACCACGGCTGTACGGGCATAGAGCAGCTCGTGCCCACCGGGCGTACGCTCTGACTGAATACTATTAGTGAAGTCCTCGGCCCCAAACGACATCGCTACAAGGCGCGGTGACGAAAGAGCAATGGTACTCGCGTTCATAACGCCTTTTGCCGTCTCGATGGATGCCATTATCTTGACGGTACCGACGGGCAGCCCGGCGTCCGCTTCACATCGGCCCAGAAGTTCATCTAGGCAGGCTACATCTTCAGCTGACTCAACCATGGCCAAGCGCAAGGCGTGTGGCTTCACTGGCACAAGCGCACTGACGTCCGCCGCAAAAAATGGTGTGTGGCGGCCATTGATGCGCACACATACTTCACACACACCAAAGTCTAGCGTCTTTAGCGCACTGACAACCAGTTCGCGTGCAGCGTCCTTCTGGTCCACAGCCACCGCATCCTCTAGGTCAAGAATAATACTGTCTGGCGTAAAGACGGGAGCGTCAATAATGAGCGCGGGGTTGTTGCCGGGCACAAAAAGCATGCTGCGTCGAAGACGATTGCTCATGTATGTCACTCTATCGCCCGCCTTAGGGCTGTTGCTACCCTGGCCCGCAGAACGAAATCTAACGCCCCGCTGTCAACGACCTCCAGAGAAGCCGCTGTAACGCCCAATTCTGCGGCAACCGCGCGCACACTCTCCTGCATTGACGAAGAAAACCTTGGGCCTACCTTGCTCTTAATGTATATTGCAAGCTTCTCTGGGGATGGTGCAACGTGCACCAAGACATCGCCGGATTCAAAACTCCCTGCTTGCGCGCAGCGCTTAATTAATGTACTCATAGCTTCACTCCTGTAGTTTTACTCGCGACACAATAAAGACCTGGATATGTATCCATGGATACATATCGCGCTAACGAAGCGGGCTCTTTTATGTCTATCGATGGAAAAACTGCTAGCATACTGCTTCAGCGCGGGCCTTTATCGATTCACCACCTTGTTCTCACTTGGTTCTGATGGATTCATGTATACATTCTAGCATGACGAGTGTCTTCCTGCAAGAAATTTTTGCGCTTGAAAGATTTTTTTGTGAATTTGACCCTAGGCCCACTGCTCTAGGTAAGCAGCTTTAGCGTTCTCTACATGCCTACGCGCCAGGAACTCTGCCAATTCGGCATCCCCCAACTCTATGGCATCAACGATGGCGCAATGCTCCTTCCACGCTGACACCTGTCGCGACGGTGAAGTGAGACTGATGCCGCGCAAGTTGCGAAGCTGGCCGGTAAACGATGCCACCAGCTGCTCGATGCGCGGGCTGCGGCTGGCCCGGATTAGAATAGAGTTGAACTCGGCGTGCACTGCCATGTACCCCGCCAAATTCTCCGGTAGCGGGCGCATCTTCTCTAGCTTTTCGCGCAACGCGGAAATGTCGTGGGGCGTGATGTTGTCTGCGGCTAACCGTAACGCCAGGCCTTCTAGGACGGCGCGGAGATTGTATATCTCTACGGCGTCCTCCTGCTTGAGACTGGAAACAATCGTACCGCGTCGCGGGGTCACGACAATGAGCGCTTCCTGCTCGAGCATGCGTAAAGCCTCGCGCACGGGTGTGCGGCTGACTCCTAGCTGCTTGGCTAATAGCGTGTCAAACAATCGCTCCCCGGAGGGCAGATGCCCCCGCAAAATGGCCGTACGTAGCTTCTCGTGCACAATGTCCCTAATTGGCCGCAGGTCTGTTATATCCACCGGTGTTAGTACTGACAATCTAAACAGCTCCTTGCAGCGTAAAATATACCTGCACACAGTATACCACTCGCTGCGGGAAAGCGAAAAGCAACCGCGTGTCGTAAAATGACATGGGGAAAATTAGCAGGAGCTCAGCAATGAATCCACTGCTTACAGGCAACGAGACCATTACCCGCGGCGCATATGAATATGCCGTGTTCGCTAAGATTCCGATGCTAGAGCCAAGTGACAGCCAGGAAGCCAAGGACTATGTCGGGCTTGGGTTAAGCATCAGCGAGCAGTTTGAGGAGAGGGTCATTCACCTCAAGGCATAAGGTAGTTTTAAGTGCCTCCACCTGTCTGCCGCCTTGCCTGCCGGCAGGCAGGACAGGCAGGCCTGTATGGCGGCTCCCAGGTCCCTGCCCCCACCTCTCGTGTAGCACGGCTTAGTTCATGTAGCAGTCTTTGCTACACTATTGCGCCTTCGTGGCACAACAACCCCATCGTTCCCTACAAGACCAGCTTGTTTGATATCTTCCTCTGATTCCACCCTTGGCTTTGTGCCCACGTCAGGTAATGGCTCCGCTCTTCTCCTTCATGAATCTCCCTCAGGAAACTTATAAAGCCGTGCAACCCTCCGACATCATCAAGAACAAATGCCCCATCCTTGTGAATGCATACCGGCCTATGCTGCTTCAAAACCGTCGCTTCTGCATCCGACAGCTCATCCTCTGTAATGTGACCCTTTTGCAGTAGGTCTCCGGCAGCCCTTTCCTTGGTAATGGCCACCGTCCAGTCATCCCCAAAATCATAGTTGTAGATTAGTTTGTGTGTTACAGGGAAACTACCATGGTCGATGCCTACAGCTTCGTCCTTGAAGGCCAAGACCCCTGCTACTTCAAGACGTTCAAGCAAGCTCTCTGTTCCACAATCCATCATCAGGGAATTACGCATTTCTTCCAGCGTTAAGGCCACAAGCGGAGTCCTTTTTACAACGCTCGGCCTAGCCTCATTCGTCACCTTACGCCGATTCATGTAGTCACTTAAGGGTTCCTTAACCTCGACCATTGGGAACCGCCCCATCAGTTGTCTGACATCATCCTGGGCCCACTCGTAATCTTCTGCACTTCCTTGAAAGGAGTATGGTCCTGTGTACTTCTTCTTGAGCCATGTCCTTATGCTCCCTTCTTGATAGTCGTCATCCCAAAAAAGAGCGTGCTCGCACTCGCTAGGGGGCTGAAACAATATACCCACCAAATCAGCCCATCCCTTCACAGTCGCACCCGTTAGCCTGTTATAGAGCTCCCCTGGCAGGATGAACCTGCGTAGATGAGAATTATGCCATCCAAAAAGCCTTTGTATGGCATAATGTAGATTGTGTAGGGGCATGTCTGATGGAATCAAGATATTTCTGCTGATTGCGTCACCTGTTGAGGATCCGCCGTATTGGCGCAGAACCGCTCTCTCCATGTCGTCCAAATGCTCGTCCTTTATCTCCAAACGGAGATGTACTGCGCTGAGCGTGCCCATTCCCCCAGTACGTTTACTTGTCATAATCTGTCCCCTCCATCTCAACTTGTTGTGTAGGACTTGTCTATTTCCTTGCCATGTAGACACCAAAAACGTCGCCAATGGGGACGGCAAACCGCCACACCCCGAGCTGTTGGATATCGTAGACGATAGCTCCATGCAGCAGTCCTTTGGCGGCAACCAGTACCCGTCCTACGCTCCGGGGCCTATTTAGCTACGATTCTTTAAGCCGGAAAAATTTTGCGCGGCACATGGACGACGTCTATAAACATGTCACCCCGGGGAACATGGGCCTTAATCGCACTGATGTTTGGGCAAAAGTAGCAAAAATAATCTCTTGGTGCCTTGAGCCAACTTCTTTGTCTTCAGGCAATTCTGCTTAAAACTCAAACCATATTAGGGTTTGAACAGGTTTGCCACGTTCCATGCGCAAAACAACGACGCGACCTATCTTGCAGAGGTGCAGGCCGTGGTTCTGCTCGGCTCTACCTCTTAAGAATTTCGGCCCTGTAACGCATTTCCCTGCAGCGATCTGTCGATTTGTATCTGCTGCGCCAGCTTGGGTGTAGTGAGTCGGCGGATGTCGCGAACCTCCGTCCCCTTAGGACACTCCCGTGCCCGCTAGGCTTCCTGAACTTGACCAAAGGCAGGGTTAAGAATCTGCAGAGCTGGCACTGGATCACGATTACTGCCGCCAAAATTGAGGGCAATACAATCATCGCCGACGCCTCCGACGAAGGCATGCATCGACGCTTCGATCTAGGAATGTGGTATCTGTCAACCCGACTTCCCGGGGGTTTAGTCTACCTGAATTAAGCCTGCAAGCTGCTGTGGCCAAAAACCATGGTGGTGAGCGTTAAGGAAAAGTCGGGACAGGAGCGGTTTTTCCCCTTGCTCAAGGGCCATCTCATGGATGCCGAAACGCACAGGCAATATGCACCCCGAGAAATGGAGTTCAGCAGTATCTATGCAGAAAAGCTTGAGCGATTACTTGAAAATATGAATTGGATGGAGTGGCATGCGCTACCTGCATTATATTGCGGCAACCACATCTTACTTAAACGCAAAACTAACACTGAGGCCCTTTAATAGAAAGGAGTTCTAAAACCCATGCTGTCCGCTCTATAGGTCATAGTTTATATTTGACGCTTACCTATTTGCTATTCACTTGTAATTCCGTGAAGTCGCCGGTCATCTGCAAGAATACAAAATATACCCATCCTAGCAGGATAATCACAACGGTCTATCCAATTATTGCATTACCACCTGTTCCGGTTTACAAGTAATTAAGCCACGAGATGTCGAACTTAAGGAGGCCCGCAATGTCCGATGATATTGCCCGCGCGCTGCACCAACACAACATAGCTAGCCGGTTAAATACAGAGAGCTTGCACAACGGCCTAGCTCGCATCGATGCCTTGCTTCGGGACCCTGCACCAGGTCTGTTCAGAAGCCCTGAGTTTTTATTGACTGCCAAGGCTCAAATTGAAGCAGCCCTCAAAGCCACCTATAATACGGCCAAGCTCGGAGTTCTCGTGCCGGTGGGCATGTGGGGCCTTACCACTGGGCTGGGGTTCCCTGATTTAGACATCAATCTCCTTGGCATCGGGCGACATCGCTTCTTTCTTTTTCACAGTGCTCTTGGCTTAGTCATACTTAGAAAATTCTATCTAAACTGGCTAGATTCTCAAGAACATCCCGAAGCCTGGTCAAACAGGGTAAGGCAAAAAATATCTGAAGCCATTCTCGGCAGCTTCGCCATAGGGGTGGGCGCGCATTTGCTTACAGATGTATTTCAGCCTAAGGCCGTGATCTTCCCTATCTTCGGTTCTTTGGTTAATGGTACACTCGTCGACGATAACATCTGGCTTTTGGGGAATTCACTTTGGGCATTTAAGATTGGCCATGATATCTTCTCACTAGTGCTTTCTGATGAACTTGCTTCTGCCAAGGCTTGTGTTAATCGAACATTTGGTCAAAAACTAGTGCTCCCAGCAGAATATCAGGAGGTGTTGGTGTGTTCCTAGCTGGTCTATCGACACTAAGCCGTGAAGAGCTCATACTGCTTTTGGCGCAAATGAAGGTTATGGATAGCTGGAATATAGTAAACACAGGCATACAAAGGACCGCGCATATTGTCAAACGAAGAGCATTTGAAGCCGTACAATTGGCAGCAGAAAGATTCCGTAAACCGGAAATAGGGGCCAAGATCGAGGAGTTCAACGCCAAGACAGAATGGAACTTTGATGTTGTCTCTCACAAGATTGAACAGGAGATCAAGACCCTATCCCAGTTAAGCACACTCGAACTACAGGTCAGACTTCGCATGAACCTAGTGGAACTTGCCAAAGTAGATCGGACTGTCAAAGATGTCGCACTTGCCAACGCCATTGTACATAGGGCTGCCAAAACCCTCAAAATTGATGTCCGACTATATCTAGATGCAGGCTCGCTCGAGGAAGACGTCGCTACGGCTATCGTGACCGGGATGATAACAGAACTTAAGAAGAAACTCGCTAGTCTTTCACCGGAAGAACGGCAGAAGTTCGAAGACTTACTGAGACAAGAAGTGGCACGCTTAACAGAGTCTGACCGCGAAGCCCTCCGTCGGGCTCTCGGGCTAGACTCTCTCACAGCCACGACCCTGCTCACCTTCCTCAAAACAACTTCCACTGTTGTAGCTACTCAACTACTCATCAGTAGTTTCAGCTTTGGCGCTTATCTCTTCCTGACCACCTTTATTAGGGCAACCTCTCTACTTCTAGGCATCACCTTCTCATTTGGGACCTACATGGCGGCCACATCTACCCTTGCTTTCCTGCTCTCAGCACCCTTTTTCTTGATCATGGCCGGAGTATCAGGTGGAGCACTCTTACGCAAGGCCGACACGCGAATTGACGACGAGTTTGCTAAGGTGTTGGTGCTCGTGGGGAGGTCGAAGATATCCAGTACGCCTCATCCCTAATTGGTCCCATTTGAAGAAATTTTCACGGGTAGTTGTTAAAAAAGTTGCGAAAGGTGAGGGTAATGAAAAACTATTACCAGACCTTAGGCGTACCGCATACTGAGTCCTCAGAAGGAATCAGGGTAGCGTTTAGAAAAAAGGCTAAACTATTCCATCCAGACGTCTGTAAGCTTCCTGACGCACATCAGCGTTTTATAGAGGTCGCAGAAGCGTATGAAATTCTCCGGGAACCGACCAGTAGAGCAAAATATGATGTCCTTTTGAAAGAGACGAGATCGGGAGCGTCTACTGACTTCAGCGTTCATCAGAAGAAGGCGCGTGAAACGGCCAATCATTACTCATCTGTAAGTCTAGACGATGTGTTAAGCACTATTGCAGCATTCACTTATGAGCTAGGCCGAGGGATTGTTCTAGGTGATAGAGATAAGCCCCAGGCTACATTTGGAGACTACGCCAGAATGGGATTCTACGGGCTGTTATTGATAGTCGCGATTGCAATTTCTTTCACTGGTGTCGGTACACTTCCGGGGATAGGTATGTTCTACATAGTATGGCACAGTGCCAGTAAGGATGGTCGTTTCTTGGGACTAGGACCATTCTTGGTGTCTACGCTGGTGACTGTCGCAGTGTTACTCTTTGTAGGGGCTGCTATCTTTAGTTAAATCATAACCCTACCACGTACACCAAGCCTGTTTCTGGCAATATAAAAGTGCACAGTTTGGCAACGAAAAGTGCAGAGTTGGCGGCTATAGAAGGAGCCAGCTGCTAGCGTCCTGAACAATACCCTCTTGAGGCTCAAAACTCAGGAGGTAGAGAGAGGAATGCTAACAGTGGCCCAAAGCAATTATATCAAGGACATTCGAGAAAACGAAGACGCCAATGTCAGCGAAATTGCCAGACGCCTGAAGATCAACTGACCAACAGCAACCTACTAAGCAAAGGGAACATCAGGTAATGGGAGCAGAACACGAGGAGCGTCTTAGGACCTGGCTTACGGAGGACCAGCTAAGACCGCGCAAGTACCGTCGTAAGACCCCAGTCTTATTCCGGCAACTCCAAGAAGAAGGCTCCTACACCGGCTCCGACCGAACCGTGCGGCACTACGTAAAAAAGATCAAGGTAGAGTTGGTCAGGAAAGAGCCCCATGCAAGGCTTGAGCACGCGCCCGGTGCAGCACAGGTGGATTTTAGAGATACGCTAACTGTTCTTGCTGGCGATGAGACCCACGAACGAGTAGCCCATAAACCAGTGATGAGCTTTCCATACAACTTCGAACTTGGAACTAGGACGCTAACGCCCTCATCGACCGGCTCATTCATCACTCACACATCCTAGCCTTTGCGGGCGAGAGTTTCCGATTTAAACAAGCTTTAGTACGCAGGAATTTCGTCCGATAACTTCCTTTTTCCCTGCCCCCTCGGGGGCAGGGAAGGCACAGGACGCTATGCACAAATTAGTTGCCAAACTGTGCACTTCCTACTTGCCAAACACATCCATCGCCCCTAGTGACGCGCTGAGCCAGATGCAGAGTCTCACAAAAAACGGGTCCGCGATATTGCAACTTCACAGCAACCCGTAGCGATTTCGTTATTCTGGGCAATCGGAAATTTCTCGAGGCACAAGAGTACCTGTCCCCTGCGTTCTGAGCCTGCTATGAAAGCCCACATTGTTCTGCTTCACCTCTACGCCCACATACCATAGGGCGGGGTGCACTACTCAAAGTCGGCCTCTCGCATGACGCTTTCCTTATCGCTATCTTCGCCATGTGGCCCACCCCCATTACTCATTCCCCCTTCAATTCGATGTTTGGGAGGGCTTCCCTGCTTGAGATTGAGAAGACATCTTCGTGCATCGGCACGCCATGAGCAGTGTTATCACATGGCATTCCATCACGCATTCTCTATGTCTCTTGGCAGGTTTCTCATGAATATTGTCGAATTCTGCATAGTTCAATCCTTGCTTTAACTGTCAGGGGGCTAGCTATGAAATTGTTTGATACAATTCCAGATAGGTTCTTCAACCTACTAGCATCACCTAACCGCGCGGTCTATGCCGAGGCGGTCTTACTGCTGTATGAGCATTATCAGGCAAACCAGTTTGGTATCCCCTATGAAATTATGCGTGATGGCTTCCAGGAACTAATCGAGACTATTGAAGAAACAGGCACGACCTTCGATCAGCCGGACGAGGAAGAGGCCCCCACAGAGTTCACCTCAGATACCGATCTGTTTAGATCCAAGGCCAATTTGCTGCTTCGGCAGCTAAAGAATTACGGGTGGATAGATATCGAAGACCGCGCCAATTACCAGCGGTTTATAGTCCTCCCGCATTACTCTAGCCGCTTGCTTGAGGTGTTAAAGGACCTATGCAATCACCGTGCTGTCGAATACCAACGATTCGCCTTTGTCACCTTCACCCTGCTTAATAGCAAGTCTGATCGCCCTGCCTATGCAATTCTTGAAGCCGAGGACACCACACGCAAATTTATTGGCGCGTTAAGAGAACTAACGAATAACATGCGCAACCATATGGATGAAGTCGTCAGGAAAACGTCCATACAAGAAGTCCTCGACTACCATTTTGGCGAGTACAAAACCAAGATTGTAGATCGCAGCTATCACCGGCTCAAGACTTCAGACCACGTCTCCCGTTATAGGCTCCGCATACTGGAGATTGTACAAAACTACCTAGCTGATCAGGATATTTTTGATGAGCTAGTGCTGAGTGGCCTGCAAGAAGATGTCTCTCGAGAAAAGGCTGGCGACCTATTGCGCTCTGCCCTTCTCTACATCGAAGAGGCCTACCGCAGCCTCGACGACACCTTATACCAAATTGACCTTCGCCACCACCAATATGTTCGCGCTTCCTTTGACCGTGCACGGTACTTAGGTCAATACAGCCAGGGGTTGGACAAGCGCCTCGGTCAGGTACTCGAATGGGCTGCGCAGAATGAATCTGCAGCCCTAGATGAAGCCTTTAGCCTAATCCGTATTAGTCAGGTTAACGAAGGCTCACTCCTTCCACCGCGCAAAAAACGCCAACCCTTAGAGCCCGAGCCCCCTGCCGTGGTGGTTATCCCCGAGGAGCTACGACAGCGTCAGCGAGACCTCAACCTGACCCGCATGAAACAGGCCATCACCAGAGAGAAAGTAACGCTCTATGTCCTAGAGCGCATGGGTGACCGTCAAAACATCTTCATGGAAGAGTTCGCTCCAGAGAGCGCAGAGGATTTCATCTACCTCGCATTTGTCTATCTTTATGGCAGTGACGGGAAGAGTGGCTACCAGATAAAGCGACAGCCCAACCACCCGATTGCTACCTCTAGTCGCTACAGCTTCAGTAACCATCAGATTGTTAAAGTTCATCCGAAGGGAGCTGGCACCTATGTTCGACGACCTCAGTGAAAACGACAAAGAACAGGTTCGAGACATTGTTAATCGCTTGTTAAGTGTAAATATCTTGGTAAAGGACACCGAGCCAGAACGTTATCAGTGGGCAAGGCGCCACAAGACTGTTCTAGGAGAGTTCTTCAAGGGCCTAGGCTGGAGCTTCGTGATGGATGACCGCCACGATTGCGTTTTTGTTCACTCACCAGAATCCATGCATAGGTTGCGGCTGACTAGAGACGAAAGCATCTGGATATTAGTCTTGAGGCTACTCTATCAGGAAAAACGTTCCGAGTTAGCGCTGAGCGAGTTCCCCGTAGCCTCTTTGCACGAAATCAGGGCCAAATATGCCACCTTCCAGATCCCCTTTGTCAACAAAACCAGGTTGCAGGACTTTATTAAATTGGCTGTACGGTATAAATTGCTGTCAACCATAGATGACGACATACGATCTGACGATTGCAGATTTACACTCTACCACTCTTTGCTCCATGCCGTAAGCGCAGAAAAGGTTGAGCAACTGTACCAAAGGATTAAACGTTATCTCGAGGACGGAGGCGCTCCCGATGAAGTGGCTGAAGAAGCTGAGACTAATTAACTGGCATTACTTTGCCGACGAAACACTAAACTTTGGCCAACAGACCATTATCACCGGCATGACCGGTGCCGGCAAATCAACAATAATTGACGCCATTCAAGTGCTGCTTGTAGCCAACCAACGCCAGATCAAATTCAATTCTGCCGCCCACGAAGATGCCAAACGCAGCCTCCTCAGCTATTTGCGCGGGAAGATTGGCAGCCACGAACGCACCTACACGCGAGAGAATGAATTTACCTCATATATAATTGCGGAGTTCCGCGATGAGAAGAAACGCGAGAGCTTCATCATCGGAGTTGTCATGGATATCCACCGCGACGACGCCATAGTGGAAGAATACTTTATTATTAATGACTGCAAGATGGCCGATCTCATTCTTCGCAGCCCAAACGGCAACTGGCGCACTCGCGAGGAGTTCCACCGCAGCCATGCTGGAAAGAACGCCATCTTCGAGCGCACCAAAACCGGCTACCAAAATGCTCTTCTCAACCGCATGGGGCAGCTCGAGAATCGCTTCTTTTCTGTCTTTTGCCGAGCACTTTCCTTTAAGCCCCTCGATGACATCCGGGACTTCGTCTATAATTTCATCCTCGAGAAAAAGGAGCTTCAGCTCGACCTTCTCAAACAGAACTTCGAGCTGCATGAAAAATACAAGCGAGATCTAGCAGACCTTGAAGAACGTCGGTCTAGTCTGCAGCATATAACCGATAAATACAATGCCTATCTCCAATACAGAGATACAGCATGGCTGCAACAATATGTAATCTTAAGCCTATATAGCAAATCGGCAGAAGACGTCCTCCATAGGGTTAGAGCATCGTTAGACAAGGAAACCGGACATTGGGCAAAAACCGAGGCTTTAGTCAACCTCACCAAACAAGATCGGGATAAAGCCGGTAGCAACCATGAGGCAGCATTAGATAAATTGAAGAGCCACGGTACCCGCCATATTCAGGACTCCCTCGAGCGCAGGATTGCCGAACAGCGCAAAACCTTAGCCGCGCATCTGAGTACACTCTCCACCATTACCGACATCATCAGGCGTGAGTCTGCACTCATCACCGAGCTTCTTACCCATAAGGGCAACAACGTGTGGCAATGGGAAGGGACCGATAAGGCTCAACTGGAGTCCATTGCGGGATGCCTGGCTGTCCTCCCCCCTACTAACGCAGATACGGCCCTAACAGAACAAATGAAAACTGCTGGAGCGTTCCTCGCTTCGCTTAAAAATCGTGCTGTCGAGAAGTCGGGGCAGCTCAAACGACAGCTAGATGACCTCGAAAAGGAAGCGCAACTCCTCAGAGTAGACATAGAGAACCTCAAGAATAAGCAGCGACCCTACAAAGAGCAGTTACTCAAATTGAAGGCCCTGCTTTCCAAAAACTTAGCAGGTCGCTCCCCTGTCTGGGTCCTTTGCGAAGAGCTAGAAATATGCGACGAAGCCTGGCGTAACGCTATCGAAGGCTATCTCAACACGCAGCGATTTGACCTTCTGGTAAGACCAGAAGTCTTTGCTGAAGCCCTAACTATCTACGAACAAGAAAAAAAGCTCCATAACCTCGATGATGTCGGACTCGTAGACACCGAAAAAGAGCAGAAATACCTCAATGCCGTTAAACCAGGCTCCTTAGCACAGTTGCTCGTGGCTGAGAATCCCATTGTCCAATCTCGTGTCCATCACCTCCTAGGTAGCGTAATGCTGGCAAAAGATGAGCAAGAACTACGCCTACACAACACCGCCGTCACGCAAAGCTGTATGTCTTATAACAATCTCGTGGCGCGCCAAATGGCACGGAGTCGATTCGAAATCCCCTATATCGGAGCCCAGGCCATCGTGCGTCAGCTCGAAATAAAGCAGCAAGAGCTCCAATCGGCAGAACACGAGTTACTAAAGTTAAAGTCCGACGCCGCGTGGCTCGCCGCTCTGTCCAATAAGCTAGACGAAAAGAAATCTCGCTATGAAATGATCTCCCAGCATTTGCACCTACCCCGCACTATAGTTACACTAGAAACGGAAATCCACGATCTCAACACCCAGTTGCAAGCACTCGACACCGTAGAGCTCAAGGCCCTTGAAGCGGAGGTCAAGTTTTGGAGCAGTCAGAAGACCGAACTTGATGGCAAATTAGAGCAGCTAATAGTTGCGAGGGAGAATATTTTTGCAAAGATACAGGACTTAAAGCTGCAAGTCAGCGGGAATGAGCACGCCTTGCGACGCAAAGAACAGGAAGTCCACTCATGGGTCACTCAGTATCATGAGGACCTCTTGGCAAAAGCTCAAGAACGCCTAGCAGACGCCCTCAAACAAACACATTCCTTTGAAGTGAGAATCACTAACTGGGAAACTAGCCAAAAGTCTAGTTCCACCCGATGCGACAACGAGTTCATCGAGCTTCGCGAAGCCCGCCATGCGTACAATCTGCGCTATTCCTTCAGTAGCGATCATGCTGCCGAGGACAACGAGACATATCAGGACGTGCTGAATAAAGTCAGCGGCATCGACATACCACGCTACCAGGAGCAACTGCAGGAGTCCTTACGGCAAGCCGAAGACCAGTTTAAGTCCCATTTCATGCACAAAATGCGCGAAGCCATCCACGAGGCTAAGCGCGAGTTTCAGCGCATCAACAACGCCCTGAAGCTCTTTCCTTTCCAAGACGACGAATATTATTTTGAGCTTACAGCCAGCGACAAATTCAAGCAGTTCTACGACTGCATCATGGACGAATCACTGGCAGATCGCGACTCACTCTTTGCCCGGCCTGAGGACGAGCGTTCAGCTACCCTAAAAACTCTCTTTGATAAACTCATCCGTGGCGACGCTGACACCCAAGACGAGTTCACCGATTACCGCAGGTACCTCGACTTCGATATCATTGTATATAGCCACGGCTCCCGATACTCCTTCTCTAACGTACTGCGGGAGAAATCTGGCGGAGAAACCCAAACCCCCTTCTATATCATCATCCTAGCCGCCTTTAACCAACTCTACAGCAATAACAAAACCATGCGCTTAGTAGTCTTTGACGAAGCCTTCAACAAGATGGACGAGCAGCGCATCAAGACTAGCCTGCGGCTTATCAAGAAGCTCAACCTGCAGCTCATTGCAGCAGTGCCCGATGAGAAACTCCAACACATGGCTGCAGAAGTGACTACCACCCTCGTGGTAACCAGAGACAACCTCACCTGTTTCGTAGATACGATGCAGCTAGAGGAGGTGGTCGCTACAGATGAAGACTATCAATCAGTACAAGGCCAGATTACTTTCTTCCCTCCTGAGTAAATATGAGTCAAGCGTGTCTTTTCAAGATGGTACTCCCAGCAAGCAACGCCCGCAGATGACCATGGCTCAATCCCCCCTCATGGCCGATTACTACGATGAAATGGATTACACCAAAAGGGAGACGATACATGAGGCTCTCCGGGAGTTAGAGGCCGAAGGGCTAGTGTCCCTTACCTGGCCTAAGCATCGCGACAAAGTCGAAGTGGCCAAGGTATACCTTGAACTTAGCCTCGTAGACGAGGCGTATCGTATTGCGGGCCTTACGCCTAAAGCAGACAAGCTCACTTTGCTACGGCAAATACTCAATCCCCTTCTCCGCCATCCCTGGCCATGGGTGCAGGGATGGGCTCAAATTACAAACGAGGCCCTAGTAAACCGTAAATCCGCCGGACTAGATTTAGATGCCCCCGAGCTCTACGCTAAATTAGTAAAGGTCTTATTAAGCCTGCCGGACCTTAAAGAGAGCACGCCAAAACGAGTCTTTAGCCAAAATGTATTGGGCGACTCCAAAGAGTTTGAGCAAATGGTCGAGAAGCCCCTACTTCGATTGCTCAGGGATAACACCCCAGAAGAATATGAGACCGACGAGGAATATCTCGACAGCGTCAACCTCGTAATCCATCCCAAACACACTCTACTGGCAGGTGATCTCCAAATCGCCCTTAATGACAACAACATCAATCTCTCCGCCTTCGCCGGGGGCCTAGGTTTATCTCACTCCACCATCAAGACGATGACCATCACATCACTCCCCGCATCTCCCATTCTCACCGTAGAGAATCTCACCACCTACTACCAGATAGTGCAACAACCATCCTCACCATGGGGGCTTGTCATCTATACCGGCGGGTTTCCCCACAGCGGCACCCAGCTGCTCCTCTCCAAGATCTCCACCTTCATCAAAAACAATCCCCCAGCAATAGACGTCTATCACTGGGGAGATATTGACTATGGCGGTATACGTATCTTTCAATATCTCAAGGAGCGGTTTTTCCCCTTGCTCAAGCCCCATCTCATGGATGCCGAAACGTACAGGCAATATGCACCCCGAGGAATGGAGTTCAGCAGTGTCTATGCAGAGAAACTCAAGAGGTTGCTCAATGATATGAGTTACATGAAGTGGCATGCGCTACTGGAGGAAATGTTGCTAAAAAGAGTACGCGTGGAACAAGAGTCAGTCTATCTGTAATGCTTGGCGGCAACCAGTACCCGTCCTACGCTCCGGGGCCTATTTAGCTACGATTCTTTAAGCCGGAAAAATCATGCGCGGCACATGGACGACGTCTATAAACATGTCACCCCGGGGAACATGGGCCTTAATCGCACTGAGATGTTTACCGACGGAGTCATCAGTTTTGCGCGAAGCCGAGACCTGGCATTAACGCCACACGTATTCTATGTTCAAAGTAATGTGCTGCGGTAACGCCCTCCTGCATCTGCATTGGCGGACTTTGTTAGCGCGGGGTTAGACGCCGACTGCCCCATGGGATTTCTCAACCTGACAAAGGGTAGGGTTCGGAACTTGCAGAGAGGGCCTACACCGACGTTTTGACCTGCGCCTGTGGTACTTATCTACCCGCTTGCCCGGCGGGCTGGCCTACTTTACGCATGTAAAACGCTAGAACACTATAGAACTAAGTCCCCCAGCCTATAGCCGTCGGGCAATTCTTCTTCGCATAAGAATCGAAAATTGTCATCACGCAGGATGGGCAAAAACATTTCGCAAGGAAACCGGGCAAACTCACAGGCATAGTTGCTTGACCCGAACCACATACCCTGCGTGTTACCTAGATTAAGTCCTCTGGCAAATTTAGTGTAATTTGAGCAGTCATGAACTGCCACGTCCCACTTCTCATCATCGGCAATTTTCATGAATTTTAGCGTCAGTTCTCTGCTCCAGATTGGAGAAATGTAACCCTGCCTAGCAATGTATAGATTTTCGCCATAGTAGTTGCCGATGTTGTTTTCATTCAAATGTAGCTCCGCGCTGTTGATAAAATCTAGCCCTGTAGCCAAAATATCTTGCTTCTTCGTCAAGAACTCTGCAAAGAACTCGGGCGTCATGGGCGTCTCTACACCGACACGCTCGATAAACTCCTTAGCTATGCCAATGTTCCTAATGACCTTATCGGAGCAGCTGGAGGCTCCCAAATTAAAGCGTATTTCGTTAAGGCCGGCTTGTCCCAGTGCCCTGAGCGTCCCCTCCGAAGCTAAAGTACCGTTGGTGTACATATGCTGATGAATGCCAGCATCGCTAAACTTCTTGACGACGGGCAAGTACTTATCAATTTCCATAAAAGGTTCGAGATACACGTAGGAGATGCCTGTAGGCTTTTTATGTATGGCCAGCAGCAAATCGAGGTCCTTCTCATAGAATTTGGTGCCACCAATCTCCCACATGCCTTCGCCAACCGGGGGGATGTCGTCAAGTTGCCCATAATTGTAGCAGAACTGGCATTCTAAGTTGCATTTATTAGTTTTCCGAATAGCACTTAAACCTGTCCCGAGCAAACAGGAACGACAACCATTGGGGAACTTGTTATCTGGCCCCACGAAAAAGGTCCGTTTCTCAAGTGTCTTTAGACCGGTGATGTGGGACATTAACTTATCGTTTTGGCAATCGATAGCTGCCTCTATTTGGGCAAAAGTTGCAAAAATAATCTCTTGGTGTCGTGCGCCGACTTCTTCGTCTTCGGGCAATTCTGCGTAAAACTCAAACCATGTTCGAGCATCTTTCTTGGAAATTTTCACCCAGTGTCCTCCCTTTAACTTTTCAAGCCCCCTCATCGGCTGATGGGGCTAACGCTGCTAATCCATAACCTTATTGAGTTACCCACGCCCGTTCGTTCGATTTGGGCTGTCCAGCTTTGGAGTTGACATATACAAAAGCCGCATCAGCTCTTCGTTTTGCACTCCATCACCCGCCTTTCCTGAGACTAAAATCTATGTTTAGGCAAATTCCAGGTCTAGTCCCACCAAGAACGCGTTCTAGGCCTCATTAGTTGGTTGTTCTACGATTTGTTGCGGCAGATTCTAAGTTATTAAAGCAAAATTATTCGCATTTCGATATTTCGATACTAAGTGCTTTTTCCCTTCTTGAAAGGCCATCCGATGCCCTTCTTGCGTGCCTCCTCTAGCACCCTGGCGCCTGCCGGCAGGCAGGATGGTGCTGCGAGGAGCAATGAACCTTCCTTGTACACCAACCCCCCGAGCAAAGATTAAAGATTGGCGAGGGCTTGCGCAGAGCCGTCAGGGTTTGTGAAGTGATTCCTTCCAAACCAGCTCTCTGCTGTGTCCTTATGGTTCAAAGGCATATTTATTGTGCAGACAACTATTCAATTTATGTGAATAATGCGCTACTTTGATGAGTTGTTGAAATAAAACGAGGCGAATTCTTCAGTTGCCTTTACCTGCGCCCAACTTCCGGAGGTACAAAGTTTGCCATCGAGAATCAGCAGAATCTCGTCGAAGCTGTTTGACACTCCCCATGCCTAAAGGCAGGGGATTCTTGGGTGATTAAACCGAAATCCATTTCTGGTATCGGAGTATGACCCCAAGTTAAGGGCTGTGCCATCAGCCCATCCTAAGACAGTGCATGTAGC
>Ga0207951_100488_pt1 | contig 19450 bp, 19 predicted proteins | sample Subbio12Aug_8Bad_FD_184830 | JGI IMG/M metagenome (GOLD analysis project Ga0207951, IMG submission 184830) | Serpentinite rock and fluid subsurface biosphere microbial communities from McLaughlin Reserve, California, USA - CR12Aug_8Bad (SPAdes) | ecosystem: Environmental > Terrestrial > Deep... | reverse complement strand
CCCGCCATGTTCCGCTTTACTTCCAACCATAAATCCGGTTACATCCTGAAGAAAAATAAGTGGAATCTTTTTTTGATTACAGTTCATTATAAACCGTGTAGCTTTATCAGCACTATCGGAGTAAATTACTCCGCCAATCTGCATCTCACCTTTTTCCGTTTTAACAATATTTCTTTGATTAGCTACTATTCCAACTGCCCATCCATCAATCCGTGCATAAGCGGTAATAATTGTTTTACCAAATCCGGATTTGTATTCATCTATTTCAGAATTGTCAACTATTCTTGCTAATAACTCGTAAGTATCGTAAGGTTTGGTTGTATCTTCAGGTAGAATACTGTAAATCTCCCTGGAATTAAATTTAGGAGGAATTGTTTCAATTCTGTTAAACCCGGCAGATTCGTTTATTCCATATTTACTAACGATGCTTCTAATCTGAGCCAGACATTCCTGATCATTTTTCATAATATAGTCTGTAACACCTGAAATATTAGATTGAACACGAGCACCGCCAAGATTTTCGTTATTAATCTCTTCACCAATAGCTGCTTTAACAAGATGCGACCCGGCTAAAAAAACAGATCCTTCACCCTCTACTATTAGAGCTTCGTCACTCATTATCGGTAGATAAGCTCCACCTGCAACGCAAGGTCCCATTATTGCGGAGATCTGGGGAATTCCCATTGCAGACATCACAGCATTATTTCTGAAGATTCTTCCAAAGTGTTCTTTATCTGGAAAGATTTCATCCTGTAAAGGAAGGAAAACACCGGCACTATCAACCAGGTAAATAATAGGTAACCGATTTTCAATTGCAATTTCCTGAGCACGTAAATTTTTCTTTGCTGTAATAGGAAACCATGCACCGGCTTTAACAGTTGCATCATTTGCAACAATTACAAAATTTCTTCCATGAATTTTACCAACTCCATAAATTGTTCCTGAAGAAGGTGCACCTCCGTATTCTTCATACATTCCTAATGCAGCAAGAGTACTTAATTCTAAAAAAGTAGTATCACTATCAATAAGTAAAGCAATTCTTTCACGTGCGGTTAATTTCCCTTTTTCGTGCTGCTTTGCAATTGCATTCTTTCCGCCGCCAAGTTTAATGTTTTCTTTTATTGCATCAAGCTTTCTGATAAGATTTTTATAATAATCTTCTTTTCGAAGTGAGGAATCGTTTTGAACTAATGTTGAACCGATTGGTTTCATAAAATTTCCTTAATCCTGTAAAAGGTTTCTTGCTAAAACTATTCTCTGAACTTCCGATGTGCCTTCACCAATAGTAAGAAGTTTAACATCTCTATAAAATTTTTCTACCGGGTAGTCTTTAACAAATCCGTAACCTCCAAAGATTTGAACTGCTTCGTTTGCAGCTTTTGTTGCAATTTCGCTAGCGAATAATTTTGCTTTGGCTGCAGCAGAAAAGACCGATTTACCATTATCCTTAAGTATTGCTGCTTTATAAGTCATTAAACGTGCAGCTTGAATATCGGTTGCCATATCAGAGAGCTTGAATTGTATTCCCTGGAATTCCGAAATCGGTTTATTGAATTGCTTCCTTTCTTTTGAGTAGACGATAGAAGCGTCAAGGCATCCTTGAGCAAGCCCAACACTTAATGCTGCAATAGAAATCCTCCCACCTTCCAGTATTTTCATTGCCTGAATAAAACCTTCGCCTTCAATACCAATTAAGTTCTCTTTAGGAACAACACAATTTTCAAAAAGTAACTGAGTAGTTTCACTTGCGCGCATTCCAAGTTTATTCTCTTTTTTACCGGCACTAAACCCAGGATAACCCTTTTCTACTATAAAAGCTGAAATTCCTTTTTTACCTTTGGACTTATCAGTAATTGCCATTACAACTGTGGTTTTACCAGACTCGCCATGAGTAATAAAAGTTTTTGTTCCATTCAAAATGTAATTATCACCATCTACCACAGCAGTTGTTTGCATGGCAGCAGCATCACTACCGGACGAAGGTTCTGTTAATCCCCACGCACCGATTACTATACCACTTGCAAGATCAGGAAGATATTTTTTCTTCTGTTCTTCATTCGCATGCATAAGAATATGATTAGTACATAATCCATTGTGTGCGGCTACTGAAAGTGCAATTGAAGGATCAATCCTTGCTAATTCTTCAACCACAATGGAATATTCAACATAACCTAATCCGGCTCCGCCATATTCCTCCGGAACAAGTATTCCAAGAAAACCTAAATCGCCAAGCTGATGCATTATTTCAATCGGGAATTTCTGGGATTCATCATATTCCATTACAACAGGTTTTATAACATTCGCAGCGAATTCTCTGATAGTATCCCTTATTGTCCTTCTGTTTTCGTCAAGATCTATTAGAAATTGATTGTTATTGGTTTCCATTTCAGTCCCTTACTTTTTTAAAATTATTGTAGATTGTTTCTGCAACCTGATAGGGAGAAGTAATTCCGTTTATTACATTTTTAAGCGACTCACTTAAAAATAGTTCGCTCTCGCTCGACCACAATTCGTTCTTAATCAAGTTCTCTGCAATTTCTTTTATCCTTATTTTATAATTTTCTTCACGCTTCTCTTTAAGGAGATTGTTATTGATCATGAAATTACGGTGCCGTTCTATTTCCTCCGCAATTTCACTTGTACCAACATTTTCTGATGCAATACATCTAATAATATTTGGTAACCAGTCCTTTTCAGTATGATCTCTCATCATTAAAATTGTTCTAAGTGCTGTCTGTGCTGAATCCGAACCCGGGCGGTCGCTTTTATTAAGTACGAAAAAATCGGCAATTTCCATCAATCCCGCTTTCATTGCTTGAATAGAATCACCCGATTCAGGTACTAAAACTACAATTGTAGTATCGGCAGTTTTTGCAATATCAAGTTCAGATTGCCCCACGCCAACAGTTTCAAAAATGATTAAGTCATAACCGGCTGCGTCAAGAACATCTGCGGCATCAATAGTTTTTTTACTTAGCCCGCCCAGACTACCGCGTGTAGCCATACTTCTAATAAATATTCCGGGATCATTACCAATATCGTTCATACGAACGCGGTCGCCAAGTAAAGCTCCGCCGGTAAATGGACTTGTTGGATCAACGGCAATAATTCCAATTTTCTTGTTTTGATTACGATAAAACTTAGCGAGTTGATTTGTTAATGTAGATTTACCTGCACCGGGCGGACCGGTTATTCCGATTCTATAAGCATTACCGGTTCTTTTATGTAATTCTTTTAATAATTCAGCTGATATTGAATTATTCGACTCAACAATACTTATTGCACGGGATACATATCGTTTATCATTTTCAAAAATTTTCTCTGCAATTTCAATAACATTCATAAAAATTATTGCCTGTACAAATTAGTTTCGTAAATATATTTTTTAACACTTTCAGGAACAAGAAAATCTACCGGCAAATTATTCCTTACACGTTCACGTATATCCGTGGAAGATATTTCAATATTCGGTGTATCTAATAAAACAGCTTTTTCAAAAAATCTGTTCCTTTTCTCTTCAATGTCGGTCTTTCTTTTCATTACAACCAAGGAAGCAAGACGGATTATTTCATCAGGTTGATACCATTTATCGAATACGAGCAGATTATCATAACCAATAATCAACTCAAGGGATTCATATTTTTCACTTAGATAGAGTAGGGTATTATAAGAATAAGATATACCTTCGGCTTTAAGCTCGTAATCGGAGTAGTCAAAGTAAGGTATATTGTCTATAGCAAGCTTAACCATATTAAGTCTATGCTCTGCCGATGATGATAACAGATCTGTCTTATGAGGAGAGATATTACAGGGTATGAAAATTATCCTATCCAGGTTTCTTTTCTCGCGGACATATTGTGCAGTAATTAAATGTCCGTTATGAACAGGATCGAATGTACCGCCAAGAATTCCAATTTTACTTTTCATTTTTATTTTGCGGTTTCCAATGAGAATAAATTTCGAATTAAATCACGAAGCACTTCAACTTCGTAATCACAGGTTGCTTTTAAATAACCTTGGCTGTTTTTACTCTGCATCTTTTTGAACGCAAGTCTTATAGCAAATCTAAAATATTGTTTACGGATATTTTCATCAACCCAGCCCTTTTTTAATCTTAATGAAGAGTTTATTATTTTTATATGATCTTTGGGCAGATTTAACAAATCGAATTCTTCATTTAATTCCGATTCGATTATTTCTCTTTCCTTACGGATTGCGTACCTGAATATCAGCATAAAATAAATTATAAGTCCAATCATAAAAACAAATCCGAACATAAATGTGGTGTTATAGCTTACTGTAAAATTCCACATGAAATGAAAAAATATTGCAAGCAATAATCCGGCAACAGGTAAAAATGATCTCGAAGTTTTCAAATTAAACTTTGCAATACCGAGAATTGCTCCGAATGTTGCAGTTGAAATCATATGCATTACCGCAGAGAATAATGAACGGACAAACACGAGAAATATCCATGATGATAATGTATCGCCATATGTTACAAAGTATGTAAAATTCTCTGTCATCCCAAAACCCAATCCTATCGCACTTCCGTAAACCAATCCGTCTGTAATATTATCAAATTTTCTGGATTTAACAGACCATAATAGAAATACACCTTTAGCAATCTCCTCTGAGACAGGTGCGAAAAGAATCGTCTGTATAAGTGTATTACCGGTGCTACCATCTTCCTCAATACCTGTAAAATTCCCTAATAATGCACTTCCTAAAATTCCTAAAATAATTGCGCCGAAAGCGCCCCATAAAAAATGTAAAATTAAAAATCGTAATGGTTCTCTTTCATATTTATCCATTCGCCAGATAATAATTAAATAAATTATCATAGGGATAATTGCAGCTAAAAGGGAAGCATTAGTAGGCATTTTTTAACCCATATACTTTATTTATAATAGGATAAAGAGAAATTCTTAAGTTATCTCTTATATCTACATATTTAATCATTTCTTGATTATAAGCGAATTGGTGACTATATTTTGTCCCAATTTTTTCGCTCTTTGTTAAAATGATGATAAAATATACAAATTTTTCAGACGGCATCCATCAAATTATATTTGATGAACCTGTCGAAAAAGTGGGTCTGGAAGAATTATTCTTCGGAAATGTTCAAGTTAACTGCAGAATGGATAAATCCCAGCATCAGATTGTATTGAATTGCGAAGCAGTAGTCAATTCTAAGATGGTTTGCGATAGATGTAATTCCGAGTTTAATACGAAATTGCATGCGAATTTCCAGCTGAGTTACATTTTTTCAAAGAATCCTGTTGTCTCTGAGGATTACAATGTAAAGTACATTTCTGCTGATCAGGATAAAATTGATATAAGCAAAGATGTATATGAATATACAGAGCTTTCGATTCCGATGAAAAAATTGTGCAGTGATGACTGCAAAGGTTTATGTTCTGTCTGTGGTATAAATATGAATCAAGGTAAATGTGATTGTCACCTTGAAAAGACTAATGATATTTGGGAACCATTAAAAAAATTAAAATCTAATAACTAAACAAAGGTTAAACGATGCCTAATCCGAAACGTAAGATGTCTAAGAGCAGAAGGGATAAGCGCAGAACACATTATAAGGCAACTGTTCCTACCTTAAGCCGTTGCTCAAATTGTGGCGAACTTAAATTAAGCCATAGAGCATGCCCGAGCTGCGGTTATTATGCCGGCAGATCCATGTTCGTACCGGAATCCTAACATTCTTAATTATTTGTAAATGACACAAACACAAAATGACATTAAATGCGTAATTGCAGTTGATGCTATGGGGGGCGATTATGCCCCTAAGAATGTTCTAATCGGTGCGCTTGATGCATTCAACCAGAGCAACGACTTTGATCTTATTTTAGTTGGCGACAATGAGAAAATTCTTGAATCAGCTAAACTGGAAAACATTTCGATTGATGAAAAGATGATTTATCATACTTCTCAAATTATCGATATGGGTGATACTCCTACACAAGCATTAAAAACAAAACCTGATTCATCGATTGTTGTTGGTGCCAGACTTGTAAAAGAAAAAAAGGCGCACGCTTTTGTTAGTGCCGGTAATACAGGTGCTATGATGGCTGCTTCTACATTAATAATTGGAAGAATTGAAGGTGTTAGCCGACCAACTATAGGTGCTTCATTCCCGACTTCTCAAAATAAATTCTGCCTTTTATTTGATGTAGGCGCAAGTGTGGATAGTAAACCTCAACATTTATTCGAATATGCTATTCTCGGTTCAATTTTCGCTAAAGAAATTTTTAACTGTTCTAATCCTTCAGTTGGAGTGCTGAGTGTTGGAGAAGAAGAATCGAAAGGGAATGAGTTATCATTAGCCACGTTTAAACTTCTTAAAGAATCCAAACTTAATTTTATTGGTAATGTTGAAGGGAGAGATATTACTAAAGGAAACGTTGATGTTATTGTTTGCGATGGTTTTCTTGGTAATGTAATTCTAAAGTTTGGTGAAAGTATACTTACTCTTCTTAAATCCCGTATTAAGGATTATTCCAGAAAAGGACTTATTAATAAAATTTATGCTCTTATCGTTAAGAAAGTTTTGAAAGTCTCCCTTAGCGATATGGATTATCAAACTCATGGTGGAGTTCCACTTCTTGGGGTAAATGGTATTAGCATTATTGGACATGGTTCAAGTACACCACTGGCAATTAAGAATATGGTATTGCGTGCAAAAGAAATGCATGATAAAAATTTAATTCAGAAATTTCAGGAAGCATTAAAAGAATATGCCATTACAAAATAAAAAAGTAAATGCTGCTATTACTGCAGTAGGAATGTACGCCCCAGATAAAATTCTGGATAACAAATATTTCGAATCTATTGTTGAAACAAACAATGAATGGATTATAAGCCGAACCGGAATTAAAGAACGACGAATGATGGAAAACGGTGCAACAAGCGATATGGCTGCTTTTGCTGTTCAGGACTTAATGAAAAATTCCAGATTAAAACCGGAAGAGATTGATGTAATAATTGTTGCTACTGTAACACCCGATATGTTCTTTCCTGCTTGCGCTTGTCTGGTTCAGGATAAAATTGGTGCAAAGAATGCATGGGGATTCGATCTGTCTGCTGCTTGTTCCGGATTTTTATTTGCTCTCGAAACAGGTTCAAAGCTTATTGAAAGCGGCGCTTATAAAAAAGTTATTGTTGTCGGCTCAGATAAGATGACCGCAATTACAGATTACACAGATAGAAATAATTGTATACTATTCGGCGACCTTGCATCGGCAGTTCTACTCGAACCAACTGAAGATCTTAATTACGGAATTAAAGATTCCCTTTTATATGTCGATGGAACTGGAAAAGATAATTTATATATGAAAGGGGGCGGAAGTCTTAGACCTGCTTCTCACGAAACAGTTGATAACAAATGGCATTATATCTATCAGGATGGTAAAGTTGTATTTAAAGTTGCTGTAAAAGGAATGGCAGATGTTTCTTATGATATTATGAAGAAGAATAATTTAACTTCCGATGATGTTGCTTACCTTGTTCCTCATCAGGCCAATATGAGAATAATTGATGCTACTGCTGAAAGAATGGGAATTACCAAAGAAAAAGTTATGATTAATATTGATCGATACGGCAATACAACTGCAGCAACTATTCCATCATGTATTACAGAATATTATCGCAATGGCAAATTAAAGAAGGGTGATAATTTAATACTTGCTGCGTTTGGTGCAGGATACACATGGGGAGCCATCTATTTAACATGGAGTATCGATTAGTGGGTAAGAAAGCGTTCATATTCCCCGGACAGGGTTCTCAATATGTTGGAATGGCAAAAGATCTTTACGAGAATTCTGTTGAAGTAAAAGAAATGATTCGTACTGCCGAAGAAGCTATTGGTGTTCCACTTTCTCATATTATGTTTAATGGACCGGAAGAATCGCTTAAACAAACAGATATTACTCAGCCGGCAATTTTTGTTCATAGTGTTGTACTGGCAAGTATTATAAGAACATTGGAACCCGATATGGTAGCCGGTCATTCCTTAGGTGAATACTCTGCTCTTGTATCAGCTAAAGCAATTCAATTTTATGAAGCAATAAAACTTGTTCATGTACGCGGTAAAGCAATGCTGCAAGCCGGAATTGAACAACCTGGTACTATGGCTGCTGTTGTAGGATTATTACCGGATAAACTTGAACAGATTTGTAACGATGCTTCTTCAGCCGGAATTGTTCAGTGTGCAAATTTTAATTCTCCGGGACAAATTGTAATAAGCGGTTCGGTTGAAGGTGTAAGAGCAGCAATGGAAATATGTAAAAAAGAAGGTGCTAAACTTGTTAAAGAATTAGTTGTTAGCGGCGCATTTCATTCTCCGTTAATGGCTTCTGCAAAAGATAAATTAAAAATTAAACTTGATGCTACTCCTTTTTACGATTCTAAAATTCCCGTTTATACAAATGTTACTGCCGCGCCTGTTAAAGATAAAAATCAAATTCAAGAACTTTTATTCGATCAATTATCGAAACCTGTTAGATGGGAAGAAACTATAGTTAATATGATTAATGATGGTGCCGATGAATTTTATGAAATTGGTCCGGGAAAAGTTTTGCAAGGACTAGTAAAAAGAATAAATCCTGATGTTAAAATATTCGGTATTGATAAATTCAGCGACGTTGAAAGGTATCTCTGATGCAAAATAAATTTGAGAAAATTATCAATGGAATTTACATTGATCCTCAAATCTTTACCGTTAAGTTTGTTAAAGCGTGCGATGTCTGCATCTGCAGCGGTGAATGCTGTTATTACGGTGTTTATACTGATAAAAAGGAATACGAAAAAATTATGAGTATGAAAGTCCGTATTATAAAATCGATGGACGATTCCCAGCTTAAAGATCCGTCCAGATGGTTTGAAGAACCGGAAACAGATCCCGATTTTGAATCCGGTATTGCGGTTGGTACAGAAGTATATAACGGGAAATGTGTTTTCCTTGATAAACAGGGGTTTTGCACACTTCAAAAAATGGCTATTGAAGATGGTGAATTCAAGTGGAAATATAAACCATTGTATTGTATATTATTCCCGCTCGTTATATTCGAAGGGGCACTTACAGTAGATGATGAGCATATTGAAAGGATGCACTACTGTAGCGTAAATAAGAACCAGACAGTTACTATTTTTGAACATAGCCGTGATGAAATCCGGTATTTACTTGGTGAAAAAGGTTTTGAAGAATTAATTCAATATAGAGAAGAATATCTGAACTCAATTAAGGAAGAAAAAATTGCAATCCAAAAATAAGAGGGCTATTGTTACCGGTGGTACCAGAGGAATTGGTAAAGCTATTGTAAAAGAGCTTGCATCAAAGAGTTGCTGCGGTGTTCTTTTTTCGGATGTAGCTTTTATTTATAATAGCTGCGATGAATGTGCTGCTGAAATTGAAAGGGAAGTCGGTAGTCTTGATACCAAAATTATCGGTTTTAAAGCCGATGCTACTTCTTTAGAAGAAGCACAGAAAACAGTTGATGCAGCAATTGAAAAACTTGGCGGTGTTGATATCCTTGTTAATAATGCCGGCATTACAAGGGATAACCTCCTTTTAAGAATGTCTGAAAAAGAATGGGATGATGTTATTAATGTTAATCTGAAAAGTGTTTTCAACTATACTAAAGCTGTTCTTAAACATATGGTTAACCAGCGCTACGGTAGAATTGTTAATATTGCATCTGTTGTAGGTTTAATCGGAAATGCCGGTCAGGCTAATTATGCTGCATCTAAATCTGGAATAATCGGTTTTTCGAAATCAATTGCACGTGAAGTTGCTTCAAGAAATATTACTGTTAATTGTGTTGCACCCGGATTTATAGAAACAGATATGACAAAAAGTTTGAATGAAAAACAGCGAGAGTTACTCTCTCAAAATATTCCGATGAAAAGAATGGGTAAACCAGAAGATATTGCCCGTGTAGTCGGTTTTCTCTGTAGTCCCGATGCAGATTATATTACGGGACAGGTTATAGCCGTTGATGGCGGAATGACAATGTAAATAGATTAACTAATTATTATTTATCAACATTAAAGGAGTACTAAATGGACGTTGAAGCAAAAGTAAAATCTATCATTATGGATAAACTCGGTGTTGAAGAATCCCAAATTACACCAGAAGCTTCATTTACAAACGACCTCGGCGCAGATTCTCTTGATATAGTTGAACTTGTTATGGGATTTGAATCTGCTTTCAACATTTCTATCCCCGATGAAGATGCTGAAAAAATCTCTACAGTCGGTGATGCTACTAAATATTTGAAAGAAAAATTAGGTTAATATTTTAATGGGAATGGTTTGATAAGTTGCACAATACTTTTCAAACTGTTCCCATTTCTTTCATCAAAAAATTTTTGGAGATTTAATGAGTAAAAGGAGAGTTGTAATAACCGGAATTGGTGCCGTTACTCCAATTGGTAATAACACTCAGGAATATTGGGACGGACTTATTTCCGGTAAAAGCGGTGCCGGATTAATAACACGCTTTGATGCATCGTCTTTTCCTACCCGGTTTGCTTGCGAAGTAAAAAACTTCGATCCCCTTATGTACATTGATAAAAAAGAAGTTAAAAGGATGGATCCTTATACTCATTACGCTCTTGCTACTGCCGCTATGGCAATGGAGGATTCGAAAATTGATCTTTCTAAAATTGATAATGAACGTGCCGGTGTAATATTTGGCAGCGGTATAGGTGGTATTGTTACACTTACCGAAGTTCATTCTCAATTCCTTGAAGGTGGTCATAAAAGAGTAACACCATTTTTCGTACCGATGATGATTCCTGATATTGCAGCCGGTCAAATTTCAATTAAATACGGATTGAAAGGACCTAATTATGCTACCGTATCTGCATGTGCTACATCGTCGCATGCAATTGCAGATGCATTTATGTTAGTTCAACGCGGCTCTGCAGATATTATTTTCAGTGGTGGATCGGAATACTCCATAATGCCTCTTGCAGTTGCCGGGTTCTGTTCTGCCCGCGCACTTTCAAATTGGAACGATCGGTATATGGAAGCATCACGCCCGTTTGATAAAGACCGTAATGGCTTTGTTATGGGAGATGGCGGGGGAGCAATTGTTCTGGAAGAGTTAGAACATGCATTAAAACGCGGTGCCCATATCTATGCTGAAATTGTTGGTATTGGACTCACCGGCGATGCATTTCACGTTACTGCTCCTCCTCCCGGCGGGGAAGGTGCGTTTAGATCGATGAGAGATGCTCTAAGGGATGGTGGAATTCAACCGGAAGAAGTTGATTATATTAATGCTCACGGTACTTCAACTGAACTTAATGACCTTAACGAAACTAAAGCTATTAAAACTCTTTTCGGCGAGCATGCATATAAACTTTCTATCAGTTCTACTAAATCGATGACAGGTCATTTACTTGGTGCCGCTGGAGCAGTTGAAGCAATTGCAACAATTCTTGCAATAAAAAATTCTTTAATTCCTCCTACCATTAATCTCGATAATCCCGATCCTGAATGCGATTTGAATTATACACCAAAGGTTCCGGCTAAACGAGAAATTAATTACGCAATCAGCAATGCATTTGGTTTTGGCGGTCATAACGCCAGTATTCTTTTTAAGAAGTTTGTAGGATAATTTTGTTTAAAGATTTTTTTGAAAATCTGATTAAGATTTTCAAATCCGGTAAAAAAAAATCTCTTCAAAAAGAGATTCTTGTTAAACTAGAATCCCTGGAAAAGGTCCTCGGATTCAAAATTGATAACTCTTCTTATTTTATTAAAGCAATAACACACCGCTCCTACCTTGAATTAAATCCTGAACTGGAAAAATCTAACGAGCGATTAGAATTTCTTGGTGATGCTGTTCTTAATATGATTGTGGCCAAATACCTGTTCGAAATTTATATGAATGAAGGGGAGGGATTTCTTACAAAAGTCCGATCCTCGCTTGTTAATAGGGACCGTTTATATGTTACAGCCGAGCGGTTGAAATTGAAAAACTTCCTAATGTATAATCATAAGTACCTCGGCGATTCCTTAGAGGGTTTAAAAACAATTTTAGCCGATTGCCTCGAAGCAATTATAGGTGCTATATATCTGGACCAAGGAATTGAAACTGTAGAAAGCTTTATTCTTGATAACCTTATATACCCGAATGAAGAAGACCGTGGATTCTTAATTGATAAAAACTATAAAGGCCAGCTGCTTGAGCATGCGCATTCAAAAAAAATGGACCTTCCGAGATACGTTGTAATAAAAGTTGAAGGACCTGAACATAAAAGAGTCTTTACAATCGATGTTTACATAGGTGAAAAAAAATACGGAACAGGTAAAGGGGGAAGTAAAAAATCTGCCGAACAGGATGCTTCTAAAATTGCCTTATCTAATTTAAAATCGGATTGTAATAGAAATATTAGATAAAAATCACTCCTTCAATTTCACTCCTTTTACTTATATTTGTTAACAAAATTAACCAATTAATGATAAAACATTCCTTGCGAGCATACTATGAATCATTTTGAATTCTTCGACAAATTTGTTGACAGGCATATTGGTCCTGGAAAAAACGATATTAAAATAATGATGGATGCTATTGGAGTTGATTCAATCGATGAATTAATTGAGAAGACTGTTCCTAAATCAATTCGCTTAAAAGATAACCTGGTTCTAGATAATCCGATGACAGAATTTGAATTAATGAACCACCTTCAGGAGGTTGCATCAAAAAATAAAGTCTTTAAAAGTTATATCGGGTTGGGATACTATCCTACAATAACACCCGGAGTAATTAAACGAAACATTCTGGAAAATCCCGGATGGTATACTCAATACACACCTTATCAGGCAGAAATATCTCAGGGCAGATTAGAAGCATTATTAAATTTTCAGACGATGGTTGTTGATCTTACAGGATTACCAATTGCAAATGCATCACTGCTCGATGAAGCTACAGCTGCAGCTGAAGCAATGGGAATGCTCTATTCTGTTCGTAAATCGAATAAGAAAAATGCAAATGTGTTTTTTGTGAGCGATGAAGTTTTCCCTCAAACAATCGATGTTCTTAAAACGCGTTCAGCTCCACTTGGAATTGAATTGAGAATCGGCGATCATAAAAACGTTGAACTAACCGATGATATTTATGGAATCCTTGTTCAATATCCTTCTGGTAATGGAGAGATTTATGATTATTCTGAACTATTCAATAAAGCTTCCGAGAAAGGTATTTTCAAATGTGTTGCAGCAGATATTCTAAGCTTAGCTTTGCTTACTCCTCCCGGTGAATTTGGTGCCGATATTGTAGTCGGTTCAACTCAAAGATTTGGTGTACCGATGGGTTATGGAGGTCCTCATGCTGCTTTCTTTGCTACAAGAGATGAATTCAAGAGACAAATACCCGGAAGAATTATCGGTGTTTCAATTGATGCTCAGAATAAACGTGCACTTAGAATGGCTCTTCAAACCAGAGAACAACATATTAAACGAGAACATGCTACAAGTAATATATGCACTGCTCAGGTACTGCTTGCTATAATGGCCGGTATGTATGCAGTATATCATGGTCCTAAAGGAATTAAAGCAATTGCAGAGAGAGTTAATAATCTTACTATTCTCCTTAACAAGAACTTGAAAGAATTGGGCATTCAACAAAAGAATCAGTTTCTCTTTGATACATTATATGTACAAATGAATTCAGTTGATGAAGCTAAATCAGTTAATAAATTAGCTTTAGAGAAAAGGATTAATTTAAGATCGATAGATGAAAAATCATTCGGCATCTCAATTTCAGAACCTAATACTTTACAGGATGTTGAAGAATTAATTACAATTTTTGCCAATGCAGTAAATAAAAAGTTTGTTTATCAAGCAACTAATGATAAAGTAACGAGTATTCAGAAAAACTTACAACGTAAGTCCGATTACTTTACACACCCGGTCTTCAATTCATATTATTCAGAAACCGAAATGCTCCGCTACATAAAAGGACTTGAGAAGAAAGACCTCTCATTAACTCAGTCAATGATTCCACTCGGTTCCTGTACAATGAAATTGAATGCATCGGCTGAAATGTTTGGCATATCATGGAGTGAGTTTGCCGATATCCATCCATTTGCACCATCGGATCAGGCAGAAGGTTACAAAGAATTAATTACCAATCTCGAAAATCAATTAGCAATTATAACCGGTTTCAAAGCTGTTTCTATGCAGCCGAACTCAGGTGCGCAGGGTGAATATACCGGTCTTATGGTTATAAGAGCTTATCATCATAGTAAAGGCGATTTTCAACGCAATGTTGTTTTAATTCCTTCGTCTGCTCATGGAACAAATCCGGCAAGCGCTGTTATGGCGGGTGGAAAAGTTGTTGTTGTTAAATGCGATGACAAAGGAAATATTGATCTGAATGATTTGAAATCGAAAGCCGAACAGCATAAAGAAAATTTATCTGCTCTAATGGTAACGTATCCTTCAACTCATGGTGTATTCGAAGAAGAGATAATAGAAATCTGCGATATCATTCACAAATACGGCGGTCAGGTTTATATGGATGGCGCTAATTTGAATGCACAGTTAGGTTTAACCAGTCCCGGATTAATTGGTGCTGATGTTTGTCATTTGAATCTACATAAAACGTTTACAATACCGCATGGCGGCGGCGGACCCGGTATGGGACCAATAGCTGTTGCCGAACATTTAGTTCCATTCTTGCCCGGTCATCCTGTAGTTAAAATTGGAAACGAGAAAAGTATTAATGCTGTATCTGCAGCGCCATGGGGAAGCGCAAGTATTCTTGTTATTCCTTATGCATATATTAAAATGATGGGCGGCGAAGGATTAACCTATGCAACTAAAATTGCAATTCTAAATGCTAACTATATTAAAACAAAGTTGGCAAATCATTATTCCACACTCTATTCCGGTAAGAATGGTTTTGTTGCGCATGAACTTATTTTTGATACAAGAGGATTTAAGCATACTGCGAATATAGAGGTTGAAGATATTGCAAAGAGATTGATGGACTATGGATTTCATGCTCCAACAGTTTCATTCCCGGTTCCCGGTACGCTAATGGTTGAACCAACCGAAAGCGAATCACTTTACGAACTTGACAGGTTCTGCGATGCACTATTATCAATTAAACAGGAAATTGAAAAAGTTGAACAGGGGATATGGGACAAAAACGATAACCCGTTAAAAAATTCTCCGCATGTTGCTGAAGTTGTAATTGCAGATGAATGGACTCATAAATATTCACGTGAAGTTGCAGCTTTCCCCGCTAAATATGTTAAAGAAAATAAATTCTGGCCGACTGTTAGCAGAATAAATAATGCATATGGAGATCGTAATTTAGTTTGTAGCTGTCTTCCAATAAGCGAATATGAAGAATCTAAGGTGAATTAATTTGATAAACTATTGTGAAATATTGCGGGAGTCTAAATCGATAGCGGTGGTTGGTATATCACGCGAGCCGCATAAAATAAGCCGTAAAATTGCATCATTCCTTTCAGATGTTGGATATGATGTGGTGGGTGTTAATCCTTCATTCGGAAATGAATATGCAGATGGAATAAAAGTGTATAAAACTATTTCCGATATTCCTCATAATGTTGATATTATAAATGTCTTTAGAAGATCCGAAGATATTCCCGGAATAATTGATGAAGTCCTTAAGAAAAATCCTAAAGTACTCTGGCTTCAACAGGGAATTAGAAATGATTTAGCTGTAAAACCTGTAATGGAAAAGGGAATAGTTACAATTCAGGATGAATGTATTTTCGTTCAATACAATTATTGCAAATCAATTAAGAAACATTAAAGAAACCGGTTGTGATGAAATTGGCTTATTTAAAATTATTTTTCGTTACAATCGGTTTATTGTTTTTAATTCAGAACAAATTGATTGCCGATCCGGATTCACTTTTTGTACCTGACCAATTTTACGTAGTTGACTCAATTAAAATAACCGGTAATGATATAACAGAAGATTATATTATCCTGAGAGAATTAACATTTAAACCCGGTGATATTGTTAACCCGACTACTCTTAAATACAACAGAGAACGAATATTCAGTCTTCGGCTCTTTACTAAAGTTGAAGTTTATCCAGCTGTTAATCAAGATAAATACATTATAAATATTGAAGTAAAAGAGAGCTGGTATATCTATCCCATCCCATTTATTCGAAGACAGGATGGTTCAATGAAAAAACTTTCCTATGGAATTAATTTTTCTTACAAAAATTTCAGAGGGAGAAATGAACATCTTAGAACAATAATAAGTCTTGGTTACGATCCCTATTTTGCACTGCTCTATCAAAATCCGGCTTTAGATTATAATAATAATCTTGGTTTGGCATTCGACTTATCATTTCTTAAGCTAAACAATAAAAGTGCTTTTGCTAAAAAGCTTTATGGCAGCGATTTCAAATATAAATTCTACTCAACCGGAATTGGCCTATTTAAACGATTGGATCAATTCAACGAGATTTTTTCCGGTGTCGGTTATGATTACATAGAAGGTCCGGAAATACCAATGAAGCGAATTACCTCATCGGGTCAAAAAATAGATAGGGTATTATCACTTATTGTTGGTTATGCCTACGATTCACGAGACCTTAAGCAGTTCTCTCAGAACGGAATATTTGCATCTTCAATCCTTCGTCATAAAGGGTTCGGCATCTCAAATATTAACTATAATATTTTTCAGTTTGAGTTCAGAGAATACCGGAGCATAGCTGGTGATTTATCTGCACGGTGGCGATTTGCTTTCCGTCATTCATTCGGTCCATCAATTCCTTTGTATGATTATTCTTTCCTTGGGTATAATGAATATGTTCGGGGTTATAGCAATGAAATTGAAGAAGGAAATAATTTAATACTAACATCTATTGAAGCAAGCTATCCAATTGTAAAGGATTGGGATTTTAGTATTAAACTTCCTCTGCTTCCTCAGCAATTAACTTCAGCACGAATTGGAATTTATCTTTCGGCGTTTACAGATGCCGGAGAGGTATTTAATAATCATCAAAGATTCAGATTTAGTGATTTTAATACCGGTTACGGTTTCGGTTTAACTATATTAGTGTTACCTTATAATGCAATTCGATTTGAATATGCATTTAATAAAAATGGAACAGGAGAATTTTTATTTGGGACAGGATTTTCTTTCTAATATCGATCTATTTTATACTGGTGAGGATGTAATTGATAATCAGGTTATTATTTCCGGAGAGGAAGTTCATCACATAAAAGATGTTCTTAGATATTCCATTAATGACCAGATTTATGTAACAGATGGAAAAGGTTCCTTCTACAAATGTAAATTAACATCAATCTCTAAAACCGAACTGCAATGCTCTATTGATGAAGTTCGGCACTACGACAACCATTTTGAGAATTTCACGTTTTGCATACCGCGATTACGAACACAAGACAGGTTGGAATTTGCTCTTGAAAAATGCGTAGAGCTTGGTATTACGAATTTTATAATTTTTGATTCAATCAGAACCGTTATTAAAGGAGCCAAACTCGACCGATGGCAGAAGGTAATTGCATCGGCAATGAAACAATCTCTTAGAGCATGGTTACCCAAAATTAGTTACGTTAAGAGTGTCTCCGAAATTGCATTACTTCCGGGTAGAAGAGTGGTTTTTGAACAATCGGCTACTACTCCCATTAATAAATTTTTAACACAGCCGGATTTTTCATCAAGAGTAGAGAATATCTACTTTCTATTCGGTCCCGAAGGTGGATTTGCAGATGAAGAAATAGCAATGACTAAAAAATGTTCATTTGTAAAATTAACGGATAACCGGCTACGGGCTGAGACAGCCGTAGTTACTGCTGCAAGTATTTTAGCATTGGAATTAATTTAGAAATAATAAAATTATTTGGTAAGTATCTTACTGTTAAACCAGATCGATAATTTTTTTTACCAGTCTTTCAAAATCCGATTTAACTTTTTCAGCGGTTTCCATTACTTCTGCGTGGGATAATTTAGTAGGAGAGAGACCGGCGGCATAATTTGTAATACAGGAAATTGCTCCAACTTTCATCCCGAGGTATGATGCATAAACCGCTTCGTGAAAGGTTGACATACCGACTGCATCGCCGCCAAACTTCTGCATCATTTTAATTTCAGCTTTTGTTTCATAACTCGGACCTTTTGTAAACCAGTAAACGCCTTCTCTAATCGATATCTCTTCTTCTATTGATGCCGTTTTTATTTTCTCATTGATTTCGCTTGATGGAAAATCAATAAAGTCGTTCCTTTTATTAATCGTTGTTAATCCTAATACTTCCGTTAATTCTTTTTTAATAGCCAATCCATTAAAGGAAGAGATTAACATTAAATCCCCCGGCTTAAAATTGGAATTAATTCCGCCGGCTGCGTTAGTAAGGATAATTGTTTTGCAATTTAGTTTTGCTGCAAGGTGAATAGGGATTACGCATTCTGATAATTTATATCCCTCGTAAAAATGAATACGACCCTGGACAATTAATAATTTCTTACCGTTGTATTTTGCAAAGTGTAAATAACCCTGATGACCTTCCACTGTTGATTTTGGATATCCGGGTAATGTTGATGTAGGGAATGACTTTACCGTTTCAACTTTTTCAGCAAAATCTCCAAGTCCGCTTCCAAGTACAATACAGATTTCAGGTTCAAATGGAATTTCTGTTTTAATTTTTTCAACTATGGATCTATATTTTTCGTTCAGGTTTACCATTAGAATAAAATTCCTGCTAACGTAGCTGTTAATAATGTTGCGAGTGTTCCCCCAATAACTGCACGTATTCCTAACTTTGCTAAATCGGTTCTTCTATTCGGTGCTAAAGGAGAAATTCCTCCAATCTGAATTGCAATCGAACTGAAATTTGCAAATCCGCACAATGCATAAGTAGCCATTAAAATTGCTTTTTCATTTACAAGGGATTTTATCTCAACAAGTTTGCTCATATCAAGATAAGCTACAAATTCATTCAGAACTACTTTGGTACCGATTAGACTACCAAAGTGATAAGCACTTTCCCAAGGCACACCTATTCCAAATGCAATAAACTGAAGGACCGAACCGAAGATTAATTGAAGACTGAATTTGTGTCCGAATTGTGCGATTAACGCATTATTAAATCCGAAAATATCTCCAACCCATCCAAGGAAATAATTTATGAGAGCAATCAATGCAATAAATGCAATTAGCATAGCGGCAACATTAAGAGCTAACGTCATTCCTTCGCTTGCACCAACAGCAGCGGCTTCAATAACATTCGAAGCATTTTTTTCAACTGATACTTTAACTTTTCCTTTTGTTTCCGGTTCACCGGTTTCCGGATACATTATTTTAGAAATTAAGAGAGCAGCCGGTGCAGCCATAACACTTGCACCCAGTAAATGTGTTGCAAAAAGTAATTGCGCTTCGCGGATCGGAATATTATTGGCTTGAGCGAAC
>Ga0207951_100487_pt1 | contig 19468 bp, 17 predicted proteins | sample Subbio12Aug_8Bad_FD_184830 | JGI IMG/M metagenome (GOLD analysis project Ga0207951, IMG submission 184830) | Serpentinite rock and fluid subsurface biosphere microbial communities from McLaughlin Reserve, California, USA - CR12Aug_8Bad (SPAdes) | ecosystem: Environmental > Terrestrial > Deep... | reverse complement strand
AACCGTGCTACACAGGAGATGAGGGTAGGCCCCTCGGAGCCGCCATACAGGTGGAGGCTTCAAACCACCTTAAGCTGCTGTGGTCAAAAGCCATGGTGGTGAGCGTTAAGGAAAAGTCGGGGCAGGACCTCGGCAGGTACGTACTACGGAGACGAATGCAAATGAACCGCTGATGAAGTATCGAAACTGTTTAAGACGTCATCAAAACCGGGGACTCGTCCCTACCCCGGGATTAGTCTGGAAGAAACCTGTTCACTGTCCAGATGGTGACCGGTATACAGGCGGCATGAACGTAGCATAGGCTTTTGTGTGGAACGTGGGAACCTACCTTAGATGCTAAGGGAGAAATCCAAGCGGCCACAACCGCAAGGATGAGAGTACCGATGCGAAGTACAGGGGCGGAGTGACTCGTAGTAGTGATGAAGCTCCTGTAATGGGAGTGGAGCGAAGGGGTCATGTTTATCTAGTTTTGAACAACGGTCAACCGTGAGGGAGGAGCCAATGAACGAAACAAAGTCTTATGATATCTCCAAACACAGGGTGTTAGAAGCATTTCGAAGAGTAAAGGCGAATAAGGGAGCCGCAGGTGTAGATAATGAAAGCTTGGAGGAGTTCGAACAAAACCTGAAGAACAATCTGTACAAAGAGGCTTCGTGTTAGTTGATGAAAGTGGTCGAGGAAGCGGATGATATGCCGCAACTACACGTTGGACGGCTGATGAGGATAGCACTTTGGGGACAGGACTGTTTCCTAGAAACGTTCTTTAGAGAAAGCAAGGCAGCTCTTTCACAAAACTTTACTACAACGCTACCAACAGGACCGTGAACGTTTATACATAGCTGGCAGCACCTTCGTGGTGTATGTGTATCATGCCAATGCCTTTTTCTCACTGGCTGCCTCGGCTAGCCCTCCAGACCATGTGGAGCATATCCGGCGCACCTGCTGCCACCATTCGCCATACTCAATAGAGGAGTATCCTTCCATATGAAGAATACACCAACAAGAGAAGCTCGATACGTTGAAAAAACTATTTCACTAGAGACAAGCGACAGACGACAAAATCTACGCTATGAGGAGGTCTAGTCTTGCTTACATTAGTTGGTCCAAAAGGTGAATATTTCGTTGCTGCGTGTGACTGTGCCAAGCAGCACTCCGTCAGGTTAGCAGACACTACAGAGACACCTAGCGGCTATTCTTTTGCGCCCATCATCTGCGACTGTGGGGCCAAGCATGTGATGTCTCGAGGTAAGACCGTCCACCCAGCAGAGATAGAACGCTTAGCAGTGGAAACTAAGAGCAAATCGGTGTTGGTAGTTTCCTTGCCCGCAGCTTATGGTTACCAAGTACTACAGCACTTTGATCTTATCTCATGTGAGATAGTGCTCGGAACAGGTTTCCTCTCAGAATGGAATGCGGCCGTAGCTGACTTCTGGGGAACCCGTTCTGACCGTTTCGAAGGCAAACTAGCACAAGCTAAAGCCCTAGCCATAAAAGAGCTCAAGATTAAGGCAGTGGAAGTTGGAGCCAATGCCATCATAGGTGCAGATATTGATTATCATTCTGTCAGTACAAACCTGCTCATGGTGGTCGTAACTGGCACACCTGTGGTGTTAGAGCTCAGCTAAATGGAAATGAGTGGTAATGCCTGACTGCCCTAACCTCAAAGGCCTAAGGTCGCATTATGTAGAAATGCAGTATGGGATTACTCACATTGACGCGAGAGTGGTGATAGTACATGAACAGCATTAACCTAGTACCAGAGTTTAATGACAAGCAACTAGCAGTTATCAACGAAATGGACACGAACATCTTACTTCTTGTTTCCAGCGCTGCTGAACAGAACACGGCTGAGTCACAGGAAAATCGCAGGCTTGTTCGGCATTAGCACGAATGTGGTGTATCAGATTAGCCGGGAGCAGAGTGATACATAGAGACAATGAGGCCTTTTCGACAGGTCCGGCCTAGTCAGTGAATACCTTGTTCTCTATCTTACCGGAATGGAATGCAAACAGTATGTGAAAACTGTCCAGATACTTGTCGATATCGGCGGGAGATGTTATGTCATACGAGTGCCAAAGAGCAACAACGCGGTTATACAAGTCCAAATGGTTCACCTCATATTCGGATAATAAGCAAATTATACCACAGCATGGACTGGGAACATCGCCATGCCGTCATGGCGCTAATCATCAAAGAGTTTGCAGACACCCAAGTTCTTATTACTACCCAAGACGAGCGCTGGTTCATGGACAACACCTTTCCCTCGGCAGGGAAAAAGATCAGCCTATCCGGATGGTCATTACAAGGCGGCCCCAGCATCACAACCCACAGAGCTGACGTCTGGACAGAAGTAGAGGACAAGTTAGCTCAAAAGGATTACGCAAGTGTTAATCTTCTATTGCGCCAAGTTCTAAACAAGACGCTTGATGTAGCCACTAGAGCCGCAGGTCTACCTCATACAACCGCTCTTACTGAGTTAAGACAGCTGTGCAAGGTCCTGCTATCAATAGCCAAGCAGAACTTAGAACCCGATGAGGTAATACATGCACTTTCCATTGTGCTAGACGACAGCAAGGTTACCGCTAAACTCCTTGGTGACACAGACCCTGCTAAGACAGTAACCGTGGGTGATCTACGGGGCTATATTCAGGGACTAATAGTCTTGGAACGTTACTTAGTCATCTGAACGCCTGTGGTTCGTCCTAGAATATGAAGTCAAAGGAGCAGCATATGGCACTAATCGACTGCCCAGAATGCCAGAAGAAGACTTCTGCGTTACCAGCAGAGCATGTGGCTGCCAGCACGGCAGTATAATTTGCACCACATCCTACAGAAGATTACAGGACGATGTGTAACATGCTGCTCTCCTTTGAAAGGGATTATAGTAGTTTTTTTAAGCGTCCGCGATACATCGCTATGTCAGAGGCAAAATCTTTCTACGTCGGCTTCAAGCCTTATCTATCCATGCTCTGGAACAATTTGGTCAAGCAGTACATTGCCAATTCCGCGGTTTCCCTTGGTTTCAGCGCTGACCAGTGCAATCGCGTTCTGGCACACATGGAGGGTTTTTTCGAGAAAGTAAAAGTCTTTAACGATACTTTTGTCGAGAACCAGCTTCTAACTGAAAAGGGATACTTGGATAGCATCCTTAACGCCGTTGACCCGGCAGTCAGTCTCGACGAAGAACAACGCCGCGCAGTGATAACTGATGAGGACTACTGCCTATTGGTGGCTGGCGCAGGTGCAGGCAAGACTACCACCATGGCTGCTAAAGTAAAGTATCTGGTAGACAAGCTCAGGGTACCACCCGAAGACATCATCGTGATTTCGTACACAAGTAAGGCCATAGACGAACTCCGAGAACGCATCAACCGGCGCTTGAAAATTCGTCAACATGATAGAGGCTAAGTTTGGCTTTCCTTCGCAGATAGAAAACGATCCCATTATGAGGCTCGTTACCTATGAAGATAACACTGTCGAGTTTGCTGAAGAGCGGCGATTGTTCTATGTCGCCCTCACCCGTACCAAGAATCGGGTTTACATGGTTACGCCGCGTAAGCGTCCTTCGAGCTTTGTACTCGAGCTTATCAAAGAATTCGGTATAACCGCGCCAGCAGGCTTAAACAAGGCTGTGACCGAGCGCTACACCCTAAAGTGCCCGCACTTAGGCTTCTTAGCAGTTAAGAATCGCCTTTATCATCTCCCCAATATACCCGTCCTCTTCCATGAAGAACACATTGTTATCCTTCCATTCCGAACGAGGGACACTACGGTGCTCCATTTCAGCGTGCTTAGTGTTCGACAGTAGGACTGAGTTCAGCACGATGTTAGGATTGTTCAGTCTCAGCCTGGTTTCGATGTCCTTGATGCTTTGTGCTAGCTTGATCTTGTCGTTGTCAATTGACATACTTCGCATACCCTTGGGGTCTACAAAGGTGATATACTGATTGTTGCCCTGGAGCACCCACAGGATGAAATCTGGGAAAAAGCCTGAGTGGGACTCAAAGAAGCTGATGCCCTTTCGTGATAGATTTCTCAGCAAGTAGAATTCATGACCTGCAAGTTTAGCCTTGTTGTCTTCCAGGTGTCCCTTCAAGTCTGTTACGAATTTATACTCACCTTCGTTGAGGGCCACAGGGGACATGGTAATGTCGGTGTTCTTCTTTGCTACATGAAAGAGGGGGCTGTACAGGTGCATAGGCGCATGAGAAACTGTCATATCGCCCTGTGTTTCCAGAATAGAAAACAACTGCCGTTTTTTCCTAGCTTCCTTTGCTTTGTCGATTACTGTGTCCAACCAAACGACTAGCTGAGACGCCTCGGTTACTTTATCCAAGCTAATGTCGTAAGCACCCTCGCGTACAACCTCAAGATTTGGGTCATCTTCATAGCTTAGAGTAACGTACTGTTGGTGTGGGGTCTCCCACTTACGTTTTTCCGCCTCGTAGAATTTGTCACAGTAAAGCTGCAGTAGTGTGATCGCTATGCGTTGCCACCGCTTGTAGTCGTCGAAGCTTCTGAGTTCCAGCTCGTCTGCAGGAATTAGTAGCTTATACCAGTCCGACCTTTCCAACAAGGCAATAATTGCAGCCTTGCTCAGGTTGAGGTTGTGGCGGGATTTCTCGTTCTTGTGGTGTTGCAACTCGAAGTAGATCTCATCGTAGTTGAAGAATGCCCGATGCTTTGCCTTCAAGGTGTCCACGTTCTTTGTCACTTCATGATCATACCGTAGGCGTGAGCTTTCAAACTGCAGCTTAGCATAGCAATCCAAAACGATGACGCCCAGAGTGTCGCTAATGCTCAGCGTGGGCTTACGGGCATGCTTCTTGTAATCGAGATCTTCTCGCATTTTTAGGGTATACAAACGCTTTACCTTGGCCGAGTCATAATTACGGATTACGGGCATGGTCCGCCGCATTGGGTGCGTTCCCTCTGTATCTACCCCTTCCTCATCTAGGTATTCCTTAAATTGACGCATATAATCAGCCCGAATACCAAAGACGTTGAGGGTCTCAAGCAGGGATATTTGCTTGGGAATGGTGAGCTCAAGCCGCTCTTTGGATAAGTGTGAGCTGCGTTTTAGGGACATTTCATAGCCCTTAAGCCTTACGCCACGTCCAAATAGCTGAATGATTTCACTGCCCTCACTGCGGCCTACATTCATAAGACCCATCATGGAGACTCGCCAACAGTTCCACCCTTCGGTGAATTTCTTTGACCCAATTAAGAAGTTAACACTGGAGTTGCTAGCGTTGATGGTGTGAAATAGGGAATGGCTAAAGTCAACAGACCCCGTCTCTAAGCCCGCTTCTCCACAGAGCTTGAGGAGATCACCATCATCCCCGACATTGATAACACCAAAAGGAGCGTTTTCACCCATGCGTAACCTGATTTCTCCCTGGACCCCCTTGAGGTTTTCCACATGCATTACAGCCTCTGAGCTCGAGCAGTTAAACAATACTTTGCGTAAGTCGGCATATAGGTCCTCGGGATTTTTACCAAGCCCCAGCAGGAAAGCAAAGGAGTCACGGAAGATATCGCGTTCCCTGTTGTCAAGTAGCCCCGTATTGCCACTTAGTAGCCGTTTGATGTCCGCAACTCCAGTGGTTGGGCTGCACATGAATTGCTCCAGAAACTGCAGTATGTCTACAACATCAGACACCTTTTCGCCCTTTTCCGTACGTACTGCTGTCACACTACTACCTACAAAGACGCAGAGAGGATCTTCGATGTTAAACCTGGCGAACTCTCGACCATTCTCTTGGTAAAGCTTCTTTTGCTGATAAAAGGTAAGAAGGGAAGCCGTGAGATAGAGGCGCTTGATGTGGTTCTCGCCATCATCAGCCAGGTTCAGGATGTTATAATGCTTGCCAAAACCATCAGCGTGAAAGTACTTATAGGAGTAGTCGAAGATAATACAACGAGCGTACTCTTGTGTCAGATCCTTCTTACCAGCTGCCTTAATGGCTTGACCAAAGGTAGCAGAGTACTCAAACGAAAACCCCTTCTTGCAGAGCATATCTCGATATTGCTTCCAGGCAAGGCCCGAAGATCCCCGATGGCCTTCGTCAACAAACACGAGATTGTCGTCGCCAAAGGATTCCACTGCAACCCGTTTATCTCCGTCTTTTATATCAAACTTGGTGTTTTCGATGATGCTCACTTCGTTGGCATGCCGCATAGCGCCACGACCTGCTTTACTGAATCGTATGGCGTTGATCCCCGATGCTTTGAACTCTAGCAAGTGCTGGTCTGTCAATCCTTCATTTGGGGTGAGGAGTAGGATATTTTTCTCGTCGCTCTCTATCGTCTTGCTATAGTGCAGGTACTGCAGATAGTTAATGTGCATAAGCAGTGTCTTGCCAGAACCGGTGGCATTCCATAGAGCTAACTTGTTGAGGTCGCTAGCCTTATAGGGGTCTACTTGATCTGCGGGATTGTTGGCGTCGTTAAAACGTTGGACATAATCGTTTAGATCCGTTAGCAGTACGTCTCTGTCATTGAAGTACATATCCAAGTAGTATTCAACAAAAAGCAGGGAAAGGTACTGAAAGTACTTCAGGACCACTTTCTGATGCCTCTGCTCATTGATGGCTCTGGTGTGGCGCACAATGTTCAGGTCGTATTCCTGCACCTTGACTTTGTCAATCGTCATGCATTCACCGAACTCTTCTAGCATGTGTTTGGAAAACTCACTAACCCCTTCGGGATCAATTGCTTCTAGCTTGGGGTCTTTCATCCCTTTGACAAGGTCCTTGAGCTCCCTGGCGCCAAAGAGTCCAAGCATATACTGGCTTAATATCAAACGCTTATAGAATTTGAGCTCCTCGGGTCTCTTAACCTTCGTCTTCTTGGCCATCAGTTCACCTCAAACATGCGTTTTTTCATTTCTTCTTCTATGAGTAGCACCTTCCAGGTTTCGTTGTCGGCCCTTAGATTACGCAAATTGTTGTCACCGTTAACGTAGACTCTGTCGAACTCAAAGTCGGATGGGTTAATGCGGCGCTTCTCCAAATAGGCGTCAAGCACAGCGTTATCCTTCTCCTTGTCATCGGTATGGTCACGCCATATAACCAGTACTTTTTCCCCAGAGAGGGTGCGCCCCTCTACAGCCTTGAGAGTATAGGTGTCGCCACTAATCAGCGTTGCGAAAAGCCTACCATGCTCTCCAGTGTGGAACTTTGCACCATACTTTTGTGTTTGGTAACTACGTTCCACCTTGAGGCCAATTAGATAGTTAAAGGTCTCTACCAGATCAACCGCTTGCACTCGGCTCTCAAGGTTACGCGTAATGTTTAGTGCATAGTTGAATGGATGGTCCAGCTTATCAATATTCAGTAGCGAAGCACTGCCTTCAGTTTCTCTGGACAGCATGTAGCTTAGTAAGTATTGCTCCTGCACATCCTTGTTGCCTAAGCTCTCAAATCCCTTATCGGTTATTTCCAGGTTGTTCAGCGTGTCCTCATAACTCTCTAGGCGCAAGTACTTAAAGGCATGGCTAGAGCCCTTGCGGGAGATAGGTTTGCCATCCTTCCAGTCTTCGCTGTAGATGACTTTTTGTATCCTCGGCTTAGTGACCGTATCGAAATACTCTCCCATTTCCATCAGAATGTATTTGCGATTGCCACCATCTTCGCGGTTAAGGTTGATGACCGCGTGACCGGTGGTGCCGGAACCGGCGAAATAGTCCATGACGGAGCTTGCAGTTGACGAGTTGCACACCTTGAGTGTGTCTTCAACGGCATGGATGGACTTTGGGTACGTAAAAGCATTTATACTACCAAAAATATCCTTGAGAAGATTGGTTCCGTAAGCTGTAGCAGAATACTCCTTCTTATCCCACGTAGTCAGTGGCAACATCCCCTCGTCGTTCATTCGTGCTTTCATGTACACCGCAAGCTTACCGCTTCTGTCATTCCTAACACAAAACTCATCGGGGTTGCTTTTGGTTCTTTCCATAGCCCATTTCCAGCGTCTCTCGGTGCCTTTTTCGTCTATGGGATAGACTGCTATTTCATTGTCATTCTTTTTCTCTAGTACATCCCAACACTTGCTTTCGTTATTCCATTCAGCGTTTGGAATGCGCATAGCCTTTTCTGTGACATATATGGGATAGAACATTTTTGGAGATTCGGCCTTAGTACCACCATGCTTCCTGAAATTGACCCATTCGAAGTAGCTAGTAGAATCTTTTTCATCATATCTGTCCTTCTGCTCAGCGTTACGTTCCAAGCGGCCTACCTTCACGCTTGATTCATTGGCGCAAAAAATCGCATACTCGTGGGCAATGGAAAACCCCCTAGCCGTTGATCTACCGGAAGGGTTATTCTTTATTACTACTGAACCGAGGATGTTATCCGGATGAAAAAGATCTTCAACGATCAGAGCAAGGTTGTTGTATTCCACGTCGTCTATGGTAATGCATTTTATTGCGTCCCTCGACATGAAGCCCTTGGCTAATGTCATCCTATCTGCCATGAGTGACAACCACGATGAGTTTTTGTAGCCATTTTTGTAGGCTATTTCACTCGCATTCGTGTTATACGGGGGGTCAACATAGATGCATTTGATTTCTTCCCTATAGCGCTCCCCTAGAAGCTGCAGTGCCTGAAAATTCTCACTATGTATGAGAACTCCATCAATGTTTTCATCAAGTCCATCAATACTCTGAACAAGCACTTCCCTAAACTCTCTCGGGAAAAATGCTGTATCTAGCACGAGGTGGGGGTTCTGTTCTAAAAAATCCAGAGTTAGCGGTACCGTAAAAGCCTTAACGTCCACTTCAAACAAGTTTCCTTTTTTGGGCTTGATCTCGTTAATCGCAAACAGTCGCACCCATTCATCTAGCTGCGCTCGGTTCTCAATAATCTGTGGGTATAGACTCTTAGGCACGCGATCCAGTGTAATGCAGTAGTTCGTCTCAACCACAAACTTCTTCTTGAGCCAAAGCTTTTTTTGAAAGTCTTCGATCTGTGCGAGAAAAGTGACAATTTTACGTGCAATTCTACGGATGACCTTGGCCTTGGTCAGGTATTCCTTGGTCTTGTGGTCGTCCTGCTCATCTAGGTCGTCGAGGAACATTACCTCGTTCTTTATGTAAAAGTCAAGTTCGCGGTTCAGGAACTTCTTAAGATCTTTATGAATGAAGTAATCAAAGGTGTTGCGGGCTGCGTAGGCGTTGAGGTGTTTTTCAAGCACTGTTTTGCCGTCACCAGTATGGAGCAGGTTCTTGAAGGCGGGGAAGTCCTTGACGCGTTTCGCAAACTCGGAAACAGCTTCGTTAACATATGCATCCTGTTTTTTATCTCCATCTTTGTACTCAAAGCGAATAACTAGTTCATTGTTCTCTTGGGCAAAGGGGTGTTCGTTAAATAGCTGGAAGAAGCGTTTCTTCTGAGCCTTGTTGTTATCGCGCTCGGTCTCCGCTTCTACAATTTTGAAGAGTACTTTACCGTACCCGGTGTCGAAGCGGTACTCTTTGAAGTATTCGCTGGTTTTTATGTAGTACTGGTCGGCGTTGGCCCAGTGGAGCTTAACCTCTTCGCCTTCGTAGGGTATGGCATAAACACCATCCTTGTAGCGACGCTGGGAGATGAAATCACCTTCATCATAGTAGCGCGAGAAGAAATCGGTCAGGTGTGAATAGATGTCTGCCTCGACGTCACGAATATCGCTCACAGCACCGATGCTTTTCTTTCTAGCCTCTAGCTCAGCTACCATCACTGACTTTACAGCATCGCTTACGGTCAGTTTGCCGGCAGCCTTGATCTCTGCCTCGATTTCCGCCAGTGCCTTGGAGCTCCCTGAACTGTGTAGCACCTGCAGCTGCTGGGCAACCTGAGACATGAGCTCCTCGTCGAGAAACTTTTTTATTGTCTCTCGCTTATAATTCATGATGCGGTAGATGCCAAAGTCTAGGTCAGCCTGATCTAACTGAAAAAGCTCTGCCAGTTTGTCCAATAACCGCTTTTGGGTCTCTGTTACATTGGCCATGTTAAATAACCTCCCACTCAATGGTGAATAACTCGTTCAGTTCTGATTGCGCCTGCGATCGTTTCTGGATGTCAGCAATAAGCGCGCGGCGCTTTGCTTCAACTTCCTCTTCATTGGCCTCTAGTCTGGACCTCATGGTGCGCTTTCGGCGATTCAATTCGTTAAGGCGTTCGTTCAGCTCGCCGTGTTCAGCCATAGTTGCTGCCAGGCGAAGCTTGCGTTCGGCTTCGCGGATTTGCAGTTTTACGCTTTCAAGCTCTTTCTCCACAGCAAGGATCATGTCCTGTGTCCATTTGCTGAGACGCGCTTCTTCTTCGCGGATGTAGACCAAGTTTTGTTGGTTTACCCTCTCTAAGCTGGCCCTAGCATACAACTGGACTTCTGCGTTCAAATGCTCTTGAGCTTGTGAAGGTATTGCTTTGTTGAGCCCTGCCTGACCACCACATTCAAAGAGCTTTCGGCATTGCTCTGCGGATAGGGGGGTGCCGTCTCTTAATGCACCGGCGAATAGGAGGACCTCCTCGCTGTCAAAGGTCGAAACTGTAAGCTTATGAAGTGTAAGATATCCTCGCTGACCTCTAAGCTGTTCTACCTGACTGAGCCTGTACCCCTTGTGATTAGAAATGTCAAAGGTTACTGTCCCGGCAATGGCACGTTCATGTAGCGCCGTGTTGATCACATACTGGCCAAGGGGATGCGACATTCTGTAGAGTATGCCATTGCTTTCTTCTGATCCCTTGCGTATAAGACAATAGTCGCCCGGTGGCGAAGAGGACACCTCGTGTAAAAGTGAGAAACGACGCTCTTCGTGGTCGAATGATGCCTTCGTGCCAAGTTGATGTGCAGTGAGTGCCCAAAACAGCCGAGTGTAACGATCAAGATGCTCCGTAATGGTTAACTTGAGACGTTCGTGTACGTCTGAATCGAAGTTATGAAAGAGCATATCTCGGGCCTTTTGCATGGACTGGCTGATTTTGTCCTCCAGTTCCTTTTGCAGTTGGTTAAACTCAGTCTCTATTTCCTCAGGCGTACGACATTGTTGGTAGATCTCCAGAATGCGCTTCTCGAAGTCTACGCCAGATTCTAGTGAGCCCAATACTTCGTCAGATGAACCAAACACACCATTAAAAAGGCTGAACTTCTGATCCAGTAGTTCGTGAACTCGAACGTCAGCGTAGTTTCTACGATTGAGAAAGTTAATAACAACCACGTCGTTCTTCTGTCCATAGCGATGGCAGCGGCCAATGCGCTGCTCAATACGCTGAGGGTTCCACGGTAGGTCGTAGTTTATTACTAGAGAACAAAACTGCAGGTTTACACCCTCGGCAGCAGATTCTGTGGCAATCATGATTTCGGCATAATCTCTAAAGTGCTCGATTAGGGAGTTGCGCTTATCTGCGGTTGGAGATCCACTAATACGACCGCTATATTTGTTCTTCTCTATCCAATCCTGGTATATCTGCGTGCTCTCTTTCCCAGTATTGCTGCCGTTAAATAGGACAAGTTTCTCAGCGTAACCGTTTGCCTCTAGGAAAAGCTTGAGATAATCCTGGGTACGGCGGCTTTCTGTGAAAATGAGAGCCTTTTTGTTGGCACCCTTTATGTGCATCTCAGCGAAGCCAGTTGAAAGGGCTTCGAGAAGGGTGGTGGACTTGGTATCGGTGTCTATGGCCCTCGCCATCTCCATAAAGCCCCTTAACTGGTTAATTTCCCTGTTGAGTTGTCCCATGTCCAGTTCGTGCTCGCTGATTGGCCCGAAATCGTCGTCTTCGGTTTCTTCAAGCAGCTCATCCATAAGTGCTACCTCGTCTTCGTCAAACAGATTGTCAAGGTTGCTGTTAGCGTTAACAAGGCCATCACGTAAACTTAGGAGACGACCGCTAATGGTCTCAAGGGTTTGTAGCAACGCCCAGGTGGACGAAGCAAGAAGCTTGCGAATTATGAGTGTTGTGAGTTGTTTTTGCCGATAGGGTATTGCATAGGTGTCTTCGCGCTGGATGAACTCTGAAACTACATCGTATAGGTTTTGCTCTGCGTCAGATGCAGTGAAATCCTTAACAATAGGCAGGCGCTCAGTGTACTTGACATACTCGAGCACGTCCTTGCGTAGTGTGCGTTTGCAAAAGTGGGACAGCCTTGACCGTAATTCATCCAAGTCGCCTCCATTCATGTAATTGTCTCTATAGCTTTTCAAGTCACCAAAAAGGTGTTCGTCAATCATGGTGGATAACCCGTATAGCTCCACAAGGTTGTTCTGCAGGGGAGTTGCCGTGAGCAGTAGCTTCTTCCTCCCGGCAGTGGCCAGCTTAATACCTTGACCCATCTTGTTGCTGGAGCGGTATGAATTACGCAGCTTGTGTGCTTCATCAATAATCACGATGTCCCAATTAACACTTGCAATCTCCATGCACATACGGCTAGCGTAGTGATACGACAGAATGACTATAGACTGTTGCTCGAAGGGGTTGAGTTCGCCCTGCTTCTTAAACTCGTCATATGTTCTTTTCTCCAAAATTACTGATGGTAAGTTAAACTTCTCCTGTAGTTCAAGACTCCACTGCTTGCGGAGTGATGAAGGGCATATGACTAGCTGTTGTCGCTTTCGTTCGGCCCACAATTGACACATCACTAGGCCTGCCTCGATGGTCTTGCCCAAGCCTACTTCATCCGCAAGAATAACCCCCTTGGAGAGGGGAGACTTAAAGGCGAATAATGCAGCGTCAATTTGGTGGGGGTTTAGGGCAACGGCAGCATCAAAAAGCGACGAAGATATGCGCTCGTCGCTGTTGTAGGACTTCTTCTGTACTAGCTCGTGCGCATAGTACTTGGCATGGAAGGGGGTTATCATGACGGGACCTCCTATGGAGTGCAACTCTTAAGTTGACATGTCGGCATGCCGACGTCAGTATACTAACTTCGCGATAACAGGCAAAAAAACCTGCCCTGGCTAAGAACCAGGACAGGCGAATGTTGACAATGCGAACATTAGTGTAATTTCGGTTTGAGTTTCCCCCGCGGGCGGGTTGCTAGTTGTTTTCTGTGGATATCGAATAGCTTGTTAGTAGCTGCCATCTGCGTCAGAATAAGCTTCACGATGCGGTCCAACTGCTTGCTCTCTCTGTAGTCCGCTTGTGCAATAAAATCCACCCGTTTGTCAAGTAGTAGTTCTTCTACCTGATTCTTGCTTCCTCTAGATGGATAGACCGCAATAGACTGTCCACCGTTAACTTTCACCAGCTTCATGCAGGGGACGTCCGTGAAACCATCTCCGATATAAATCATGTTGCGAAAGGGTATAGGCCTCTTGTCGTCCTCCACAAACTTATTCAGGCCCAGGTCATCACTGATATCTAGAACTCCCTTGTTTATTCTAAAAAGAAACTGAGTCTTACCAGTGTAGTTAACTGCAAGTGCCGGCCAATCTACTGCACCGCTGGCGTTATAGTGAAACTCACAGGCATAAATTCGCTTGAAGCGCGAGCTTATGGAAGAACCCTCAATTATCTCCTTTAGGCCAGAAGAGATGATATAGTGTTCGACCACAATATCTAGGCCTTTGGCGTAACTGTCTATCCGTTCAAACCAACCGTCCACACCAGCGAAGAATTCAACTCCTCGTCCCAGCTCAACAAAATCTTCCCGCCTTATGCTAACGTCATGAGCCTCCGCCTTCCGTTTCATCAGGTACATGTAGGCTAAGATTCGATCCATGGACTGAGCTAGTCTGTTCGCCTCTGTCCAGAACTCTTTGGGCGGCATGCCTAACTTGGGAATGAAACCGTACTCTTGCATGTCCTTGGTGCAAAGCGTCTTATCAAAGTCGTACATTATGGCAATGACAGGCTTTTCTTTAGCCACTTACCCACCTCCGCAATATCTCCTTCAGATGTTCTTGGATCATCCTTCAATCATTCTTCTTCAAGGACATGGGAAATCCTGCATCGTTTTGCGTCGCAGCCCCTTCATGTGAGAATATTGTCGGCGCTCTCACAGTCCCGTATTCACCACTTCCTCCTGCGAGAAGCCCCCAGCTGGGGTTTTCGGCCGTCCCTGCTCTTGCCGCGAACTTGCCATCGGCTCACCTCATTTCATGTTCGGCCCTTCACCGCAAGCGGGTACTATGTCTTCTGCTTACTCCTGCCAGTTCAGTCGGACGTCGCTGTGCGGGTTCGCTACTTAGTCGGTACGCTAGCAGGCCTCCCCGGGTAAGAGCGCTATCTTTCCTTCCATCTACCCGCCTCATTTACTCTCGACAGACTTTGGTAGTACGGGTTTCGCCTTAGCTAGTAGGCTTGTCCATCTGTCGCTAGCCTCACTTGAGGTTCGTGTTCCTCGAGCCAGAGGAAAGTCTTCGGCTTCTTTCCGCGTCGCCGCGGACACCCAGGCGCATGGGCGAGCAGCAGACTTTGTCTGCGACCAGCCCTTGCCTTAAGCTACGGTTACTACTACCTTCGCCGTTCGGGACTTTCACCCTAGCCCAGCTTTCGGCTAGACAGGCGAAAAAGTCTGCAAACACAGGGTTTAGGGCCCAGAGAACGATGATGAGAGGTAGCGAGAGTGCTCACGTCCACAGTCATTAATTGCTGCTGCTCTTGGCGAACCTCCTTGTCCTCCCGCTTTTGTTCAACTACCTTGTACTGGTCAATCGCCCTTAAGGCCACTGCTTCAATAGTAGGGTCATCGGGCAACAGTGTTTCCTGTCCCGAGAGCTTTCGCTCCAGACACGCCGCCAACGCCTTCCACTGACTTTGAGGCAACTCCAAAGAACCCAAGGGCATGACCGCACTTTGCCTTAGGCCATTTGGTGTCCGCACGGATTCCATCAAGGAATGCTTGACGTATATTTTTTGTTGGTCGTTTTGTTTTTGGTAACAATTTCTTTTATAAACAAAAACTAAAATGGAACAGCCTGCCCAACTATTTTAATTATCAGGTCACTATATTTTCATTTTTGCGAATATGGACCTAGCGCTATCAATGGTCTTTGACTCAAAACTAGCCGTTTCCCGCGCGTTTTGGATGGGATCGGTCGAAAGTTGGGCTAGCTATCGGTATGGCAAGCGCCTCTTGGAAATATCTCGGTTCCTACCTCGACGACATCCTGAAGCTCGCCGAAAAAGACATGCATATGTGATCCTGCCACCTCTTTCACCAGGCTCTAGCACCCCGTTGTAGCGTCGAGGCACCGACTCGACGACGGCCCCCTAGGTGGTTCAACTTTGTCTGATTGACCCCGTTAACCTCATCGCAGACCCTTGGCGCAGGATTTCTCTACAGCATACCGATTATATTTCGCGAGACAAATCCAGGAAGGGTGATTTCGTTATGTCCAAAAATGATTTGTTCGGAGGTTTAGGTATTCTGATGAAAGGTCTCTCTGGCTTCATGCCACAGGACGACCCCGATGTGAAGCTAACGAGCGCCCAATCCGAGGTAGCTGAGCTAGAGCAACAGGAAACGGCAATTTATGCGCAGATAGGCAGGCAAACGCTAGAACGGGGTAGGGGGGCGTTCCCTGAATTGGAGAGTAAGCTTCAACTGGTGCAAACGAATCTACTTGAGACACAGAATAAGCTTAAAAGCGCCCAGGCAGAAAAGGACATGAAAAAGGCCCCAAGCATGCTCGCACTTGCCCGGCATGCGGCCACGTTAATGCAGAAGGCACGAAGTTCTGTCAGGAATGTGGTGGCAGGTTAGGAGCGCTTAAATGTACGAGCTGTGACACGAGCTTAGCCCTTGGCGTACGTTTTTGCGCTGAGTGTGGCGCAAAACAGGGTTAAGCATCTAGCTAATGCAGAAAACCCGGTATACACGCAGGTATACCGGGTTTTCTTTATATACTATTCAGCGAGTGGCACATTTAAGCCAGGTCGAAACGGTCGGCGTTCATTACCTTGTTCCAGGCCTTAACGAAGTCATGGATAAACTTCTCACGTGCATCGTCACTCGCATATACCTCTGCGATTGCCCGGAGCTCAGAGTTCGAACCGAATACTAAGTCAACACGAGTGGCTGTCCATTTGAGCTCACCAGTCGTCGCTCTACCCTCGAAAACGTCAACGTCTTCAGACATAGGTTTCCAGGCAGTGCCCATGGCGAGTAGGTTGACGAAAAAGTCATTGCTCAAACTGCCTGGGCGCTTAGTCAGCACCCCATGACGGGACGTCTTGTAATTGGCGTTTAATACCCGCATGCCACCAACCAAAACAGTCATCTCCGGTGCGGTCAACCCCAGTAGTTGCGCACGATCAACAAGCATTGTCTCGTCAGAAACGGCGTACTTGGCTTTACGGTAGTTACGGAACCCATCTGCCTTCGGTTCAAGCACCGCGAAGGATTGAACGTCAGTTTGTTCTTGCGATGCGTCTGTGCGACCAGGCGCAAAAGGAACAACCACGTCAAAACCAGCATTCTTGGCCCCGCGTTCGATACCTGCGCAACCAGCCAAGACAATGAGATCAGCGAGCGAAACCCGTTTCTTTCCCGCCTGTGTGCTGTTGAACTCAGCCTGGATTTTTTCAAGGGCTACGAGGACGGTCTGCAGTTTTAGTGGCTCGTTAACTTCCCAATCCTTCTGTGGAGCTAGTCGAATGCGGGCCCCATTTGCACCGCCTCGCTTATCCGAGCCGCGGAACGTCGATGCTGAGGCCCACGCTGTAGAGACCAGTTCAGAGACCGACAAGCCGGTATCCAAGATTTTACCCTTAAGATCTGCGACATCTGCCTCATCAACTAGCTCATAGTCGGCTGCAGGCACGGGGTCTTGCCAAACCAGTTCCTCAGATGGGACTTCTGGGCCAAGATAACGACTAGGTGGCCCCATATCGCGATGCGTCAGCTTGAACCAAGCGCGCGCAAAAGCATCAGCAAACTCCTCTGGATTATCCTTAAACCGCCTAGCTATACGCGCATAAATAGGGTCCATCCTCAAGGCCAGGTCCGCCGTGGTCATCATGGGTGCGTGTCTTCGTGCTGGGTCATGGGCGTCTGGCACAGTGTCTGCAGCTGCCGGATCAGTGGGAATCCACTGAGAGGCGCCAGCCGGACTCTTAACAAGATCCCAATCATATTTAAACAGGGTCTCTAGATAACTATTGTCCCACTGTATCGGCGTGGGAGTCCAGGCCCCTTCGATGCCGCTTGTAATCGTATCTACGCCTCTACCGCTACCCATACTATTCTTCCAGCCAAGCCCCTGCTCCTCGACATCGGTAGCCTCGGGCTCTGGGCCTACATTGGTTGCGCTACCTGCGCCGTGACACTTGCCAAAGGTATGCCCCCCGGCAATCAGGGCAACAGTCTCCTCATCGTTCATGGCCATTCGGGCAAATGTCTGGCGAATGTCTCTACCAGAAGCAATTGCACTTGGCTGACCGTCTGGTCCTTCCGGATTTACATAAATCAGACCCATCTGCACCGCAGCAAGAGGATTTTCGAGTTCCCTATCACCAGAGTAGCGCTTATCGGCCAGCCACTCGCCCTCGGAACCCCAATAAATATCCACTTCAGGCTCCCAGATATCCTCGCGACCACCAGCAAAACCAAAAGTCTTAAATCCCATTGACTCTAATGCGCAATTACCTGCCAGAATCATCAGGTCGGCCCAGGAAATCTTCCTGCCATACTTCTGCTTGATAGGCCACAGCAGACGTCGTGCCTTATCAAGGTTTGCATTATCCGGCCAGCTATTGAGAGGCGCGAAACGCTGACTACCCGATCCAGCGCCACCACGGCCATCTCCCATCCGATATGTGCCAGCACTATGCCACGCCATGCGGATGAAAAGCGGGCCATAATGCCCGTAGTCTGCCGGCCACCACTCCTGTGAATCAGTCATCAACGCATATAAGTCAGTTTTCAATGCTTCAAGGTCTAGCTTCTTGAACTCTTCCGCATAGTCGAATGCTTCACCCAGGGGATTTCTCATGGGTGAGTTCTGATGAAGGATTTTAAGATTCAACTGGTTTGGCCACCAGTCCCGGTTCGTCCTGCCTCCGCCAGCATTACTCTGCCTTGTAGCTCCTGTTACTGGACACTTTCCTTTTTCGTGCATACTAGCTCCTCCTTCTATTAAACTTGGCACCCGGTACATAGTATGGACATACGCATGTCTATAGTCTGCCATATATGTTTTTGAGGGCCTCTTAAGCCATCAGGCTCAACAGGGCCTCATGCGTTATTATAATAATATCACTTAATAACGATTACTGTAAAGGTAATATTACCATCTTTTTAACTTAGCCTCTCAACCTCCCTGGGCACTCCGTCTGTAGCACCCCCAGGCGTAGCGGCGCGCCTACACGAGCAGCCTTTAGGGTGCGGGGCCTAAGCACGGTGGCTTAGGTAGCACACTCCATCATACTGCTCACCAATGTATAAATTCCGAAGCGTGATTGCGAAAAGGAGCTGATGACTTGGTGAGAGCGAGTGCGAGAAAGAAATCACCAGGGATTCATAGACCTGAGAAACGGGTGGACTAAAAGTCGTCACAAGCATATTAATAATAAGAAGGAAAATGTTGTGACGATACAGAAATATCAGTTGATGATAGGAAACGGGGTGCATCAAGTGACTAAGCGAGAAGTCCAAGTGCTAGTCCCAGAAGAATTTAGGGAACCTAAAGAGGTTAATACATGGCGCGTTTTTCTTAGGGACGAACAGACGTTATCCTTTTGCTGATCAAGCCAGATCTTGGGATATGCTCACTGACGTTTTAGTTAAGAGTCTGGCCCGATCTACAGTCGGGGGTGAGATAATCGATACAACCGAGAGGCTATTAGGGAAGTTTGAGCAGGGTATTAGGCAACTGGATATTGGGGCTGAGGCCATTACCTTTATTAGAAATGGCGTTATTTATCTGTGGGCGATTCTTGAAGAGGAAGCTGAACTCGACACCAAGCTTGATATAACAGGTGTATTCACCGATATATATAATAGTTCACCCGGAAAGTATGATTTCCTCATCTTGACGAGAAGTGAATACCAAAGACGTTCTAGCGTTGTAGCAGGCAGGTGAACCATGCCTAAGCACGCTGAACATAAAGTCCAATCTGATCGTAACCAGAACCTATTACAAGAAGGCATTTTTGAGGTAGGGCGTACAAACTATCATGATTGGATTGTTACTGTCTGCTTCTATGCTGCCTTGCATCTTGTCGACGGCGATTTAGCTGACAACTATGGCACTTACGAAGTAGGTTCCCATTCTAGGAGAGAGGAGTTAGTCTCTCAGCATTACTCAAGTGGGCCTAAAAACATACAAAAGATTCATACGCTCCTCTCTAGTGAGAGTCGCCGGGCCCGCTACGATTGTGACTCCATTTCTCCACAGGCGGCTAAGGATGCCAAGCAAATGCTTGTTCAGATAAAACCTAAACTCCCTAAAGTTTTAGCGTAGACAGGAAAAAGGACACAAGAACAATCTAATCCCCCCTTCAGGATAGTCAACTTCAGGTCTTTGCAGGGCTTCTGTGTT
>Ga0207951_100486_pt1 | contig 19492 bp, 15 predicted proteins | sample Subbio12Aug_8Bad_FD_184830 | JGI IMG/M metagenome (GOLD analysis project Ga0207951, IMG submission 184830) | Serpentinite rock and fluid subsurface biosphere microbial communities from McLaughlin Reserve, California, USA - CR12Aug_8Bad (SPAdes) | ecosystem: Environmental > Terrestrial > Deep... | reverse complement strand
GCCAGGTGCGGCACCCGCCATTGCAATTACGTCGGCAGCCATGCATGCGCGTCGTCACGCCGACTGCCGGCCACCGTCCCGGGCGATCTTCACCAGAGCGGCGATCCACTCGCTCACGTCCGACTCGAGCCAGCCGACCGCGCGCAGCCCGAGAGGCACCGGCTTCGGGAAAGCGCCGTCATAGAGACAACTCACAGACTATGAACCGCAAGCACTTGGTCGCCCAAAGCTGCCCGCGCCACGTCGATCAGATGGCGATGATGCGTAAAGATCATGACCTGCCCGCCCTCGGCGAATCGCGCCAGCGCGCGCAGGACGTTCGCCGCGCGTTCGTCGTCCGAGGTGATGAGCACGTCATCGAGCACGAGCGGCATGTGCGGGTGTGAAGCACGCCGCAGATCGAGCGCTGCGAGTCGCAACGCCAGGTAGAGCTGATCGGCCGTACCGTCGCTCATGGCCTCGACGCCAATCCTGACCCCGTCCGCCCGCTCGGCGCGAAGCACGGGCTTGTCGTCGGCTTCATCGGCAACCAGGCGTTGGTACCGTCCCCCGGTCATAAGCGAAAAGTAGGTGGACGCTGCGGCCACCATCGGTGCCTGGGCGCGTTCGCGGAAGCGGTTCAGCGACTCCTTCAGCAGCGCGTGCGCAAGCCTCAGGCGCGCCCACGGCCGGATCGCGGCCCGGAATCGCGCCGCAGCCGATTCCATCGCTTCCCGCGCCGTTGCCGCGCGATCCGAGGTGTCGATCGCCTGAAGAGCCAGTCGGGTCCGTTCTTCGGCCTGGCGCGCCGCGGCCTGCTCTGTTTCGCGCTGCCCGATTTCCAGCCTGACCCTGTCGCGTTCGCTTTCGATGGCAACGGCATCCTGGCCAGCGAGGCTCTGGCGCAGTTCGGCTTCCGGGCGCGCCGACGCCTGCGCGAGGTGCTCGCGAAGAGTCGACAACTGGGTCTGCGCCTGGCGCTTGCGGGCGGCGATCTCCTCGCGCTCCGGCAGCAGGTCCGCTGTGGCGACACCTGCCGCCAAACAGAGTCGCGTCAGCGCCGCTTCTTGTTGCTCGAGTTCCGCTTCCGCCTGCAGCTTCGTTTGCTGCGCCCGGTCCTGGTCACGAATTAGTGTGCTGCGCGCCTGATCGGCCTCCCGTGAGGCCACGAGACGCCCGCGCAGACGATCCGCAAAGTCATCTACCGACACCGGACACGGCTCGCCGACCAGCATCGCAAGTTGCGCGGCTCGGGTCTCGATATCGTCGACGACGGCCTGATGAGTGGCCTTCGCCTGCCGCGCATCGGCCAGTTGTGTGGATAGTCGCGCCAAGGCATCGAGTTCTTCGAGTCGCGCCTTGACGGTTGCCGCGGCGCTGTGGGGCGGCAGGAACAACCTCCCATGCCAGACATCAAGTGCCTCTTCATGGCCTTTCAACTCGGTCTCTGTCTGCAAAATCAACGCGCCAACCTTCTTCCGCTCGGCTTGTTGCGCGCGCAACGCTTTTGCCCGAGCACCGCTCTGGGCCTCGCTCTCCGCGGCCTTCTTCTCCCACCGAAGGGCCTGCGCGATCAGCGACGGCAACACATCGACTTCTTCTCCAGCCGCCACTTCGATTTTGCTCTGCCCCGCGCCGCGCAGCGCAACAACCAGCGCCGATGCTGCTGCCGACGCTTCCTTCACCACAGCTTCGCGATCAGAACGCAGTCCCGCCAGGCGCCCCGCAAGCTCCAGCACGACTTCGCGCCGACCCTGCCATTCGCGCAGCGCGTCGGCATCCAGCACTGGCAATTGCGCCTGCGCCAGGCGCGCCGTCCACCCCGCGAGCACGCCCTCGCGTCGCGTTCCGAGAGACGCCAGTGCAGCGGCAATCTCCTGCCGGCGCCCTTCCATCTGCTCGATGCGCGTCGAACATTCCTCGGAGACAGCCGCGCGCTGCGCATCCGCGCGCAACAGGTCTGCCTGCCGATCAGCCTCCTGCTGCGCCGCCTCGAATGCTTCCGGCAGCGGGCGGTCCGCATCGAACAGGCGGCCCAGTTCAGCCGCATCCCCGGTACGATCCACATAGGCCTTGCGAACTCGAGTCCAGCCGTCATCGCGCCGCTCCCGGGCGAGGCGTACGGTCTCGGCAGTGACCACCTCGCCTTCCGCGGCAAGCTGGCGTTGGCGCAAGCGCTGTTCTTCCAGTTGGGGCGCGATCGCCTGGTCCTCTTCGCGTTCCTTGCGCATCGCGTCGTCGACCGCGGCAAGTTCCTGCCGGGCCTGGGCGATCTGCGCTTCCAGCAAGGGCTGGGCTTTGCGCAGTGCCTCCTCGGAATCGGCGCCCATGTCCGACAGTGACTGAATCAGTCGGCCTTCGAGTTCACCGATCTGGCGGTCGAGATCGCCTCGCCTTCGCGCCACGTCCCCCAGCGCCTGAGCCCTCCGAAGGGCCTCGGCCAGGATTTGCCGAACGGATGGGGCGGGCAATGCGGGCGCCTCATCCGCGTCGGCGCTCAGTGCATCGTCCAGTTCCTGGGCGCGCTGGCGATTCCCCGCCAGCCGCTCGCGGAGGCGGCCGATCGCCTGCAGATGATCGTTCAGGGCCACCCGATCGGCTTCCGAGGGGCCGGCGTTCAAGACCTCTCGAATATCCCGCCCTGGCGCGATCCGCGCTGCCCGTGCCGACAGGTCGGCATCGATCCGCTCGACGACCGTCTGCTGTTGCCGCGCCTCTATGCGGCTGCGCGCGGCGGCCTCCACACCGGCAGCCAGCCGTTCGATCATTTCGGCGTGGAGAAGCAGGGGGGCCTCGGTCACCAGGCCGGCGAGCGCCTCCGCGCAGCGCCTGAGTTCCAACTCGGCGTCCTTCAAGTCCTGCTGCGCGCGGCGCTGGGCCTGCTCCGCCGCCAGCCGCTCTTCGCGCGCGCCCTCCGGGAGATCGGGCACGTCGGCCAGCGCCTCCAGTTCCGCACGCGCTCGATCGTGCTGCCGCAGCAGCGGCTCCACCGTGCGCAGTTCGGTGAGTTCGTTGTCGCGCCGGCGCAAGGCATCGATTGCCCCGTCAATCTCGGCCAACGCCGCCTTGGCCTGCTCGTGTGCGCGATTCAGGGTTTGCCAATCGGCGGGTTTGGTCTGTGCCTGTCGCAACGCGGCACGCTGCTCGTCCAGTTGACGGCGCGCCTCGTTGATGGTCGCGCTCTGGGCGCGGCCATGCGGGTTGAAGATCTGTTTCGCGTCAGCGTCCAAAGCCGTCAGGGTCGCGGCGATTCCACGGGTGCCGGCGCTGGCCTCGAACAATGCCGAGCCGAGTTCGCCCTGCCCCTTGAGCAACAGGTCGCCGCCAGCGCGCAGGCGCTCATGATTGAGCCCGAACATCGCTTCGAATTCGCCGCGATCAACACCGCCGGTCAACGCCAGCTCATGCTCGCGCAATACGGGCAGCGCTGGATCGGGTTGGCCGGTCGCGACATCGAACCGCGACAGTGTCGGGGCGCGGCCCTTGCGCCGGATCAGGCCGATGGGCTCTCCCTGGTCCTCAATGAAGAGCCCTGCGATGCGCATCTGGCCGGTGGCGTGGATGAAGTCATCCGGACTGCGCAACGGAATGCCGAATCGCAGATCGGTGATCGCCCGCAGCGCCACCGACTTGCCCGCTTCGTTCGGCCCGTAGATCAGATGCAGATTGCTCGGGCTCGCCGCGAAATCGAGCGTCTTGTCGGTGAACGGCCCGAAGGCCTGCAGCAGCAGCCTGGCGAGCTTCATGCGCCCTCCGCCGCTGCCGCCAGGCGCGCCAGCACCGTCGCTTCAGCATCGGTGAGCAAAGCCCGCAGGTCGGCGAGGTTGTCCAGGCGCAGCACGTCGCCGGGAGCCGCGCCGGCGGTCACTTCGGCCGGAAGCGCGTTCAGCAGATCGCCCAGCCCGGCATTCGCCCAACTCGCCAGCTCCGCGTCGTCCCCGCCAACCGAGTCCACCAGCCGGATCAGTTCGCCCACCGCGTCCTGTCGTTGCGCAGCCCGGGTTCGATCCATCGGCGTCGTCAGCTCAAGCCGCACCTGCTCTATCCAGACCTCGGCGTCGCTCACGTCCTGCGCCGCTGCCTGCACCGCTGCGGCCAGCGTCCCCGGCTGGTTCGCCTCCAGCCGGTGCAAGACCGTTGCGCCGGTCAGCGTAACGCGCACCGCGTGCAGCCGGTCTGTCGCGCCGACGAGCGTCGGTTCCAGTGCCGCGCGGAAAGCGTCGCCCAGTGCGTCCAAGCGGGCGACGCCATCCAGCGGCACCATCACCTGATTCCACCGCGCCACATCGAGCGCGACGAATTCGGCCTCGATGCGCCCCGCCTCCACCGTGACCAGCTCGCAGCCCTTGGCGCCCGTTTCGTTCGCATTCCGACCCTGAAGATTGCCCGGAAAGACAACGCGCGGCGCCTCCGACACCACCTCGCGCGCATGGACGTGCCCCAGCGCCCAGTAGTCGTAGCCCTTGGCCACCAGCGTTGCGAGATCCGTCGGCGCGTAGGGGTCATGGCCGGGCCGGCCGTTGAGGCTGGTATGCAGCATTCCGATGTTGAAAAAACCAGGAACGGGCGCCGGGTACGAAGGGACCAGATCTTCGTCCACCGCGCGATCGGGGAAACTGCGCCCGTGAATTGCCACCGACCGCTCATCGATCCGCACCGTCTGCGCCGTGCGACTGGAGAACACCGTGACGTTCGAAGGCAGGACCAACTGGCGCGTGATCACGCCCTGCGCATCATGGTTGCCATGCACGATGAACACGCGGATGCCTGCCCGACCCAGGCGCACCATCGTCTCGCGAAAGAACAGACCGGTTTGGAACGCTTGCCAGTCGCGGTCGTAGATGTCGCCGGCGAAGAGAACGAAGTCGACGCACTCGGCGATCGCCATGTCCACCATTCGTTCCAGCGCGGCCCGCGTCGCGGTGCGCAGCCGTGCGACAGGCGCGCCTTCGTAGCGGTCGAGGCCACGCAGCGGGCTGTCTATGTGGAGATCGGAGGCGTGGATGAAGCGAATCACGATGAGTGGACCTGGAAGCCTGCCTTGCGAATGTAGCTCCTACCTACCTGCGCGATATCCTGCTTGATCTGCCAGATGTTGAAGTAGACGAAGCTCATCGTGAGCATGTGATAGGCGAGGAAGGCGAACTGGTACTTGCCATGGGTGTAGTTTGTCTCGAAGGCGTCCCACAGGAACTCGATGTACTCCTGCTCTTTCGGGCTCTTGAATGAAAGCCGCAGATAGTCCCCCAGTTCGGCGGCTTCGTCCATCAGTGGCCCCACACTTGTGCGGATTCGCTGTCGTAAAACTCGACCCGCAGTTCTCGTCTCCTGCCGCGAGCCAAGCGCATCGCTCTTGCTCGCTCGACAATCTTTCGATTTGTGTCAGACGCAGGATCGCCGAACAAACCGACAAAGAGGTGAGCCAGTTTTCCCTTCTCTATCAGGCGCAGGTAGTGTTCGTCATTCGCGGCTAGCGAATGCCCGTAGACGAACAGACAGTGCTGAATCTCCTGAAAACTTCGATATGCCTTGGCCAGGTAATCGCTGTGCCGAATTCTTTCAAGCTTCTCCTTGCTTGAGCCTTCCGCGACGAACAATGGAAAGAAGTCTCGGCTCAGAGCCTCACGAATCTGCTCAATGAGACGCACGCCGGTCCGATTCCATGTGTACTTCTGTATTTCCGTTCCCGAGTCAAAAACATGGAGGGCTCCGTGCAGAAACCACATGTTCTGGTCGTGACTCTGGCTCGATTCCCAGACCACATATTCAGATGGAATGCCGGACTCAATATCGTTCTGTGAGGTTCGGAACCCGTCGTCGGACTGAACATCAGCGCGGTTCTCCCGGTGCATGTGAGTCCAGTAAAGCAGCAGGTCGTAGTTAAATGTGTAGGTCGTATTGAAGTTGTCCAGGAAGCGCTGACAGGCGGCGTACTCCTCGTCTGTTATGTCGCCCGGCAGCGCGGGATGACTCTGAGCGATTGTCTGGACAAGCAACTCCTTCAACGCATCCGCGTCGCTGCGCATCGCGGCGACCTGGGCGATGGTCGCACCATAAAGCCCAGCAATCGTTGCGGAATCGCGCAGTGCTTTGATAACACGCTCGAAGTCGATGGTGCGGAGGATCGAAAATGCTGACTTTGCGGAGTCCCCCAGGGCAGAAAAATCAGCCTGCTCGAACAACTTGTCGTACCGGAAGATGTCCGGGCGGCAAGCAATGCTAAACCCATTGCCGAGCAAGAGATGCCGCCTGGAATACGCGGCTGACGCATTGATGGCCTCGGCAAAAGTCAAAACGGCCATCTCATATTTTTGCTTGGGCCGCGGACTCCTCGCCCCAGACACGGGCGAGCGTGGCTTGGATTTTCTTCTCGAAGCGGGTGATCAGTTCGCGATTGGCAGCGATCAGCGCCTGCTCGGCTTCGATCTCGGCGACGATGGCATTCTGGATGCCGAGGGGTGGGAGCTGGATTGGAACTCGCTCGACGATGGCTTGATTGATCTTGGGCATGCTGCCGGCAGCCCCTATCGCATTTCTCATCAGGAAATCCCGCACTGGCTGGCTTTGCAGCGCAATGAGTAGATAGTGACTCGTGATCTTCGACTCGTCGGCACGCACGCGGATCATGAGGTCGGGGTAGATAAAGCTCGACTCATCTGCCTCGAATAGGGCTGCTGTACCGACCAACTCCGCCGTATTTCCGCGTTGGAGATAGATGTCTCCCTTCCGGCAACGGCATGCAGCGTCCGGCGAAATTGGTTCATCCAGGTACTTAAACTTGGTCAAATCGAGTTTGCCCGAGGTGGTCGCACTCAGCGTAAGTACCTTTGTGTCAGTGACGCGATCGACCGGCTTCCCGGAATATCCGTTCTTCGGCTTGCCCTCGATGACCTCCGCCAGCTCCACCATCGGCCACTCCGGGTGGAAGGGGATGTGGGGGCGGTAGTTGTCGACGACGGCGCGGGCGCCGTCGATGACTTTCTGGTAGCCCTCGATCTCCGCCACGATCTCCTTCTGCACTTCCAACGACGGCAGGGGTAATCGAAGTTCGGAGAGAAAGTTTCGCGTAACTCCGCGAACACCAATCCCTTCAGCGTTGCGCTCGACAACCGCCGCGATGTGAAGTGCGAGTATATGGAGGAACTCTGGGTCGAGGCGTTCGGCGTCCTTCGAAACAAGTGCTGTGAGGTCTTGATTAATGGCGTAGTCATCGGCCGCGAACGCAAACTTTCCGACTGAGACGCGGGTGATGATGATGGTCGATCCCTTGGGAGCAATTCGTGTGGACGTTTCCTCAACGGCCTTCTTGGAAATGAGTTCGTAGCCGGTGATATGTCCACGTTCGTCGATGTGCTTCGAGGAAATCCACTTCACTGACCCGTTTGACCAATACGACCGGTCTTGTTTAGAGGGCGTTGCGCCGCCAATCAGGTAGCAAACTTCGCCAAGCCGGACGGTCGGAAAGAACGACGGGCGGACACTGCCCTCCCTATATCGCTCCCCGCTCAGGTTGTGGTCGCCATTCGCCGCGATCTTCCCTTTCGACACGACCAGGCCGAGAGCAGGCTTGAAGTCCTCGACCGATTCACGGGCGCGCACGCGGCGCAGGTACTCGGCGATCTCGGCACGAGCCTGTGGCAGGTCGTTCTTCTCGATCTCGCGGCGCTGGGCGCCGAGGCCGAAGCCGTCGCTCTCGATCTTGAAGAACCCGATGGTCTGGGCTTGACGGGCCAAAGACTTGTCGAGGATGAGGATGCACGTCTTTACTCCGGAGTACGGATTGAAGACGCCCGCCGGCAGCGAAACGACCGCGACGAGATACTCCTCCACCAGCATCTTGCGCAACTGCGTATAGGCGCTCTGGCTCTGGAAGATGATGCCTTCGGGCACGATGATGCCGGCGCGGCCCTGGGGCGTCAGGTGCTCGGCCATGTAGTCCACGAACAGCACTTCGCTGCGCTTGCTCTGCACCGAGAAGCGGTTGTGCGGTTTGATACCGCCTTTCGGCGACATGAAGGGCGGGTTGGCGAGGATGACGTCGGCGTATTCGTTCCACTTCTCCTGCGAGGTGAGCGTGTCGTACTCGACGACGTGCGGGTCGGTGAAGCCGTGCAGGTACAGGTTCACCAGCGACAGGCGCACCATGTCGGGCGAGATGTCGTAGCCCTTGAAGTTCTGCGCGAGGCGGCCCCGTTCGTCGGGTGTTAAAGACGAAATTGACATGGATGTACAGGATTTACTGGATTGGTTTGTTCCATCCTGCCCATCCTGTATATCCATGTTCATACGGTTGGCGGCAAGAATGTGTTTGTACGCCGAGATCAGGAACCCGGCGGTGCCGCAGGCGGGGTCGAGCACGGTTTCGGTCTTCTTCGGGTCGATGATGGCGACGATGAAGTCGATGATGTGGCGCGGCGTGCGGAACTGCCCGGCGTCGCCCTGCGAGCCGAGCACCGAGAGCAGGTACTCGAAGGCGTCGCCCAGGCGCTCGGAGTGGTCGTACTCGAATTCGTCGATGATCTTGAGGAAGGCGCGCAGGGTTTCCGGGTCGCGGTACGGCAGATAGGCGTTCTTGAAGATGTCGCGGAAGAGCGGCGGGATGCCGGGGTTCTCCGGCATCCTGGCGATGGCCTCGGCGTAGAGGTTCAGGGTCTCGTGGCCGCCGAGGCCCGAGCGCATCAGCTTCGCCCAGCCGTAGCGGGCGAAGTCGCCGGCAAAGAACTTGCGCTTGCCGCCCAACTCCTCGGCCTCCAAGTCCATGTCGTCCATGAACTTGTAGATCAGCGCGATGGTGATCTGCTCGACCTGGCTCTTGGGGTCGGGCACCTTGCCCACGAGGATGTCGCGGGCGGTGTCGATGCGGCGTTTGGTGTCGGTGTCGAGCAAGCGGCTTCCTTTTTTGCCTACATGGATTTACAGGATGGGCAGGATAAGGCCAGGAGACCTTGTGAATCCTGTATATCTTGTTTATCCATGTTTGAACTCCTTGCTGCGTGTGAAGCGCCTGTACTCGAGTTTCGGGTTGCCAAAGTTGATGAGCAAGCCGACTTCGAACCCCGTGGCGTTCAGGTAGTTGATAATCTGAGCCTGATGTTCAGGCGCGATGGCCTTGACCGCTTTCAGCTCCACGATCACCTTCTCCTCTACGAATATGTCCGCGAAAAACTCACCCACACATTGTCCCCTGAATAGGACCTCGACCGGATGTTGAGAGACCGCAGACAGGCCTTTTTGCCTCAGAGCCAGAATAAGAGCCTTCTCATAGACCGATTCAAGGAACCCCGCACCCAGCTCATTGATCACTTCAAAGGCGCAGCCAATCACGACCTTTGTGATCTCTTCATGCCGAAAGCCTTTATCCTGCCCATTCTGTTCATCCATGTTCATTTTCTTCGCTTGCCGCGCCCAGTGATTCCACGGTGCTCCAGCAGGCGTCGTGTCTTCTGCAGATCGGCCGCGATGAGCTTTTCGTCGGGCAGGACCGTGCGGTACTCCGCGGCGAGCACCTTGTTCGGCAGGCTGCCGAGGGCGTAGCGGGCGAGGGCTTCGTCCTTCTCCGCGCACAGAATCAGGCCCACCGGCGGATTCTCCCCGGGTTGGGCCCAGTGCCCGGCGGCGTAGCCCAGATAGGTATGCATCTGGCCGGCGTCCGCATGCGTGAAGCGGCCGAGCTTCAGGTCGATGAGCACGAGGCAACGCAGGCGGCGGTGGTAGAAGACGAGGTCCACGCGATACCACTGGTCGCCGATGCGCAGGCGCCGCTGGCGGCCGATGAAACAGAAATCGCTGCCAAGCTCCAGCAGGAAAGTTTCGAGATGCCGGATCAGCGCCGCTTCGAGGTCAGTCTCCGAGTATTCGTCGCGCAGGCCGAGGAATTCGAGGACATAGGGGTCCTTGACCTCTTCTTCGGGCGAGACCGCGTCTCCGGGTTGCGGGCGCGCGCCCTTCGCGAGCATCGCCGCCTTGTTCCGCGACAGGGCCGTGCGCTGATAGAACTGGGACTGGATCTGGCGGTCGAGCTGGCGCACGGACCAGCCGGCGCGCAGAGCCTCGGCCTCGTAGAAGCTTCTGGCGTGCTCGTTCTTCACGGCAAGCAGACGCACGTAAGCCGACCACGGCAGCGGGAAGCGGGCGGCGGTCCGCGCCAAGGTGAATTCTGCAGACGGTGTCTGAAAAATCATTGCGCCGGATTCGACTGGTGGCGTCTGGCGAATCGGCTGCGCGCCAGAAATACGCGACGGCGTCGCGGATTTTTCGGTTGGTGGTGATTTTTCAGACAGCGTCTGAACAATCGGATCAGAAGGCCAAAGCAGATAGAACTTCTTCATCTGGCTGAGGTTCACCACGCCAAAGCCGCGCCCGTAGCGGCTCGTCAGGTCGTCGGAAAGCCGTTCCAGTATGGCCTCTCCATACTCCGCCCGCTCCCTGCCTCCCTGCTCGTACTCGACGATCCGGCGGCCGATCTCCCAGTAGGTCGCGGTCATGACCGCGTTGACGGCGCGGGCCGAGGACCGGCGGGCGGCCTCCATCAGGCTGGCGATCCCTCCGAAGAGATCGCCATAGGCAGCGGTCTCCCGGCGCCCGGCAAGCTTCGTCTGCCGCACCGCGGTCTTGCGTGGGTTGCTCATGCGCTTCGCTCTATGCGGCAAACTGGCTCAAGGAGACGTAGTCCTTGATGTATTCCGGCACCAGTATGCGGTACTTCGCCGGCACGGCCTTGAAGTCGCGGGTGGAGAACATCGGATGGGTCGCAAGGACAGTGAAATCCTTGGTATCGATGATGTGGCGGACCTGACCGCTGGTGACGTAAGCCTTGAAAAAGGTCTTGATGGCGGGGATCGCCCCGGCCTCCTCGGGCTTGAAGTCGGCGACGAACTTGGCGAACTCCTCCTCCAGCAATTCATCTTTCGACTTGAAGCGCGGAATCAGGCCGAAAACTTTTTCCAGGATCTCGCGCAGGGTCAGGCGGCGGTCCACGGCGGCGGCCTTGCGCAGCTTGTCGAGGGTGTAGTAGTCCTCGGGCCTGTCGAAAACCTCGCGGTTCACGTAGTCGATCACGCGATCCCACTGTCCGGCGTCGACCGCCTCGGCGATGGTCTCGTTCTCGCGCACCTTGTCCTCGAAGCGCTCGAAGAACATGCGATCGATCTTCATGCCCGCTGCCGTGATCTGCTCGACGCGCATCGACGCAAGAATGTCGGCACCGAGGTGTTCGTAGGTCCCGCCGGTGACCACGGGGCCACCGCCTCCCTCTCCGCCCTTCGCTGCGGGACGGGGCAGCTTCAGCACTTCGTCGTAGTTGAACTCCTTCTCGAAGTATTCGCAGTTGGCGAACAAATCGAAGAGCTTGAACGCGGTCTTCGATGGCTTCTGAACGCCGGCCTTGAGGCTCTCGTCGAAGACCTGCTCCAGGAAATTGTGCCTGCGGGTGCCGCGGCCCTTGATCTGAATGAAGTCCGTGGGCGAGAAGATCGGACGGAACAGGCCGAGGTTGAGGATGTCCGTGCAGTCGTAGCCGGTGGTCATCATGCCGACCGTGACGCACACCCGCGCCTTGCTGGTCCTGTAGGCGGGGTTGAAGTTGCCCGAACCGAGCAGGTTGTTGTTGCTGAAGTTGATGGTCAACTGCTGTGCGTCGGGAATCTGGGAGGTTACCTGGACAGCGAAGTCCGATTGGTATTTGCCCGGGAACATGCGGTCGGCCATCTGGTTGAAGATCTGCGCCAGCTTGGCGGCATGGTTCTGGCTGACCGCGAAGATGATCGATTTGCCGATCTCGCCGCTGACCGGATCGCGAAGCGCATTCTCGAGAAACGTCTTGCAGAGGAGCTGGTTGGTGGCTTCGGCGAAGAAGCGCTTCTCGAACTCGCGCTGCTTGAAGGCCTCCTGCCGGTCCTCGCCGGTGTCGTCGGTGAACGAGACAACGAAGCCCTGTTCGGAAAGCAGCTCGGTGGTGATCTCGGTGCGGGCGTCCACCACCGTAGGGTTGATCAGGTAGCCATCCTTCACGCCATCGATCAGCGAGTAGCGGACGGTCGGCTGGCTGTTTTCGCAGCCGAAGGTGCGATAGGTGTCCAGCAGGAGGCGACGCTCGGCCTCGCGCGGATCGCGAGTGCCGGGCTTCGAGCTGTCGAACCGGCGGAGGTAGTCACGCGGCGTTGCGGTCAGCCCGAGCTTGTAGCCGATAAAGTAGTCGAAAACCGCGCGGGCGTTGCCGCCGATCGACCGGTGCGCTTCGTCGGAAATGACCAGGTCGAAATCGGTCGGGGAGAAGAGCGTCTGGTACTTGTTATTGAAGAGCAGGGACTGCACAGTGGCGACGACGATCTCCGCGCGGCGCCAGTCGTCCCGGTTCTCCTTGTAGATGACGGTCTGAAAGTCGGCGGATAGCAGCGCAACGAGAGCCTTCCTGGCTTGCTCCTCCAGTTCCAAACGATCGACGAGGAACAGCACCCGGCTGGCGTTGCCGGAGCGAAGGAAGAGCTTGATGACGGCTGCGGCAGTAAGCGTCTTGCCGGTGCCCGTGGCCATCTCGAACAGGAAGCGGTCCTTGCCCGCATCGACAGCGGCCTGAAGACTGTGGATGGCCTTCAGTTGATAGGGCCGCAGAAAGCGCAGCTTGTTGGCCTGGATGTAATCCGGCCGCTCCGCGTCGTTGCGCCACCCGGCCTCGGCCTGGTAGCTCGGGCGCTGGGTGAGAACGATGTAGTCGTCGGCGACCTGCTCCGAGGTCAAGCGCTGCGGATTCGGCGTGACCTTCTGGTAGCCGATGACCGAATCCGGGGTCGGAAAAGAGGTGATGAGGTACGGGTTGCCGCGTTCAAGATCCCAGAAGTAATGCAGGTTGCCGCTGGAGAGAATGACGAAGCGGCAGTTCTGGGAGCGCGCGTACTTGCGGGCCTGTTCCTTGCCGACGAGCGGGTTCTTGTCCCCGGCTTTTGCTTCAAGGACGATAAGCGGAAAGCCTCTGGCGTCGAGCAGAAGGAAGTCGACGAATCCTTTTTCCGCCTTCTCGAAGTTCTCGCCGAGCGCGTCCAGGTCCGCCGACTTGATCGTGGCGCTGGATTCGAGCCGGATATTGGCGGGACCGTTGCCGTCCGGAAAGAAACGCCAGCCGGCTGCTTCAAGCAGCTTGTTGATCTTGATGCGGGCTGTCGCTTCCTTCATTTTTTCCGCACTCAGTCGCGGTTAGCGTTGCTCGGCGGCCATTTTAGTCAAGCCGTACCGGCCTGATTCCTGCGCGGCTCCGATTTCCCGCTTTCCCGCAGTCGCGGCAGTCGCCGGATCGCCGCGCCCGCTTTCGCCTCCGCCACGCGCAACTCATACAGTTTCTGCAGGTTCAGCCAGAACTCAGGACTGGTGCCGAAGAAATGCGCCAACCGCAGGGCGCTGTCGCCGGTGACCGCCCGCTGGCCGTTCAGGATCCCGGTGATCCGGTTGGTCGGCACTTTGAGGCGCCGGCCGAGCTCGGCCGCGCTCATGCCGAGCTCCTTGAGCTGCTCGGCGAGGTGTTGGCCTGGATGGATAGCGGTGCGTGCCATGCCTTGTTCCCTCGGTGGCAGTCCACGATCTCGACGCCGGCCGCGCCGGGCAAGAGGTCCGGCCATTCGAAGCAGATGGGTGATCAGGGCAGCATAGCCTCCGCGTAGCCGTTACGTCAATCGTAACGACCGGAGCGATCAGGCTTTTCAGCACGCCGCTTCCGTTGCGAGGCTGTCGTTAGCATTGCTAACGCCGGGTCGCGATTCGCAAGCGCATGAGCCGGGAACTCTCCAATGGCGCAAAAGCCGCGCCGAAGAGGCGCCCCTCCGAGCCCTGGGTCAATGGCTCATCTCGATGGACCGGCTTCCAACAGGAAAGCGCCATCGACGCCAAGAACGGGTGCAGCCGTGGCAAGCAATAGAAAGCTCTGAACAAATCGGCTCAGACATTGAACCGGAAGTGGACGACGTCGCCGTCCTGCACGACGTAGTCCCGACCTTCGAGCCGCATCTTGCCGGCCTCCTTGGCGCCGGCCTCGCCGCGGCAGGCGACGTAGTCGGCGCAGGCGATCGTCTCGGCGCGGATGAAGCCCTTCTCGAAGTCGCTGTGGATCACGCCGGCGGCCTGCGCCGCGGTGGCGCCGCGCGGCACGGTCCAGGCGCGCACTTCCTTCGGGCTGGCGGTGAAGTAGGTCTGCAAGCCGAGCAGTGCGTAGCCGGCGCGGATCACGCGATCGAGCCCCGGCTCGCGCATGCCCATGTCGGCGAGGAAGATCGCCTTGTCGTCCTCGGACAGATCGGCGATCTCGGCCTCGACCTTGGCGCACACGGCGACCACCGGTGCGCCTTCGGCGGCGGCGTGCGTGCGCACCCGCTCGAGCAGCGGGTTGTTCTCGAAGCCGTGCTCGTCGACGTTGGCCACGTACATCGTCGGCTTGGCGGTGAGCAGGAACAGCGGCCTGAGCACCTCGCGCTCCTGCGGGTACAGCTCGACGCTGCGCACCGGACGCGCCTGGTCGAGCGCCGGCGCGATCTTCTCCAGCGCCGCGACCAATCGCTTCGCCTCTTTGGCCTCCGGGCCCTGGCCGGTCTTCGCGACCTTGGCATGGCGCGCCATCTGCTTGTCGACGGTCTGCAGGTCGGCCAGGGCGAGCTCGGTGTTGATGACCTCGATGTCGGACAGCGGATCGACCCTGCCGGCGACGTGCACGACGTTCGGATCGTCGAAACAGCGCACGATATGGGCGATCGCGTCGCACTCGCGGATGTTGGCGAGGAACTGGTTGCCGAGACCTTCGCCCTTGCTGGCGCCGGCCACCAGGCCGGCGATGTCGACGAACTCGACCGTCGCCGCGATCACCTTCTCCGGCCTGGCGATGCGTGCCAGTTCGGCCAGCCGCGGGTCGGGCACCTCGACGATGCCGACGTTCGGCGCGATCGTGCAGAACGGGTAGTTGTCGGCGGCGATGCCGGCCTTGGTCAGGGCGTTGAAGAGCGTCGACTTGCCGACGTTCGGCAGGCCGACGATGCCGCATTTGAGAGCCATCGGAATCCTTGCGCAGCGCGCGGCGCCAGCGGCCGGACGCGAAAGGCGCGGATTATCGCCTGCGCCAAGACTGCGCCCGGGCCGCGGCGAAGCGCTTGCGCAGCCGCAGCGCTCGGACTCCGCGGCCGCAGCGCCGGGTCAGTCCGGCAGCGGCACGCGCGGCGTGAGGAAGCGCACTTCGTGGATCAGGTCGCCGCGCCCGGCATACAGCACCAGCACCTCGAAGCGCTTCGGTGCGCCGGGCTCGTTGCGACCGGTGACGCGCTCGTTGTCGACCGCGTACCACGCCTGCGGCGTGCCGATGCGCGTGCGCTGCACGACCTCGGCGCGCAACTGCGGCGACGAGGAAAACAGCGGGCCATAGCGGGCGCGAATGCCGTCGCTGCCGGCGACCAGCAGCGCACCGCCAGCGTCGTACATCCTGACCTGCGGCGCGTAGCAGGCGACGAAGGCCTCGAGATCGTGCGCGTTGTAGGCGTCGAGCTGCGCCTGGAGCGGATCGCGGGTCATGGATTGCGCGGCTCAGGGCAGGTCGCTTGGTCTGTTGGCCGCCGCCGACGCAGCCGCCGCCGGTCGCGGCGGCGCGTGCAGCTTGAGCGTGGCGCGCTCGAACTGACCGCCGAGCAGCAGCGGCACGATCTCGAGCGCGCGCGCGAGCGCGGCATCGATCGCCTGCTGGTGGTCGCGGCCGGGCGGATGCAGGACGAAGTCGGCGACCTCCTGCGTCAGGTTCAGCGCGCGCGGATGGCCGACGCCGAAGCGCAGGCGCCAGAAGTCCGGGGTCGTCAGGCGCGACTGGATGTCTTTCAGCCCATTGTGGCCGGCGGTGCCGCCGCCGCGCTTGAGCTTGACCGCGCCCGGCGGCAGATCGACCTCGTCGTGCGCGACCAGGATCTGCGCCGGTGCGATCCGGTAGTACTGGCACAGCGCCAGCACGGCCTGGCCCGAGCGGTTCATGTAGGTCGCGGGCTTGAGCAGCCACAGCTCGCGGTCGTGGTCGCGCAGGCGCGCCACCTCGCCGTGGAACTTGCGCTCGGAGGCGAAGCGGGCGCCGGCCTTGGCGGCGATCGCGTCGACGAACCAGAAACCGGCGTTATGGCGCGTGCGCTCGTACTCGGCACCGATGTTGCCGAGGCCGGCGATCAGGCGGATGGTGTCGTTCACGGCAGTCGCGCGGCGCGCGTCGGCGGGTGACCGAGCCGCGCCGGCGCGCGCCGATTCCGCCCACCGCCGCGATCATCGGCCGGCGGCATCGCGCAGCGGTCGCCGACCTTCGGCTACTTCTTCTTGTCGCCGCCCTTGGCAGCCGGCGCAGCCTTCGGTGCGGCAGCCGCTGCCTTCGGCGCCGCAGCCGGCGCTTTCGCGGTCGCCGCCGCCGGCGCCTTCTGGGCCGTGGCCGGCACCTCGGCGGCGGCCGGCGCTGCTGCCGCCGCTTCCTCCTCGGTGGCGCCGCCCGGCACGGTCGAGGTTGCGACCACCGGATTGTCCTTGCCTTTGACCACCGGCTTGACTCCGGCCGGCAGCTTCAGGTCGAGCACCTTGACGACGTCGCTTGCCTTCAGGCTCGACAGGTCGACCTCGATGAACTCCGGCAGGTCCTTCGGCAGGCAGGCGACGTTCAGCTCGGACAGCACGTGACTGACCATCGCACCCGAAAGCTTGACCGCGGGCGAGTTCTCCTGGCCGACGAAGTGCAGCGGCACGCGCATGTGGATCGGTGTGTTCTCGGCCACTCGCTGGAAGTCGATGTGCAGGACCTGCGGCCGGTACGGGTGCATCTGGTAGGTACGCAGCAGGACGCGCTCGGCGCGGCCGTCGAGTTCCATGTCGAGGATCGACGCGTGGAACTTCTCCTTGCGCAGCGCGTGAAACAGCGGGTTGTGATCGAGCTCGATCGCCACCGGCTGCGCAGCGCCGCCGTACAGGATCCCGGGGACCTTGTCGGCGCGGCGCAGGCGGCGGCTCGCACTCGTGCCCTGCGTGCTGCGGATCGTTGCCACCACTTTCATCTCACACTCCGGCTCCGCAGAGCCTCAAGCAGCGGGCCGCGACCAGCCACGACTGCGGTTTGTCGGACATGACGGCTGATGCCGGCGAAGCCCGCCTTCATCGGCCATTGCCTTACTCGATGAACAGTGAGCTCACCGAGTCTTCGCGCGAAATGCGCGAAATCGTCTCCCCCAGGAGCGCCGCGCACGACAGCTGCCGGATCTTGCGGCACTTGAGCGCGTCGTCGCGCAGCGGGATGGTGTCGGTGACCACCACCTCGTCGAGCACCGAATTCGTGATCCGCTCGACCGCCTTGCCCGACAGCACCGGGTGCGTGCAGTAGGCGGTGACGCGCGTGGCGCCGTGCTCGCGCAGCGCGCCTGCCGCCTGGCACAGCGTGTTGGCGGTGTCGATCATGTCGTCCATGATCACGCAGGTGCGGTCACGCACGTCGCCGATGATGTGCATGACTTCCGCCATGTTGGCCCGCGGCCGGCGCTTGTCGATGATCGCCAGGTCGGCGTCCATCCGCTTGGCGATCGCGCGCGCGCGCACCACGCCGCCGACGTCGGGCGACACCACCATCAGGTTGTTCGGATAGTGCTTCCACAGGTCGCCGAGCAGGATCGGGCTGGCGTAGACGTTGTCGACCGGCACGTCGAAGAAGCCCTGAATCTGGTCGGCGTGCAGGTCCATCACCAGCACCCGGCTGACGCCGGCCACCTGCAGCATGTTGGCGACCACCTTGGCGCTGATCGCCACCCGCGCGCTGCGCGGGCGGCGGTCCTGGCGCGCATAGCCGAAGTAGGGAATCGCCGCCGTGATGCGCCCGGCCGACGCGCGCTTGAGCGCGTCGGCCATGATCAGCAACTCCATCAGGTGGTCGTTGGTCGGCTGGCAGGTCGACTGCAGCAGGAAGACGTCGCGGCCGCGCACGTTCTCGTTGATCTCGACCATCACCTCGCCGTCGGAGAAGCGCGAGACGGTGGCGCGCCCGAGCGGGATGTTCAGATGCTGGACGACGGCCTGCGCGAGCTTGGGGTTCGCGTTGCCGGCGAACACCATCAGATTTTCCGGCACCTTTGCGGCCATCGCGTTTCACCCCGAAGCGCCGGATCCCACCGGCGCAGCAGCCGTTGCCTTGCCTGTCATCGGCGCCGACCGCACGGTGCGAGGCGTGCCGGCCGCCGTCTCAAAATGCGCCGGGAGCGGGCATCCGCTGATGCGCGCTCCCGGCGGCTCCAGTGCTATGGCTGGGGAGGAAGGATTCGAACCCTCGAATGGCGGAATCAAAATCCGCTGCCTTAACCAGCTTGGCGACTCCCCAGCGCGAAACCGCTACCTTGTTCCGTGCTGTCTCCCGCAGCGCGACCGGCCGAGCCACCCTCACCACGCCGCCAGCGGATGCTCGTCGAGGCCGGCGACCGCCCAACCGGACCAGCCGGCCGGCAACTCTGCAACCGCTTCGCGCGCCTGCACTTCGGAATCGAACGCCGCGAACACCGCCGATCCCGAGCCGGTCATGCGCGCCGGACCGAAGCGTTGCAGATGCCTCAGTGCAGCGCCGATCACCGGCGCTCGGCGCATTGCCACCGGCTGCAGGTCGTTGGCACCGAACAGGGCGCGAGCCCCTTGCCTGCCTGCCGGTGGATCGTCCCAGCCCGGCGCAGCTTGCCCCAGAGCTTCCTGCGCTGCGGAAAAGGCCGAGATTGTGGTGAGTTTCGTAGCGCCTGTCAAACCGCGGTCGGAGAAGATTTCCGCCGTCGAAACATGCACTTGGGGATGGATCACCGCGTACCAGGCGCGGCGCACGGCAAGCGGCGTCAGGCGCTCGCCGATGCCCTCGACGAAGGCCGGCCCGGGCCCGAGGAAGAAGGGCACGTCGGCGCCCAGTCGCGTGCCGAGCGCGGCCAGCCGATCGCGCGGCCAGCCCAGGCCCCAGAGGCGATTGAGCGCGATCAGCGTCGTGGCCGCATCCGAGGAGCCGCCGCCCATGCCGCTGCCGGCGGCAATCGCCTTGTCGACGTGGATCGAGACGCCGAGCGTGGTCGCCGATTCGGCCTGCAGCAGTCGCGCCGCGCGCAGGCACAGGTCGTTCGAAGGCTCGCCCACGAGGTCGCCGCTGCGTTCGAGCACGCCGTCGCTGCGCGACTCGAGGTCGATCGTGTCGGCCAGGTCGATCGGCACGAACACCGATTGCAGCGTGTGGTAGCCGTCGGCGCGGCGGCCGGTCACGTGCAGGAACAGGTTGAGCTTGGCCGGCGCCGGCAGGCCGAGGAACAGGCGCGGGTGCCGGCCACGCGACCCGCTCATCGCTTGAGCAGGGCGGGCGCAACCACGGCCGGCACGGTCCACAGGAAGACGGTCGAGTTGCCGACCGTGCGCCGCTCCTGCGGTGTCCAGTCGCCCATGTCGAAGTCGTGCGAGACCACGCGCGTGCCGGGCGCAAGTTCGCGCAGGATGCGCGGCCGCAGCTTGAGGTTGACGCTCGGCAGCA
>Ga0207951_100485_pt1 | contig 19494 bp, 19 predicted proteins | sample Subbio12Aug_8Bad_FD_184830 | JGI IMG/M metagenome (GOLD analysis project Ga0207951, IMG submission 184830) | Serpentinite rock and fluid subsurface biosphere microbial communities from McLaughlin Reserve, California, USA - CR12Aug_8Bad (SPAdes) | ecosystem: Environmental > Terrestrial > Deep... | reverse complement strand
GGCCGCCATAGACTTTCTGTTGCGATCTTCGGGTAGCCGCAAGCATTTAGAGGTAGACTTTTTCGGTGGCGAGCCATTATTAAATTTCGCCGTGGTAAAAGCCTTGGTGGACTATGGCCGGCAAGAGGCACAAAGGTGCGGCAAGATTATGCGTTTCACCTTGACCACGAACGCTACCTTGCTTGGCGATGCAGAAACAAATTTTTTAAATGAACATGAAATTGCAGTGGTGCTCAGCCTTGATGGGCGCGCGGCAGTAAATGACTTTATGCGCCCCTCGGCTGATGATGGCGGGAGTTACAGTCTCGTGAGCGAGAACATTCAGAGATTCTTGCAAAGCCGAAATAGTAGGAATTACTATGTGCGCGGCACCTATACCGCCCATAATTTAGATTTTGCAAAAGATGTAGCGCATCTGTACGACCTTGGTCTACGGGAGATCTCTCTGGAGCCGGTTGTTGGCGGAGTGGGGGGAGACTATGCGTTGACTGAGGAACATATGCAAACTCTCTGCCGTGAGTATGAGCGCTTAACTGATTACTACCTCGAGAAACTTGAGGGCGGTGAACCTTTTAATTTTTTTCATTTTAATTTATCGACCTATGACGGCCCTTGCTTTGGCAAACGCATCATCGGTTGTGGTGCGGGATGGGACTACGTGGCGGTAACGCCAGAGGGGAGCATCTATCCCTGCCATCAGTTTGTCGGCGACGAAAGATTCAAAATCGGCACCGTGCAGGAAGGGATAGAGAACTTTAATCTAGCGAGGGAACTAGCCCAGGCTAACTTATACCGTAAACCAGACTGCCTAGCCTGTTGGGCGAAACTCTTTTGTAGCGGTGGCTGTCACGCCACGGCGTTTCACTCCCATGGCAGCTTCCTCAAACCCGATGCTTTAGCCTGCACATTACAGAAAAAACGCATTGAATGCGCACTAGGAATAGCTGCCACAAAAATGGCTAGTTGCAAACAATAGCGTTCTTGGTATTTATTGCATGGTTTAAGGGCACAAGTGATGTGGCAGGATAGTGTCAAAGCCTCGGTTGTTAATTATAGAAAAAAAGCAAGATTTTAAGCATCATTTCTAGTCGCTAAGAGGGGAACTCTATAGCTGAAAGGAGATGATCTCATATGGCGAAAGGCAGTGCACAAATTGGCAAAAAAGTCGTGCCTGAAGCGCACAAGGCGCTCGACAACATGAAGTATGAAATTGCGGCGGAACTGGGCATCCCAGTCTATCAGGGTAGCGAGGACTACTGGGGGCATGTTCCCTCCCGTGATTGTGGCGCGGTGGGAGGGCACATGGTGCGCCGGATGATCGAAATGGCAGAAAGGGCCTTAGTGCGCGAGCAGGGTACCTATTGAGTATGAACAAAATCTATGCAGAAAACAAACCTAGCGCTTGCGCGCTAGGTTTGTTTTCTGGCTATAGGAATCAAAAAGGAATAAATTTTTGTACTTGAGAAAACTAGCGTTAAAGTAATGTAAAGTGAGGACGCAAGATTGTGCAGGACATAGTTTGTTGAGAGGGCATTTTTCTTTGTCTATGCCGTCTGCTAGTATGGAGGTGTCACAATTTGTCGAAATATGCGCTTTTCTTGTAAAAAATTTTTTGATATATTTTAACGAAGAGCAGGAATAAGCGCAGAACCTCGCCAATAGTTAGTGATAAAGTACTAAAATGCTTTAGTCTTCCCCAGCCAAAGGCTTGGGATTGATATAAATATAGGGAGGTGAAAAAATGGAATTAGTCAAGGGTAATATCTTTGGTTTTTGGGCAATGGTTGTGGTGTCTATCTGCGTAGTTTTGGTCGTCTATCTGACCAAAAATGGCAAGTTCTTAGTGAAACTCCGTCGCATCGCTGGTCTTGAGGCCATCGAAGAGGCGATCGGCCGTGCCACCGAAATGGGCAAGCCGGTACACTTCTCCCCAGGCATCGCCGACGTTACGGGTGACACTGCCCCCCAGACCTTTGCCGCGCTCGAGGTGCTCACCTATGTAACTACCCTCTCTGCTAAGTACAATGCTGAACTAATCGTCACCATCCGTATGCCGAACGTCTTCCCATTGGCACAAGAGGTAGTACGTCAGGGGTACTTGGCTGCAGGCAAGCCAGATTTGTTCCAAGAAGAAACAGTGCGCTTTCTCTCTAGTGAGCAATTTGCTTATATCGCCGGTGTACTGGGTATTTTCACGCGTCAGCGCGTCGCTGCCAACTTGATGATTGGTGCTTTCTGGGCGGAATCTCTCTTGATGGCTGAAGGTGGTTCCCAGGTAGGTGCTATTCAAGTTGCCGGTACGGCGAATATGCATCAAATCCCCTTCTTTGTAGCCGCATGTGACTACACCCTCATTGGCGAAGAGATTTACGCCGGCGGTGCTTACTTGTCTCAAGACAAAGTCAGACTGGGCAGTATCGCTGCGCAAGACTATGTCAAGTTCGCATTGATGGCCTCGATCTTGGTTGGTGCCGTCATGATGACTTCTGGCAATGATTGGCTCAGAGTGCTTTTTGTTAAATAGTATCTAAAGAATCCTGAAAAGGAGGTGTAACAGTTGCGTAGAGAAATCCCACTTCTTATTACCTTTTTGGTGGGTATAATCTTCTTGTTTGGACCGATCACCACAGGAAATATTCCTGTGCTAGAGATGTCCTTCAGGCAGATAGTCAGTACCTACCTTAGCCCATGGACGACCATTATTACTGCGTTTGCGATCGGGCTCGCGTCCATAAACTTGCTTAGGTTGCATGGCAGTTATGTGGCTCGCAAGCGTTCGGGCTGGATTAACAGTGCTGCTCTGGTTATCTCCATGCTGTTTTTCACCGTCGCGCGCATTATCCGCGAACTAAGACCGACAGACCCAGAAGTTGTTGCCTTCTATGGTCGCATATTTGACAATATCGCGGCTCCGCTCTCGGGTGCAATGTTTGCGATTCTCGCTTTCTACATTGCGTCCGCCTCCTACCGTGCCTTCCGTGCTCGTAGCCTGGAGGCCTCCGTGTTGCTCGTCGCCGCCATCATTGTCATGTTGGGTGCAGCTCCTGTTGGCGCGTTAATTTGGGACTATTTCCCAAGTTTGCAGCGGTGGCTCCTAGCGGTTCCTAACACTGCAGGGCAGCGCGCGATTATTATCGGAGCCGCAATCGGCGGCTTTGCCACGAGCTTACGCATTCTCTTTGGTCTTGAGCGCGGCTATCTAGGCGGCGACTAAACCATCTTTAAAGAAAGGAGGTGCCCTTATAATGAACTGGGCCAATAAATTACAGAGCATCGACCGTCGGATCATCTACACCATCTTGCTGATCGGTTTGACAATTCCCCTGATTTGGCCAATTGGCATTCCGCTCGCTGTCAACGATACCACTCGCGCAGTCTACAAAATCATCGAAGACTTAGACCCGGCAACAGATGTCGTGCTCTTGTCGTTTGATTACTCCCCGGCCAGTGCTCCGGACATTCACCCCTCAGCAGTGGCTATTGTGGAGCATTTGACTAAGCGGGGAATTAAGTGGGTCGGCGTTTCTTTCTGGCCGGAAGGTCCGCAAATGAGTGAAGGAATCATGCGCAATCTCGAGACGCGTGGTCTTAAGTATGGCGTAGATTTCATCGACCTCGGCTTCATGGCTGGTGCGGAGAATGCGATAGCCGAGTTTGCGCAGAATTCCCGGGTCATCACGACGGATGTGCGCGGCACGCATATTGACAACCTCCCATTAATGAACAATATCACTACTATGAAGGACTTCGCTTTCGTCATCGGCATATCGGCTGGTGACCCAGGTTACAATGCCTTTATTCGCCAGGCGGTTGACCCCATGGGCGTAAAGTTTGCTGCCGCTATCGTCACCGTGAGTGTGCCGGCCGCCATGCCTTTCTACGCCTCCGGTCAGCTGAGAGGTATGCTCCAAGGTCTACGGGGTGCTGCAGAGTATGAAAGTCTAACCGGTGTTGCCGGGCGCGGCGCGGCCATGATGGACGCGCAGTCTATTGGGCACTTGATCATTGTGGCTTTTATCGCGGTTGGTAACTTTGCCTACTTCCTCAGCAAGAAGAAGTAGATAATAAGAGAACCCTCACTACAATTGAGGAGGTGAAACAGTGAATATTTCAACGAGTATTTGGACATGGGTAATGGCAGCCTGCATCTTGGCGATATTCTCTTTTATCTACAAGGAAAATCCGATCTATCGCTTTGCCGAGCACGTCTTTGTTGGTTCCACCGCAGGGCATGCGATTGGCATGGCGGTCGGTAACATCCACCGCTTTGGTTGGGTGCCGCTGACGACTAAGAACGAGTGGCACTTCATAATCCCAGCAATCTTGGGACTCATGTTGTACGCTCGCTTCATCAAGGGCTATACCTGGGTCAGCCGTTGGCCTATCGCGTACTTGGTGGGTAATGGTGTAGGGCTTTCGCTCTTCACATCACTCAACTCTCAAGCGATTCTGCAAGCCCGTGCAACAATGATTGACTTGATTGTCCATGACAAAGCAGGCAAGTTCCTGCTCAACAGAACCTTTGACAACTTCCTGCTCGTCTTCGGCGTACTAATCGTTCTCACGTATTTCATATTCTCTATTCCTCAGAATGGTCCAATGAGGAAGGTGTCTCAGGCTGGGCGCTGGTTGATGATGCTTACCTTCGGTGTATCTTTTGGTAATGTTGTCGCCGGCCGTATCTCGCTCTTGCTTGGGCAAATCTCTATCTTGCTCACCAGGTGGCTAGGGGTCATATAGCAGGTTGCGACCGACAAAAGGGCTGACTGGCGAGATGCCCGTCAGCCCTTCTTCATATGGTATAATGGGGCATGAGGGGTGTAAAGCATGACGAATGACCGCAGTATCACCGTGAAGTACCTCAAACTAGCGGGGAAGACCTTCTTGCTCTTAGCGGCGTTGTATCTCAGCTATCGCCTGCTGCTCCTGTTCATGGTGCTCTTTGCGCCATTTATTCTCGCTATGCTCATTGCCTTATTGATGGACAGGCCGGTGCGCTATCTTGAAAAAACATTAAGGCTTTCACGCAACATTGCCACATTGTTGGTTCTGTCCGGATTTAGCTATGTACTGGTACTCTTATTGGTGTGGGTGGTAGGCCGACTTGTCGCCGAGCTAACTTACTTCGTCAGTAGAATGCCGCACTGGCAGGCTTTGCTCACCGAGCAAGGCGAAATGTGGTTAGTGGTTCTGCAGGAGTATTTGGCCTTCTTGCCGGTTGATTTCGCCTATTTGCCAACTGTCGACGCTACCTTGGCCGCTTTGGCTGAACGGCTAAACACTGTCATCCCAGTACTATTGACCGCCTTGGTGGGCCTGGCCTCGCTTGTCCCTACGGCGGTGGTTTTTATCCTCATTTTATTGGTCGCGACGTTTTTTGTGACGGTAGATCTAGAGAAGCATAAATCTCGCCTTTTGTCGCTCACCCCACCCGGCACCATGCGTCCGCTGCTTGAGGTCTTCGCACGTCTGCTCAAGGCAACCTACGGGTGGATAAAAACCCAATTGGTGATGATGGGCGTGACTACTGTTATCGTTATGGTGGGGCTAATTATCCTTGAAGTGCGTTTTGTCATGCTTCTTGCCGTCACGGTCGGAATAGTCGATGCTTTGCCGGTACTTGGCCCGGGGGCCATATTTGTGCCATGGATTTTGTGGGCTGTCCTGGCGGGCAATATGGCTTTAGCGGGAGGTCTGGCGGTACTGTATGCGACTACCTTAATGGCCCGCTATGCTTTGTCGCCCTTGATACTTTCGGAAAACATCGGCATAGAACCATTATCCACCTTGGTGGCTAGCTATGTTGGCCTAATATTGATGGGATTTTTAGGTTTAGCCATGGGCCCACTTCTGCTGGTGGTGTACAAGGCTCTAGCCGAAGTAGGATTTGTTACCAAGGTGAAAGAGTGGCTGTTTTCTTAAGGCTTCCCGAGGAACTAAATCTTGAGATTGCCCACTGTGCGCGGGCAGGGAATAACGTCGCGCACATTGCTTACGCCGGTCAGGTACATGATCAGGCGTTCAAACCCAAGACCATAGCCCGCATGCTTGACTCCACCGTATTTACGCAATTCAAGATACCACCAATAGGGTTCGAGCCTCATCCCCAAGGCCCGCATGCGCGCCACCAAGACCTCATAGCGCTCTTCGCGTTGGCTCGCGCCCACAAGCTCGCCAATTCCCGGCACTAAAAGGTCAGTAGCCGCTACGGTGCGATCATCATCGTTCAAGCGCATGTAAAAGGACTTAATGTCCTTTGGGTAGTTCGTTACAAACAAAGGTTTTTGGAATACCTCTTCACAAAGGTAGCGCTCATGTTCTGTCTGTAATCCATCTTCCCAGCGTGGGGTGTAAACAAAATCTCGACCGGACTTTTGCAGGAGGGCTATGGCCTCCGTGTAGTCAAGGCGGGCAAATTCAACTTGCGAGGCTTGTACTAGGCGCTCGATGAGGCCGTTTTCTACAAATTGGTCCAGAAACTCCATTTCTTCGGGGCATGCCCGCAGAACATAGTCAATGATATACTTGATGAGGGCTTCGATGTTTTCCATATTATCGTCGAGGTCGGCGAAGGCGAGTTCTGGCTCTATCATCCAAAACTCCGCGGCGTGGCGGGTGGTGTTGGAGTTTTCGGCGCGGAATGTGGGGCCGAAAGTATAGACATTCTTAAAAGCCAAGGCAAAAATCTCAGCCTCCAGTTGTCCGCTGACCGTCAGATAGCTCTCCTTGGCAAAAAAGTCTTGGGTGTAATCCACATGACCTTCCCTTTGCGGGGGGTTTAGGAGGTCTAGGGTGGTAACGCGAAACATCGCCCCGGAACCTTCGGCATCGCTGCTCGTTATGATCGGCGAGTGAATATGCACAAAGCCCCGTTCTTGAAAGAATACGTTTATAGCGTGAGCAGCCACTGAACGTACCCGAAAGACAGCCGCGAAGAGATTGGCGCGCGGACGCAGGTGAGCAATGTCCCGCAGAAATTCTAAGGTATGGCGCTTTTTCTGGAGTGGGTAGTCGCTTTCTGACCCTGCTTCGAGTGTTACGCTGTTGGCCTTGAGCTCAAATGGTTGTTTAGCCCCGGGGGTCGCAATAATTCGCCCCGTGACGCTAATGGCAGAGGCCACCGCCAATTTTGCCGTTGCAGCGAAATCGGGGAGATCGTTGTCAAAGACGATTTGCACATTCTTAAAAAAGGAGCCGTCATTGAGCTCAATAAAACCAATGGCGTTGGAAGCCCGTATCGTGCGCACCCAACCCTCTAAGTGCACCTCTTGGTCAATAAAATCCGCGGTTTTGCGGTAAAGTTCTTTGACAGAAGCGTGTTTCATCATTTTCGTCCTCCCTTTACAATTAAAATGAGTATAGCGATGGACCATGCGTTCGTCAAGGAGAATGGCAATTGGCTCGTGCCTGTGATAGACTGCTCATACAGATGAAACGGGAGGTTGTTTTTTTGCCGACGAAGAAACCATTTGGGGATAGATTTATCAAATCAAGCAGATCACCTGATCCAAGCCTGCAAACCGGAAGAGAGAAAACAAATAAGCATTCTGCCGATAAGCATTCTACCGAGCAGCGGAGAAAGAACCCGAGACCTGCTAAAGCTAAGGGGACCACAGCTTCTACCCAGAGCAACGCTCCCGCTCGGACTACAGCTCCAAAGGTACAATATCCGCACAAACAAATAACTCTGGCAAAGGCCGCGCCCCCCAAGCCGGTTACCCCCAAAACCACGACCCATTGGGGAGAGGTGGCCGAGTGGTATGACAAGCATGTCGGCGAAGAGGGGAGTGACTATCACCAGGAGGTTATTTTGCCCGGGGTAATGCGCTTACTGGATCTGGGCAAGCTCGCTCCGGAGAAACCGCAAATTTTAGACATTGCCTGTGGGCAAGGGGTGCTATGTCGGGCCTTGGCTAAGGCGGGTTGCCAGGTCACCGGCATTGATGCTGCGGCCGAGCTAATTGCGGTAGCTAAGCGCCGCAATGCCACCGATCGCCTGCCCATTGAGTACCGTATAGGTGATGCCACCAAGATCATCGACGGTATAGGAAAGACTGAGGATAGTTTCAAGGTCAACAGTCTGGACGCTGTGACCATTGTCCTCAGTATCCAGAATATGAACCCTTTGTCGCCCATCTGGCATGCCGTATGGGCCCTGCTGAAACCGAAAGGGCGCTTGGTGGTCGTGATGATGCACCCGTGTTTTCGTGTACCTCAGCACTCAGCTTGGCAATGGGACCAACAGATCGGTGAGCAACATCGCCTGGTGCGCCAGTACTTGCGTAGTACCGAAATCGGCATTACGACCCATCCGGGGGATGCGGCACGGGGGTTAGGAAGTTCTACCACCACCCATTTTCACCGCCCACTGCAGTCCTATGTCAATACCATGGGGAACGCTGGACTTTACGTCGACCATATCGAGGAGTGGACCAGTCATAGGACTGATCAGCCTAGCGCCAAGAAAGCAGCCCTAGATAAGGCACGCAAGGAAATACCTCTTTTTATGGCTATCCGCGCACGCAAATTGTAGGGTAGGCAGGTGAATTGTTCAAAAATATTTTATTTTTAGGCAGGATAACTTCCTCCAATGGCCAATACTATTAGAGAGATTTTGAGACAGGGTTAGCATTCCAACGCCCTGTCGATCAGAGTAATAGTGGCAGCTGGGAGGTGAACCTAATAAGCATCAAGCATGCACCCCATAACGCACTAGCTAGCACTCCGCACTTTCAATTCATGCACAGTGATGGTCTTTCTTCTGTTTTCCAAGGTAAAATCGTCGAAAGAGTTGAAGTCTGCGAAGTGGCTTCGCCAGATTTTTCCTCCGTGCCGCTTTGGTTGCGCATTTGCTTTTCCGATGGTACATTTCTTGAAATCGATCGTAAATGCACTGCCTTGCCAAGGACGAAGCGCAAAATAATGCACCTAAATTTGGCTTGGCAACGCCACTCTTAGCAATTTGTGCCGACAGGCCCCCTTTGGCGGGGCCTTTGTGCATGATAGCCGTAAAAGTAGAGAACCTAGTATAGGCCGCAGGCGGCGAGAAGGGTAGGTCGGATAGTTGCAGTTAGTTGCCATAGCGCTCGCACCTGTTGTAGCCCTCTTCACCTATTTTTATGTGCGTGACAAATATGAGAAAGAGCCCAGTCTTTTGTTGTTGTTTGTGTTTATGGGGGGCTTTTTAAGCGTTGGCCCGGTTATTATGCTCGGGCAAATTTTGCATACCTTGCTCAACCTCTTTGTTAATCCAGAGATGCTCCTCTATACTATTGTCGAAAATTTCATCGTAATTTCTCTGGTTGAGGAGGGTTTCAAGTTCCTCGTGGTGATGCGCTTTGCTTATCGCCACCAAGCATTTAACGAGCCTTACGATGGCATGATGTACGCCATCACAGCTTCGCTTGGATTTGCGGCTTTAGAAAACATACTTTATGTCCTCGATGGAGGCATGATGGTGGGCCTGGCGCGCATGGTGCTTTCGGTGCCCGCTCACGCCTTGTTTGGCTCCTTTATGGGCTACTATGCCGGTAAGGCCAAGTTTGCCGCAGCGCGAAGAAGGCATTACTTATTTTTAGCCCTCTTTGTGCCGACAGTTCTCCATGGCCTATATAATTTCGTCCTAATTCTCAATCGCGGTGAGTTCGCGCTACTGGTCGTGCCGCTCTCATTATTTATGTGGTGGCGGGCCCTAAGGCAGGTGCGTCTGGCCTCGGCCCGCTCGCCCTTCAAGCCCGATGACTGGCCTCGCTAGGAAAAGCGTGAATTCATGCAGGAGTTAGAGACCTTGGCAGCGAAATATTCGAGGTTGCAGCAGCAATACGAAAGAAGTCCGAGGAGGGGTGTCTGTTTTGATCCGTCTGGCAACAGATTCTAGTCGTTGTTCCGGGTGTAAAGTGTGTTTGACGATCTGCGCCTTATCTCATTTTGGTGAAAACAACCCTAAGAAGGGGGCATTACGGGTAGAGGGTAAGTTCCCGGTGCCCGGGGTTTTTGCCGTCGCCGTATGTAACCAGTGTGGAGCCTGCGCCACTGTTTGTCCGGTGGATGCTATCCGTGAAAAGGATGGTGTCTACATTCTCCACCGTGAGGACTGTATTGGCTGCATGAATTGCGTGCCGGTGTGTCCATTTAATGTTTTAGTCGTCCATCCAGCTGAAAAAGCGCCAATAAAATGTGACTCTTGCGGCGACTGCGTGCGGTACTGTCCCCGTGATGCCATCATCGATACAGAACATACCGTTATGCGCATAGGGCGATAAGGAGGGGTACAGCAATGAACGGTTACGCAGGCAATATTTTGCGGGTGGATCTCACCAACAGGGTTTCGCGCATCGAGCCGCTACCAGAGGAGTTGGCGGATAATTTTATCGGCGGTCGGGGCTTTGTGGCGAAACTCATGTGGGATGAGATTCCGGCTGGGGCTGATCCCCTCGGTCCTGATAACAAAATTATTATGGCACCCGGACCGTTAACGGGAGCTTTTCTTCCCGGAGCAGGCAAGCTCGAGTTTGGTGCGAAATCACCTGCATCGGGTGGTTATGGTGACTCGAATGTCGGGGGCCACATTTCACCAGAAATTAAACAGGCCGGGTTTGACGCGATCATTATCTCCGGTCAAGCGAGTACGCCCGTGTATCTCTTGATTGATGACTTTAATGTGGCCATACATGAGGCCGGCCATCTATGGGGCAAGGGGGCCATTGAAACCGAAACAGCTCTCAAGCACGAATTGGGGGAGCAGTACCAAATCTGCACCATCGGTCCCGCGGGTGAAAATAAAGTTCTTTTCGCCTGCATCAGCCATGACTTTGGGCGACAAGCAGGTCGTACCGGCATCGCTACGGTGATGGGGAGCAAGAATCTCAAGGCGATTGCGGTGCATGGTACGAAAGGCATACCCCTGGCCGACCCAAAAGCCACTCTCGCCAAGGGCAAGGAGATGTTTGCCGCCTGTTTCGCGAAACCCGGGTTTGAAGAATGGACACCTCAAGGTACGGCGGGTGTTACTGATTGGGTCAACGAGGTGGGGGCTTTCCCAACCCGCAATTTTCAGACCAGTTACTTCCCTCAGCACAAAAATATCAACGGTGAAGCTTTGGTGAGCAAGATCAAAGTGACAGACAAGGCTTGCTTTGCTTGTCCGATACCGTGCGGCAAGTACTCCCGGGTGAAAAGGCCGGGGTATGATGTCTATGTTGAAGGCCCTGAGTATGAGACCATTGCGCTCATTGGGGGTAATACCGAAATTGACAATATTGAGGACTGCGCTTTTGCTAACTACATCGTAGACGAGCTCGGTTTAGATTCCATTTCGGCTGGTAATGTCATCGGCTTTGCCATGGAGTGCTCCCAGAAAGGGATTATAACTGCCGAAGATTTAGGAGGGCGCACCCTCAATTTCGGCAGTGTCGATGACTTTGTCTGGGTAGCCGAAGCCATTGCCCATCGCCGTGGTATCGGCGCCATCTTAGCAGATGGAGTTAAAAGAGCCGCAGCTCACTTTGGGCAAGGGTCGGAACGCTTTGCCATCCATGTCAAAGGGGTTGAGTGGACCGGCTATGAGGCTCGGTATGCTCCGGCGATGATGCTTTCCTACATGACCGCCGACGTAGGGGCCCACCACAACCGTTCCTGGGCGATCACTTTTGATGTGGCCAGCGGGCGCGATAAACTGGAGGGCAAGGCCAAGCGCGTGATTGAGTTGCAGCACATCCGCCCCCTCTTTGATATGCTCTGTCTCTGTCGTCTGCAATGGGTTGAACTTGGCTTTGAGCTGGACTGGTACCCGCAAATCTTTCAGGCCGTAACAGGAAAGACGCAGAGCTTTGAGGAACTACTCAAATTCTCCGAGAGGGTCTGGAACCTCACTCGCGCCTACAGTCTCCGCGAAATTCCCGGGTTTGGCCGTGATTTTGACTATCCACCGCGCCGTTTTATGGAGGAGCCCATTCCTGATGGTCCAGCCGCAGGCAAGGTAATGCCTCGAGAAGTGATCGACCGCTTGTTAGATGAGTATTACGATTTGCGGGGATGGGACCAAAGGGGTATTCCTTCGGGGGCAAAGCTTGCCGAGATGGGCCTTGATTTTGTGGAAGGGGTTATCGCCCCCCTGCGCTCATAATGGGCCAAGTAAAAATCGGCGTACGAGGTCATGTGGTAAAGTACTTCCCCGGGGAGCAGGAGCGTTTTCTGGTGGACATTGCTGCGCCGACTACCGTCTTGCACTTACTTGAGCGACTGAGGGTCGACCATTTGCTCATCATGATGGTGCATATCAACGGCCATAAGCAGCCTAAGACGGCTATCATCAACCCTGGGGATGAGGTGCTTTTTTTCAGCCCACCAGCGGGGGGGTAAGGCTCGCCACGGGGAAGACCACCGCAAAGCATGTCCCAGTCGTGTCCGTCCGTACTTTGATTTCGGCGTTATGACGCCTCGCTATATCGCGACATACTACCAAGCCCAGCCCGGTTCCGCTCTCTTTAGTCGAGTAGAAAGGGGTGAAGAGTCTCTCCATGACATGCTCCGGAATACCGCATCCGGTGTCCTCGATGCTGAGCACGACCGAGTCCTGTTCGTTCCAAGCCTTGATGCTGAGTTCGCGCCGGCCTTGTTTCATGGCGTCCATGCCGTTTTGGAGGAGATTAAGCAATAACTGCTTAATCTCCTTTTCATAGAGCCAGAGTAAGGGGAGGCTGTCCTCTAGGGAAGTCGTGACCTCTACCTCCCTGAGGAGTGACTCCGCCTGGATGAGGGGCAGCAAGGACTCCACGATGCTTGTGAGCGAACATAGCTGCTTTTCGGCATGGGCATCCTGCCCAATGGAGAGATACTGGGAGATTAGCTCATTTATCCGATCGAGTTCCTTAATCATTAGATCGAAATGCCATCTGTACATGGCGAACTCTTCTCTGGGTCGGAACAACTGCAGATACCCCTTAACGATGGTCAACGGATTGCGCACCTCATGGGTTACGCCGGCAGCTAACTCGCCGAGCATGTGAAGTTGATCTAAGCGAGCGAATCCCTGGGCGATATGCTTTTGCTCCCTGATATCTTTGACAAGGGTGACGAAACCGGCAAACTCATCTTCCGCGCCGCGCACCGCGGAGACAGTGATGGCGGCAGCGAAGAGTTCTCCGCATTGATTTTGCATCTCTATTTCCAGAGTGACGGGGCTATTTTGGTCACATGCTTTTTTGCGTTGCGCCAGGACCGCCTCCATGTGGTGCGTTGGGATAAGGCTCCAGACACTAGACCCCAGTGCCTGTGTCTCGCTGAGCTTAAAGAGACGTTCTGCGGCTAAGTTCCAGCTAGTAATGGCATCTTTGCGGTCGCAAGAGAAGATGGCGTCACTGCAAGCGCTCATGATGGCCTGAAGCTGCCCAGCGGTGAGGTCAGCTCTACGGCAGAACCTTCGATTAGTCACGACATACCCGCCCCCCCACGAAACATACCCTGTAGTAACTACACCAGTTGCATTAATATTCCTGCAAAAAAGAAAAATAGCGCAGAAAAACTTATATACAAACCATTTTTGCCGCACCGGGGGTGAATGTTCTCTATGAATATCATCGGAGGAGGGAAAAGAATGAAGAAACCTAAAGTAGGCATCACCCAGGGTATTATCTTTGGCCTGGGGATTGGGACTAGTTACGGGCTCTTGTCTGGGGAGATATTTTTAAGTATCGGCGCAGGGGCGCTTGTGGGGCTAGTTGTTGGGCTGCTGTTTCCCGAGGACTTTAAAAAATAGTTACACACTGAAGACTGCTCTTGCACATATCATGCTGGTATGAAAACAGCAAAGGTGGCAAGTGCATGAAAAACTCTCTGCGTGCGGTGGCCTACACCGTTTTGCAAAGCCCATGTATGACCCGTTTCCCCCTGGTGTTGCAGAGCAAGGACAAAACTCGGGGTATAGGACAGGCGGATTTGCTACTGGGGAGGGCCGCGGGGCAGGCAGTAAAGAAGATTGGTGGAGTGCCGGCCGGCGCGAGCGGCAGTCCTGTCTTCGTGGGGCGAAGGTTGGTGGGGGCGGTATCCCATCTACTGGGGGGCGATTCCTTCTTGGTGGGCATAACGCCGATCGGCGCCATGCTCAATCTCACCCAGGAGCCCGACCCAACTGCCCTTGCCACGCCCGAAAAACCCTTAGGGCGTACGGGTGCTAGCTTGGTGCTGGCCGTAGGGGGCAATTTTAAGTCGAGGGAATCAGAGGTGGCGCTTAGAACGCACCTCGGTGGAATTCCATTTTCTTGCTCAGGCAATTTGCCGCCGCGCCGTAATAAGAGCCTCGCCCCGGGAGACCCTGTAGGAGTTGCCATGATGATCGGAGACCTGCGGCTTGGCTTTATAGGTACAGTGACTTATGTTAAGAATAGGGCAGTGTACGCCTTCGGGCATCCCCTGCTGCATAGTGGGCCTTGCCAGTACCCTTTAACCGCCGCGACTATACTGACTACAGCGCGGGGAAATTTCCCAAATAAAATCGGCGATCTCGGCGAAGTTATGGGAACAGTCCTGCAGGATAGGGCAGCTGGCGTTTTTGGGCTCCTCGGACAAATGCCGCTGGGCCTAGTAGAGGGCAGTCTCAGCGTCAAGGATGAGGACAGGAAGGTGGAGACCGTGCACCGGGTGCAGGTAGTACATCATCCTGCGGAGCTACCATTTCTCATCTATGTCGCTGCTCTTGAAACCATCACGCAGACTATGAATCGTGTGGGGGAAGGGACGGCGAAATGGGAATGGCGGGTGCACATCAGGGGAGAGACTGATGAAACAGTCATTATGGATGAGCAATATAGTCCTTTCAATATTGGGGCGGTGGTTGCCGATTCGGTCTTTTCGCTGCTAATGGAACCCCTGAGTATTGGTAGGCAAGTAACTAAGGTGGCTCTAACCGCACGGTTTACCATGTCGGACGAACTAAACTAATAGTCGGCCGTGCTTGCTCAATGACTTCTTCCTAGAGTCGCTAGTTTGCGCCACGCTTTAACAAAAAAAGCCGATTCAAAAGAATGCCAAGGATAACTGCGGTTCCTCACTGTGTTCGCTGAGTGGATGTCGCTTAGCTGTTCCACCGCGCGCGTATCATCCTGCATCAGGGCAGCCATAAACGACAGTACCGTCCACGGAAAGCGGTCGTCAAACCGACCCTTAGCCCACTCAGGATAGTGCGAATTAAGATAGGCATAGAGGCTCCTAGCCCGAGGCGAGTCGGGAGCGACCACGCCAAAAACAACAGGATAAATTTGACTCACGGTGTCGGGATACCACTTTACGCCCGGCGCACGCGCCCACCACCTGCCGTAGAGCGCCCACGCATACACTTGTTTATCCGGCAGCCACAGGTGCTTTTCCATGCCGGCTGCCACGCGGCCGGCAGCTGTGTCAAAGACCAGAGCGAGGTCTTCTCTTCCCAAATAGCCCATAAGCATCGCCGCATCGCGCAGACCGCGGTAGTTCTCGGCATTATCCATAAGAAACTTCACGTAATAGCGCGGCTTTGCCCAGATTAGGCCATCAATATCCTGTAGCTCTAGCAGCACTCCCGCTACGTCGAGAAGGCTCTCAAGGTTGTCTTTAGCCCATTCAATATCTCCCGTCACGCGAGTATACTGCAGCGCGAGACTTAAGAAAGTAGCGGCATAGCTGTCCGCAGAGTCATAGGTATAGGTCGGAATCCACTCCCCGTCAACTTGCTTCCAATCATACATCGTTCCGGTGACGTTGTATTTGTCCGGCCGATTGAGGTGGGTGACGTACCAGTTCATGTAGCTTAGCACCGGAGCATGCCCGCGCGGGTCGCCTACCATGGCTATAGCTGCTAAATTAGAAAAGTAGGGTATGCTGATCATGTGTTCCGGTGTTTGAGCAATGATCCCATTCGCGTCCTGCAAACTTAGGAGATAGACTAGTTCTTCTTCTTCTTTCGCGCTGGCAAGACTAATCAGCCCACGTGCGTCGCCTGCCAGTTGCAGAGCTGTTCCGTAAGGAACTGCTTCCCGTTTGCTCACGGTAGGAATGTTGCCTGTGGACGGCAACAGAAATAGGCCCAAACTTACGATTAGCATCGTTGCCAGCATCAGCCCCAAGGCACGCATCGGGCCACCTCCCTGCGTAAATCATACGACAGGGAGCAGGTGCCCGTCGACGGCGGATTCTGCCAATTCAAGCATAGCAAGTTCCTTTTTGGCCAAGCTGTAGTAGCCGGCACACAAAGCCGGCGACCTCGGCGTGATCCCGAACACGAACCTCAAGTGAGGCTAGCGACAGATGGACGAGTCTGCGCCGTAAGACAAAGTCCTTGCTGCCAAAGTCTGTCGAGAGTACATGAGGCGGGTAGGTGGAGGGAAAGATAGCGCTCTTACCCGGGGAGACCTGCCAGCGTACCGACTGAGTCGGGAACTCGCACAGCGATGCGCGACTGAGCTGGTAGGAGTCAGCAGAGGCCATAGTATCCGCATTGCGCTGAAGGGCCGAACATGAAACGAGGTGAGCAGATGGCAAGTTCGAGGAAAGCGCAAGGACAGCAGAAAACCCTTAATAGGGGCTCCTCACAGAAAGAAGTGGTGAATACACAGGGTACTGTGAGAGCGCAGAGCTCTTACCCGGCACAAACCAGCCGCTACACCTGCGGGACCAAGTGGCACCGTAGTGTTTCATGAACCGCCGTATACCGAACGGTACGTACGGTGGTGTGAGAGGACGGGGGTTAATCACCCCCTCCTACTCGGTGCCGCGTTAGGAGGGTTTTCGTAGCGACACACAATGGTGTGTCGTCCAAAAAATGGAAGCGTCTACATTTTTGTCTGTCATAAGCCAGTGCGACTATTCCGTCCGTTTGCCCACCTTCCTTCAGTCGCGTAAACTGGCGTCCACTTAGCCAGAGTATATCTCCGGCTAGTCTAACGGTTATCAAGTCTAGGGTGGTCTGGCGGGTGATGATCTATTTCGCAGGCCAGTTACAGGGGGACAACCTCAGTCCGACAAAAATTTAACATATATAGCATTGACATCGATGGGGGGGTGATAGAATTGCAACAAACAGGTAGTCATTGCCAAAAAAGAGACGGGGAGGTGCGGTTGTCTAGGGTCAGTGTGGCGGTGGTTGCCTGAAAAATTAAGGAGGGTTAAAGTTTATGGAAAGGAAAGTTTCCAAAGTGGTTTCGGTCATATTGACATTGATTCTCTTAGTTTCGGTTTCTGTAACATCGGTTGCCGGGTAAGGGAACGACAGAGGACGGAGAAATGTTCCAACGCCAGAGATACGGCATCTTGAAGCGGAAGTTTCGGCAATATCTTTCGCACAAGGCACGGGGTTCTACCTCGAAGGTTGTAGACCTGGAAAACCAGGGCTTTCAAACTATGACAATCGTAGGGGAGCTCATTTTAATTGCCGCAGTTGTAATATGGGCGGGTTGTAACTGGATCTTTGTTCAAGCTCTTTCGAATGGCAGCCTAACGTACGACATATTCTGGGGTGTTGTGATTGCCACGGTTTATTGGTCGATTGATAGGTACGGCAACATCGGTGACCAACCTATTTGGATCTATAGCGCAACGCAGACTTACCTATATGGAGTGACGATAGAACAAAACGGCAACATACTTTATCACTAGGGATGTGGAACATATTACAAGAATTGCTAGGTCGCGCATTGCTTCGCTTATTGGCATAATCGCCTCATTTCTGATCATACGGTACTTCAGATCGCATCCAATAGTGGAGCTCCTTGCTATAATTGGCTCCAATATAGGTGCTTTTTGGCTTATGAATGCGCTCCCGTGTCAGGTGCGCGGGAACAGTGAATCAGAAAAGTAGTTCCGCTCCTAACATCTAAAACACCCCACGTGAGTCCTGCGGAACGCACACGGGGGTTTATTTGGTTTGATTCCTTCTTCTCTGCCATAAGCCAGTGCGACTATTCCGTCCGTTTGCCCACCTTCCTTCTGTCGTACATTTTGGCGTTCACTTAGCCGCACACAGCGTGTTTGGCAAGTAAGAATCGCATAGAATGGCAGCTAATTTGTGCATAGCGTCCTGTGGTGTTTTCTTCCCCCCCCCCAACGGGCATGGTTATTTGTCTTTTTAGTTAGGCAACGGCAGGCGAAGCTCGGGGCACAAGAAGCTTACGCTTATCTTTTTGACAGACTGGGCACAAGGCGAGCTTTGTCTTTTTGTTGCGGGTTTCTAGGTAGCCGTAGTATCTAACTTTAACAAAACGAGGAGGCTGTTGCCTCTCAGCTAATTTGACGGACGGTTTACCACCGCCATTGTCGTGAATGCTGAAGCGTCACTCCTTCATATCGGTGGCAATCATACCGCCAGTACTATTAGGGGGGCACATGCCAGTCAGTGTGGATTATGTGGATATTAGGTGGCCAGACCGCGCTGGCGCGCTGCGTCATGAATGATGCGGGTAATTAGTTCAGACTCAATTACCTCCGTGCCTTTTTGACGCGCCGTAAAGAGTGCATTCGTACAGAGATTGTTAATGAGGCGGAGAATACCCCTGGTATCCGAGTGAATGAGTTTTCTGGCGCTATCGCTCTGTGAGCGCTGTAAGAAAGTCTTGTGAAACAGTAGTCTCGCTTTCTCTAGGAAATACGGAGTCTCCTCTCCGAGATGCCTGAGCAGCTCGCCGTAGAAATCCTTCGGTCTCATCCCTGCTTGCACTAGGTAAACAGGTTGAAACCGTGGCGGATCCAGAGAGCTTATCAGATGGCGGATGAGGGTAGACTTCCCTGCTCCGACCTCTCCGGTAAGTACCCCGAGAGAACCGTTCTGCAGCATCAAGTGTAACCTAGTTAAAGCCTCGCCATGCGCCTGCGATTCAAAGAGCATGTGGCCTTCGGGGAGCCCGTGCAAACGGTTCAGGCATGTGGCACCTCCTTCTGGGAGTAGCTGAGCGGCGGCAACGCGAGGCGGCGTTTCTTAGGGTCTGCAGGATCCGGCAAGTACAGCGTGTGTTGGAAATCTGCCCCACACTTCTTTCCGGCCGCGACTTACGCAGTTCCACTAAACCGGTAGATCAGGATTTCAAACTCCCCTCCCACCATAAAAAGCTTTCTCAAGTATCGTCCGTGCCTATGCAATTCCCTTCGTAACCACAAGACGGGCACCCATCTACAAACGACTCAATATACCTCTCGACAGTGACGTGTTCTCTCAGTATAATCATCTTGGTTGTTTAACCATCGGAGAGAGCGAACACGGCTGCCAGGCCAATGTGGGTTCGCTCTCTTCACTTTTCCCTTCTGCGATGAATGGGATGTGCATACACGTTGCACACGTCACCCATTATCTTTCATGACCACCATTTTTGGTAACAAAAAAACACCATCTTACCGACAGGTAAGATGAGTGCCAACAACTTGGGATGCTGTAGCGCCGGCACACGGGCCGGCGACTTCGGCGTGTGCCCGGCATGGGCGTTATCTCTAGGGTGGAAGTCCCGAACGGTGAAGGTAGCAGTAACCGTAGCTTAA
>Ga0207951_100484_pt1 | contig 19540 bp, 18 predicted proteins | sample Subbio12Aug_8Bad_FD_184830 | JGI IMG/M metagenome (GOLD analysis project Ga0207951, IMG submission 184830) | Serpentinite rock and fluid subsurface biosphere microbial communities from McLaughlin Reserve, California, USA - CR12Aug_8Bad (SPAdes) | ecosystem: Environmental > Terrestrial > Deep... | reverse complement strand
GATATGCACCGTGACCCGTTTGACCGGCTTTTGATCGCACAGGCTATTCGAGAATCAATGATGATAGCCACAGTTGACAGCAATTTTTCTAATTATCCCGTTTCGATTATCGGTTAACAAATATTGAAAATTAAACAGCCAGGTTTTGTTTTGCTCACAACCCGGTTTACATTTTAAAACTCAAATGACTAAACGCATGCTCAGCATAAAAAATCTCCATGTTTCCATTAACGACAAAGCCATCCTCAAAGGCCTGACTCTCGACATCAATCCCGGCGAGGTTCATGCCGTCATGGGGCCTAATGGAGCCGGCAAGAGCACCTTGTCGCATGTGTTGTCCGGCAAGCCGGGCTACACCGTCACCGAGGGCAGCGTGAGTTACAACGGCAAGGATTTGCTGGACATGGATCCGGAAATCCGTGCCCGCGAAGGCGTGTTTCTGGCCTTTCAATATCCAGTGGAAATTCCTGGCGTCAGCAACATTTATCTGCTGAAAGCTGCGCTGAATGCGATGCGCAAACACAAAGGCCTGCCGGAAGTCGATGCCATGGATTTTCTGACACTGGTCAAAGGCAAGGTCAAACTGTTGCAGATGGACGAGAAGTTCCTGTATCGCGCAGTCAATGAAGGCTTTTCCGGCGGTGAGAAAAAACGTAACGAAATTTTGCAGGCCGCCGTGTTGGAGCCGAATTTGTGCATTCTGGATGAAACCGATTCCGGTCTGGACATCGACGCGCTGCGTATTGTTGCCGAGGGCGTCAACTCCCTGCGCTCGCCCGAGCGTTCGTTTCTGATGATTACCCATTACCAGCGCCTGCTGGATTACATCAAACCGGATGTGGTGCATGTGCTGGCCGATGGCCGTATCGTCAAATCCGGTGGGCCGGCATTGGCGCTGGAACTGGAGGAAAAAGGTTACGGCTGGCTGGAGGGGCAGGCGGCATGATTGCAGCGGATCATTCGGCTTATTCGTATTTGACGGCCTATCAAACCCTGGTCACCTCGCTGCCGGGGCGGGATTTGCCCTGGTTGCAACAACTGCGTGGCGAGGCCTTGCAAGCCTTCGCCGAACGCGGCTTTCCCGGTGTGGGTGAGGAAGACTGGCGCTACACCGCTTTGTCGGTCTTGAATAAAACCGTCTTCGCGCCTGTAACCGCCCAGCAAGTCGATCTCGACTGGTTGAACAGTTATCGCCTGGATGATGCCGCCTGCGCGGTATTGGTGAATGGCCGCTTCTCATCGGCGTTGTCGGTGCTAAATGGTTGGGATGGCGTCACTGTCTCTGCGTTATCCGAGCTGTTGGCAGACAATCCGGCTGTTGTCGAAACAATGCTTGGGCAAGCGGTAACCAGTTGCGAACACAATCTGGTGGCCTTCAACAATGCCTGGTTCGCTGACGGTGTGGTGGTACGGGTTGTCGCCAATGCGCAAATCGACAAGCCTTTGCAGATATTGCATGTCGTCACCGATGCCCAGGCCCTGGCAGTAACGCGCAACCTGTTTGTGGTCAACGATCATGCCGACATTGAAATCATCGAAACCTATATCGGCATCAACGAAGCCTACTTCACTGCGGCGATCAACGAAGTGCTGCTGGGGTGTAATGCCGACCTGACCTTGAGCAAGGTGCAACTGGAAGGCGGCAAGGCGCAACATTTTGGCGGCACCTATGTTCGCCAGGCGCCCGACAGCCGTTTTGCCCACCATAATTTTGCTTTGGGCGGTTTGCTGGCACGCAGCGATATTCACAGCGATCTGGCCCAGGCGTCCGAATGCACCCTCAACGGTTTGTTCGTGGCCAGTGGTCGTCAGCATCTGGATAATCACACCCGCATCAATCACGCCAAACCGCATGGCATCAGTCGCGAGTTTTACAAAGGTGTGCTGGATCAACGGGCGCGCGGTGTATTTCAAGGCCGGGTGATCGTCGCCGAACATGCGCAACATACCGATTCGGAAATGAACAACCGCAATTTGCTGTTATCGTCGGATGCCGAGGTCGATACCAAACCGCAACTGGAAATTTACGCCGACGATGTCAAATGCTCGCACGGCGTGACAGTGGGTCAACTGGAAGATAAATCGGTGTTTTACCTGCAGTCGCGCGGTGTCGATGAAGCGACGGCGCGTAACATTTTGACGTTTGCCTTCGCCAACGAGATGGTCGACAAGGTGGAAAATGCCGAGTTGAAATCGCTGCTGCTGAAGGAATTGCTGGTGCGGTTTCCGGCGATGAGCTTGTGAGCTTGGCCGTGGATTCGATGGGTTACAGAATGTCTTTTACGACTATTTGAATATCAGGCAATGCCAACAGTGATAAGCAATCGCCCGATTGGTAAATCGTTTGCTGAAGATACCCACTTTGTTGTGGCTGGCGATAAACCTCAAGGCAGTTGTCGATTAAATTGACGACCCAGTATTCCGGAATGCCATGACTCGCATACAACCGAAGTTTTGTAGTTTTATCAAAGCGCAGGGTACTGTCCGAGACTTCCGCCAGCAACAAGACATCGGATGTGATGGGATGGCGAGTGGTGTAGTCGTTGGCATCTGCTTTGACCAAGGCCAAATCCGGCTCTGGCTCGGATAAGTCACCGAGCTGGATGGGGCTTTGTATGCGGGTGTCCAGACCTTTATCCCACAAGCGGGCGAAGATACGGTTTAAGCGATGAACGTGACCTGCGTGATTAAATCCAATCGGGGCCATAGTGAGGATTTCTCCTTCAATCAGTTCCAAGTGCGCATCGGGTGGAAAAATACCGGCTTCGCCCATGCGGTGCCATTCGGCCAGATCGGTTAAATGCTTTTGTGGAAAGACTGCAACCATGACGTTTATTCCAAAATAGGTTGGGGCAGACTGATTCTAATCAGCCTCCAATAGTGCCAACGAACAGCCGCTGTTGTTGAAGGCGTTGCTGATACGGTTTCCGGCGATGACGCTGTAGCGAATCGACGCTTACAGAATGCTGGCCACCTCGATTTGAACGCTGGGCAACGCAACCAGATTCAGGCTATCCGACCGGGATAATACGGTTTGCTCCTGGTAATCGCCGTTTTCCGGTTGCCGGTAAACTTCCAGACAATGGTCGATCAGGTTGACGATCCAATACTCGGGAATCCGGTGTGTAGCGTACAAACGGCGCTTCTGCTCACGGTCGAAACGCAACGTGCTGTCGGAGACTTCAATCAGCAACAGCACGTCGGCGGCTGTGGGGTGGCGGGTGGTGTAAAAATCGGCATCGGGTTCAAGCAGTAAAAAATCCGGTTGCGGTTCGGATAAATCGCCTAGTTGTACTGGGTTCTGCGTGTTGACGATCGCTTGACCTTGAACACGAGGAGTCAAAGCATGAATGAGGCGGGCAACATGCCCTGCATGATTGAATCCGATAGGTGCCATGTGCAAAATTTCTCCTTCGATCAGTTCTATCCGCGCATTGGGTGGAAAAATACCGGCTTCGCCCATGCGATGCCATTCGGCCAAATCGGTTAAATGTTTTTGTGGAAAGACTGCAACCATGACGTTTATTCCAAAAAATAGGTTGGGGGCAAACGAATTTTAATCAGCCTCCCCAGTGAAGGCAACGAACAAACCCAAGACGACAACCCAAGACAACAACCATGTTACCAATCGACCAAATCCGCGCCGACTTTCCCATCCTCGGCGAAAAAATACGCAATCAGCCTTTGGTTTACCTCGATAACGCCGCCAGTTGCCAAAAACCGCAGGCCGTGATCGATGCCATCGTGCACACCTACAGCCACGAGTACGCCAACATCCATCGCGGCGTGCATACGCTCAGCGTCAGGGCCACCGAAAAATTCGAAGCGGCACGGGAAAAAGCCCGCACCTTCATCAACGCCAAAAGCGACAAAGAAATCATCTTCGTGCGCGGTGCCACCGAAGCCATCAACCTGGTAGCGCAAAGCTATGGCCGTTCGCATTTGCAAACGGGCGACGAGATCGTCATCAGCGCAATGGAGCACCACGCCAACATCGTGCCCTGGCAGATGCTGTGCCAGCAAATCGGCGCGGTACTGAAAGTGGCGCCGATGAACCAGAAAGGCGAACTGTTGTTCGACGACTTCGAAAACCTGTTGAACGGCAACACCAAACTGGTGGCGATCACCCACATGTCGAATGCCTTGGGCAGCATCAACCCGGTCGAAGACATCATCGCGGCGGCACATGGCAAAAACATTCCGGTTCTGCTCGATGGTGCCCAGGCGACCCCACATACGCCGGTTGATGTGCAACGACTGGATTGCGATTTTTACGTGTTTTCCGGCCACAAACTGTACGGCCCGTCCGGCACCGGCGTGCTGTACGGCAAACAGGCCTTGCTGGAAGCCATGCCACCCTATCAGGGCGGCGGCGACATGATACGCACCGTCAGTTTCGAAAAAACCACCTACGCCGGTTTACCGCACAAATTCGAAGCCGGTACACCGGCGATTGCCGAAATCATCGGTCTGGGGGCGGCCATCGATTATGTCAGCGGCATCGGCATCGAAAACATCGCCGCCCACGAGGCCGATCTGCTGGCTTACGCCACCGAACAGGCACTGCAAATCAAGGGTTTGAACATCATCGGCCAAGCCGAACACAAAGGCGGCATCCTGTCGTTCACGCTGGATCACATTCACCCGCACGACATCGGCACCATGCTGGACAGTTTGGGCATCGCCATTCGCGCCGGTCACCACTGCGCGATGCCGGTCATGGACTTTTACGGCGTACCGGCCACCGCGCGGGCTTCGTTCGCCCTGTACAACACCCGGCAAGAAATCGATGTCTTGATGCAAGGCATAGCATCGTTGATCGAGATGTTCGGCTAGGCGTCAAGCTCTGCTCGGCTGGGCAAGGCCGCAGATATTGCCTGTTGAGCGGTGTTGTTATAATGCCCGCCCTTTTTCAGCTTTCGGGTAAGCCATCGTGGACGTCAAACACTACATGCAACAACTGGGTCGTCAGGCCAGGCTGGCCGGGCGCGAAGTCGGCAAAGCCGATAGTGGATGCAAAAATGCCGCACTGCTTCGCATCGCCGCTGCCATTGTCGCGGACAGCGCAATGCTGACCACCGAAAACCGCCGCGATCTGGAGGCAGGTAAGGCCAATGGTCTGGATGCGGCATCGCTGGATCGCCTGGAACTGACGCCGACCCGTATCGACACCATGGTGGAAGGGCTTAGGCAAGTAGCAGCACTACCAGACCCGGTCGGTGAAATCATCCATCTCGGCTATCGGCCCAGCGGCATTCAGGTTGGCCAGATGCGGGTGCCGCTGGGTGTGATCGGCATCATTTACGAGTCGCGCCCCAACGTGACCGTCGATGCGGCTGCCTTGTGCTTGAAAGCGGGCAATGCCTGCATTCTGCGGGGTGGTTCGGAATCGATTCATTCCAATCGGGCGATTGCGCTGTGTATCGAACGCGGACTTGAAAACGCCGGTTTGCCCAAGACAGCGATTCAGGTCGTCGAAACCGTCGAGCGATCAGCGGTCGGCGAATTGATTACGATGCAGGCATTCGTCGATGTCATCGTACCGCGTGGCGGCAAAAGCCTGATCGAGCGCATCAGCGCCGAAGCCACGATTCCCGTCATCAAACATCTGGACGGCATCTGCCATGTTTACATCGACGGCACAGCCGATGTCGACAAGGCGATTGCGATTGCGGTGAATGCCAAAACCCATCGTTACGGCGTGTGCAATGCGATGGAAACCCTATTGGTGGCGGACAGCATCGCCCCCGCAGTGTTACCCGTGCTGGCGGAAAAATACGCCGAAAAAGGGGTGGAACTGCGGGGTTGCCTGAAAACCTGTTCGCTGATCGGCTCGGCGGTTCGCGCCAGCGAAGCCGATTGGCATACCGAATATCTGGCGCCTGTGCTGTCGATCAAAATCGTTGCCGGTATCGACGAAGCCATAGACCACATCCAGCGTTACGGTTCGGCCCACACCGACGCCATAGTGACCGAAGATTACACCTTGGCCCGACGTTTTCTGCGTGAAGTTGATTCCAGCTCGGTGATGGTCAATGCCTCGACGCGCTTTGCCGATGGCTTTGAATACGGCTTGGGCGCCGAAATTGGCATCAGCACCGACAAACTGCACGCACGCGGCCCGGTGGGGCTGCACGGGTTGACGTCGCTGAAATACATCGTGCTCGGCGATGGCCACGTTCGCCAGTAAGGTTCGGAAGACAGCGCGCTGTTTGGTCGATCAACACGCACAAAAAAGCCGCCTTGGGTAGCCCCAAGGCGGCTTTTGTTTTGCTTTGTTCAAGCCGATGCGATTACTTGCTCAGGTAAGCGTAGATGGCATCGATGGCTTGATCTTCGGTTAAGCCCGCTTTTTTAACCGGGCCTACTTCCATGATGGCAGCCGTTGCTTTTGGCATACCGTTTTTGCCTTCTTTCAGAACTTTTGCGAACTGGTCTTTCGGCAGTTTGCCTGCTTTGATCAGTTCTTTCAGTTGTGGATTGGATGCAATATCGTGGCATGCGCCGCAACCGCGGCCAAATGCGCGTTCATAGATTTTCGCGCCAATCTCTTCCGCTTCGTTAGCAGCAACTTGACCGCTGATGGCGATTAAAGCTGCACCCACTAATAAACCGAATGATTTTTTCATTGTGTACTCTCGTTATGATTAAAAAAAGCCGCGAATGATGTGAGCACTACGCTGGCCGGTGGGGAAATTGACTGTGAAAGGATAGGGAGTTTTGCAGAAAAATTCAACGCATTTTCCAGAAAACAGGGCGAAATCATCGGTTCACGCAAGCGGCATACATCAGGGATGCGCCTGACGCTGATGCCTTGTTCCATGCGCATCCTAGGAGGCTGTCCGAGAATAGGAACCGTAGCGAGGAAAAGCTCTTTTGAGTCAGATTTTTTGATCATTTGAGGCGAATAGCTGCGCTCTTTAACGAAAATGAGCGGGAAATCTGGCCAAAAGGGCTTTGCCGCAGTAGGTTCTCTATTCTCGGACAGCCTCCTAGCCATCACCAGCCATGATTTTTTTCAGCATTTTCACTTTGCCCATGATGCTCGAACCAGTTCAGCTTGTCGTGTAGCGTGACGACGGTGCCGATGATAATCAGGGTGGGTGGCTTGATGTTGGCGGCGAAGGCTTTCTCCGGCATCGTGGCGAGCGTGGCCGTGATGACGTGTTGCTCCGGCGTGGTGCCTTGCTGAATGATGGCAATCGGATGATCGCCCGAACAGCCGTGCTCCATCATCGCCCGACAGACGGCTTCCAGGCCTACCAGTCCCATGTAGATGACGATGGTCTGGTTGGGCGCGGCCAAACGATGCCAGTCCAGATTGATCGAACCATCCTTCAAATGGCCGGTGACGAAAGTACATGACTGGGCATGATCCCTATGCGTCAGCGGAATACCGGCATAGCTCGAACACCCCGAAGCCGCAGTAATGCCCGGAACAACCTGGAAATGAATGCCTTGCGCCACCAAGGTTTCGATTTCTTCGCCTCCCCGCCCGAAAATGAAAGGATCGCCGCCTTTCAGTCGTGCGACGCGCTTGCCAGACAAGGCCAGCTCGGCGAGCAAATTGTTGATCGACTCTTGCGGCAAGCTGTGCAGGGCGCGCTGCTTGCCGACATAGATTTTTTCGGCGTCGCGCCGGGTCATGTCGAGAATCTGTGGTGAAACCAGGCGGTCATAGACCACGACATCGGCCTGCTGCATCAGGCGCAATGCCCGAAACGTCAACAAATCGGGGTCACCCGGCCCGGCGCCGATCAGATACACCTCGCCCAGGGTCTGGGCATTGGCGGTTTGATCGAGCTGGTTGCGCAATGCCAATTCGGCTGCCTCTGTGCGATGGGTAAACACCATTTCTGCGATAGGCCCGCTCAATACACGTTCCCAAAACAAACGCCGGGCATGGGTTTCTGTCAGCTTGTTTTTTACCAGCGCACGAAATCGCTCGGCAAATCGCGCCAGGTGGCCAAAGGCGCCGGGAATCGTGCTTTCGATTTTCGCGCGAACCAATCGGGCCAGTACCGGCGAGACACCACCAGTGGACACCGCAATGATTAAAGGGGAACGGTCGATGATGGCGGGGAAAATGACACTGCACAAATCCGGATTGTCCACCACATTCACCGGCACGCCGTTGGCATGGGCTACCCCGGCAATGTGTTCGTTGCTGGCCCTGTCGTTAGTGGCGGAAACGACCAGCTTCATGCCGATGACATCGTCAGCGCTGAATGCCCGCTCGATGATCGTGATGCCAGGTTTTTCCGACATCGCCATGACGGCAGAGCCAATATGCTTGGCCACCACCTGCACCTGGGCACCTGACCGTACCAGCAAGTCGATCTTGCGCGCTGCGATTTCACCTGCCCCTACGACAAGACAGGGTTGGTCATTCAGTTTCATGAAGAGAGGGAAATAGTCCATGGTTGCTCGATTTTTCGCCGATGAGCTTGATGATAAAATCGTCGGCTTTATACGCTAAAGGCGAGGTTGACGGAATGATTCCATACGATAAAGAAGTCGACGCCAGCGGCCTGCACTGCCCCTTGCCGTTGCTGCGTCTGAAAAAGGCCATCATGGAGATCAACAGCGGCGCCGTGATAAAAGTGATCGCAACCGATCCTGCGGCGCATCTGGATTTTGGGGTTTATATCGATCAGGCCGGGCACAGCCTGCTGCACAACAGCAAAGATATGGAACGCCAGATTTTTTACATCCAGAAAAAATGACGACGACTTCTGGCTCTTACGGTATCCGTAGGAGCCAGAAGCGGGCGATCAAAGCCTCTCCCTGTGCCATCAAGTCCGATACGCATTCCCACGCGGAGCGCGGGAACGAGAATAACGGCCAGTTGTGACAAAGCCAAAATTACCGACGCTCAACCCTGCAAAGCCTTCAGCAGCTCTTGCAGCCTGTCGTTGGCGTCGCCGAACAGCATGCGGGTGTTTTCGAGCACGAACAACGGATTGCCCACACCGGCATAACCCGACGCCATACTGCGTTTCATGACGATGGTGGTTTCGCCTTTCCAGCACTCCAGTACCGGCATGCCGGCAATCGGGCTGTTGGGATCGTTCAATGCCGACGGGTTGACGATGTCGTTGGCACCAATGACGATGGATACGTCGACGTCGACGAAGTCATCGTTGATTTCATCCATTTCGAACACAATGTCATACGGCACCTTGGCTTCCGCCAGCAGCACGTTCATGTGGCCGGGCATACGGCCCGCCACCGGGTGTATGGCAAAACGCACTTTCTTGCCCTTGGCGACAAGCAGTTTGGTGATGTCGTACACCGTGTGCTGGGCCTGTGCCACTGCCATGCCGTAGCCGGGGATGATGACGATGGATTTCGCTTCCTTCAGCAATTTCGCGGTTTCTTCGATATCGATGGGCTGCACTTCGCCTTCGACGTCCGCCGCCTCGCCACCGCTGCTGCCGAAACCGCCGGCGATGACGCTGAGGAAATGCCGGTTCATCGCGCGGCACATGATGTAGCTCAAGATGGCGCCACTGGAGCCGACCAGCGCACCGGTGATGATGAGCAAATCGTTACTGAGCATGAAGCCCGTCGCCGCCGCCGCCCAGCCTGAATAGCTGTTCAGCATCGACACCACCACCGGCATGTCAGCGCCGCCTATGGCCATGACCATGTGTATGCCGAAAATCAGCGCGATGGCGGTCATGATGCTCAACGGGACTAACCCGGCATCGACGCTATCGGTACCGACAAACTGAATGCCGAGGCCTATGCTGACCACGAGCAACAGCAGGTTGAGCCAATGTCGCGCAGGCAGAAGCACTGGCTTGCCGGCAATCTTGCCGCACAGCTTGCCGAAGGCGATGACGGAACCCGAAAAGGTGACGGCGCCGATCAATACACCAATAAAAACCTCGGTTGAATGTATGGCTTTTTCGACCCCGGTCAGCAACAGAGCGTGGTCGAGGAAACTGGCATAACCGACCAGCACCGCTGCCAGGCCTACCAGGCTGTGCATGATCGCAACCAGTTCCGGCATTTGCGTCATCTCGACCTTGGCCGCGACGCGCGCACCGATCAAACCACCCATCGACAGCGTGATAATCACGATACCGTAGCTGGTGACCTTGTCGCTGAGCACGGTAGCCAAAATGGCGATGGCCATGCCGACCATGCCGCAATAAATACCGCGCCGTGCGGTATCCTGACGGCTGAGACCGCCCAGACTCAAAATGAACAGAATTGATGCCGTGATGTACGACATGTGAACGATACCTTGTGACATGAGTGGCTCCCCTTATCTTCTGAACATTTCAAGCATGCGGCGGGTGACGAGAAAGCCACCGGCGATGTTGATAGACGCAATCAGGATGGCAATGCCCGACAGCGCGGTGACAGCCAGATTGTCCGGTGCCGACACCTGCACCAGCGCACCAACGACGATGATGCCGCTAATGGCGTTGGTCACGCTCATCAGCGGCGTATGCAACGACGCAGTGACCGCCCAGATCACCTGATAACCCACGAAGCAGGCCAGCACGAACACGGTGAAATGCTCCATAAAATCGGCTGGCGCCACACTGCCGACACCCAGTAAAGCGGCAGTTACGATCAATATCGGCAATAGCTGTTTCCAGACGCGGGGTAATTTCCGGGCTTGTTTGTCGCGAACTTCGGCAACGGCGGGGGATTCGGTCAATGGTTTATGGCTTACCGACAAGGTGGGCGGCGGTGGCGGCCAAGTGATCTTGCCCTCTTTAATGACGGTGGCACCACGAATGACCTCGTCCTCCATGTTGACATCAAGCGTACCGTTTTTTGCCGGACACAAGTCGATAAGCAGATGACGCAGATTGGTCGCATAGAGCTGACTGGCCTGGTTGGCGAGGCGGCTGGGGTAATCGGTGTGCCCGATGATGGTGACACCGTGTTGAACCACGACCTGGTTTTTTTCGGTCAAAGCACAGTTACCACCCTGTTCGGCTGCCAGATCGACGATGACGCTACCGGGTTTCATCGACTCCACCATGCCGACAGTAATCAGTTCCGGCGCCGGTTTGCCTGGAATCAACGCAGTAGTGATGATGATGTCGACCTCTAAGGCCTGACGGGCGAACAAGGCCATTTCGGCCTCGATGAACTCTTTCGACATAACCTTGGCATAACCGCCGCTGCCGGAGCCGTCTTCCTGAAAATCCAGCATCAGGAACTCAGCATCCATGCTTTCGACCTGTTCTTTAACCTCTGGCCGGGTATCGAAGGCACGGACGATGGCCCCCAGGCTTTTAGCCGTGCCAATCGCCGCCAGACCGGCAACACCGGCGCCGATCACCAGCACCTTGGCCGGTGGCACCTTGCCCGCAGCGGTGATTTGTCCGGTGAAAAACCGACCAAAATGCTGCGCGGCTTCGATGACGGCGCGATAGCCGACGATGTTGGCCATCGACGACAAGGCATCCATTTTCTGCGCCCGTGACAGGCGTGGCACACTGTCCATCGCCAGTACTGTGACGTTTTTGGCGGCCATTTGCGCCATCAAATCTTCGTTTTGCGCGGGCCAGATGTAGCTGATGAGATGTTGGCCGGGTCGCATCAGCTCGACTTCGTCTATAGCCAGCTCGGGGCGGCATTCCGGTGCACGAACCTTGATGACGATGTCGGCCTGCTGCCACAACGCATCGGCATCGGCCACGATGTCGACACCCACTTGCTGATAGGCTTCGTCGCTGATGTTGGCACCCAAACCCGCGCCTGATTCCAGCAACATCTCGAAACCCAGCTCAATGATTTTTTTAGCCGCTTCGGGCGTGGTTGCCACCCGCTTTTCGCCTTCGTGAATCTCTTTCGGTACACCAATTTTCATGATTGCTCCTACTGATTATTGAACAAGGCCATGATTCGAAACAGCGCGAATTCAGTCGCCCTGTCGATTCGGATTCGATTTACGTTTTCGCCGGACAGCCAAAATGCTCGGCGGGGCATTATCCTGCCATGCGCCGCGACCGTCCAGACTGAGCTTACCACTCGTGGTCTTTCAGGGTATCGGCGGGTTTGGGGTGAGTTGCCCGTCTTGGACGATATTGAAACGTGCCCTGAAGCCTTTGAACTTGAACTTGTCTCTTATCTATCGAAGTCTTATCCGTAGAATAATTGCTCGATAAAAGCCGGGGCAAGCTGGCAAACGCATCCGTTGTTTGCTGATAAAATGCGGGCTTTGCGAGGCCAGGCATGGATAACTCAACCATCGAACTCGAAGCAGCGGCATTCAGACGTTTGCTGTCCCATCTGCGCGAGCACCCTGAGGTGCAGAATATCGAACTGATGCTGCTTGCCGACTTTTGCCGTAACTGTCTGGCCAAATGGTATGTCGAAGCCGGGCTGGAACGGGGCATCGCCATCGATTACGAACAAGCACGCGAAATGGTCTACGGCATGCCTTACGCCGAATGGAAGCAGCGTCACCAGCAAGACGCCACACCGGAACAGCGAGCCGCCTTCGAAGCCAGACAGAACGCCAAGAAACCCTCATGACTCACACTGCACAACAATACGACGCCCTGTTTTCCGGCCTCATCGGCCAAGACTACGACATGCTCAAGCTGATCTGCCCGTTTGCGGCAGAAATGAGCCGTCTGGTGGGCCAGGAAGTCGGCGCACTGGCGCAACAAGCCACCGCGCCATTTGCGGTGATCGAACTCGGTGGTGGCACCGGCATCACAACGCTTGCCATACTGTCCGCCGACCCCAACCTGACATTGCTGAGCATCGACAACGAACCAACGATGCAGAACCAGGCAAAAGCGGCTTTAGGCGACTGGGTCGAACAAGGCCGACTGACATTCGCCCTGAACGATGCGCTATCGGCTCTGACAGCTCTGCCCGATGCCAGCAGCGATATCATCGCATCGGCCTACACTCTGCACAATTTCGAAGCCACTTACCGCCAGGCCGTCTTGCAGCAATGCCACCGGGTACTGAAACCGGGTGGCCACTTCATCAACGGCGATCGCTATGCCCTCGACGACATCGACGCCCACACCCGCAACACCCAACGCGAAGTCGCCAGTTATTTCAAGGTACTAACCGAAATCACCCGTCTCGACCTGCTGGAACACTGGATCATTCACCTGTTCAGCGACGAGTCTGAAAACCACATCATGCGCGAAGGCATTGCGCTGCAACAGATGCGGGAGGCAGGATTTACCGCCATCGACATCAAACTGCGTCAAGACGTCAATGCCTTGTTGACCGCAACCAGGCTGACTACAACCAAGCCGACTACAACCAAGCCGACCATAACCACGCCATGACGGCAAACGCACCCGGAGTGACCTAACCATGGCGGAATCGAAAACCAGTAAAAAAACCAAAAAACCCGATGCCTTTACCGACGATGTCGACGCATTGCTCAGTATCGACGAAACCGAGCCACAACAAACCGTCGAATTGATCGACGACGACGATGCCATCGACCGTCTGCTGACCGGCGATGCCTTCGATGTCGACAGTGCAAAACCGCCCTCCCCTGCCCGAACCGACGATTTTGACGAATTCGCCGACACCGATCACGCCATCGATGACATGGCAACCGTCATGAAGGAAATCGATGCCTTCCCGGACACCTTATTGGCCGATACCGACGATACCTTGGTAAACGACGATTTTCTGACAGCGGATTTCGATATTTCATCCGATGACCTGGATGACGCAGAAAGCTACTACGACGACACGACGACAAACATCCCCAACCCCGACGCACAGCCCGAACCAGCAAACAGACTCACCCCCCCTGAACACCAGACAGCCACCCAGCCACAGCCAGCCCCCAGCAACGCCGAAACCGCTCCCTCCTCGCGCGCCGATTTCTCGGCCGCGATTGCCGCCTTGACCACGCAACTGGCCGAACTGAAAACCGTGCAAAAACGCATGGCGTATCAGCTCGGACAAAAAGCCGAACAAGAGGAACTGGGTCTATGCCAGTCCTCGGTCGAAACCCTGGACAGCGGCCAAAAAACCCTCAGACGCAACGTTGAAACCATAGACCGCAAGAAACCGGTGGCCGCCTATGTTGCCAGCGGGCTGGCGGTAGCCGCCCTTCTGGTCGGACTCGGTTTTGGCTATCAGGCGTCCGTCGCGAAAAAACAAATCGGCGAAATCGTCGAGTTTCTCGGCAAATTACAAAAGCAGATCGTCGAAATACCCGCCGCCGATGCCGGTGAAAAGGAAGTCCTGCGCAAACAGCTCGATGAACTCAGCGCGGCCAACGCCACCTTGGCCAGCCAGCTTGCCGAATTGAGCAAAGCCGTTCAGCCAGCCGGAGAAGGCAAAGACGACGGCGCTCAACCCCATGCCGGCAACGACCGTGACATGCAGATGGGCGCCGCAATCGAAGCCTTGCAGACCAAGGTTGCCGCGCTGGAAAAAGCCAGAACCGCCGCAGCCCCGGCAGCGAAAGCCGTCGCCAAAAAACCCGCAGCAGTCGAACAAAACTGGGCGGTCAATCTGGTGGCATTCAAGCAAGATTGGTACGCCAAACGCAAAGCGGAAGAATTTGCCGCCAAAGGCATTCCGGCCAAAGTCACGGCCACCGAAACCAAAGGCGAAACCTGGTATCGCCTCAGCGTCGATGGCTTCAAAACCCAGGACGAAGCCAGCAACTACGCGGCTCGGGTGAAAAAGACGCTGAATCTCGACTCGGTCTGGGTTGCCAGAGTCAAAAAATGAAGCAGGCCATAAGCGATCAAAAGTTGGTAGTCGCCGTATCGTCCAGGACGCTGTTCAACCTCAATGAATCTCATGCGATCTTCGAAAACCAAGGCAAGGAAGCCTATTGCCAGTACCAGATCGACCACGAAAACGAAGTGCTGCAACCTGGTTTTGGCTTTCAGCTGGTCAAGAAATTTCTCGACATCAACAAGGCCTTTCCCGAAAAACCACTGGTCGAAATCATTCTGCTGTCACGCAATTCCGCCGATACCGGCCTCAGGATTTTCAACTCCATCAATCATCACGGCCTGGCGATCACCCGGGCGGCGTTCACCAGCGGCGTATCGCCTTACGGCTATATTCCGGCCTTCGGTGCCCACCTGTTTTTGTCGACCCATAGCGAAGACGTCCGCAAAGCCCTGGCCGCCGGCTATGCCGCAGCGACCATCGTCTCCGGCCCGGTGAGTAACGAGTGCGAACAGTTACGCATCGCCTTCGATGGCGATTCGGTACTGTTTTCCGACGATTCCGAACGGATTTACCAGCAGCAAGGCCTGGCGGCGTTCGCCGCCAACGAACGCAATGACGCCCACAAACCGTTGTCCGGTGGCCCGCTCAAGGATTTTCTGGCGGCGCTGCACCGCATCCAGAGCCATTTCGTCGAAGCATCGTCACCGATACGAACGGCTTTGGTAACAGCACGGGCGGCACCGGCGCATGAACGTGTGGTACGCACCCTGCGGGCCTGGGACATTCGCATCGACGAAGCCTTGTTTCTGGGCGGCATGGACAAAGGCGCGTTTTTGAAAGCGTTTGGTGCCGATATTTTTTTCGACGACCAACAAGGCCATTGCGAATCGGCAGGGGCCCACCAGATTTCGGCAGCACACGTCCCGCACGGCATCACCAATCAAAACTGAAGCGATACCTCGCAAAGCGGCTGCTGGCCTCCAGGAAATCGCCCAAGACGATGATCTTGTCGTTAATCAACGCAATGCGTCCCTGCCGATCGTAACGCCCCGACGCCAGAACAACCTCCGCATAAGGCATGGTCTCGTTGAGCACGATGGCCTTGCGGTTGTCGGCCTTGGGCGCAATAGCGTAAATACCGCAGTCTCCCGGCATCTTCTCCAGCAGAACGTGCATGGCGCCGGTCGGGTCGTGATAGGCCTGCTGGCGGACGACCACCAGCACCGGCGGCGTGTCATCATCGCAAATCAGCGCTATTTCGCCGATGACGCAATCGAACGAATAGCCTTCGATCAGCACATAACGCTCGGATTCGATACGCATCTTGTGAACGCGACGCCCTGGCGCCCGCTGTGAGGGCCTGGATTGTTCGGCAAGCGCATGAAACGCATGGCGCTCGTGCTCCATGGGCATCAGGGCAATTTCGCGTCGCGCCAACAAAGGATGGGCATCCTGGCCGCCCATCTGCTTGATGCGCGTGAGCTTGTCGCGTTGCTGTAAGCAGGCGCAAACCTCGTCGAATCCTTGCACGAAATAGGTAGCCTGCGGCTTGACCGGCACCACCGATGCAAAAATGTCGCGATAACCCGCCAGATGATGCCGCAGCCGGTTGCGAAATTCGACACCCAAAGCCATAGCCGTCGTGTTGTCAGCCAGTGCCTGACCCAGCCGCGAGGTATCGATGCCAAGATAACCGTCGGGCAAGGTTTTCAGGGTATGTTTGACCGCAACAGGTGGCTGGGCACCCTGCAAATCCCAGGCGAACAACGGATTTGCCGTACTGGGTGACGAGCTAAAATCCACGTCGTCGCCATGGCAACCCGCAAACAGGAACAAGGCCTTGATTCTGTCATCATCGAACCGCGCCGGTTGCAGCAGTGCGAACAACACATTGCGCTTTACCACCGCGTCGATCGTGGCCTGGCCTTGGTACTCGGCCACCAAATTGCCCAAATCATAGCGATGCTGGCGATAGGCTTCAGCCCTTCGATAAAGTGCTGCCGTTTTTTTCCACAGTGTTTCCGATGGCGGCTGATGATCCAGCGCATAATAATAATCAGCATGTCCCAAGGCTTGCAGCGCATGGTAAATCGCTAGCGGCATCTGGCTTGCATCAAGCCGTCCACTTTCCGCCCACAACGAAAAATTCAAACCCAGTTGCCTGGGCAATTGCACACATAAACGGGAAAGCTTGTGCGTTTTCTCATCCTGCCCCGCTTGATTGACCACGCTGTTCAGGTTGTAGATGATGCGGATGACGGCGGGTATCAAGCCCAGCAAAAGCTGCAATTGCAACGCTGGATCGCTGTCAGCCTGGGGTTTGAGCTGCTTGAGCAATTGCACCAGACGATGGGCGGCATGGGCAACGCTGAGTGTTCCCAGCTTTGCCAGCCATTGGGCGAGCGTATCGTGCGAGAGTATCTGACTGGAATGATTTAACGCTGTCATGGGCTTAGGGTTTCACCGCCATATTTGCCCGAAAGTCTAGTCGAATTGCCATAATTGCACGCAATACATTGATTTTCTCAAACATCCCCATGAAATCATTACAAAACTGGAAAACCTTTGCTTTGTCGCCACTGGCCGGCGCGCTGACACCGCTGGCGTTTGCGCCGCATCACCTGCATTACTGCGTCCTGCTCGGCCTGACCGGTTTTTACCTGTTATGCCAAGGGGTATCGCGCCGACGCGCCATGGCCAACGGCTATGGCTTTGGCCTGGGCCTGTTCGGCACAGGCATCTGGTGGACCTACATCAGCATCCATGACTTCGGCGGCGCCGATCCTGTCAGCGCGACGCTACTGACGGCCTTGCTGGTCGCCGTGCTGGCGTTGTTCTTCGCCCTGACCGCCTTCATCGTCTCCTGCATCGCCGACATGCCCGGCGTCTGGTGGCGCATCCTGGCGGCGGCCTGGGCCTGGGTTGCCGTCGAATATGTGCGCGGCTACTGGCTGTTGAACGGCTTTCCCTGGCTACAGATTGCCTACAGCCAGTTGGCGACACCGCTGGCAGGTTACGCACCCGTCGGCGGCGTCTACGCCACCGGATTTTTACTGGCGGCGTCGGCCTTCGCACTCGGTGAACTGATACAGAAACGCCTGCCTGGTCTGACGGCGCTGGCATTTATCGGCCTGGTCTGGGGCGGCGGCGCTGTGCTGAAACAGATCGAATGGACACGGCCCGACGGCGATGCCATAAAAATCACACTGATTCAGGGCAATATTGCGCAGAACGAAAAATGGCTACCGGAAAACCTGGCGCAGTCGCTGAACCGGTATCAGCAACTGACAGAAGCGCACTGGAGTTCGGACGTCATCATCTGGCCGGAAACGGCGATACCGGCCTTTCATTCCGAAGTCAACCAGCACTTCCTGGCGCCGCTGTCGGCGCAGGCGCGTGAACACGGCGTTGATGTGGTGGTCAGCCTGCCGGTCGAAAGCGACGGCGGCGAGTATTACAACAGCGTGATGACACTGGGCGAACGCGAGCGGTTTTATCACAAAACCCATTTGTTACCGTTTGGCGAATACCTGCCGCTGCAACCGCTATCGGGCTGGGTGCTGGACAAATTGCAGATTCCACTCGGCAACTTCAAAGCCGGTGCCACCGACCAAACCCTGCTGGAGGCCGGTGGCCACGCCTTCATCACCACGATCTGTTACGAAGCAGCCTTTGGCAACCAGGTGATAGGTCAATTGGACCAAGCCGCCTATCTGGTCAACGTCACCAACGATGCCTGGTTCGGCGACAGCGCTCAACCGCATCAACACATGCAGATGGCGCAAATGCGGGCACTGGAAACCGGACGCTACCTGGCGCGTGCCACCAACACCGGCCTTAGCGGCTTCGTGGCACCCGATGGCCGCCTTATCAGCCAGGCACCGATGTTCGAAACCGCCATTCTAACAGCCCACATCACCCCCATGACCGGCGTCACACCCTACGCCCGCCTGGGCGATGCTGGCGTATTTGCCGTACTGACAACACTGGTCGGCCTGGTGGCTGGTTTGATTCGTTACCGGCGCCATTTCAGGGCGGGTTAATTGTTTGGCCGCGCATTTCCCTGCGCTCCATAAGCTGGCGCTCGCCAGTCACGACAACACATCCAGTCAGCCAGTGAAGCGCAACCAATCTATGCCAGCAACAAATCGATTGCCGCCCGCTATCCCGGAAAAATATAATCGCGCCCTTTTTTCAAACACAGCGGCATCGCCAACCCACCATGACGACACACATCATGCCAACCTACGCCCGGCAGGCGGTCACGTTCGAACGCGGCGAGGGCGCGTGGCTGTGGGATACCGACGGCAATCGCTATCTGGATGCCCTGGCCGGTATCGCGGTCTGCAACCTGGGCCATAGTCACCCTGCAGTGCACCAGGCGTTGTCAGAACAAAGCCGGACGCTGATCCATACATCCAATCTGTACGGCGTGCCGTTGCAGGAGCGCCTGGCCGACCAACTCTGCCACCTGAGCGGCATGGACAATGTGTTTTTCTGCAACTCCGGCACGGAAGCCAACGAGGCCGCCATCAAGATCGCCCGCAAATTCGGCCACGGCAAAGGCGTGGAATGCCCGATCGTCGTCAGCATGAACAAAAGTTTTCATGGCCGCACCCTGGGTGCCCTCAGCGCCACTGGCAACCCCAAGGTCAAGCAAGGTTTCGAACCCTTGCTGGCAGGCTTCATTCACGTCGATTACGACGACATGGCCACCCTCACCACACTGGTTGAAAGCAACGCCAGCATCGTCGCGATACTGGTTGAGCCGGTGCAAGGCGAAGGCGGTGTCAACATGCCCTCGCCGCACTATCTCAACGACATCCGCGCCCTGTGCGATCGTCACGACTTGTTGATGATGGTCGATGAAATCCAGACCGGCATC
>Ga0207951_100483_pt1 | contig 19593 bp, 24 predicted proteins | sample Subbio12Aug_8Bad_FD_184830 | JGI IMG/M metagenome (GOLD analysis project Ga0207951, IMG submission 184830) | Serpentinite rock and fluid subsurface biosphere microbial communities from McLaughlin Reserve, California, USA - CR12Aug_8Bad (SPAdes) | ecosystem: Environmental > Terrestrial > Deep... | reverse complement strand
TTCCCGCAAATCCAACGACAAGGCTCGACCCATATCCGCCAGCCTCCTTCGCCAGCAGATATCGTGAATCAGAAAAACTCAACCTTGGGAATCCCCCGCCGATTCAGCAGCACTGAAAACCGGTCTAGCGGCACGATGTGATCAGGTACGGTCGCCTCGCGGACAATTCCGGTGGACGCGCAATCCCGGCAAAGAGGCTCAGCCGCTAATCGGTGCAATCGCTGGACAACAGCCCGGCGACCTCGCAGTCTCTTTTCCATTCAACACCGTGGGAGATGGCAATGTCCGAAGACTTCGAGAAGGTCATGGCGCAAATCGGAGCGCTGAGTGTCAGGATTAACAAGCTCGCAGATGAAGAAGCGCGGTCTGCTCTAGTTAACGGGTGGGCAGCGCAAGGCGGCCTCATGCAGCAGAAACAAGCACTGATCAGGCAAGTGGACGAATTGCTCGACAAACTCCTGAACCAGTGACCCCAACGAGAAACGCCCGGAAGCTGGTAAGCCCCGGGCGCAACTCGCATCACTACATTTCGGAAACATCTACAGGAGAACAATGCTCCCGTCAATGCTGAATGGCATTTTTATCATTGAATTACAGTTTGTTATATCAACCGCTAGGCGGACGATACTGGTAGCGAACTGTCCCTATTGATACCGAACAGAGTGACCAGTGCTTCGAGCCCGTGCGCCAGATTGCGCAGGTCCGCGTCTCCCCAGCCTGCGGCATCCACCTCGTAGCAGACCACCGCATGGACAAGCATGCTCGGTCGCCGACCGGTCGCTGCGATGGCATCGTGGTCAGCAGTCCGCAGCATCAGGATGGCCGCTGCTACCCGCTTGCGGATCTTCTCGACGTAGTCCGGATCGTACTCCGTGAGACTGCGGCCGAAGATCCCTTCATCGAGAAGCAAGCCGGTAGCGGAATGCGGGTGGATCGGCGGCAGTCCCATGACCGCCCGGTTGCGAGCCATGAGGTCACCATAGAGCTCCGCAGCTGCCAGTTCCTCTGCCGTGATCTTGCCGGCGAATGCCAGCCGGCCGATTGCCGAGCCCAGACGCTCGTCCTTGGCCTGCCTTGCGGTGACGCCGTACTGACGCTGGCGGGCATCCAGCACGGTCGCCGTGACTTCCCGCATGGTCTCGGCTTTGCCCGGCTGCACCAGCTTGCCGCAGGGATGGCGGCGGCCCGCCTTGCGCTTACGGCCGCGAGCCACGGGTGATCTCCGGGATGAGCGCCGCATAGCCGATCACATCGACCGGGCCGTCGGCATAGTTGGGATCATGGGCGAGCCGCGCCAGCTTCAGGTCGATCATGCACAGCGCCACCTGCTGGGCGGTGACAGGCGTACCGAGGGTGATCGACCAGCGACGGGCGATGGCCTCCATCTGGGTCTTGGGATCGCCGTAGGCCGCACTGCGATCCTCGAGCACTTGCGCCACGCGCTTCAGGAATCCAGCCGCGCTCACCGGACACCTCCACAGGTCTCGATGGCCCAGAGCAGGATCGCGATGGCATCAGCCTCGTTGTCGTCGGCCGGGGCAAAGCCCTGTGCCTGGACGGCCGCGATGACAGCCGCCTTGTCGGCATTGCCCTTGCCGGTGATGAACCGCTTGATCGTGCCGACCGGCACACCCTGATAGGCAACCAGTGTTTCCTCGCACCACGCGGTCAACATACCCAGCAGACCACCATAAACATGGGCGGCGTCGGTGCCGGCGTGGCGACGGACTTCCTCGAAGTAGACCGCCTCGATCGGACCGGTATCCAGATCCAGCTGCTCGAGCCAACGACGGAATCGAAGGTAGCGCATGCCGCCACCGTCGTAGCGGGTGTGCTTCAGCGAGACCGTGCCGGTGGTGATGTGTCCGTCGGGCGACTGGAGCGCCCAGCCGGCACTGGTGCCAAGGTCGAGGGCAAGGACAGCGCCGTGACGGATAGTGACGGATGTGACGGGTTCCCCATTATTATTCCCAGAGGCGCGCGCGTGTGCGCGTGTAACGCCTATAAGGGGACGATCCGTCACATCCGTCACTGACGTTGATTTTGCTGACATTTTTCAAAACTCCATCGGGCCGGTCTGGGGCTGGGCCTGACGCAGGGCGAGACCCCGGAATCCCCGGGCTTTGTTGCTGTTGGCGCGCTGAAATCCGCGGTTGGCGAGGGTCTCTGAGAACCGCTTGTTCGAGCCGGCGAATTCGCCGTTCGCATCCGCCCAGCTCTTCCAGTCAGCGTAGAGCCGCTGGGAGGTGTCCTGCAGATGCGGAGCTTGGTCGCAGCGCTCCTCGAGCCACCGCCCCAGAGCATCCTCGGCCTCGAAGTATTCCTCGGTGGCAGCGAGGACAGACGCCGGCGGCTTCAGACCTGTCCGCTGCCATTCCAGACAGCCCTGCAGCGCCCAGGCGAGAATGCCGTCGCGTTCCGCCAGCAGCCGATCCGGCAGACGCTTGTCGCGCTTGTGGGCCGGGATGGTGACCGTGAACGGGATCATGTGCAGACGGCGACGCATCGCCTCGTCGACATTGCGGATCGAGGGTTTGTGGTTGCCGACCACCAGCAGCTTGAACTGGGGCATGAACTCGAAGAAGTCCTGACGCATGAACCGGGCGGTGATCTTGTCGCCACCGGTCAGCGCCTTGAGCTTGCTCTCGGCCCAGCGGCTGCCTTGTTCGGTCTCGATCGCGGATACGACGCGAGCCCCGCGCAGGCCTGCCATATCGGTCGGGTGGCGGTCGCCATGGCTCGCCATGAACATGTCCATGGCTGCCACCGTCGCGTAGTCGCCGATGATGGCGGTCAGCGTATTGGCGAACACCGACTTGCCGTTCGCGCCGGTGCCGTAGAGGAAGAACAGCGCGTGCTCGGTCGTGACCCCGGTCAGGCAGTATCCCGCCATCCGCTGGAGGTAGCGCTGGAGCTCGACATCGCCGCCGGTGACCGTGTCCAGAAACTCGAGCCAGGTGGGACAATCCCCTTCTGGCGAAGCCGCTGTGATCTTCGTCATGTAGGCCGGGCGATCGTGGGCTCCGACAGCAGCTGACTGCAGATCCACAATCCCACCGGGCGTATTCAGCAGCCACGGGTTGCGGTCCCAAACCTCGGTGGTTTCCGCGTGGCGGCGGTCCGCCCGGGCGATCCGTTCGACCGCCGCGATTGTAGAGGCCGACGACAGCTTCGCCTTGAGCTTTGCGCTTGCGGCTTTGCGCGCCGCTGTCCGGCAGATCTGGCGCGACAGGTCATAGGCCTGAAGCGTCTCTTCCTTGCGCCAGACTGCACCCGTCCAGGTGAGCCATTGGCCCCAAGCTGCGACATAGCGCCAGTCCTCGGAATGCTGGTCGGTGAACGCTTCGGCCAGGGCGTCTTCGGTCAGTTGGACAGGCGCTGAACTGCCGCCACTCTGGCCGCCGCCCGCGGGCGGACCTCCAGTCGCCGCCGCGTCGAGATAGTCCTCGCCGTAGCGTGCTGCATCGAGTTTCCAGATCTTCTCGGCCTCAGAACGAAGCCGGGCCTCCTCCCATGGCGGATCAATGCGGGCATTGTTGTAGTCGACGATCTCCTGCCACGCTTGCTGGGCTGTGACATGGCCTTCGCGGCACCGACGGATCCAGTAACCGATGATCCGGGTCAGGGCCTCGAAGCGCGTCGTGCCGTCGACGCCGCCTTCTCGGACGACCTTGCCGAACAATTCGGTGACCGCGCCGGGCTCCAGACCGGCGTTATTGAAGTCGAGGTCATTGGCGGCCTCACCCTCGAGGGGCGGCATGGCCATCACCGCCTCGACCAGATCGCCGAGGTCATGATCCTTTTGACGGTGGTGGAGGATTTCCACCAGCCGCCTCTGCCCGGACTTCGCATGAACGGAGCCGGCAACGCGGATCGGCTGGTGCGCCGAGCGGAAGGACGTATCGCCGCCGACCTTGCAGGCGATCATATACCTTGCGCGGCAAACGGTCGTGATGTCCTCACCATCTGCGGGTTCGGACAGTCGCCAGTAAAGGTGCAACTTGCGCTGACCTTCAGCGGTTACGCCGCCTGACGCCACTTCCAGCGTGGGCTCGCCAAGATGCGCAATCAGGTGGCCGCGCTTGGCTCCGATGTCCCCGTGATCGAGATCTACCAGAACCACCTGCGTCTGCAGGATCTGGTCAGCCTTGGCCTCACCGGCGATGGCAACGGTTCCGGGCACCACGAAAAGTGCCATGCCATTGTCGGCAGCCCATCCAGCCTGAACCGCGAGCTTGGCCGCGAAGTCCGCGTCGTTCACCATGAACGGCGTGTGCGGGATCTGGTCGACGCCGCCTTTCTCAGCCAGCGCGCGGACCGGAACCAGATGCTCGCAATAGCCGAAGACTGTCTCGGCGAACGTTGCGATCATGGCACTGTCGGGAAGGACGGGCGCGGCCTGCGCACCTTCTTCGGAAGCCATCATGCCCAGCACCTCTGTTTCCAGGGGCACCACGCGCATTCGAAATGGTCGGGATCAGACGCGACGCGAGGCAGCCATTCGTCGGCATCGCAGGCCTGCAGGATCCGCACGGCCTTGTCGCTACAGGCCTGCGCCAGCGCCCCGTTGAACGGGACGAGTTCATGCCAGAGTTCGCAGGTATCCTTGTTGATGGCGGTGAAAACGGCCGGATGTTCGGTAAGGCCGAGATAGGCCTGATAGAGCGCGATCTGCGCCGCATAGACAGGCTTCGAAGCCGCCACACCGCGCTTGACGATATCCCGCCAGTTCTTGGCGTTCGCGGACTTGCACTCCCACAGCGCCGGAACTGCGAGCCCGTCGGGCGCAGCCACAATGACGCCGTCAATGTGCCCGCGCACACAGCCGTTGGCGACGGAGAAGCCGAACTGGTCACCGTCGCGATTGCGGGTGCGCAGGTCGTATCCGGCCTTGATCAGCCAGTCGACGGCAAGGTCCTCGAAGATATGGCCCACCGCGAAAATGCGCAGCGTCTTGCCGGAGAACTCTTCTCCGGGGTCGCGCGGGGCCTTCAGGAACTCATACTGCAGCTTGCGGGAGCAGCTTTCGCCAAGGCGACTACCGCCCAGATAGGAGCGGGGTTCGCGCTCGCCGTTTGCCTTGGTGAGCGCATCGTCGATCCGGGCATTCACCAGATCCACGAACGCGGCCGGCTTTTCCCGGTGATTGAAGTCGAGCGGGCCGTGCATCAGAACGGCACCTCGGGCGCGCTTTCCCACATCGACCGCTGGAAACCGGCAACAGCAGCCTCCGCGATTGCTGCTGCCTGCTGGTCGGTGAGTTCGTTGAAGCGCCGGTTCCAGCCGATCTGGCCAAGGACACCGGCCATGGATTTGAGGGCGGCGACCAGCGCCGCACGATCGCGTTCACCGGTGTTATCCATGGCCAACCACTCCGGTCAGGACGACCAGCGTCAGGGCCGGAAGATGATTCGCAGCCGCAACGGTCCCGACAACGATGATGGTCGGGTCTGTGGATCGATTTATGTGGATTGCGAGACGGTAGCCTGCGACCCTGGTGCGGGCCCGCAGCTTGCTGAAAAGCTCGGAAAAGTGGGGCATTTGACAGGACTCCAGATGGTCCTGTCACTTACCGGCGTGGTCGCCGGACTGTCGGGAGAACAGAAAAGGAACTTACCCTCTTGGCAAGTCCATTATGGGCGATAGGCTGGGTAGCGACGCCGCACCCCTAAGTTGCCTGGAGCCTGTATGCCGACATTCAATCCTCGTCTCTTTACCAAAGCCGATCGGCTCAAGAACATCTCGGTCGCCAACCTTGTGGCGCTGTTTAATCCGTGGTCCGATTATCTCGCCGCCCGGGGTGTCGTACTGGCTGGCAACGAGGGGGATTTCCCGTTTGAGCGTCTCAGCGGTGTGCTGATGACGCCTAACGATGACACGCCGACCGAACTGGTCGATGCGTTGTACTTCATCCACGAAACGGCCAGCGATCTCCGGGCCGAAGATCTGCTCGAGATTGCAGCTCCTATTGGCCTCGATCTCGTGCTTGGAGACGATGCGACCCCGGCAGATATTGCGGTTCGCATCTGGCTTGTGCGGCCCGACCTGCTCAGGGACTCTCACTCTCGGACCGTTGTCTTCAATCAGAAGCGCTTCGAGTATTTCCGGTCTCGGGCGCCCGAGCCCCAGCCGTTCCCCGAGGTGTCTGAAGAACAGACGCTCAAGATCCAGGCTGCTTTCGACGACTGGTTCGGGAACAAGCGGAAAGGACGCGGCACCCGCTTTCTGGTTTTCAGGCGGGACCGGCGTGTATGGATGCTGGTCAGGCATGGCCTGCCCATGCGGCGCGAAGGCAAGCACCAGGATAGCGGTGAAACCGCGACCGAGCTCTATCGGCCACAGCAACATGACGTGCTGGTCTACGATGAGGATACCGGAGAACTTGGCGTTCACACCACGACCAAGGGTGAAACGGATCTCTACCTCGGCACGCTTAGCCTCATCCTCTTCAACAACCCGGACGAATTCAGCAAGGAGCCGAAATTCAGCTTCGATCCCTTGATCAACGTCGGGGTTGAAGCTCTTGCGTGTGGTGACATCGAGGGGATGGACCATGTCGCACTGATCGAGGTGCAGAAGTACTGGGGGACCTTTGGTGAACGCGAGATCCGCAAGGCCGACGATCTTTTCGCCGCTTTCGGTGACCGTTGGCAGGACAGGCTGCGCGGTGGCAAGATCACCAGCGCCACCTTCAAGGTTCGGTTCTCCAACTCGTCGAAGGACAGGTCCGTGATGATCCGTCTGCCGAACATCGCGCGCTACGATCGTGACGACGACAGTGACCTCGTTGAGCAGTGGCTGGCTGCCCGTGGCTTCACTACGGCCTGAGATGTCATGACATCGTGAGAAAACTCACCAACTTCTGGGAAACGCTGGACCTGCTGGCCACTGCCATCCTTCCGGCCATCGATTGGCGCGGTGGGCACCCGTCTGAATGGCAGGTCATCGCGCCGCTTCTGGCGAATACCGGTCGAACGGCAACTTCGGTTGCTTGCCCTTCCGGCGCAGGTGAGAACTGCCCGCGGAAGGTCATTACTCTATCCGACGGGCGCCTTGTGGCCGAGTGCCAAGACAATCCAGCCACATGTGATCGTCTGGACCTGACAACCCAAGACATTCTGGTTCAAAAGCTCGATCTGCAGAGGTTTTCGGGCATGGTAGCCAGTGCCCTCGCTCTGAATCCTGAGGGCTTCAAAAAATGGTCCGATGGCCTGTTCCATATCGGCACCCGAGATGTCGTCGCTGGTCGAAGCGTGTCTGTGCTCGGCCTATTCCAGGGCGGGAGCCAACCCAGCAAGGGCCTGTCGGCGCTCGATCCTCTAACGCAGATCGCACAGCCGCAGCTGCTCTTGGTCCCGTCGCCATATACGCTTTCCGCCGATCAAGAGCGGCACCTGAAAAGCATCGGTACCGAGGTGCGGACCTTTGACGATGCCTTGCTCGTGGACGATCAAGGTACGGTCCATGCGTCCGCGGTCTTGTCTACGCTGTTGGGGCAGCTTGAGGCGAAGGTCACACAATCTCTGCAAACGGCCACTGGTAATGGTCTTGCGCTGGCTTTCCCGCCGGGAACGCGTTGGGGCGATATTACCATCACGTTTATCTCAAATGAGCACATCAACGTGAGCTATGGGAATACCCCCGCCAGAAAGTTCGAGCCCGCCCACATGGGCATGATGGACCGCCGGACCGGTAGGGCCAACAGACAATGGGGCTTCCTTTTGGCGTTCGCCGTCGGCGGGGGCAGCCTTCCCGTAAAGGCTCCGAGGGGAGTCCGAGGTTACCAAAAGCAAAAGCAATTGCTCTCCGACTGTCTCCAGGCAGCATTCGGTATAGCCGAAGAACCTATACCTTCTGAGGGCTCTGACTACCGGACGGCTTTCACCATCCGTGACAACCGCCCTGTGACTGCAAAGCAGTTAGGCAGTCAGCGAATATTCGCTGAAGACGACTGAAGTTTTTTCGATTTTTTTCTGAGGCCAAAGTCGCCGGAATCCGCTGATTCCCGGCGGCTTTTCTTTGCCGATCCGGGCTCCGACCCCGCCTGAACGAAAATTCGCCGGTGACCTGCATTCCAGCCCCCGAGCTGGTCCGCAGATCAAGGCGAACCCTAATGGAGCTCAACAACCGCTATGGCGGCATCTCCCCCCGCGTAATCCGTAACATCAAGTATCAAGCCGCCAAGCTGGCGCGCAGCGGTGCGCTGCCCGGCATGGACAAAGAGGATATTGAGCAAGAACTGATGCTCGATCTGCTCAGGCGGAAGGGCCGGTTCGACCCCGAGCGCGCATCCTTCGACACCTTCGCTGACCGCGTTGTCACCAACCGGGTGGCCAGTCTCACCGCATCGACCCACAAGCTGCGCGCCGAACGCATCACCATCTCCCTCGACTTCGTTGTCGCCAATGACGACGAAGAGGACGGAGCCAGCCTGATCGACAAGCTGGACGACCTCGAAAATCCCTGTGCACTCGACGAATTGAAGATCGGCCTGGCCCGCGATGTCGCGCGCTTCATCGGCGACCTTCCGCCTTTGTTGCAGCGCTACGTCTCGATCCTCGCCGCTGACAACGTCTGCGAAGCCGCGCGCGAGGCAGGTCTGCACCGGTCAACCATTTACGAGCGCAAGGAGCAAATCCGCCGGGCCGCCGAGGGCTGGGGGCTCGCGGAATATCTTGGCCTGATCCCGACAGTTCGGAATCGCCGCCGGTAGATGACCAGCAGAGGACGACGGCACCGCCGCTCGAAACCTCGCCAAATCATGCCGGGCCTTCGGGCGAATAGAACACCCCCAGTGGGGAACAACCCGACCGCGTGCTCCAGGGCGGCGTCGGGCCCGGCAGATGTTTGCCTGACGAACCCTGGTCCCTTCGACGAAACGGGGAGACCCTCGAAATGATTACGACTTCGCCTCTCAAGCGCCTTCGCAAGTCCATGTGGCTTCACGATGTGCCTGATATCCTGAACGTGCCTGCGGTGGGCGATGACCCCGCAGCCTATGTCCCGACCGAGGAGGCCACGCTTGACGAAGTGGCTTTCGCGGAAGTTGCGGTGGCGCGCCAGGCTTCCGCTCTCAACCGTGTTTCTGCCGCGCTGAACGAGATCATCAAGCTTGCGCGGCGTCAGGGGGCACACGGCTACGACAATGCGGTCGCTGCTGCGCTGCGCGAACTGGAGAGCGGCAAGTGAGCGCCCCGTTCAACAGCGGCCCGCTGCAGATCATCACGGCCGACCAACGGCTCAAGGAACGTCGCGGTATCAAGGGGGTGCTTACGGGCACCTCCGGTATCGGCAAGACCTCGCAGCTCTGGACCCTCAACCCGGACAAGACGCTTTTCCTGAACCTTGAGGCGGGCGAACTCGCCGTCCAGGGGTGGCCGGGCGACGAAATCCGCATCCGCGACTGGGACCGCGCACGCGACCTAGCCTGCTGGATCGGGGGCCCCAATCCGGCGATGCGCGACGACCAGAGCTACAGCCGCGCCGACTACGCGCGGGTGTGCAATGCCTTCGGCCCGCCGAACATCCTCGAAAAGTACGACACGATCTTCGTGGACTCGATCACCGTGGCGTCGCGCCTTTGCCTGCAGTGGGCGAAGGGCCAGCCGCAGGCAATGTCGGACCGCAGCGGCAAGGCCGACATGCGCGGTGCCTACGGTCTGCTCGGTCAGGAGATGATCGGCTGGCTGACCCATCTGCAGCACACCCCGGACAAGAATGTGTGGCTGGTCGGGCTGCTCGACAAGCGGCTGGACGACTTTAACCGCCCGTTCTTCTCCTTGCAGATCGAGGGCAGCAAGACCGGCCTCGAACTCCCCGGCATCGTCGATGAGATCGTGACCCTTGCCGACATTCGTCCGGCCGAAGGGGCTCCATACCGCGCCTTCGTCTGCACGACGCTCAATGAGTTCGGGTTCCCCGCAAAGGACCGGTCCGGTCGTCTCACCAGCATCGAACCCGCCCACCTGGGGCGCCTGATGGACAAGATCCGTGGCCCGCTCTCCGCGCCGCCGGCGGCCCGCCTCGACTTCGATCTTCCCACCAATTCCGACAACACGCAGCCCGGAGCCTGACACCATGACCAATATGGATTTCAACACCGCCGACACCCAGGACTCGGCCTTCGCACTTATTCCCGCCAACACGCTGGTCCGCCTTCACATGACCATTCGCCCCGGTGGCGCTGGCCCCGAAGGCTGGCTCACCCAGAGCAAGAGCAGCTCTGCCCTCTATCTCAACACCGAGGGCGTGATCGAAGAAGGCCCGCACGCACGCCGCCGTATCTACACGCGCATCGGTTTCCGTGGCCGCAACGCCGATACCGGGGCGGAGGATACCTATGCGAACCGCGGGCGGGCCCTGCTGCGCGGCATCCTTGAGTCCGCTCATGGCGTCCGCGCCGATGATACCTCGGACCAGGCCCGGGCAAAGCGCACGATCCGCAGCTTCGGCGATATGAGCGGCCTGACCTTCATCGCCAAGATCGGGATCGAGCGCGACAAGAACGATCCGAGTGATCAGGGCCGCAACGTTGTCGTCGCCGCCATCGGTCCCCAGCACCCTGAATACGCCACCCTGATGGGCACTACGCCCGGCGCATATGCGCCCGCCGCCAGCACACCGGCCATGGCTTCCCCGAACGGCGGCGCGCCGTTCTGGGCCCAGTAAGCGAAAGGCACCACCATGATCCCCAGGGACTACCAGCGGGCGGCAGTCGATGCCGCCCGAACGAAGACTGCTGCCCACGGCAATACGATCCTCATGCTTCCGACCGGCGCCGGCAAAACGGCCGTCGCGGGCTTCTACATCGGAGAAGAGGCGGAAGATCATCGAAACGCCCGCATCCTGATGCTCCAGCACACGGATGAACTGGTCCAGCAGAACCTCGCCGCCATCAGCAGCATCACGGGACTGCGCTCCTCGATCGTCAAAGCGTCACGGAACGACTGGACCGGTCAGTTGGTATTCGGCAGCGTCCAGACCCTCGCTCGCGCCAATCGACGTGCCGACATCGGCCACATCTCGCATCTCGTCATCGACGAGTGCCACCGCGCGGCTGCGGCCGGTTACATGGACATCGTCAATGATGTCCGCCGCATCAATCCGAAGGTGAAGATTCTCGGTCTGTCTGCGACCCCTAGCCGGGGGGATGGCCGCTCTCTGCGGCAGACCTTCAGCAACATCGGGTACCAGCTGAAGATCGGGACCCTCATTGCCCGTGGCATTCTCGTGCCGCCCCGGACCTACACGATGGACCTCGGTGTGGGTGAAGAGCTGGCCGATATCGACGCGACCGCAGGCGACTTCGACATGCGCCAGGCAGACAAGGTCCTGAACCGCGCAGTGCTCAACGATGCGGTCGTGAGGCACTGGAAGGATAAGGCCGGCGAACGTCGGACCATCTTTTTCTGCTCAACCGTCGACCATGCCGATGCCGTCGCTGCTGCCTTCCGGTCCGCCGGTGTGACGGCCGAGACGATTTCGGGCGACATGGCAGGTGCCGACCGTGCGGATCTCATCGCGCGCTTCGACCGGGGCGATGTCCAGGTCCTGACCAACTGCATGGTGCTGACCGAAGGCTTCGACAGCCAGCCGGTGGGCTGCATCGGCATCCTGCGCCCGATGCTTCACAAGGGCACATTCATTCAGGCGGTGGGGCGCGGGCTGCGCAAGGTTGATCCCCAACGTTACCCCGGCATCATCAAGACCGACTGCGTAATTCTCGACTTCGCAGGCGCGGCCATTCGTCACGGCTGCCTCGAGCAGGAAATTTCGCTCGACGATGACGACACGGACCCCGGCACGGCACCCTACAAGACCTGCCCGGACTGCGAAGCCGAGATCCCACTCGGGACGGGTGAATGCCCGTTCTGTGGCCATGTATTCACCCGCCTGGTCGGCGAGAAGCACATCCTGACCGACTTCGAACTGCTGGAGATCGACCTGCTGAACCAGTCGCCTTTCCAGTGGTGCGATGTCAGTGGCGACGGCTCGTCTCTGATCGCCAGTGGCTTCGACGCATGGGCCGGTGTTTTCCACGACGGCACGCTCTGGCATGCACTGGGTGGACCCAAGACCGGTGCCCCGCGCAAGATCGCGATCGGGACCAAGGTGCAGGTTCTGGCCGAAGCCGACGATTTCCTGCGTTCGGCCGAGAGTAGTTTCGCCGCTGCCAAGAGCAAGCGCTGGCTCAAGGAGCCCGCATCTACCAAGCAGCTTAACTGCCTGAGCAGGGCCGGCGCATCTGTTTCGCCGATGAACTTTGGCTTGTCCAAATACGATGCCAATTGCCAGCTGCGCTATTACTGGAACCGCCATGCGATCACCTCGGCGGTCTTCGGGCAAGCGCACCGGAACGCCGCATGACCAGAACCAGCGGCATCAATCCGGACCAGATGAGCCCCGAAGCTCGGCTCGCCGAGTTGGGCCGCATTCTGGCAGCGGGCATTCAGCGCATGCGCGAACAGTCCAGTTCTATATCTGCTGCCAGCGGAGATAGTTCGCTCGCTATCCCGGCCAGCAAGAGCGTCAGTCGTCCTGGGCACAAGGCCCGCAAAGGAGGACGATAATGCAACACCAACACGACGGGCCGGTGCTGGCGAGGCTGGCAGGCCTCAAGGCTATGACGGTCAATGAGCTGAAGGCCGAATGGCAGACGCTGATGGGATCAACGCCGCCTAATAACAGCCGGACCTTCCTTGAGCAGCGACTGGCCTATCGGATCCAGGAACTGACCTATGGCGGTCTGCCGAAGCCTGTTAGCCGGCTGCTGGATGCGCTGGCCGACGAGGTCGAAGGCAAGAAGGTCCGGAGCGCTGTCATCAGCGACCCCCGCAACCCGGTCATCGGCACCCGGCTGGTGCGCGAATGGGACGGCGTGGAGCATGTCATCACGGTCCTGCAGGGCGGGTTTGACTGGCAGGGTCGCCGCTACAAGTCCCTTTCAGCAATCGCCCGTGACATCACCGGCACGCAGTGGAACGGCTACCGCTTCTTTGGCCTGCGCGAGAACAAGAGGGCTGCAGCATGAAGGAGATAGTAACACCGCGCCGTCTGCGCTGCGCCGTCTACACTCGCAAATCCAGTGAGGAAGGATTGGACATGGAGTTCAACTCGCTCGATGCCCAGCGCGAGTCCTGCGAGGCCTATGTCGCCAGCCAGCGCGCCGAAGGCTGGGTCTGCATGCGCGAACGCTACGACGATGGCGGGTTCTCGGGCGGGACGCTCGACCGGCCCGGGCTGAAGGCCCTGCTGGAAGATGTCGAGGCCGGTCTGGTCGATGTGATCGTCGTCTACAAGATCGACCGTCTGTCACGCTCGCTGATGGACTTTGCCAAGCTGGTCGAGGCCTTCGACCGCAACAACGTGACCTTCGTGTCGGTGACGCAGGCGTTCAACACCACGACCTCGATGGGTCGGCTGACGCTGAACATCCTGCTGTCGTTCGCCCAGTTCGAACGCGAGGTCACCGGCGAGCGCATCCGCGACAAGTTCGCTGCCAGCCGCGCCAAGGGCATGTGGATGGGCGGGTTCGTGCCGTGGGGTTACGACGTCATCGATCGCAAGCTGGTCGTCAACGAGGCTGAAGCCGCTCAGGTTCGGGCCGTGTTTCAGCGGTTCACCGAGCTGGGCTCGGCCACGCTGCTGACCCGTGAACTGGTAGCCAAGGATGTGCGTAGCAAGCGCGGCAAGCCGATCGACAAAGGGTTCCTCTACAAGCTGTTCCGCAACCGGCTTTATCTCGGCGAGGCGGTCCACAAGGGCACGAGCTATCCCGGCGAACATCAAGGTATCATCGACCAGCAGCTCTGGGATGCGGTGCATGCCATATTGCAAGAGAGCCCGCGCCAGCGCGCAGCCAACACCCGGGCCAAGACCCCGGCGATGCTGAAGGGGCTAATCTTCACGACAAGCGGCATCGCCATGACGCCGACCATGACCAAGAAGGGCAGCCGCCTTTACCGCTACTACACGTCGATGGATGCTATCCGGAACCGTGCCGGTGAAGGCCGTGACGGCTATGTCCGGCTCAACGCGGGCATGGTCGAAGCTGCCGTCGTGCAGCAGATCCGAGCTCTCATGCGGACCCCCGAAGTCGCGGCGCAAGCAGCGGCAGTGCTCAAGGCGGACGATGCCGAAACCGACGGCAATGATGTCGTCGCCGCGTTGGCGAACTTTGACACCCTTTGGGAAACACTGTTCCCTGCCGAACAGGCCCGCATTGCCCGGCTGCTCGTCCAGCGTGTCACCGTAAGCCAGCAGGGGCTGACGGTTGATCTTCGCACTGCAGGGCTCAGCTCGGTGATCCGTGACATGCTGGCACCTCGCCAAATGGAGAAGGCCGCATGAGCCAAGCTCCGGCTTCCATCACGGTCTTCATTCCGCTCACCATCCGCAAGCGCAACGGTCGGCCGAAGATTGTGCCGCCCGCGGATGTTATGCCGGCCAATGATGGCGGTGTGGACCCGCACATCCTGAAGGCGATCGCCAAGGCATGGAGCTGGCGGCGCAGGCTGGAAAGCGGCCAGTCCGCCACCATCGAGGATCTGGCCCGAACTGAGGATGTTGCTCCGTCATTCATACGTCGCACCCTTAAACTGGCCTTTCTTGCGCCGGCTGTACTTGAGCAGATCCTGATTGCGCGGACATCACCGGCTGTATCGCTGAAGGATATGTCGGGCATCGCGGATATGCCGTGGGCAGTGCAACGGGACGCGGTATTCGCAGACACACTGCCTACGACGGATTGACGAATCAATCGCAGTTCGTTCTTATTATGTTCTATTCATCCAGGAACATGAAACGTGCTGCGCCTTGTCGATCATCCAACCTCTTTGGAACTGCCGCTGTTCACCTCCACGGTGCCGGCTGGCTTCCCGAGCCCGGCGGATGACCACATCGAGGGAAAGCTCGACCTGAACGAACATCTCGTGCGCCGGCCGGCTGCGACGTTCTTCGTGCGGGCGTCGGGGGAGTCGATGCGCGGCGCCGGGATCTTTGATGGCGACTTGTTGATCATCGACCGTGGCGTCACCCCGCAGCCTGACGACATCGTCATTGCTATCCTGCAGGGCGAGCTCACCGTCAAACGTCTAAGGAAAGTGGACGGGAACTGGCGCCTGGTTGCCGAAAACAGTGCGTATCCGTCATTGCCGCTCGTGGAAGGCGACTGCGAGATTTGGGGTGTCGTGACCCATAGTATCCGGCGTCACTGTGGCCGCTGATGGCCACCTTTGCCCTGGTCGACTGCAACAACTTCTATGCATCCTGTGAGCGGCTTTTCCAGCCCCGCTTACGGGGACGGCCGGTTGTGGTTCTCTCGAATAACGATGGGTGCGTAATCGCCCGGTCGAATGAGGCGAAGGCGCTGGGTGTCGGTATGGGCGCACCGCTGTTCAAGATCCGCAACCTAGTCGAGGAGCATAACATTGCCGTCTGCTCATCCAACTACGCCCTATATGGCGACATATCCGAACGCGTGATGAGCGTTCTGGGGTCGAATGCCCCCGGGCATGAGATCTACAGCATCGACGAGTGCTTCCTGGATCTCGACCACTTGGCCGTGGCGGACCTGACCGAATGGTGCCGTGATCTTCGGCAAACGACCCTACAATGGACAGGAATTCCGGTGTCCGTCGGCGTGGGCCCGACCAAGACCCTGGCCAAGCTGGCCAACCGGCTTGCGAAGAAGTCGGCAAAGGCCGGCGGCGTGCTGGACCTGGTGCATCACCCAAACTGGATCGAGCCGGCCTTGCGCAAAACGCCGATCGGCGATGTCTGGGGAGTGGGGCGCCGCTGGAGCGCTATGCTGGAGGAGCGCGGCATCCGCACAGCCCACGACCTCGCCAACGCTCAGGACGGCTGGGTGCGCCAGCGAATGGGTATCGTCGGCCTTCGAACCGTCCACGAGCTGCGCGGCCTCGTCTGCCACGCGCTGGAAGACCAGCCGCCGCCGAAACAGACGACCTGTTGTTCTCGCACCTTCGGCACGGCCATCTTCGACAAGGGCCAGGTCCATGATGCCGTGATGAGCTTTGCTGAGCGGGCGGCCGAAAAGGTGCGTCATGCCGGTCAGGTGGCAGGCGCTGTGCAGCTATTCACCCGGACCGACCCGTTTGCGCAGGACATGCCACAGAAGTCGGTGTCAGGCTCCGCGACGCTCCACCGGCCAACGTCAGACACCCGCGACATCACTGCCGCTGTCCTGAGGATTTTCGAGCGCATCTGGAGAGAGGGTTATGGCTGGCGGAAGGCTGGCGTGTTGCTGCTCGATCTGGCTGCCCCCGGGGCTGCCCCAGCATCGCTCTTTGACGTGATGGAGGCGCCGGACGATGGACTGATGCAGGCGATCGACAGGATCAACGATCGCTATGGCCGTGGGACTGCCCGGTTGGGGTTGGCCCAGAAGGATGCTGAATGGCGCATGCGGCGGGAGAACCTTTCGCCCAGCTTCACGACCCGGTGGGGGGATATACCTGCCGCGAAGATGGGGTAAGAGTGTCCCATGGACGCTGCCGATCCAGACCTGCCTGATGCTGCTGTTGAACACATCAGCCAGATGCTGACGCTGGCCAAGAGCAAGCATCAGGAAGCTATGGGGTTGCTCGGCACACCTGATCCGAACGCCCTGCCACGCCTGCGTGAAGTGCTCCCACTCTTGGAAGAGGTCGAGCTGTTGGCCGATGACGCGACAAGCTATGTCGAGGCAGACGTGATGAAGGCTGCGATCAAGGACCTTCATTTCCAGCAGGCGGCCGTTCAAGTGGCCATAGCCCAGCTGGAGAACGTGAAGGTCCAGTCCCCATGGGCGACGCCTTGGCCGTGGCTTACCCTGATCATCCTAGCGTTGCTGATCGCCCAGGCGGTCGGCTGAGGCCTCAAGTGGGACCCGAAGCGTCGGTTCTCATGATCGTCTCTAACCGCGATCCGACACAAACGGTTCGGTAGATGGAAGGCCAGAAAACCTCGGATTTACGTCGTTTCTGGAGACCGAACCTTTGCAGCGGAGGTTCGGGTGAAAAGAGACGAAAGCCGGTCAGAGACCGATTTTGGCGTTTGCAGCAGTCTCTAGGGTTCGGTCGCCGCTGGCAAAACCGCGCGGAAGCTGGCGATTTTTCGGCCCCTTGAGGCCCATCTCATGGATTCGCGATGAGATGTTGGCGGTGCGAGAGCGTCTCCCAACCAACTCTCTCTTAGTTTATGTGATTAGATTTAAATGATCTTTATGCATCCGTTCAAGCGCCAAAGCCGCTAGTGACAGCCCTTAGCTGATGTAACGAGATACCGGGCCCTAAAGCGCTGCAAAGGCTGAAATGATCCACTTTTGAACGATTTTTACAGCCGGCAGATGTCGAAGATCGCGATGCACTATGAGCCAGGGCTGACGCGTCGGTAAGGCCTCAGGCAGTGGGATGGGGATAAGCGACGCCGAACGGGAAGCAAAGGCCGCTGGAAGTAGCGCAATGCCCGCTCCGGCCTCTGCTGCTGTCATCAAGCCCCTTGTGCTTGCTGTCCGCATGACGACTGTATCGGAAAGGCCTTGGCGCGCGATCCAATCAAGTTCGGGCAAACGGCCATAACTGTCATCATAGATCAGCAGTTTTTCTGACTGCAGGTTGATCTCGTCCGGCAAACGGCCTGCGAGATAATTTGGGGCGGCAAAGAAGCCGAGCCGGATGTCAGCAAGCCTGCGCGCATAGAGGCTGGCGCCTTCAGGGCGAACCATCCTGATGGCGAGATCGGCATCACGCCCTGCGAGGCTGACAACATCGGCTTGGGACTGAAGATGCACCGCAAAATCTGCTCCGCTTTCCCACAGTCGGTTTAAGGCAGGGGCGAGCACGTCAGAAATTACAAATTCGGTGGCGGAAACCCGTATAGGGGTTGATTGGTCACCTTTGCGAAGGCTCGTCGCCAAACGCTGCACACGCAACAACTGCTCGGCCAGGGGGGCCGCCGCCTCGGCAACTGCAAGACCGCTTTGCGTCAACCTGACTCCATCGGCGCGACGATCTACAAGCTGTATGCCCAGCATGGATTCCAGCGTCTCAATCCGCCGAGAGACCGTGGATACCGCAACACCGCGCGCCCTGGCCGCGGCGCTGAGCGTTCCTGCGTCGCGGATAGCGATAAGGTCATTAAGATCCTGCGGGTCGATGGCCACCAATATATCTTTGCAAAAACAAGAAAACGTTTTGCTTTATTGCAAAATGGAGAGTGCCATTCAATCGGCTATCGATCGAGAATCGGTGGTCCCGTGGATCAAGGGCAATCCAAGCAAATTTCCTGATCGGCAAAATTTAGTGACCGTAACGGTAATCCAAAGGCAGGACAGCAATTGATGAGAAGCTTCATATCTAGTCTCGGCGCGCGCATCGACACTTGGAATGGCGCAAAGAAAATGGAGCAGTACCGGAACGGCTGGCCTGCCAAGACAACACCGAATGTACGGTTTCATCGAACGCCCATGGTGCAATACCGCTATCTGGACGAAGGTAATGGACCGACGATTATCTTTACCGTCGACCCGCCAATGACGATCGAAGTCTATGGTCCGCTGGTAGAGGCATTCTCCAAACAGTTTCGTGTGGTGGTGGTTGAATTGCCTGCAATGGGGTTCTCCGCAACTTTAAGCGGCTACAGCTTCGGCTTTAATGAGACAAATGATGACCTGGCGTCTTTCATTCGTGCGGTCTGCGGTGAGGGAAGCATTTTTGCCTTTTCATGCGCAGCCAGCCTGGCTGCAATCGATATTGCCCACCGCATGCCTGAGCTTGCTTCGCACCTCTGCTTGATCCAGGCAGGAGGGACAGAGGCGTTCGTGATATGGAAAGCAGCTCGCGACCCTAAGGGCATTCTTGCCAAGCCCGTTATTGGGCAGCTGACCATGAAGCGCATGGCACCGCGTCGAATGCCGCAATGGTATGGCTTGTCTGTCGGGCGAAGGGAACAGGTCGAGCATTTCTGTTCCTGTGCCGAGCGGTCATTCGCACATGGTGCGATGTGGTCGCTGGCCAGCGCCTATCAGCTTTACCTCGACCAGCGGCAAGAACTACCCCAGCCGCCGCAGCCTATGCTCTCCATCTGGGGAAGCGCCGACCGCTCGCATCCGGCAAGTAACGCACATTCGCTGGCCCGGCTGTATAGCAACGTGCACAGCGTGACCTTCGACCACCTTGGCCATACACCCGAGTTGGAGGAGCCAGCGCTGGTCCTCGACGCAATCACTAACTTTGTGGACCGGTCATGACCGGCACGGAACATCCCATACCGCCCGGCTTTGAACCGCATTTCCGGCAAAGTCCGGTCACCGATCCTTGGGAGCCGCTCTATATCAAGCGATCAGGGCCAGATTTTATATTGGCACTGAGGATCGACAGGCAACATTGCAACGCACGAGGCCTGCTCCATGGAGGCGTCATATCAGCATTGGCTGACAATGCCATGGGTCTGAGCTGCATCCTTCAGATGCAGAATGTCTCTGCTTTGACCGTCAATCTTGCGGTCGATTTCCTGCATGTTGGGAAGATTGGTCATTGGCTGGAGGTGCGCGCCCGGCCGGACAAACTTGGCCGCACGCTTTCCTTCGCAAAC
>Ga0207951_100482_pt1 | contig 19746 bp, 19 predicted proteins | sample Subbio12Aug_8Bad_FD_184830 | JGI IMG/M metagenome (GOLD analysis project Ga0207951, IMG submission 184830) | Serpentinite rock and fluid subsurface biosphere microbial communities from McLaughlin Reserve, California, USA - CR12Aug_8Bad (SPAdes) | ecosystem: Environmental > Terrestrial > Deep... | reverse complement strand
TAGAACAGTCCTTGTCATACAGAATCGTCCTTTTGGTTTACGGACAAGCTGATGTTTCCGCTATAAGATTTTCTCCAACATGCCTGCCCGAAGGACGTTAATTTTCCACGGAAGAGTGACGCATTACTATTCGTTAAGGTTAAGATGCCCGTTTGGTTTATGGGGTTGAAGGGTTTGGCTGGAAAATTCTGATCTGATCGAGAAATAATTAAGGCAAAACCAGTTTTTCGAGGGCTTTGACGCGGGCCTCCAGAGCGCCGAACCGTTTCTCCAGATCGGCATAAGAGAATTTGATCATCGAACCCAATTCCTCTTTCACCTCGTTAAACCCTTCTTTGATCTTCTCATTTAATGCCATGATCTCTTCGATTGCCTTTCCGATCTGGTCATTGAGGTTCCCCACTTTTTCTCCAAATCGGTCGAGTTGGACCCTGGTCTCCTCTCTCGATTGAGCGAGGTTGGCTCTCCCTTCTTCCCTGATCAATTGGAGGCTTGAATCCATTTCCTGTCCTGAGCGTAGAATGGCCGCACTGGTCTCTTCTCTCATCCCTTGAAGATTTGAGCCTATTTCCTGTTTGGATTGCTGGATGGATGAGTTGGTCTCCTCTTTCATCTTCTCGATGGATGACTCTATCGATTGAATCGATTGGAAGATCATGGATTGAATCTTCAGTTCGAGTTTTTTCATCTCTTCTTTAATATCCTCACGGATGGGATTAATATCCACTTTGCCATCCCTTCTCAATCCTTCCATCTCCGTTTTTATTCCCTCGATCCATCCGAGGATAAGCTCCTTATTCTCCTCTTTTAGTTTACGAAAGTTTGCGCTGGTTTCCTGCCTCACTCTTTCCACATCATCCCTTTTTGCAAAAACCATCAACCTCTGCTCAAAAAATTCCATCAGTTCTTTATCCATCTTTGCGCCTCCTTCCCCACCCACTTTGGTCATGTCTTGAAATACCATAGACACCCCTGAAGATCAATCTATTTTTTAAAGCGTGCGTTAATCTCGCCAGGACATGGGAAAAAAATTCGTATTAGTACTACTCCGACATTTCACAAAATTCCCCTTATTCCCCCTTTGCCAAACTGATCTTTACCCATATGTAGAGTCGCTGGACACAAGAAACACCCCGACAGATTCCCCATCCCCCTCCTAAACTCCCCCTTGAAGGGGGAGGAATTACGCGAAGCGCGTGACGATTACCCTCCCCTTCAAGGGGAGGGTTGGGGTGGGGGTGGGGTATACCAAAACCTCAATTACACCAGTCGTATGTTCTTCCTTGTATCCAGCCTCCTGACTTATGGGACATAGTCAGTTTGAAAGAGGGGGAAATTGTTCTCCCCCTCTTGGAAAAGAGGGGCGACCTGCCTGCGCGAAGCCGCTTCGGCGAAGGCAGGGGGGAGATTTTCTGATCAAACCGCTAAACATCTCCGTCTTGCATCGCGCCATAAACACTACTTGTTGGAGTAGTATTAGAAAAACGATTTTAAAAAGGTTATGATGAATCTATGACCAAACGGGCTGTGATTGGAATTACCGGAATTGTTCAGGGAATTGGGTTTCGGCCTTTCATCTATAATCTGGCCCGGAGTCATTCCATCCGGGGATGGGTCCTCAATAATGAGAAGGGGGTCTTCATCGAGGCCGAAAGCGAGGGAGGGAATATTGATCACTTCATCCAGGACATCCCCCGGCTTGCGCCTCCCCTCGCCCGGATCGAAACATTTGATGTAAGATTGACCGAACCCTACGGTTACACCCATTTTGAAATCCGAAAAAGCGAAGAGACCCAGGAGAAATTCGTCCTTATCTCGCCGGATGTGGCAACCTGTGACCAATGCCTTTCAGAACTATTCACACCGCATAACTTTCGACACCGCTACCCTTTCATCAACTGCACCCTCTGCGGCCCGAGATTTACGATTATCCAGGCTATCCCCTACGATCGCCATAAGACGACGATGAAGCCTTTCAAGATGTGTCCGGTCTGTCAGGGAGAGTATGAGGATCCTTCCAACCGGCGCTTTCATGCCCAGCCCAACGCCTGTCCTTCGTGCGGACCTTCTCTCGAACTAAAAGATAGCCAGGGACAGGAAGTTCCGGGCAATCCCGTTGAAAAGGCATTAGACCTATTGGGGAAAGGGACCATCATTGCGATCAAGGGCATTGGCGGATTTCACCTTGCCTGCGATGCGAAAAATGACAAGGCGGCATCTTCTCTGAGGTCCCGAAAGTTCAGGGAGGATAAACCCTTTGCCGTGATGTGCCGGGATATGGAGGAAGCAAGAAAGCATTGCGAAGTAAATCAAGAGGAAGAAAGGCTCTTGCTGAGCGTCGAAAGGCCTATCGTCATTCTGAGAAGGAAGAAAGATTCCGCCATTGCCCATGCGGTCGCTCCTTATCAGGATACCCTTGGCGTCATGCTGCCCTACTCCCCTCTCCATCACCTCCTCCTGAATGGGCCTTTAAAAACCCTTGTGATGACAAGCGGAAATATAAGCGATGATCCCATCGCCTACAAAAACGACGAGGCGAAAAGTCGTCTTCGCGCGATTGCGGACTATTTTCTCTTTCATAACCGGGATATTCATATGCGAAGCGATGATTCGGTCACACGGGTCTTTGAAGAAAAACCATACATCATTCGTAGATCGAGAGGATATGTCCCCTTTCCTGTGAAGCTCTCCTCTCCGTTAAAAATGATCCTTGCGACGGGCGGTGAGCTGAAAAATACCTTTTGCCTTACCCGGGACCAATACGCCTTTTTAAGCCACCATATCGGAGATCTTGAAAACTTGGAAACCCTCACCTCTTTTGAGGAAGGCATTGAACATTTCAAGAGACTCTTTTACATTGAGCCGGAAGCCGTGGCTTACGATCTTCATCCGGATTATCTTTCGACAAAATATGCCCTATCCATTCCTGATCTACCTAAAGTCGGGGTTCAGCACCATCATGCCCACATCGTCAGTTGTATGGCTGAAAATGGAATCGAAGGGGATGTCATCGGTGTCGCTCTGGATGGGACGGGTTTTGGAACGGATGGCACCATCTGGGGAGGTGAATTTTTAAAGGCCAATTTAATGGACTTCACCCGCGTCGCCCATCTGAAGAAGGTTCCAATGCCGGGAAGCTCGAAGGCCATCAAAGAACCCTGGCGCATGGCGCTGGTCTATCTTTCGGCAGCTTTTGGAGATGAAGCGCAGGATTTGAGGATCCCTTTCATAGAGCGAGGCAACCTAAAAAAGTGGGATCTCTTGAAGAGAGCGATTCAAGGAAAGATCAATACTCCCTGGACTTCGAGTATGGGACGGCTATTTGATGCAATCTCATCTCTTCTTTCCATAAGGGATGAGGTAAATTATGAGGGGCAGGCCGCCATTGAACTGGAGATGATTGCCGACAGGGAGATAAAAGAAACATATCCATTCTATCTTTTTAAAGGAGAACCGCCCTTTGTCATTGACCCAACCGAGGTGATCAGGGGAGTAGTCAGGAACTTGACCGAAGGAGTTTCAAATTCTAAAATCTCCGGGAAGTTTCATCGAACCATTGCCCGTATGATCGTAGAAACCTGTGAAGCCCTTCGAAAAGAAGAGGAATTGAATCGTGTGGTTCTGAGCGGAGGGGTCTTCCAGAACATCCTCCTTCTTTTTTTGGCCACCCGTGAACTTAGGGAAGCCGGATTTGAGGTCTTTACCCACCATCTTGTCCCGACCAACGACGGTGGCATCTCTCTTGGGCAGGCGGTGATTGGACATATGAGGTTGTTTCAAATGTAATCCCCTCACCCTCCCCTCTCCCCAGTAGCACAGGCGTGACGCCTGTGGCCACCGGAGAGGGGGGGTGAGGGGGTGCTATTACGAGGTGATTCCAATGTGCTTAGGGATTCCAGGAAGAGTCGTGGAGATCGAAAAAAATGTGGCCAAGGTGGATGTCGGAGGCATTGTGAGAGACATCTCCCTGGATCTCTGCCCGGATGTTTCGGTTGGCGAGTATGTCCTCATCCATACCGGTTTTGCAATCCACAAGGTGGACGAATCGGAGGCGCATGAAACGCTTAAACTTTTAACGGAGCTTGCAGAGGCCATATGAAGTTCATTGACGAATTCAGGGATAAGGATCTTGCGAAAGGGCTCCTTCAGAATATCGAAAAGACCTCCACGCGCCCTGTCCAGCTCATGGAGGTTTGTGGAACCCATACAGTCTCCATCTTCCGGTACGGTATCAGAGGGCTTCTTCCGGAGCATGTCAAACTTCTTTCAGGCCCTGGCTGCCCGGTCTGCGTCACCCCCAATCAGGACATTGATCTGGCCATTGCCCTGTCCCGGCAGAAGGATGTGATGATTGTGACCTTCGGCGACATGATGAAGGTTCCTGGCTCAACTTCGAGCCTTCAGAAAGAGAAGGCCGAAGGGAAAGACATTCGAATCATCTATTCCTCTCTGGAGGCAATAAGGATCGCCCAAAAAAACCCTGACAAGAAGGTCATCTTTCTCGCCATAGGCTTTGAAACCACATCTCCGACCATTGCGGTGGCCATCCTTCGTTCAAAAGAAGAAAAGATCAAAAACCTCTTTTTCTTAAACAGCCAGAAGCGGATTCCTCCTGCCCTTTATGCCCTGTTGCAGTCAGAGAAGTTGAACGTGGACGGGTTTATTCTCCCCGGACATGTGAGCGCCATCCTCGGAATAACACCCTATCAATTTATTGCAAAGGATTTTGGCCGGCCTGCGGTCATCACGGGTTTCGAACCTCTGGACATCCTTCAGGGTGTCTGGATGCTGATAAGGCAGATTGAAGAAGGCAGGGCTGTCATTGATAATCAGTACGGAAGGATCGTCCAAGAGAATGGAAACCCGCTCGCCATGCAAAAGATTGACGAGGTTTTTGTTCACGATCATGCCCAATGGAGGGGGCTCGGAACGATTCCGGACAGTGGTTACCGGTTTAAAGAACTCTATGCAGAGATGGACGCCGCGAATTTCGATGTGGAAGTTGAGCCGCCGAGAGAACACCCGCAATGTCTCTGCGGAGAGGTTTTGCAGGGGATCAAAACGCCCGTGGAGTGCCGGCTCTTCAAGACGGCCTGTCATCCTGAAAATCCCATTGGCCCCTGCATGGTTTCTATGGAAGGCACCTGTCACGCCTATTTTAAGTTTTCATGAAGCCCAACATAACATATAGATCTGTAGCGCCCTCATTTACTGGGGGCGAGGGGCGAATGGATAAAATTCGTCGGCAGTAAATGCCGACGCTACAAAAATTCAACAGAAGGTGTAGAGTTTATGCCTGACGACAAAATCCTTCTCGCTCACGGAAGCGGGGGAAAACTTTCCCACGATCTGATTCAACAACTTTTTTTACCAAGATTCTCAAACCCCTTTCTACAGCCGCTGGATGACAGCGCCAGGATTACCAATCAAACCGGACCAATTGCCTTTACGACCGACTCCTATGTGGTGAACCCTCTTTTCTTCCCGGGTGGAGATATTGGAAGGCTCGCTGTCTGTGGCACTGTGAACGACCTTTCCATGATAGGAGCTATTCCAGCCTTTCTCAGCCTTTCCCTGATTATCGAGGAAGGATTCCCCATCTCCGATCTTAAAAGGATTGTCTCATCCATCTTTGATGCGGCAGAAGAAGCAAATGTCCAAATTGTAACGGGCGACACCAAAGTGGTGGAGCATGGGGCTGCGGACAAACTTTTTATCAATACGGCGGGGATCGGATGGGTTAAGGCCGGAATTCACCTTTCAGGAATGAATGCAAAGCCGGGAGACAGAATTCTCCTGAGCGGTCCCCTCGGAGACCACGAGCTGACCATCCTTTCCCAGAGGGAAGGGTTTCAATTCCAGGGGGATTTAAAAAGCGACTGCGCCCCGCTAAACGATCTGGTTGGAAAGATGATCGAGTTCTCCCCTTCCATCCGGTGTATGCGGGACCCCACCCGTGGCGGGCTCGCCACCACCCTCAATGAAATCGCCTCAAAGTCGAATGTTGGAATGGTGGTCGAAGAAGAAAAAATCCCTGTCCGGGAATCGGCAAGGGGTATCTGTGAACTGCTGGGGTTAGACCCGCTCTACCTTGCCAATGAAGGTAAACTGGCAGCCATCTGTCCGCCGGGCGAAGTAGAGCGATTGCTTGGGGTGATGAGAGGTCATCCTCTTGGAAAAGACAGCCAGATCATTGGAAGGGTCATCGAAGAACATCCTAAAAAAGTGGTCCTGCACACTTTGATCGGGGGGCATCGCATTCTGGATATGCTTACTGGAAGCCAGTACCCGAGGATCTGTTGACCGGAATGCGCCCCTTGACCCCGCTTACAAAGCGGGGTCAAGGGGCGCAATATAAAATGAGATTACCTTACCTGGAAGCCCCGCCCTGTGGGGGAGAGCTTCATTGTTATCTGACCATCCGGATTTGTCTGAGGGTGCATCCCCCCCCTTTCTTGACCTTTACCTGAAAGCTTTTGCATTTTGGACAACAATATGGGCCAAGATGCCCAACCCCTTCCTGTTGGTCAAAAAAGGGCCTCCCCTGGTGCTGGCAGAACTCACACTGAATACGGACCCTGATGGTTTTGATATTTATCTCTGCTCCCTCGGCAATCGATCCTTTCAATAACTCCTGAACCCAGAACTTCACCTGCTCCACACTGAGAAGGGTCATCTCTCCAATCTCTAAAAGGATGGACAAGACTCTAATGCCCTTATTCTCTTCCGCCGTGTCAAGAACCGTCTTTGCAATCTCCGAGGAGATGGAAAACTCGTGCATGATCAGGTTTTGAACTTAAGGGACCTGAGTATCTCCGGTATGCCTGTCCCCTTGATGGCATTGGTCCGGATAAAAGGCGCCTGGGGATTGATCTTCCGGGAATCTTTTTCAAGCTGGGAAGGATTCAATTTCATTGCCTTTGCAAGGTCGATCTTGTTAAGGACAATCACGTCAGCCTGCCTGAAGATGTAAGGATGCTTGATCAGAGTATAAGGCCCCTCTGTGGTAGAGGTAACAACGATTCTCTTATGGGCGCCCAAAGGAAACTCTCCCGGGCATATGAGATTTCCCACATTTTCAATGAAAAGGATATCAATTCCGCTGAGACTCATCCTCTCAATCGCCTGGCCGACAAGATGGGCGTCAAGATGGCATTCTTTTCCGGTATTGATCTGAATAACCCGGGCTCCCTCCTCTCTAATCCTTTCGGCGTCAATGGTTGTAGTGAGGTCTCCTGCAATCACCCCGACTGATTCGCCCATGTTAAGCTTCTTTAAGAGCGCCTTGATCAATGAGGTCTTTCCCGAGCCGATGGATCCCATGACATCTATCGCTGTTATTTTCAAATGGTCAAATCTTTTCCTGTTCTCTTTGGCAAGATTCCTGTTTTTTGCCAACAGGTCCTTTTCAAGTTCGATGTCAAATATCTCCGGTCCCTTTGGTTTAACGACTTTCATCATATCCCCCTTCGTTGAATTCATAAAATAAGATTGGAGATTATAACCAAATCCTTTTCAAAAAAAAAGGGGCCAAATTCAGGCCTGAGATCGTAAAAGTTTTTTGTAAATTCAGCCCGTTACATGAAAATAATCAACATTTTCCTTAAAGCCCTGGCGGGTGACCCTAATTTTTGGAGTTAAAACAAGGCAAAAAAGGATGGTCATAGATATGGCCCAAGAGTCTGACAAAACCGGACTGGTAATATCATGTAACATATTAATATAAAAGGGGTTTTATTTTAATTTATTTTTTCTCTTGACAAAAAAATTGCTTGTGTTACATTTCACTTGAGTATAAAACATAATACACAAACAAGTCGAGTTTTATTATAAGTCTTCCTTTAAAAAGCAGTTGCTAATACTACAGCGACTCTTTTAGAAAGAACGGCGCTGTACCAACAAAAAGTGCTACCGCCCTATCCGTCATACCCGCGAAGGCGGGTATCCAGTTGAGCTTTTGAGGCCCATAGACATCCTGGATTCCCGTTTTCACGGGAATGACGAAAAAAAGCCGCTGTAGTACTAATCAGCGCAAACATTTACCGGGGGGGTAAATAGCCATTCTTGTTTTCAAAAAAAAACTTCATTTAAAAAGAGAAGCGGGGACTTATCCGTTTGCCCGAGAGGAGTGACCAGCTATGCCAAGTAATTACATGTACAAAGATAAAAAGTTTATGTGGGATGGCATTGATTATCCAAGTCAGGAAAAAGCTTTGGAGAAAGCTCAAAAATACAAAGATGATGGTTTTGAAGTTGAAACATATGAAGAGAGCGAAAAAACTTACCTTTATACGCGAAGGGTTGTAAAAGAAGTCGTTGTGGAAGGTCAGTAGGTGGAGTTTTTTACACTACTTTGTGAAAGCAGGAACAAAACAGATGATAGGAAATCCGCCCCCTCCAGGGAGGGATGCTTTTGGGTGGATTCAAAAAATGTCGGAAGAAAATTCTAATATTGAACCCTGTAAGAATCCGGACGGCAGGTATCGGGACATTGTTGTTTTCGGATGCGGCAATATTCTTTTCGGGGATGATGGCTTTGGACCCTGCGTGGCAGACTATCTCCAGAATTGTATCGAGTTGCCGGAAAACGTCTCTGTCATCAATGTGGGAACAAGTGTTAGAGAGATTCTCTTCGACTTCATCCTATCTCCACAAAAACCTAAAAAGATCATCGTTATTGACGCTGTTGACGCAAAAAGAAAGCCCGGAGAAGTATTCAACCTGAATGTAGATGAGTTCCCTCTGAACAAGATAGAGGATTTCACTCTGCATGAAATGCCCACATCAAATCTGCTTAAAGAACTGAAAGAATTCTGCAATGTTGACGTCATCATCATCGCCGCGCAAGTAGACCACATACCCGAGGCCGTGAGTCCTGGATTGTCGGAGGCGTTAACGGAAAGTGTGGCGGTTGCCGCCGAGGAAGTATTGAAATCATGTGCCTGATGCCGGCCCGTTTGATGTCAACTGAGATGCGAATCAGCAGGTGATGGAGTTCAACAAGCGCAAAGGGCGCTTTCTCCCGTAAAGGGGGAAGATACTTTGAGGACGATAGAAATCAGAAAGGAGCGGCGGGAATGAATTACTATGAATCTGACTTGAAACTGATGGCCGAAGTCCGCAGATACGGGAAATTCGACGCGGAGGGATGCTTCAATTGTGGCAGTTGCACCCTGAGCTGTGACCTGTCAAATGATCAGGCCACATTCCCGAGGAAATCGATGCGCCATGTGGTCATGGGCGTAAAACAAGCCCTGCTTGAAAGCGTGGACCCATGGGTCTGTCATGATTGTGGGGACTGCTCAGTCGCCTGCCCCAGGCAGACGAAACCCCAGGAGTCCATGATGACGTTGCGGCGGTATCTGGTCTCTGCATACGATTGGACAGGCATCGCCTCTAAGATCAACCGGTCGAAAGCAGGGTATATCGGAGCTCTCTCTTTCATGGCGGTTGTCGTCCTATTGCTGACCGGCCTTTATCATGTCTATGTGGCAAAAATGCCGCTTTCTGATCTCACAACGACCGCCCTGCCCCTGGAGCATATGTTTCCAACAATGACCTATTTCACGCTCGCGGTCATTCTTCTCCCTCTGCTGATCCTTACTACCAATGCCTTTCGCATGTATGGATTGATTGCATCGGCAAATCAATACAGCCGAGGTTCCTCTCCTTCCCTTCCCTCTCGAGTGCTGACCTTCCTGACCCACTTTTTCACCTACAAAAAAATGGCGGAATGCCCAACAGGAAAGAGCAGGTGGGTTGAGCATCTCTTCATTGGGATTGGCTGTTTGATGATGCTGTTTGTTAAGACCTTTGCCTTGAGCTGGTTTCAGACCGATCAGGTCCATCCCTTTTTCCATCCCCAGAGATGGGTGGGATATCTTGCAACGTTCTTCTTGCTTTATGGCACCGGCAGTATTTTGATCGCACGCATCAAAAAAGAAAAAGAGGTCTACAAGTCTTCCGGGCTTCAGGACTGGACCTTTCTGCTTCTGCTTTTCGGCACAGCCCTGAGCGGGATCATCCTCCATCTTTGCAGGATATCAGGGCTTGAACTCGCCACCTGCTACACCTATGCGATTCATCTCATCATCGCAGTTCCGATGCTGGTCATTGAAATGCCCTTTGGCAAATGGACGCATATGATCTACCGTCCACTGGCCATCTCCTTACAATCAAAAAAAGAGGGGACTCTTCAACCCCAATGGTCCCAGAAGGAGGTTTCTAAATATGCAACAGCCTAAAACGAATGGAAAAAAAGTTGGCGCCGCATTGATCGTCGGCGGCGGGATTGGCGGGATGGCAGCCGCCCTTGATCTTGCCGCCTGCGGCATTAAGGTCTATCTGGCTGACAGTAAGCCCTCGATTGGCGGGGTCATGGCACAACTCGATAAAACGTTCCCCACGAACGATTGTGCCATGTGAACCATTGCGCCCAGACTGGTCGAGGTCGGCCGGCATAAAGATATTGAGTTAATTACTTTAAGTGATGTCGAAAGTGTTAAAGGAGAACCGGGAAATTTCCAAGTCACCATCCGCAAAAAGCCTCGTTATGTGGATATAAGCAAGTGCACCGGGTGCGGCCTCTGTTTTGCCAGTTGCCCGGTATTCATGAAGAATGAATTCGAAGTCGGATTGTCGGATCGCAAGGCAGTTTACATCCTTTTCCCCCAGTCCATCCCAAACAAAGCGACGATTGACAAGCGTGAGGAGCGCCCCTGCAAGGCGGCCTGTATGTATGCTTGTCCAATTAATACGAATGTGCTCGGTTACGTTAAATTAATCGCACAGGGAAAGTATAAAGAAGCCTATCAGATGAACCGGGATATCAACCCCCTTCCTTCTGCGTGCGGCAGAGTCTGTTACGCCCCATGCGAAAAAAATTGTAACCGTGGGCAACTTGAAGACCCAATCGCCATTCGTGAACTAAAGATGTTTGTCGCCGACCAGGTGAACATTGATGAACTGCCCATCCCCCAGATTACTAAAACAGGCAAGAAGGTGGCCGTCATCGGCGCGGGACCGGGCGGTCTCGCGGCTGCCAATGATCTTGCTTTAAAAGGGCACGACGTGACCATTTTTGAAGCCCAGCCTGAAGCGGGAGGCATGTTACGTTACGCCATCCCCGAATATCGTCTCCCTAAAAAGATACTGGAACAGGAGATCAACTACATCAAGAGGCTTGGGGTTGAGATTAAAACAGGAGTCGAGGTTGGGAAAGATATCGCTCTTGCCAATATCCGAAAGGATTGCCAGGCCATCTTCATTGGTGTGGGCGCTCCGGGCGGGATGAAACTCGAAGGAGAAGGGGCGGACCAGCCAGGGGTCACGGATGGAATTAAATTTCTTCAGGCAGTCAACCTTGGGAGAAAAGTGGAGATTGGAAAGAAGGTCGCCGTGGTCGGGGGAGGAAACACAGCCATCGACTGTGCCCGAACGGTAAAACGCCTTGGAGCTGAAGAGGTGCGGCTTGTCTACCGACGTACCCGGGCTGAGATGCCGGCTGCCGCCGAAGAAATCGAGGCGATGGAGAAGGAAGGAATCAAGACGGATTATCTCACATTGCCTAAACGATTCTTCTCGAAAAACGGAACCCTTTCCGAGATGGAGTGTATCAAAATGCAACTGGGAGAGCCTGATGCCAGTGGCAGGCGGCGTCCCGTTCCAATCGCCGGCTCAGAATTTAAGGTTTCTGTGGATACGGTCATCGCCGCCCTGGGACAAGTGACTCAGGTTGAATTTTTGAAAGAAATGGGGGTCAATCTCGCCAAGAATGGGACAGTCCCGATTGACCCGAACACCGGAGTGACAAATATAGAAGGAATTTTTGCCGGTGGCGATGTGGTGACGGGCGCAGCTTATGTCATTGATGCCATTTCCGCAGGAAAGAAAGCGGCAATCTCAATCGACCGGTATCTGAAGGGTGATCCCATCGAGGTCCTGAGAGAAGACAAAAAACCGGAGAAACTTGATGAGAAGGAAGTTGCAGTCTTGAAACAGCGTTTTCCCTCTGAGAACCGTGTCCATATGAAGGAGCTGCCTGTCGCAGAAAGAGTGACCAATTTTAAGGAAGTGGCGCTCGGGTTCAGCCCAGAGCAAGCCGTTAAAGAAGCCATACGGTGCTTGGCAGGGCAAATCGAGGGCTGCATCGAATGCGAGGAGTGCAAAAGGCGATGCGAAGCCCTGGCCGTGGATTACACACAGAAAGAGGAAAAAGTTGAGATCAATGTGGGATCCATCATCCTGTCGCCCGGATATCAAGTCTATGATGCAACAGGCAAACCCGAATTCGGTTATGGTCGTTTCCCGAATGTCATCGGCGCACTCGAATTTGAAAGGATCCTTTCCGCTTCAGGCCCCTTTGGGGGACATGTCGTGCGCCCCTCTGACCATAAGGAACCCAAACGAATTGCTTTCATACAGTGCATCGGTTCCCGGGACCATGAAAGAGACTACTGTTCTTCTTTCTGTTGTATGTTCGCCACCAAGGAGGCGATCATCGCTAAAGAACATCTCGGGAAGGACCTGCAGTGTGATATCTTCTTTATGGACATGCGCGCCTTCAGCAAGGGGTTTGATGAATATTACGAAAGGGCAAAACAGCTTGGGATCAATTACATCCGATCCCGACCTGCCTCCATTGAGGAGGTTCCCGGAAGTCGGAACCTGACCGTTAAATATTTGATTGAAGATGATAAAAAAGCCTCCCGTGAATACGATATGGTCATACTGTCCATTGGCACGCAACCTCCCAAGGAGGCGGATCGAATTGCTAAAATATTCGGCATCGAACTCAATGAACACCATTTCTGCAAGACCTCACCGTTTCATCCTGTCGAATCTAAACGGAGCGGTATCTATCTCGCTGGAGCCTTCACGCAACCCAAGGATATTCCTGAGACGGTGATGGAGGCATCCGGCGCGGCATCCAAGGTGCTCTCCCTTTTGAAGGAGGCAAGGGGCAGCCTGATCGTCAAAGAGGATTTCCCTGAAGAAAGAAATGTTCTTGGCGAGGAACCGCGCGTGGGAGTTTTTGTGTGCAATTGCGGATCCAATATCGCCGGTTTCGTTAATGTTCCGGAAATCGCGGAATATGCCAAAACTCTTCCCAATGTGGTTTACGTAGGGAATAATCTTTACACCTGTTCAAACGATACCCAGGACAATATCAAAGAAAAAATAAAGGAGCATAACTTAAACCGCGTGGTCGTTTCGGCCTGCACCCCCAGAACCCATGAACCTCTCTTCAGGAACACGGTTCGGAAGGCAGGCCTTAATCCTTATCTCTTTGAAATGGCCAACATTAGAGACCAATGTTCCTGGGTCCACATGAATGAGCGCGAAAAGGGCACCCAAAAAGCGAAGGACCTCGTGAGAATGGCGGTTGCCAAAGCAAGACTCCTTGAACCGCTTGAAATGATGACGGTTCCGGTCAACAAGGCCGCCCTGGTCATTGGTTCCGGGCTTTCCGGGATGACCTCGGCACTGGAACTGGCCGACCAGGGCTTTGAAGTCTATCTGGTGGAGAAAGAAAAGGAGCTGGGCGGTTACCTCAAACAGATCCATTATTTGATTGATGGAACGAAAACTAACAACGAACTCAAATCACTGGCAGCCAGGGTAAAGGAGAATAAAAACATCCATCTATTCACCCAGGCGAAAATCGAAAAGGTCGACGGCTTCATCGGAAACTTTAAGACCAAGATCACGATGAACGGCACGTCAAAAGAATTTGAGCACGGCACTGTGATCGTGGCAACCGGCTCAAAAGAGTATAAACCCAAGGAATATCTGTATGGAGCGGATGAGAGGGTGCTGACCCAGTTGGAGCTCGAACAAAAACTGGCCCAAGGCGGGGGACTTGCAAAAGGAGTCAAGAATGTGGTGATGATTCAATGCGTGGGTTCCCGCGATGAGGAAAGACCCTATTGTTCAAGGCTCTGCTGTAACGAAGCAGTCAAAAACGCCTTGAAAATAAAGGAACTCTCGCCCGAAACCAATGTCTATGTCCTCTACAGAGATGTCCGAACCTATGGTTTTAAGGAAAGCTATTACACTCAGGCGAGACAAAAAGGCATCGTCTTCATACGATACGAGAAAGATCAGAAACCGGAGGTTGTGAAGACCAAAAACGGCCTAAAAGTAAATGTGTTTGACCAGACTCTGGGAATACCTGTAACGATGAACTCTGACCTGGTCGTTCTGTCCGCAGGAGTTGTCCCAAATGAGGACAATAAAACCATTGGTCAATACTTAAAGGTCCCGCTTAACAAAGACGGATTCTTCCTCGAGGCCCATATGAAATTGCGGCCAATCGACTTTGCCACCGATGGCGTCTTTTTAGCCGGCATGGCCCATTTTCCAAAAGCGGTCGAAGAAAGCATTGCTCAGTCTCAGGCCGCATCCTCAAGGGCGGCCACCGTGCTTTCAAAGGATTCGATAGAGCTGGAGGGGATTATTTCCAAGGTGGTGGACGCGAACTGCGACGGGTGCGCTTTCTGCATAGATCCCTGTCCCTATAGGGGGATCACTCTGATTGAATATATGAGTAAAGATGCCATTAAGAAGACCGTTGAAGTCAATGAAGTTCTATGCAAAGGCTGTGGAACTTGTATGGCGACCTGCCCAAAGAAAGGGATATTTGTGGGAGGGTTTAAATTAGAACAGATTTCAGCACAAGTGAATGCCGCATTGGGGGTGGAAGCATGAATGACAATTTTGAGCCGTTGATCATAGGTTTCTGTTGCAATTGGTGCGCTTACTCCGGAGCCGACCTGGCAGGTGTTTCCAGGCTGCAGTATCCAACGAGTTTAAGAATTATACGGGTCATGTGCTCGGGTATGGTCCACCCGAATTTGGTGATCGATGCCTTGCAAAAAGGAGTCGATGGCGTCCTGGTGGGTGGCTGACACATCGGCGATTGCCATTACCAGGATGGTAATGAAAAAGCAGCAAAGAGATCGGACGCCATAATAATGATGTTGGAAGATTTAGGGATTGAGGCGGAAAGGTTTAGAATAGAATGGATTTCATCCGCTGAAGGCCCAAGATTTGCCCAGATCGTGAAAGATTTTACCGAACAGGTAAAAAAACTGGGGCCCAGCCCTTATAAAACGTAAGCAAGAGTGTCTCATGGCCCCACAATTAATACAAACGCAATTAATTTATTGTCATTGCTAAATTCGAGATTCCGAAACAAGTTCGGAATGACATACTTTTTGTTGTCATGCTGCACTTGTTTCAGCATCTCATTTAATGCGCTTGTATTAGTAAACTCCATTAGAAATTCCAGCGGGGCATTATTTCTACCGGAGTAAAGGGAAACCTCCTAAAAATCCCTTGACACCTGATTCCTTTTCCTTTATGGTAACACGGAAACAATCCCGTGATAGAAACCAATTTAGACGAGCTGCCGTGGGGAGGAGAAGATTTAGAATTGGCAGTAACAAGTGAGGGCTGATTTCCGCACACTAATCCGCACACTAATTTGAAAGGAGGTAATCGTATGGCTGTAAATGTTTTTGAAGATTGGTTGAACGCATGTTCCGGTTGTGAGATTTCCATCCTCAATATAGGAGACCCCCTCGTGGACCTCCTGAATCATTTAAACTTTGTCCACATCACACCCCTGATAGATCACAAACTGTTTGGTCAGTTAGGCGAGAAAACGGAAATGGATGTCCCCGAGTCTGTGGTAAGCATCTTGAGTGGTGGCGTCCGTAACGATGAACAAAAGCACGAGTTACAAGAGATCCGCAAAAAAACCAAGATTCTCATCGCTCTCGGCACTTGTGCCTGTCATGGTGGGATACCGGCCCAGGCCAATATGTTTAAAAATGAAGAAGTTTTTGAAAAAGTGTTTCGTCAATCCCCCTCCACCGAACCCTCCCCTGACCCGGTAGATCCCAGTGTCCCAAAATGGACCCCCACCTGCGCTGCCTTAGATGAAGTCGTTAAAGTGGACATCAGTATCCCTGGTTGCCCCCCCCACCCCGACTGGATTGTCGAAGCTATCACCGCACTGCTCGAAGGCAAGACCGCATGGAGTCTCCCTGAACGGAGCGTTTGTGACACCTGCCCGGTTATTCGCGAGAAAAAGTCGGGCGGGGGCCCTGTCAAGCGCTGGCTCCAGAATATGGAATTTAATCCGGAAGAGGGCATAGACAAGATGCGTTGTTTCAACGAGGTGGGTTATCTCTGCCAGGGCCCGGTGACTCTGGCAGGTTGTTCAGGAAAAGCCGGGGTGCCCCGTTGTGTTCAAGCCCGGCCCCCCTGCCGTGGCTGTTTCGGACCCATCCGGAAAGGAGCCCAGCCCATGGTCGATATGATGGGCGCCCTGAGCTCAGTCGGGCTGGACGCCAAATCCATGTTGGATCGGCGCGCAATGTTGAACCGTTATATCGGAGCGCACGGCATGCTGAAAGTTTTGCCGGCGCGACCCACCAAATGAGGAGGTAAAACGCATGAGCACAGTCATTAATCTTCAGCCAATCACCCGGATCGAAGGCCATACCAAGGTAGCTATCACCCTGGATGATGCGGGCAATGTTATCGATACCAAGGTTCATGGCCAGAACCTGCGAGGTTTTGAAAAATTTTGCGAAGGAAGGCCCGTTGAGGAAATGCCCCGGATTGTCTGTCACATCTGCGGCATCTGCCCCTGGGCCCATCACCTGGCATCAAGCAAGGCAACGGATGGTTGTTTCGGCGTTACACCGCCGCCAACCGCAGTGAAATTACGCCGCCTGATGCAGAGCATCGCTTATGTAAGCGATAAAATCCTCCATTTTTACTTTCTGGCGGCCCCTGACTTTGTCATCGGTCCTGACGCCGACTATTCGGTGCGAAATGTGGTGGGCATCATCAAAGCCGCCCCGGACATTGCCAAACAAGTCGTTCATATGCGCCATCTGGGCGCCCAGATGTTAGAAGGGTTTGCCGGCCGGGCCATCCATCCCACCTTCTCGGTGCCGGGCGGAGTGAGCAAACCTATGATCGAAACCGAGCGTCAGAAAATGCTTGGCCCCGCTCAAGAGTTGCTGGAATTTTCTAAATTCTCAATGAAGTTCGCCAAGGAAAATGTCTTCCCGAAGTACATGGATACCATCAAATCCCTTGGTGTCATCGAGGTGGGGTATCTGGGAACCGTGAGGGAAGACGGGGCGCTCGAATTTTATGACGGCAAGCTCCGGATGATGAAATCCGACGGCTCTTACGAAGATTTTTCTTACGACCGGTATCTGGATTATATCGGCGAATCGGTATTGCCCTGGTCCTATCAGAAATTCCCTTACGCCAAAAAATGGGGCAAGCTCAATCTCTCATTGGAAAACCCCGTTGGGGTTTATCGAACCAACTGCCTGGCCCGCATTAACGTAGCCGACAAGATGGCAACTCCTCTGGCACAGGCCGAGTTCGAGGAATTCCGGGCAGCCTTTGGGCGCCCGGCCCATTACACCTTACTCTACCACTATGCCCGCCTGATCGAACTCCTGCAAGCGGCAGAAACCGTTGTGCAACTCTTGAATGACCCGGAGATCACCGGCGCCAATATTCGGGCACAGGTAACAGCCAAAGCAGGTCGGGGCGTAGGTTGCGTTGAGGCCCCACGAGGAACCCTGATTCACGATTATGAATGCGACAATGAAGGTTTGATCACTAAGGTGAACCTGATTGTAGGAACAACCCACAATAACGCCGCAATGAATCTCTCGGTCAACCAGACGGCCAAAACCTTCATTAAAGAGGGCAAGTACGACCAGGGAATTCTGAACCGGGTGGAGATGGCCATACGCGCCTATGACCCCTGACTCAGCTGCGCTATTCACCGCCTGGATGGCGGACTCGCAATCGATCTCACCATCCTGAATTCCCAGGGACAAGAGATTGAAACTCTTAGTAAGTAAGAATGGTTGATATGGCCGATGGCTGGGGCCGCGGGACATTGAAAGCGAGCTCCGGCCATCGGTTTTTACCCCCAATTTTTCATTTTTGACTTCCTATTTCCAAACCCCTGAATTCCATTGACTTCCTTCTCTCTGTTTAGTAAATTTGAATCGATATTCATTCATCTTTGACCGGTATGAGGCAGACATGATTTCAAGGAAACGCCATTCCCCTATCTTCAGGATCGTTTTTCTTTTATCAATCCTTCTAATCCTCACTGCCTGCGAGACTTCGCCTGAGATCGGTCCGGAGCCACTCGCAGGATTTTTTGAAAAGGTGACGGCCCTGGTCACCACGACTGTCAGAGGGCAACTGAGAGACAATCCCCCAAAACAGACACTCTTTGCCGCACAACTTCCATCTTTCGAAAAAACGGCCACCATGAATCAACTGATGGATGAGCTAAAAGGAATTGATCCCTTTAAGAATCTTGGCTACCTCATTGAAATGGATATCATGTTTGAACTCCAGAAACCGGAACATCATTATGAAAGAAGTAATTTCAATTCCTCTGAAGTCCAGCGTCAACTGGTTTCTGCGATCCTTGCCGGCATGAAAAAGGCGCTCAGTCAATTGCAGGGAGGGAAAGATGGCAAATAAGAGGGCTCTGGTCTTAAGCGGTGGAGGGGCCAAAGGCGCCTTCACCGCAGGAGTGGTCAAATACCTGATGGTTGAGCTGGGTCTCAATTTTGACCTCGTGGTGGGGACAAGCACAGGCGCCCTCATCGCTCCCCTGGTGGCGAGCCAGGACATTGCCAATCTCATCCACTTTTATGAGAATGTGCAGCAGCAGGACATCCTCACAGACCGGCCCGATCTTCTCGCCTTCCTCTTCTCTGATGCCCTCAACGATACCAAGCCCCTTGAAAGGTTGATTACTAAATTCTTCGGTGACAGAAAACGTTATCAGAAACTTCTTCAATCCTCTACGGAGATGTTTGTCACAGTCGTCAACATGCAGACCGGAGAGATTGAATACGGGAATCAACACCAGGATTCAAAACCCATCCTCCTCAAAAAGATCCTCGCCTCAGCCTGCGTTCCTGTCATGATGCCCCCGGTTAAAATCGGAAGGTATCAATATGTGGATGGAGGAGTTAAGGAAATCGCTCCTTTCGGCAAGGCGATCGATGAAGGGGCAACGCATATCATCTCTGTCATCCTCTCGCCTGACGCGGGCCACCGAGAGCCGGTCAGAAAAGAATTCACCAGTTCCATGGAGATATTGAAAAGAACATTAGCTCTTCTCACAGACGAAATTGTGGATAATGACCTGAAGATCGCAATGGTTTACAGCGAAGCTATCCGCTATCTTGATCATATCAAGGCTAATGCCAAAGAAAAACTCGGCCTGCCCGATTCACAAATACGGAAGCTTTTTACAGGAATCGAAAATCCATTCCAGGGGAAGAGGGTTGTCGGGATCACAACGATCCGGCCTGACGAAGAGTTGATGGAGTCCTCCCTGAACTTCGACCCTGACAAGATGAGAGAGATGGTCGATAAGGGATATAAAAAAGCAAAGGAAGTCGTCAGCCAGGAGATCGCCCAGGGCACCGGTTTTTTTGAACCTGTTTAAAAAAAGGTAGGGGGTCGGACCAAGGTAACTATTCGATATTGTGAATGAACAAGCAAATAATGATGCTTTTTTTTGCCTTAGAACCGCATTTTTAAACCTGAAATTATACTTTTAAGGAATTAAACTTGGCGAGAGCTAATCGACACTATCTTCCAGGATATGTGTGGCACATCACCCATCGGTGCCACAAGAGGGAATTCCTGCTGAAGTTTGCCAGAGAT
>Ga0207951_100481_pt1 | contig 19746 bp, 18 predicted proteins | sample Subbio12Aug_8Bad_FD_184830 | JGI IMG/M metagenome (GOLD analysis project Ga0207951, IMG submission 184830) | Serpentinite rock and fluid subsurface biosphere microbial communities from McLaughlin Reserve, California, USA - CR12Aug_8Bad (SPAdes) | ecosystem: Environmental > Terrestrial > Deep... | reverse complement strand
GGAGCCGGTCACGATCTACGGCGAGGGCACGCAGACGCGCTCCTTCTGCTTCGTGGACGACCTGGTGGAAGGCCTCATGCGCCTGATGGCCACGCCCGACGAGGTGACCGGCCCGGTCAACCTCGGCAACCCGCACGAGATCACGGTGCGCGAACTCGCCGAGCGGGTCATCGCGCTGTGCGGCGGGGATGCGCGCATCGAGGCGCGGCCCCTGCCCCAGGACGACCCGACGCGCCGCTGCCCCGACATCGCCCTGGCGAAGCGGCTGCTCGGCTGGGAGCCGAAGGTGCCGCTCGAGGACGGGCTGCGCCGCACCGTCGCCTATTTCGACGCCCTGCTCCGGCGGCCCGAGACGGCGGACTGATACCAACGGCCTACGCATTGACCTGTGCCCAGTCTCGTGTGGCGATTGACGTGATGCGTTCCGGCGTGGCGACGAGCGCGTTCCGGCGTGGCGACGAGCGCGTTCCAGGCTTCGCAACAGGCGTCGACGATGGCGGTTCGCGATGGACGTGCGTCGCGTCTCTGGTCGAGACGTGCAAGCTCAACGGCGTCGACCCGCAGCGCTATTTCACCGACCTCCTGACGCGCCTGGTGAATGGCTGGCCGCGGAGCCGCATCGACGAGCTCATGCCCTGGCATTGGGCACCCGCAAAAAACGCCTGAGCGTCAACCCGTCGGGAGAGGGGTGCCGAGGCGTCGCTTACTGTGATCTCGGCCCTCGGACGCCGGGCGCGGATCTCCGGCCGGCCGCACCCGCGGCCTCGGCACGAGCGAAGGACTCGTGCCGCCCGCACGGTCGCCACCCCCCGGACGGGTCAGCGCGCGCGCTCGATGCAGAACTCCACCACATCCGACAGGGCGCGCCTTTCCGCCCCGTCGGCGAAGCCGGCGAGCGCCGCCTGCGCCTGGTCGCCGTACAGCCGCGCGCGGGCGATGGTGTCGGCGAGCGCGCCGTGGCGCCGGATCAGCGCCTGCGCCTCAGCGAGATCGGCCCCGGTCTGCTCCCGGTCCTCGAGAGTGCGGCGCCAGAAGGCGCGTTCCGTCTCGTTTCCGCGCGCGAAGGCGAGCAGGATGGGCAGCGTGATCTTTCCCTCGCGGAAATCGTCGCCGACGGTCTTGCCCAGCGCCTGCTGGTCGGCGCTGTAGTCGAGCGCGTCGTCCACCAGCTGGAAGGCGACGCCGAGCGCCATGCCGAACTCCCTCAGCCTCGCCTGCGCGGCGGGCGGCTGGTCGGCCACAACCGCGCCGACCTCGGTCGCGGCGGCGAACAGGGCGGCGGTCTTGCCCTCGATGACCTGCAGATACTGCGCCTCGGTCGTCGTGGTGTCGTTCTGCGTCATCAGCTGCAGCACCTCGCCCTCCGCGATGATGGCGGATGCGTCCGAGAGGATTCGCAGCACTTCGAGGCTGCCGTCCGAGACCATCAGCTGGAAGGCGCGGGAGAACAGGAAATCCCCCACCAGCACCGAGGGTTTGTTGCCGAACAGCGCATTGGCGCTGGCGCGGCCGCGGCGCAGCGCGCTCTCGTCCACCACGTCGTCGTGCAGCAGCGTCGCGGTGTGGATGAACTCGACGCAGGCCGCGAGCGCGATGTGCCGCTCCCCGCGATAGCCGCACAGGCGCGCGGCGGCGAGCGTCAGCAGCGGCCGCAGCCGCTTGCCGCCGGCGGCGACGATATGCGCGGCGAGTTGCGGGATGAGCGCGACCTCGCTCTGCATGCGCTCGACGACCAGGCGGTTGCAGGCCTCGAGGTCGCCGCGCACCAGCACCGCGAGCGCGGAGAGCGCGTCCTCGGCCTTCCGGGGGGCAATGTCGCGCGGCCTGGCCGGTGCGCTCACGCTTGCTCTTCTCCTGCTGTGGCGCGCACCATAGTGATCGCCCGGCAGGGCGGCAAGTGCAGCAGAATCAAGGGAATCATGCGCGTCATCGCGATCACCACCGACCCCGTCAGGCTGTCCTTCCTGCGCGCGCTGCTGGCCGATGCGCGCATCGCGACAGTGGTTCTGGACGCCCATATCAGCGCCGTGGAGGGCGGCATCGGCGCCTTCCCCCGCCGCCTCGCCGTCGCGGCCGATGACGAGGCGCAGGCGCGCAGGGTGCTCGCGGAGGCAGGCGAGGCGACCGCGTGACCCCGCCGCACGAAAACCCCGCATGACCACGCCGCACGGGCCCGGAATCGGCGCGGACGCCGGTACAACGCACGAGGAGGCGACCACCGAGGACCGGCTGCTCGGCGGCCGTGTCCTGCTGCGCCAGCCGGTGCGCGGCTTCCGCGCCGGGCTCGACGCGGTGCTGCTGGCGGCCTTCGTGCCGGCGCGGCCGGAGCAGCGCGTGATCGAGGCCGGCTGCGGCAGCGGCGCGACCTTCCTGTGCCTCGCCGCGCGCGTGCCGGGACTCGCGGTCACGGCGGTCGAACGGGAGGCCGCGATGGCGGCGCTGGCGCGCAGGAACGCCGCGGCGAATGGCTGCGCGGCCACGGTGGTCGAGGCCGACATCGCCGACGCCGCCGGCCTGCGCGACCTGCCGCCCTGCGACCACGCCTTCGCCAACCCGCCCTATTGGCCGGACGGCACACCGCCGCCGGGCGCGCTGCGGCGGGCCGCCACGCACGAGGGCGGGGCGGGACTCGGCGCCTGGGCGCGTGCCCTGGCCGCGCGGGTCAGGAGCGGCGGCACGGTGAGCCTGGTGCTCCCGGCGGCGCGCTTCGATGCCGGCGTCGCGGCGCTGCGCGCGGCGGGGTGCGGCGGCACGGTCCTGCTGCCGCTCGCGCCACGGGCGGGGATGGAGGCCAAGCGCGCGCTGCTGCGCGGGCGAAAGGGCGGGCGCGGACCGGCGCGGATACTGCCGGGCTTGGTGCTGCACGAGGCGGATGGGCGGTTCACCGCCGCGGCGGAGGCAATCCTGCGGGACGGTGCGGCGCTGGCGGTGGAGTGATACCGGCGGTCGAAGCATCCGGCCGCTGGCATGAGGCCGGCGCGGAAGGCCCTACTGGTCCTTGACCTCCGGGTGGCGCAGCAGCCACAGCCGCTCATGCGCCGCGACCAGGCTCTCGAGGTTCTTGCGGCGATTGGCGTCCGGCGAAGCGGGCCGGCGGGTCAGCATCATCTCGAGGATTCGCAGCAGTTCCTCGGCCACCTCGAAATCGGACTGGTCGCAGGCATGGTGGAAGGCGATCAGGATCTTGTCCGACAGGCGCCGGGTGTGGCGCGGCGCGGCAGCCGCCCCGCGCCCGCTCTCGCCGGCACCGCCCTGGTCATCGAACGCCATGCTCCACCTCCACGGTCCGGGCCGGCGCGGCAGCCTGAGCCGGCGTGATCGGACGTGGCGAAGAATACCGATCTGGCCCCGGTTGCGGAACCCCGTGTCTCATAAAGCGCGAAGTTGCGCGGTCACCGTGGCAACGATCGCTTCCGGTGTGGTCTGCGGACGAAAAAGGGATCTCACGCGGCCATCCGGTCCCACGAAATAGATGAATGAGGAGTGGTCCATCAGGTAGTCGGTCGCGTCGCGGGGCCTCACCTTGGCGAAATACACGCGAAAGGCGCGGGCGATGGCGGCGACCTGTTCGGCGCTGCCCGTCAGCCCGACCATGCGCGGGTGGAAGCGGGAGACGTAGTCGGCGATCGCGTCGGGCGTGTCGCGCTCGGGGTCGATGGTCACGAAGACGGGCGTCACCCGCTCGCCGGCCGGGCCCATGGCGTCGATCGCGGCGGCGATGGTGCCGAGTTCGGTCGGACAGACGTCGGGGCAGTGGGTGAAGCCGAAAAAGACCAGAAGCGACTGGCCGGCGAAGTCGCGCTCGGTGACGGTGCGGCCGGTGTGATCCACCATGGTGAAGGGCCCGCCAAGGGAGATGCCCTGGGCGAGCTGGATTCCGCCGACCGAAGGGGCGGGCATGTCCGCCCCGGTCAGGGCTGCGACGCGGCGCAGGAAGGCGTCGGCGACGGATTCGGCCGGGGCGCGGCCGAACCAGGCCACGGCCCATGCTCCGCCGAGCAGCACGACGAGAGCCAGGGCGACGAGACGGATGGCGCGGAACATGATGCGGCGTAGATGGGGGCCTTCAGGCGCCGGGCGCAAGGCCGCCCGTCGTCACGATTGCCGAGAAGCGGCCCGGACGGCCTGCGGGGGCACGAAGATGCGCCCTTCGTGCCCCGCGCCGGCGTCAGTGGCGCACGCCCTCGATCGCGCCCTCGGGCTGTGGGGAGGAGAAGGCGGATTCCGCGAAGGCTTCCTCCCAGGTGCCGGAGGTGCTGGCCCTCGAGTATTCGGTGGCGCGGTTCTCGAAGAAATTGGCGTGCTCGACCGCGTTCAGCATCTCGTCGAGCCAGGGCAGCGGGTTCTTCTCGATGTTGTAGAGCGGCTCGAGACCCAGCTGCTGGAGGCGCCGGTCGGCGATGAAGCGGATGTACTGCTTGGTCTGCTCGGCATCGAGGCCCTTCACGCCGCCGAGTTCGAAGGCGAGGTCGATGAAGGCGTCCTCGTGTTCCACGATGGTCGCGCAGACGAGGTAGAGGTCGCGGCGGAATTCCTCGGTCCAGATCTCCGGATTTTCCTGCACGAAGGTGCGGAACAGGCGGATGACGGACAGGCAGTGCAGCGTCTCGTCGCGCACCGACCAGGAGACGATCTGGCCCATCCCCTTCATCTTGTTGAAGCGCGGGAAGTTCATCAGGATCGCGAAGGAGGCGAACAACTGCAGACCTTCGGTGAAGGCGCCGAAGGCGGCGAGCGTCTTGGCGATCTCGGTCTTCGATTCGACCGAGAAGGTCTGCATGTAGTCGTACTTGTCCTTCATCTCCTTGTATTTCAGGAACGCCGTGTATTCGATCTCCGGCATCCCGATGGTATCGAGGAGATGGCTGTAGGCCGCGATGTGCACCGTCTCGATGTTGCTGAAGGCCGACAGCATCATGAGCACTTCCGTCGGCTTGAACACCTGGGAATAGTGTTTCATGTAGCAGTTGTTCACCTCGACATCGGCCTGGGTGAAGAAGCGGAAGATCTGCGTCAGCAGGTTGCGCTCGGACTCGGTCAGGTTCTTCTGCCAGTCCTTCACGTCATCGGCCATCGGCACTTCTTCCGGCATCCAGTGCAGGCGCTGCTGGGTAAGCCAGGCGTCATAGGCCCAGGGATAGCGGAAGGGCTTGTAGACCGGGTTGGAGGTCAGAAGATCGAACTTCACGGGCAGTTCGTCGGTCGTGATGCCATCGGCCATGAGCCACTCCCCCGGGATCGGTGCTGTGCGTGAAACCTACCACGACTGGTGGTCGCGGCAATGCTCTGCCCCAACATCTTGCGGCGTGGGGCGTTCCGGCAAGGGGTCCGCTCCGACTCGCGGGGACAGCGTGGCGCCGCGTCGCCACTCGATCCGGCGACCGGCCGCGGCGGTGTCCGGCGCCTGATGGATCGCGAATCCCGGTCCTCGGTGCAGAGCGGCGCCGTCCCTCGCCGCCTCACTGGCAGGCCAGGCATTCCTCGTAAGTGTTGGCGTTGCCCGCCGGCTGCGCCGCCGCCGCCAGCGGCATCTGCACCGGCGCGGCATCAATCGCCGCCACGCCGAGCGCCACCTGTGGCGCCACCTTCTCGCTGATCGTGTCGGCGCGCTGGATGGAGAGCGAGCGGCAGTAATACAGCGACTTCACCCCCTTCTTCCACGCGCTCATGTGGATCTGGTGCAGGTCGCGCTTGTGCACGTTGGCCGGCAGGAAGACGTTCACCGACTGCGACTGGCAGATGAAGGGCGTGCGGTCGGCGGCGTGCTCGATCACCCAGCGCTGGTCGAGTTCGAAGGCGGTCTTGAACACCGCCTTCTCCTGCTCGGTGAGAAAGTCGAGGTGCTGCACCGAGCCCTTGGTGACGGTGATGGAGGTCCAGGTGTCCTCGTCGTCGCGGCCGTGCTTCGCGAGCGTCTTCTGCAGGTACGGGTTGCGGACGATGAAGGAGCCCGACAGCGTCTTGTGGTTGTAGACATTCGCCGCGATCGGCTCGATGCCCGGGGACGCGCCGCCGCAGATGATGGAGATCGAGGCCGTCGGCGCGATCGCCATCTTGTTCGAGAAGCGCTCCATGATGCCGTACTCGGCGGCGTCGGGGCAGGGCCCGCGTTCCTCGGCCAGCACGCGGGAGGCGACATCCGCCTGGGCGCGGATGTGGCGGAACATCTTCTTGTTCCACACCTTCGCCACGACCGATTCGAACGGCACGTTCATCTTCTGGAGGAAGGAGTGGAAGCCCATGACCCCGAGCCCGACCGAGCGCTCGCGCATGGCGGAGTACTTCGCCCGCGCCATGGAATCGGGCGCGGTGTCGATGAAGGACTGCAGCACGTTGTCGAGGAAGCGCATGACGTCCGGGATGAAGTCCGGATCGTCCTTCCACTCGAACCAGGTCTCGCAGTTCAGGGAGGACAGGCAGCACACCGCCGTGCGCTGCTGGCCGTGCTGGTCGATGCCGGTGGGCAGCATGATCTCGGAGCAGAGGTTCGAGGTCTTGACCTCGAGCCCGGCGAGCTTGTGGTGCTCCGGCTGCGCGCGGTTCACGTGGTCGGAATAGATGATGTAGGGCTCGCCCGTCTCGATCCGCGCGGTCAGGATGCGGATCCAGAGGCTGCGCGCGGAAACCTTGCGCATCACCGCCTGGTCCTTGGGCGAGAGCAGTGCCCATTCCTCGTCGGCCTCGACCGCGCGCATGAAGGCGTCGGGGATCAGCACGCCGTGGTGCAGATTGAGCGCCTTGCGGTTCGGATCGCCGCCGGTGGGGCGGCGCATCTCGAGGAATTCCTCGATCTCGGGGTGGTTCACCGGCAGGTAGCAGGCGGCCGAGCCGCGCCGCAGCGAGCCCTGCGAAATGGCCAGCGTCAGGCTGTCCATGACGCGGATGAAGGGGATGACGCCCGAGGTCTTGCCGTTGCGCCCGACCTTCTCGCCGATGCCGCGCAGATTGCCCCAGTAGGACCCGATGCCCCCGCCCTTGGCCGCGAGCCACACATTCTCGTTCCACAGCCCCACGATGCCATCGAGGCTGTCGGAGGCTTCGTTCAGGAAGCAGGAGATCGGCAGGCCGCGGGTGGTGCCGCCATTGGACAGCACCGGCGTCGCCGGCATGAACCACAGGCGGGAGATGTAATCATAGATCCTCTGGGCATGAGCCGCGTCGTCGCCATAGGCCGAGGCCACGCGGGCGAACAGGTCCTGGTAGGATTCGCCCGGCAACAGGTAGCGGTCGTCGAGCGTCGCCTTGCCGAAATCGGTCAGCAGCGCGTCGCGCGAGCGGTCCACGCGGACCTGGCCATGACCTTCAAGCTGAACGGCATCGAACACGGTCAACTACCCCCCGAAACACCACATTCCCCTGAACCACCATCCTGCCGCCGCCCAGGCATGGACCACAAGATGTAGTCTTGCCACAGTCAGGGCAACACCAGATCAGGTGGACACAAGACCCCTTGCCAAGACCCGCCGCGGCGTTACAGCCAGTTTCAAGTTCCTGTTTCGTTCATGATTCCGCAGCCCATCGCCGCTGGCAAGCCGGGAGTTTTCCACAGGCTGCCCACCGATCTTGCGCCCGATCAACGTGCAGACGCGCCGCGGGCCGCTATGGTGGGATGCCGCGGCCCCTCAAGCACCGGAGTCAGCCGATGCCGCTCAAAGACATCCTGGTCCACCTGGACGCCACGCCCCAATCGGCCAGCCGGCTCGACATCGCGGTGGACCTCGCGCGCCGCCATGAGGCGCACCTCACCGCGCTGAACGTCGTGAACATCGCCATGCCGCTGGTCGCCACCGCCGATGCCGGCAGCGGGGGGATGGCACTCATCATGGACCACATCCGGAAGGCGGCCCTCGCCGACGCCTCGCCCATCGAGGCCGGCTACCGCGACCGCATGCGGCGCGAGGCGATGCAGGGCGAATGGCGCCAGGCCGAAGGCCGGCTGGCCGAGCAGGTCTCGCTGCACGCCCGCTATGCGGACCTCGTCATCGTCGGCCAGGACGACCCCGACGCGGCGCCGCCGGCCGCCACGGGCCTCGCCCGCGAGGTGCTGTTCGCCGCGGGGCGGCCGGTGCTCGTCGTGCCCTATGCCGGTCATTTCGAAACCGTGGGCCGGCGCGTCCTGGTCGGCTGGAATGCCAGCCGCGAGGCCGCGCGCGCGGTGAACGACGCGCTCCCGCTCATCGCCGCGGCGGAGATGGTGCACGTGCTCGCCGCCAATCCGCGGCGGGGCCCGGGCGGGCACGGCGACATACCCGGGGCGGACATCGCGCTCCATCTCGCCCGCCATGGGGTCAAGGTGACGGCCGCGCATCACATCGCCCCCGACATCCCGAACGCCGCCGACCTGCTGCTGAACGAGGCGGCGGACATGTCGGCGGACCTGCTGGTGGTCGGCGCCTATGGCCATTCCCGCCTGCGCGAGTTCATCCTCGGCGGCGTCACCCGCACGCTGATGCAGCAGATGACGGTACCGGTGCTGATGTCGCATTGATTCCGGCGGTCGAATGCTTCGCCCGGCGGGATCTGGTTTTTCCGCCCCTCAGGCGCCGGGCGCCGCGCATCCGCGCGGCCTGGCTTCGCGCCACTCGGCGCGGCGGGCGGGGCAAGGGCCGCCATGGATGCCGCGAATGAGGATGATGGCGCGAAGCCATTGGCACGGACGCGGCCGGGCGCGCACAACTGCCGGCACGGAGAACCCTGCCATGCCCGACACCATCCCCGAACGCCGCAGCCCCGCCGCCATCCACCCCGGCACCCGCATCGGCCATGTCCACCTCAAGGTCGCGGAGATCGAGCGCGCGCTCGGCTTCTGGCGCGACGTGATCGGCCTCGAGGAGCAGCAGCGCTACGGCGACCAGGCGGTCTTCCTCTCGGCCGGCGGCTACCACCACCACATCGCGCTCAACACCTGGGAGAGCCGGGGCGGCGCCTGGCCGCCGCCGGGCACCACCGGGCTGTTTCACGTGGCGTTGCTCTACCCGACACGCGCCGCGCTGGCCGAGGCGCTGAAGCGACTGCTCGACGCCGGCTGGCCGCTGGAAGGCGCCTCCGACCACGGGGTGTCCGAGGCGCTGTATCTGCGCGACCCGGACGGCAACGGGGTGGAGCTGTACCGCGACCGGCCCGAGGCCGAATGGCCGCGCGACGGCGCGGGCAACCTCGCGATGCACACCCGGCGGCTGGACCTCAACGGGCTGTTGGCCGAGGCGGGCTGAGGCGGCCTTCGGTCCGGCAGAAGCGCGCGGCGGCGGCCGTCCGTCCCGACCGGGCCCTGCCCGCCACCGCCGCGCTCAACCGGCCTGCTCGCGCAGCATCTCGAGCTCCAGCCATCGCTCCTCTGCCGCGGCCAGCGCCGCCTGCGCCGTGCCCAGCGCCTCGGTCGCCCGGCCGAAGCCCTGCGGGTCGCGGGCATAGAAGGCGGTGTCGGCGACCTTCGCCTCCAGCGCGGCGATCTCCACGCCGAGCCTTTGCATGAGCGCCGGCAGCGTCTTGAGCTCGTGCTGCTCCTTCGCGTTCAGGCCCTTGCGCCGCGCCGGCAGGACGGCGCGCGGCGCAGCATCGGGCTTCGGCGCGGCGGCGGGCTTCGCGGGTGCCGCCGCCCGCGCCCGCACCCCGTGGCCGCGCTGGGCGACCATGTCGGAATAGCCGCCGGCATACTCGACCCAGCGCCCCTCGGCCTCCCAGGCGATCACGCTGGTCACGGTGCGGTCGAGGAAGTCGCGGTCGTGGCTGACCAGCAGGACGGTGCCGGCATATTCGGCAACGAGTTCCTGCAGCAGGTCGAGCGTCTCGAGGTCGAGGTCGTTGGTCGGCTCGTCCAGCACCAGCAGGTTGGAGGGCCGGGCGAAGGCGCGCGCCAGCATCAGCCGCCCGCGCTCGCCCCCCGACAGCGCCGAGAGCGGCGTGCGCGCCTGTTCGGCGGTGAACAGGAAGTCCTTCATGTAGCCGATCACGTGGCGCGGCTGGCCGTTCACATGCACCTGGTCGCCGCGCCCTTCGGTCAGCGCCCCGGCCAGGGTCAGCGCGGGATCGAGGCTCGCGCGGCGCTGGTCGAGGCCGACCATCTGCAGCCCGGTGCCGAGGCGCACCTCGCCGGCATCCGGCGCCAGCGCGCCGGTCAGCATGGCGAGCAGCGTCGTCTTGCCCGCCCCGTTCGGCCCGACGATGCCCACACGGTCGCCGCGCATGATGCGCGTCGAGAACTCCCGCACCACGCTGCGCTCGCCATAGGCCTTGGCGATGCCGTCGGCGGCGATGACGAGGTTGCCCGCCCCCCCCGCCTCGGCCGCCGCCATGGTGACGCGGCCGGGGGCGCTGACGCGCTCGCGCCGCTTCGCGCGCAGCGCGTGGAGGTTCTCGAGCCGGCGGACATTGCGCTTGCGCCGGGCGGTGACGCCGTAGCGCAGCCAGTGCTCCTCCCGCACGATCTTTCGCGCCAGCTTGTGGGCGTCGCGCTCCTCCTCCTCGAGCACCTGGTCGCGCCAGGATTCGAAATGGGCGAAGCCCTGTTCGATGCGGCGCGTCGTGCCGCGATCGAGCCAGACCATCGCCCGGCTCAGCCGCTCGAGAAAGCGGCGGTCATGGCTGATCAGCACCAGCGCTCTGTTGAGCGCCGCGAGTTCCGCCTCCAGCCATTCGATCGCCGGCAGGTCGAGGTGGTTGGTCGGTTCGTCGAGCAGCAGGATATCGGGCGAGGGCGCCAGCGCGCGGGCGAGGGCGGCGCGGCGCGTCTCGCCGCCCGACAGGGAGCGGGGATCCTCCTCGCCCGTCAGGCCGAGCCGTTCGAGCAGGTAGCGCGCGCGGTGCGGGTCGTCAGCCGGGCCGGCGCCCGCCCGCACATAGGCCGCGACATCGGCGAAGGCCGAGAGGTCCGGCTCCTGCTCGAGGTAGCGCATGGTCGCGCCGGGCTGGACGAAGCGCGTGCCGCCCTCGGATTCGATGATGCCCGCGGCGACCTTCAGCAGCGTGGACTTGCCCGAGCCGTTGCGCCCGACCAGCGCCAGCCTCTCGCCGGGCGCGACCGACAGCGACGCGCCATCGAGCAGCCGCGTGCTGCCGAAGCCGTGGCGGGTGTCGGTGAGCAGCAGCAGCGGGGGCGGGGCCATGATCTCGTCCGGGCGGGGTCCGGGGGGCGGCGCCCCCGGTCGCTCACCCCGCGAAGGGATCGCGCATCATGATGGTGTCGTCGCGCTCGGGGCTGGTCGAGAGCAGCACCACCGGCGCCTCGACCAGTTCCTCGATGCGGCGGATGTATTTCACCGCCTCGGCCGGCAGTTCGGCATAGGAACGCGCGCCGCGCGTCGAGCCCGACCAGCCCTGCATCGTCTCATAGACCGGCTGCGCGGCGGCCTGGGCGCGGAAGGCGGCGGGCAGGCGCCGCACCGCCTCGCCCTTCACCGTGTAGCCGGTGCAGATCCGCAGTTCCGGCAGGCCGTCCAGCACGTCGAGCTTGGTCAGCACCAAGCCATCGATGCCGCCCACTTTCACCGCCTGGCGCACCATGCAGGCATCGAACCAGCCGCAGCGGCGCGGCCGGCCGGTGACGGTGCCGAATTCGCGGCCGCGCTCGCCGAGCAGCCTTCCCGTCTCGTCGTGCAGTTCGGAGGGGAAGGGCCCGGAGCCGACGCGCGTGGTGTAGGCCTTGGCGATGCCGAGGACGAAGCCGATCGCATCCGGCCCGATCCCGGCCCCCGCCGCCGCATTGCCCGCCACCGTGTTGCTGCTGGTGACGTAGGGGTAGGTGCCGTGGTCCACGTCGAGCATCACCGCCTGAGCGCCCTCGAACAGCACGCGCTGGCCGGAATGCCGCGCATCGTCGAGGCGCTCCCAGACCGACTCCGCATAGGGCAGCAGCTTCGGCGCAAGGGCGAGCAGCCCGTCGAGCAGGTCCTTCTTGATGAATTCCGGCGCGCCCAGGCCGCGCAGCAGCGAATTGTGGTGCAGCAGCAGCTCATCGAGCTTGGCGCTCAGCGTCTCGGGTTCCGCGAGGTCGCACAGGCGGATGGAGCGGCGGCCGACCTTGTCCTCGTAGGCGGGACCGATGCCGCGGCCGGTGGTGCCGATCTTGTCCTGCCCGCGCGCCGTCTCCCGCGCGCGGTCGAGCGCGGGATGCAGCGGCAGGATCAGCGGCACGTTCTCGGCGATGCGGAGGTTGTCGGGGCCGACCTTGAGGCCCTGCGCCCTGACCTTCTCGATCTCGCTCAGCAGCGCGAGCGGGTCGAGCACCACGCCGTTGCCGATGATGCCGAGCTTGCCGCGCACCACGCCCGAGGGCAGCAGCGACAGCTTGTAGGTGTGCTCGCCCACCACCAGCGTATGGCCCGCATTGTGCCCGCCCTGGAAGCGCACGACGATGTCGGCGCGGCTGGCGAGCCAGTCCACTACCTTGCCCTTGCCCTCGTCGCCCCACTGGGCGCCGATCACGGCGACATTGGCCATGGCGTTCAGTCCTTTGCCGGGATCGGGACGGGCGCGCCGTCCCGCAATTCATGGGTGCAGCGCAGGCGCTGCGGCGTGTCCTCGGGCGCGAGCGCGGCGACCGTCGCGAAGCCCTCGGCGCGGAAGCGCGCACCGTCCGCCCCGATCGGCAGGAACAGGCGCGGGCGCGGCGCCACGGGCGGCGCGGCGCGCAGCACGGCGTCGGGATAGAGCGTCATGCCGGTCGCCGGCTCGTCGTTCTGCGACACGTAGCGCCCGCCGCGGGCGAGCTCGCCCGCCATCCCCGGGCCATAAAGGGTGAAGGCGACGCCCGTGTGGTAGCGGAAGCCGCGGAATTCCACCGGATCGAGCGTGATGCGAAGCCCCGGCGCGCGGGCGCGGATGGCGCCGAGCACGGTGGCCGCGTTCACCGCGATGGCCGCCGCGGCGGCCGGCAGGTCGGCGGGCTCGAGCGCGGCGAGCGCGCCATCGGCCGGCCCGGCCGCCGCCATCAGCGCGGGCAGCACCGCAAGCGCCGGGGCCTGGCCCTGCACCAGCGCGGCGACGGCCGCACTGTCCTTGCGGTCGAGCGCGCGGGCGAGGCGGTGGCGCAGCGCGGCCTCCGCGCCGGCCGCCTCGATCAGCGCGGGGACCATGGTGGGCAGGGTGACATCGAGGCTGACGGCGGTGACGCCGACGGCCGCCAGCGCCTCGACCGCGACGATCGCGACCTCGGCATCGGCTTGCGGCGCGGCGCCGCCGATCAGCTCCACGCCGGCCTGCGGCAATTGGCGCGAGGGGGCGAGCTGCGTGCCGCGCACCCGCAGCACCTGGCCGGCATAGCAAAGCCGCAGCGGCCGCGGCTGCGCGCCGAGCCGCGCCGCGGCGATGCGCGCGACCTGCGGCGTGGTGTCCGCGCGCAGGCCCATCATGCGCTGGCTGACCGGGTCCATCAGGCGGAAGGTCTGTTCCGCGACCGCGGCGCCGGAGCCGGCGAGCAGGCTGTCCTCGAATTCCAGCAGCGGCGGCTTCACGCGCTCGTAGCCATGGGCGGCGAAGACGGCCATCATCGCCTCGACGAGCGCGGCCTCCCGCTCGGCCTCGGGCGGCAGCAGGTCGGCAAGGCCCGCCGGCAGCAAGGCGGGGTTGGGCAGGTCGTCGGTCATGTCAGGCGGCAGGGTGTGGCAGGGCGGGTCCCGCGGGGCAAGCCCCGCGGCTCACCGCACCCCGGCCGCGGCGAGCAGCGCCCGCACCGGCTTCGCCAGCGTGCGCATCCGCAGCAGCGTGGCGCCGTCCAGCGTGGCGAGCGAAAGACCGCGGGCGGCGATGCGTCGGTCGGCCTCCTCGGGCGCGAGGGCGGCGGGGTCGAGCGCGTCGGCGGCGACGACGAAGCCCCATTCGGACCAGAAGGAGGGGATCATCGCCGAATAGGACATGGCATGGGCGAAGACGGGGCCGAGGTTGCGCCGCACCACCGCGTGGTCCCCGGCGCCGTTGGGATTGAGCTCCATCGCCTGCACCGCGAGCACTCCGCCCGGGACGAGCAGGCGCTTCACCGCGCCGAAGAAGGCCTGGGAGAACAGCGCCTCGGAAGGTCCGTCCTCGAAGGCGTCCACCAGGTCGAGGATGATGACGTCGAAGCGTTCCTCGCAGGCGGCGACGTAGTCGAGGCCGTCGGCGATGACGAGGTCGAGCCGCCGGTCGTCGAGCGCGCCGCGATGCCATTCGGGCAAATGCTGGCGGCAGATCCCGACCAGTTGCTCGTCGAGGTCCACCATCACCACGCGGACGACGGAAGGGTGCCGCAGCGCCTCGCGCGCCGTCGCCCCCTCCCCGCCGCCGACGATCAGCACCGAACGCGGGGCGGGGTGCAGCAGCATGGCGGGCTGGACCAGGGCCTCGTGGTAGATCGCCTCGTCCTCCTCGGCCGATTGCAGGTGGCCGTCGAGGACCAGGATCTTGCCGTATTCGACGGTCTCGAGGATGCGGACCTCCTGTTCCGCCGTCTCGGTCTCGAGAATGGCGCGCGTGACCTCATACCAATGGCCCTCGGGCCAGGATGCGTCCTCCTCGAAGATCGCGCGGGGGGTGACGCGGCGGGGGTTGTGGGTCCAGTTGCCGGGATCGGGGCGGGCGGCGGTGCGGCTGTCCGTCACGCGCGCGGCCCTGCCACCATCGTGCCGCATCGCTGCCGCGACATCGCCGGACCGCTGCGCGATATGTCACCGCATGCGCTCATCATCGGTCAACCATCCCGCATCCATCCTCGGCCGACGCCGCCACCGGGGAGAGCGTGCCATGCGCACGGCCAGCCGCGCCATTACCGTCGAGTTCCCCGCGCGCGAGGAGGACGACCCCGCGCGCGGCTTCGCCAATGCGATCCTGCTCTCGCTGCCGTTCTGGGGCCTGATCGGGCTCGCCGCCCGGGCCCTGCTGTAGACCAAGGCGGGCGCGCCGCCATACGGGCGGCACGAAATCCTTCACTCGTGCCGAGGCCGCGAATGCGACCGGCCGGAGGGCCGGCGAAAGCCGAGCAAACCCGGAGGCTTGCGCCCGGCGTCCGAGGGGGGGAAAACCGGATGCCGGCGGTCGAAGCATTCGGCCGCCGGCGTCAGAACGCCAGCGGCGTCGCCTGGACCACCAGCGGCAGACCCCGCACGCCGGCCAGAATCTCCTCGGGCATCGGCCCGTCCAGGCCCACCAGGCAGATCGCATCCCCGCCCGGCGCCGACCGGCCGAGGTGGAAGGTCGCGATGTTGATGCCCGCATCGGCCAGCGCCATGCCGAAGCGGCCGATGAAGCCCGGCTTGTCCTTGTTGGTCACGTAGAGCATGTGCGGCGCGAAGTCGGCCTCCACCGCGATTCCCTTGATCTCGACCAGGCGCGGGCGGTTCTCGGCGAGCAGCGTTCCGGCGATGGATCGCTCGAAGCGGTCCGTCACCACGGTCAGGCGCACCAGCGTGTGGTATTCGCCGCTGCGCTCGAGCGTCGTCTCCGCCACCTCGATGCCGCGCTGCTTCGCGAGCACCGGGGCGTTGACCATGTTCACCGCGCCCATCAGCGGCGTCATCACGCCCGCGAGCGCGGCCGCAGTCAGCGGGCGGTGGTTCAGCTCCGCCGCGTGGCCCTCGTATTCGACGCGGATCGCCTTGATCGCGCCGTCCTGCGCCACCGTCAGCTGCCCCGCCATGCCGCCGAGCAGCCGCGCGAGCTCCATGTAGGGCTTGAGGCGCGGGGCCTCCTCCGCCGTCACCGACGGCATGTTGATGGCGTTGGAGACGGCGCCGGTCAGCAGGAAGTCGGCCATCTGGTCGGCGACCTGCAGGGCGACGTTCTCCTGCGCCTCGGCCGTCGCGGCCCCCAGGTGCGGGGTGCAGACCACGTTCTCCAGCGCGAACAGCGGGCTGTCGGTCGCCGGTTCCGTCTCGAACACGTCGAGCGCCGCACCGGCCAGATGCCCGCAGACCAGCGCGTCGAACAGCGCCGCCTCGTCCACCAGGCCGCCGCGGGCGCAGTTGATCAGCCGCGCGCCGGGCTTCATGCGCGCGATGTTCTCGCGCGAGAGGATGTTCTTCGTCTGCTCGGTCAGCGGCGTGTGCAGCGTGACGAAGTCCGCCCGGTGCAGCAGGTCGTGCAGCTCGGCCTTCTCCACGCCGAGATCCAGCGCGCGCTTCTCCGACAGGAAGGGGTCGAAGGCGACGACGCGCATCTTCAGCCCGATCGCGCGGTCGGCGACGATGGACCCGATGTTGCCGCAGCCGATCAGCCCAAGCGTCTTGCCGAACAGTTCGACGCCCATGAAGCGGTTCTTCTCCCACTTTCCCGCCTTCGTGGATGCCGAGGCTTCCGGCAATTGCCGCGCCAGCGCAAACATCATCGCGATCGCGTGCTCGGCCGTGGTGATGGCGTTGCCGAAGGGCGTGTTCATCACCACGATGCCGCGCGCGGTCGCGGAGGTGACATCCACATTGTCCACGCCGATGCCCGCGCGGCCAACCACCTTGAGCCGCGGCGCGGCCTCCATCAGCTCGCGCGTCACCTTGGTGGCCGAGCGCACCGCGAGCCCCTCATAGGCGCCGATGATCTCGCGGATCTCGGCGGGCTTGAGGCCCGGCCTGAAGTCCACCTCGATGCCGCGGTCGCGGAAGATCTGCACGGCGGCGGGGGAGAGCTTGTCCGAGATGAGAACCTTGGTCATCGTTCAGGCCACCACGATCTCGGCTTCGACGATGGCGAGCGCCCATTCGAGCCAGGGCAGCAGCGCCTCGACGTCGGACGTCTCCACGGTCGCACCGCCCCAGATCCGCAGGCCCGGCGGCGCGTCGCGATAGGCGGCGGCGTCGAGCGCGACGCCCTCCGTCTCGAGCAGAGCGGCGACCTTCTTCGCCGCGGCCGCCTGGGCTTCGGCCCCCATCACGGCGAACCAGGGCGCGGTGATGGTCAGGCAGATCGAGGTGCAGGAGCGCGTGGCCGGATCATCGGCCAGGAAGCCGAAGCCCGGCTTCGTCGCCACCCAGCGCGCCACGGCGGCGAGGTTCGCCTCGGAGCGCGCCGCCAACCCCTTGAGCCCGCCGACGCTCTCGGCCCAGCGCAGCCCGTCGAGCGCATCCTCGACACAGAGCATCGAGGGCGTGTTGATCGTCTCCCCCTTGAAGATGCCCTCGCTGATCTTGCCGCCCTTGGTCATGCGGAAGATTTTCGGCATCGGCCAGGGCGGGCTGTAACTCTCAAGCCGCGCGACCGCGCGCGGCGACAGCGCCAGCATCCCGTGCGCCGCCTCGCCCCCCAGCACCTTCTGCCAGGACCAGGTCACGACATCGAGCCGCTCCCAGGACAATGCCATCGCGAAGGCGGCCGAGGTCGCGTCGCAGATCGCCAGCCCCTCGCGCTGCGTCGGGATGAAGTCCGCATCCGGCAGCCGCACGCCGGAGGTCGTGCCGTTCCAGACGAACACCACGTCGCGGCTTGCGGCATCCACCTGCGCGAGATCCGGCAGCCGGCCATAGGGCGCCTCGATCACCCGCGCATCCGGCAGGCGCAACTGCTTCACCACATCCGTCGCCCAATCCTTCGAGAAGGATTCCCAGGCCAGGATGTCCACGCCGCGGGCGCCGAGCAGCGACCACAGCGCCATCTCCACCGCCCCGGTATCCGAGGCCGGCACGATGCCGAGCCGCCAATCCGCCGGCATGCCGAGGATGGCCTTCGACCGCTCGATCACCTCGGCGAGCTTCGCCTTGGGATCCTTCGCGCGATGGCTGCGGCCGAGCAGGGCGCCTTCCAGCGCGGCGAGCGCCCAGCCGGGACGTTTCGCACAGGGACCGGACGAGAACCGCGGATTGGCCGGCCTCACGGCCGGACGGGCGTTCGCCGGGCGGATGTCCGGCGTGGGGATAGCGTTCGCCATGCGTGTGCTCCCTTCCAGAAGCGGATGCGCCCCGGTGGGGGGGCGTGGCCCGGGCGGAGGGTTACGCCGCGGGACCCCGGGTGATCAAGCCCGGATCGCGAGCCGGGTGATCATGGCCAGCGGATTCTCCTGCTGCGCCGTGGCGGCCTCGGCGGCCCTGCCGGCGGCGACGATCAGGTAGCGCTCGGCGAGTTTGCGCACGGCGCGGTCGTCCTGCAGGGAATCGAAGCTCAGCCGCGCCGTCACCGCCCTGCCCTGCGCTTCCACCGACTGCACCGCGATGTGGTCGGGCAGGCCGAGTGCGCCCATCACCACCCGCCGCAGCACCGGGTTGCCGAGCACATCGTAGACCCTGCCGGCATTGCGCGCCGATTCCAGGAAGTAGAGCGCATCCGACATCCCCGCCTGCTGACTGTCGAGGCCAGAGCGGTAGGTGAACTTCACGAAGGCGTCCGACAGGCGCTGCACCATCGTCGGATCGCGCAGCGCGTCGAGCCCGCCGGCATGGGCGCCGAGCGTCTCCGCGGCGGACTTCCACGACGCGCCGAGCCGCACCGCGAGCCCCTTCGGATCCGACGGGTCGGACAGCAGCGCCCGGCGCACCATGCCCGGATTGCCCGCCTGGTCCGGCAGGCCGAGCGCGGGCATCAGCACCTTCAGCACGCGCGGATCCGTCAGCGCCTGCTCGATGCTCTCGGCCCTGTCGAGCCCCTGCCGGAAGCGGGCGAGGGCGGAGAGCGTGACCGGGTCCTTCGCCTCCCGCGCCATGCCCTTGGCCTCGGCACCCTCGGCCGTGGCGCGGCGCAGCGCGGGGATGGCCTGCGCGGCGCTGCCCGAGGCCGCGCCGGAAGCCGGCACGCCGAACAGCGACTGCACCTGGGCGAGTGTCAGCACCATGCCGCAGCATGCCCCGCCAGGCGTGAACGCCGCCTTAACCGGGCAGGCGCGAGGGGTCGAAGGTCACCGCGTGGTCGAGCGGCCCGTGCCCGGCACCTAAGCCCGGCGCCGCCGCGATCGCCGCGCGGACATAGGCGCGCGCGCGCACCACCGCTTCCCGCAGCGCGAGGCCCTGCGCCAGACCTGCCGCGATCGCGCTGGCCAGCGTGCAGCCGGTGCCGTGGGTGTGGCGCGTGGCGATCCGCGGGGAGACGAATTCCTCGACGCCCTCGGCCGTGACCAGCAGGTCGGTCACGGTATCGCCTTCGAGATGCCCGCCCTTGAGCAGCACCGCCGGCACGCCGAGGCCGCGCAGCGCCGCCGCCGCCTCGCGCATCGCGGCCACGTCGCGGATCGGCCGGCCGGCCAGCACCTCGGCCTCCGGCAGGTTCGGCGTGATGACGGTCGCGAGCGGCAGCAGCCGCGCCTTCAGCGCGCCCACCGCATCCGGCGCCAGCAGCGGATGGCCGCCCTTGGCCACCATCACGGGATCGGCCACCAGTGGGACGCCAGGGGCGCGCGCGGCGATCTCGTCGCACACCGCCTCGATCACCGGCACGTCATGCAGCATGCCGGTCTTGAGCGCATCGGCGCCGAGGTCGTCGAGCACCACGGCGATCTGCTGGCGGATGAAGCCGACCGGCACGGCCGAGACGCCATGCACGCCGAGCGTGTTCTGCGCGGTGAGCGCGGTGACCGCGGTCATGGCGAAGGCGCCGAGCGCGGTGACCGCCTTGATGTCGGCCTGGATGCCGGCGCCGCCGCCGGAATCGCTGCCTGCGATGATCAGGACCCGTCCGTGCATGGAAATTCCACCCTCATGAGAATGCGGAGGAAGAAGTAAATTTCTTCCCCTGCTCCTCTTTTGTCGAACCGGCAAGCATGGCTGTGAGGCATGAGCCGAAGATAGACCCTCCGACGGAGATGTTCACCCCGCCGGCCTTCAGCATGGCCATGAGATTGCCCTTGAGTTCGATCCCTGGCGGGTC
>Ga0207951_100480_pt1 | contig 19759 bp, 21 predicted proteins | sample Subbio12Aug_8Bad_FD_184830 | JGI IMG/M metagenome (GOLD analysis project Ga0207951, IMG submission 184830) | Serpentinite rock and fluid subsurface biosphere microbial communities from McLaughlin Reserve, California, USA - CR12Aug_8Bad (SPAdes) | ecosystem: Environmental > Terrestrial > Deep... | reverse complement strand
CACGCCTTGGTGCTCGTGAATGAATCACAACCGATTCATCCGATTCAAGTTTTTTCGTCAGGTACTGCTAAGCGATTCAATTACTTGTGGGTAATCGCAAGCCGGCGGGTCCCGCCTTGTCTGGATGGTGAGTGACCGGTCTTGAGTGTGCTCTTATTTGCGCACTTGGGAGCGGCTGATGGGTCAGATCACGGTGTTTTCGGGTCCGGAGCGGCGCCGGCGCTGGAGCGAGGAAGATCGGGTACGGATTCTGACCGAGGCATTCTCGCCCGGAGCCTGCGTGGCCGAGGTGGCTCGGCGGCATGACGTTTCGACGGCGCTGATTTACACATGGCGAAGCAAGGTGCGGCAGTCGGTCGTCGAGCCCGGTTTTGCCGAGGCGGTTGTTGTCGCTGGGGACGGCGCGGAGGCGCCGATCACACCGCCGGCGATTATCATTGAGCTGACGCGCGGCCGCCGGGTGAGCATCTTCGCATCGGCACCGCCGGCACTGGCAGCAGCGGCGTTGAAGGCGCTGCGGTGATCCCGCCGGGCGCGCGAGTGTGGATCGCGATGGGCCACACTGATATGAGGAAGGGCATGCAGGGGCTTGCGCTGATGGTTCAGCAGAGCCTCAAGCGCGATCCTCACGGCGGCGATCTGTTCGTATTTCGCGGCCGGGGCGGTTCGCTGGTGAAGGTAATCTGGCATGACGGGATCGGCATGTCACTTTACGCCAAGCGGCTCGAGAAGGGGCTGTTCATCTGGCCCTCGGCGAGGGACGGCATGGTGTCGTTGACCAGTGCTCAGCTGGCCTGCCTGCTCGACGGGATCGACTGGCGTAACCCGCAGTATTCGTGGCGTCCGGCGAGCGCCGGATAGGGCGCGGATTTTCTCGGCAGGCCTGCATTTTCCGGTTGCACCGGGCACCAGATGCTGATTCATTTCGGCCATGGAAGCCGCTGTTTCGAACCTGCCGGACAACGTCGAGGCAAGGCGAGCCCGGCGGCGCATATCCGCGCTTCATCGACGGAGAACGCGATTGCCCGCCCGAAGACTGTGGCGGCATTCCCGGCTTTTACGAGATGCTCGCGGCCAGGGCCGATCCAACCCATCCCGATCATGCCGAAACCAGCGAATGGCTCGAGGATTACGATCCTGACGCGCTGGACGCCTTCCCGATCCAGGTCGCCCTCGGCCGCATCGCCGCTCGCCGCAACGCCGCCGCAAAACGCATCATCAAACCGCCAAGCGACTGACGCCCGCCACTGCGGCCCTCACCGGCTTGCGATTACCCACAAGTAATTGAATCGCTTAGCAGTACCTGACGAAAAAACTTGAATCGGATGAATCGGTTGTGATTCATTCACGAGCACCAAGGCGTGGTCGTGAGGTGCGAGATGTCGGTTGAATGCGGTAAACTGACGGTTCTGGGTGATCACTGGTCGCGCAGCGAGATCGATGAGACGGCGTTCAGGGATGCTCGGCTTGGTCGGCGATGTGGCGATTTGCTGTGCCGCTTGAGCGACAGAATGGGAGGGACGATCCCACTGGCCTGCCAGGACTGGGCGAGCACCAAAGCCGCATACCGGTTCTTCTCCAACCCCAAGGTTGAGGAAGGCGACATATTGGCCGGCCATTTTGAGGCGACGAAGGCACGATACGCGGCATCGCAAGGCCCGATCCTGTTGCTTCAGGATACGACCGAATTTACCTATCAGCGCAGGAACCCGCACGACGTCGGCTTCACCAAAAGCATCAATAGTGGCCGCGACAAGGAAGGCCGGCTGCGGCACCATGCGGTGTGTGGAATATTGATGCATTCCAGCCTGGTCGTGACGGAGGACGGGCTTCCTCTCGGGCTATCCGCAGTCAAGTTCTGGAACCGCGAAAAGTTCAGGGGCACGGCCCAGCTCAAGCGGAAGATCAACCCGACGCGGGTGCCAATCGAGGCAAAGGAGAGCGTGCGCTGGCTCGACAACCTGCGCCAGTCAATCGATCTGTTGGGGGAGCCGGACCGGTGTGTTCACGTCGGTGATCGAGAAAGCGACATTTACGAATTCTATTGCCTCGCCAAGGAGCTTGGCACCCACTTCGTGGTCCGTACCGTAGTGGACCGGCTCGCTGGCAGCGGCGATCACACGGTGAAGAGCGAAATGCACGAAGTCCCCAGCGCGGGAACGCATAGCATCGAGGTGAGAACCGACGACGACACCGTCGAGCGCGTAACGCTCGACATCCAATATAAACGGATCCGCGTTTGCCCGCCGATCGGGAAGCAGAAGCGTTACCCGTCGCTCGATCTAACCGTGATCCATGCATCGGAAATCGGCGTCCCATCAGGCCGAAAGCCGATCCTTTGGAAGCTCGTTACCGACTTGGAGGTTGAAAATCTGGAAGAGGCGCTTGAGAAAATCCGTTGGTACGCAATGCGTTGGAAGATCGAGGTCTTCCACAAGATACTGAAATCAGGCTGCCGCGCCGAGGATGCCAAGCTCCGCACTGCCGATCGCCTCGCCAACCTTGTTGCGCTTTTTTGCATCGTCAGCTGGCGCGTATTGTGGATGACCATGGTGGCACGTGCCGACCCCGAAGCCGATCCGACGATCGCGTTCACGGCAACCGAAATCACCATCCTCGACCAGATCGTCGCCGACAATGGCAATCGTGGCGCAAAACCGGCCACGCTCGAGCTTTACCTGACCAAGCTGGCACGCCTCGGCGGCTACCTCGCCAGAAAAGCAGACCCGCCGCCAGGCAACACCGTCATCTGGCGCGGGCTGCGGCGCCTTGCCGACATCCAGATCGGCGCCGAGCTCGCCACATGTGGGTAATCGCAAGACCCGCCGGATGCTTACGATGAAGGTGACCAGGTCTGCGGTGAAGGATGGGCCGACCTTCGCGAAGACGGTTACCTCGAAGGCAAAATCTCATATCACAATGGCGACGAAACAACTTTCAGCGCCTCGCCATGGATCCCTTCTTCAGCAGCCTGCTAGTGGACACGGCCTGCAGTTTCCCTTCCTTTGCCCTGACCATGTCGCCGGGTTTGAGCGTCGGGGCGAGCTGGGTCTCAACGTAAACTTGAAAGATGCGCCGGTTCATCGGGCAGTCGATCACCCGGGGTGCGGTCAGCCCGTCGTGGCGCAGCGCGGCGATAGCGTAATCGGCCTGGTTCGCGCTCATGAACCGGTAAGGCGGGACTGTTGCCGAGCGCAAAGCGATGATCGACCGATCGCACGAGCTGCCGGTAGCGCGGCAGGCGCGGGCGCTGGGGGTCAGCCGGGGCAGCGTTTATTACCTGCCCAAGCCCGCGAGTATCATCGAGCTGGAGATCATGCGCCGGATGGACGAGCTCCATCTGGAGCATCCCTTCGCCGGGAGCCGGATGCTGCGCGACCTCCTGCGTCAGGAGGGTTTCCTGATCGGGCGCTTGCCCAAGCTGCTGGAGGCCGGATGATGCTGAACATCGCGGAGCGCATCGCCGACAAATGGCGGATCGTCGGTAAGCGTGGTCTGTAGGTCGCTTCCTCCATGACTTCTCGATCCACCGCGCCGCCCCGCCGTCTTGCTCCAAGCCGACCAGCATCGCAGCTTCGAACTCACGAACAAGGCGACCTACAGACCACGCTTACTCCTCTTCCACCGCGGTGACGAGTCCACATTCATCGCCATGCGGCGGACTTCTTCAACAGCCTGCTAGAGCTGGTCTGCCGCTTCGATGATGCGGGCCAGCGCATCGAGGAAGCGCGCGCCGTCCGCACCGTCGATGGCGCGGTGGTCGCAGCTCATCGACAGGTGGACCATGTCCAGCATACGCAGCGCCCCATTATCGACGATGGGCTCCGTCCGCACCGCACCAACCGCGAGGATCGCGCCCTGCGGCGGGTTGATGATAGCATCGAATTGATCGACCCCGAACATGCCCAGATTAGATATGGTGAAGCTGCCGCCTTGGTATTCGTGCGGCGCCATCTTACCGTCGCGCGCGCGTTCGGCAAGCTGGGCGGAAGCCTTTGCGATGGCAGGAACGTCCAGTGCATCGGCCCTGACCAAGATCGGCGTCATCAACCCGCGCGAGGTGGCGACGGCGAGCGCAATGTCGGCGCTGGCGAAGCGATGGATGTCGGCCCCATGGACCTGGATGTTGCATTCCGGCACAATACGCAACGCCAGCGCGGTCGCCCGCACGATGTAGTCGTTGATACTGCCCGGCTTGCCCTGCGCGGCGCGCAACGCCAGCAGCCGGTCCATCCGCACCCGGCGGCGCAGGTAGAAGTGCGGGATGGTCTGCTTCGCCTCGGTCAGCCGCGTGGCGATTGTACGACGGATGGCGCTCATCGGCTGGACGTCCACCGAGCCGGGCCCGGCAGTGGAGATCGGAGCGAAGGCAGCAGGCTTGGGAACAGGGGGTCCGACCAGTGCCACCACATCGTCCTTGCGGATGCGGCCGCGCATGCCGGTTCCGTCGACCCTCGAAAGGTCGATGTCGTGCATCACCGCCAGCCGACGGGCGAGTGGTGAGGCGAAGGCGGCTTCCTGCCCCGGCAGGTCGATCGGTCCCTTGAGCGCGGAGGACCTGTGTTCGAGCAGGGCAAGATCGACGTCCTGCGCGGTGATCCGCCCCTTGCGGCCGCTGCCGGTGAGAGGCTCAACATCGAACCCGACTGCCTTGGCCGCGGCCCGCGCGACAGGGCTGATCGCGATTCCTTCGGGAATGGCGGGCGCGGGCGACGGTGCGGCAAGCTCCGCGGGCGCCGAGGGCGGCGGAGACAGCTGGGTATCGGCGGCGTGCTCGGCACCCGGCATCGAGGCGTCGACCGGGCGGAAAGAGGCGACGAAAGCATTGACCTCGGTCGCAGGCGTACCGGGTTTGCCCAGCACCGCCAGCAGGGCGCCGACCGGCAGGGTATCCCCCTGCCTCGCCGTCAACCGGACGAAGCAGCCGTCAGCTTCGGCCTCGACCTCGTTGGTGATCTTGTCGGTCTCGATCAGCGCCAGCACCGTGCCGCGCGCGAAGGGTTCGCCTTCGCGGACCATCCATTCGGCAACGGTGCCTTCCACCATCTCGATGCCCCACTTGGGCATGGTAAATGCCTTGAGCGTCATGACCGTCAGCCCCACCGCAGCGTTTCCTGGACGGCCTTGGCGATCCTCTCGGGGGAAGGCAGCCAGGCGCGTTCCAGTTCGCGCGAAAAGGGGATGGGGGTGTGCGGCGCGGTCACCATGCGCGGCGGCGCCTTAAGGCAGGAGAACGCCTTTTCGGTAACAATGGCAACAATGTCGGCGGCCATAGAACAGCGCGGCGGGCTTTCGTCTACCACTACGAGGCGGCCGGTCTGCTCGACGCTGTCGAGTATAGCTTCCTCGTCGAGCGGGCTGGTCGTACGCGGGTCGATGACGTCGCAGCCGATGCCTTCGGCGGCAAGGCCGTCGACGGCCTTCTCGGCAAAGCTGACCATGCGGCCAAGCGCCACGATGGTCACGTCGCCACCCTCGCGCACCATGCGGGCATGCCCGAAGGGGACGCGATGGTCGCCGTCCGGCACTTCGCCCTTGCGGCTGTATAGCGCCTTGTGTTCGAAGAACATCACCGGGTCGTCGCCGCGCAGGGCTTCTGTCAAAAGACCCTTGGCGTCAGCTGGCGTGGTCGGGAGCGCCACCTTCAGGCCGGGCACAGCGGTGAGCAGGTTGTAGAAGGCCTGGCTGTGCTGGGCTGCGGCGTTCATTCCTGCGCCATAGATAAGCCGCACCACCACCGGGCAGCTCGTGTTGCCCCCAAACATGTAGCGGAACTTGGCGATCTGGTTGATCAACTGGTCAGCACAGACGCCAATGAAGTCGGCGAACATGAGCTCGGCCACCGGGCGCTTGCCGGCCAGCGCGGCCCCAGCCGCCGCGCCGATGATGGCGCTTTCAGAAATCGGAGTGTCAATCACCCGCTTCGGCCCGAACTTGCCGATCAGTCCCTCGGTAGTGCCCCAGATGCCGCCAATGGCTTCCTGCCCGCCCTCGGTACCGGCACCGCCGGCTACGTCCTCGCCCAGCACGAAGATGTTGGGGTCGCGCTCCATCTCGTCGTGCAGCGTGCGGTTGATCGCCTCGCGGACTGTCATCACGGCCATGATCGGGTTCCTCAGTATTCGGCGTAGACGTCTTCGAGGACGTCTTCGGGTTGTGATTTCGGGGCAGAGCGAGCCTCGACGACGGCCTGGTCGATGAGCGCAGAAACTTCGACGTCGATGGCGTCGAGTTCGCCAGCCGTGACAAGTCCGGCTGGCAGGGCGCGGTCGCGGAAGATGGCGATCGCATCACGGGTGGCGCGGATGCGGTCGATCTCGCCGGGGCCGCGATAGCGCTGCGGATCGCCCTCGAAGTGGCCATAGAAACGCTCGGTATCGAGTTCGATCGCCGCCGGGCCACCGCCCGAGCGCACGTGGTCCAGCAGTTCCGCCATGGCGGCCTGGGTGGCGAAAAAGTCGCACCCGTCCGCCCGCCAGACCTTCATGCCGAAGGCTTCCGCCCGGCTGGCAATGTCGCCACCGGTGCCGACCGCATAGCGATAGCCGGTGTGTTCGGAATAATGGTTGTTTTCGAAAACAAAGATTGCCGGCACCTGCAGCACAACGGCCATGTTCATCGCCTCGAAAGTGGTGCCCTGGTTGCAGGCGCCGTCACCGGAAAAGGCGATGGCAACCTTCAGCCGCCCGCGCTCGTCCGGCCCGTCTTGGCTGGAGGCGATGGCTGCCCCCACCGCTTGCGGCGCGCCCGCGCCAACGATACCGTTTGCCCCCAACATACCGATCGAAATATCAGCAATATGCATGGAACCGCCCCGCCCCTTGCACAGGCCGTCGCGCTTGCCATAGATTTCCTTCATCATCGCGATGACGTCGCAGCCCTTGGCGATGCAGTGGCCGTGGCCGCGATGGGTGGAAACAATCATGTCGGCATCGTCGAGGTGCGAACAGACGCCCACAGCCGCTGCTTCCTGCCCGCAGTAGAGGTGGGTAAAGCCGGGGATCTCGCCGGTCTTGATCTCCTCGTGCAGACGCTCCTCGAACTGGCGGATCGTCGCCATGCGGCGATAGGCGGCCAGCAGGTTTTCCCGGGACAGTTGCATCACTAGGCTCCCTTGGCCGCACCCTGCGGCGGCCCGTTGTGTCCGTAGACGTATCGTTCGATGACGTGATGGAAATGGCGCAGGCGCAGTTCCTGTTCGCTCAGCCAAAGGCCCCGGAAGGCGCTGGACTTCATGCCCTTCTGCACGGTTGGCAGGTTGAAGGCGTCTTGATCCAGCACCTGACCGATGGTCTTGTCGCCGTGGCGGAAGTGCTGGTGGCGGGGCCTTTCGGGCCATTCCTCGCCCTCGGGCACCAGTTCGAACATCCAGATGTCATAAAACATCTTGTCGGGATCGATCGGGTGCGGGCGCTGGCGGAACAGCATAAGGTCGTCTGCATGGGTGTTAAGCGTGACGTTCGGGAAGATCATGTAGTTATAGTCGTCGGTTAGCTGGTCATCGTTGAGCTCGGAATAGTCCTTGCCCTGTGACGGTCCATGCTTACGCTTGAACAACTGGACGGCGCGGCGGATGTCGCCAGTGCTGCCTTCCCATTCCGCCGGGTCCATGCCGGCGTTGCGCATGATCTCCTCGATCGCCGGCGGAATCTGGGTAGGCAGGCTAACGCGCGGGCTGATTGCCGCGAAGGGGATCAGGTAGCGGTTGTGCCGCTCGTAACAGTCGATCTGGATGTTGACGTCGTCGAGATACCATTTGAGCTGCGGGTGGATGCCCTGAACATGGTAGCTTTCATTGAAGGCGTCGACGCTGGTCTTCCAGTTGCAGTCCCACTCCACGGTAATGTCACGTGTCCAAGCCATCCGTTCGAAGTGGTAGGGGTTGAGGTGCCGGGGCACTGGATCAAGATATTCTTCCAGAGGTTCGACATTCGGGTTCAGGCTGAACCAGACGAAGCTGCCCCATTCCCCGGTGCGCACCGCGTCCACCCGGTCATTGGGCGGGCCACCTTGGGGAAAGGTATCGAGATCGGGAATGTGGCAGATCCGCCCCTCCCAGTCATAGGTCCAGTGGTGGTACATGCAGCGAAACAGGTCCGGCGTCTCGCTGATGCCTTCGGGGCGCAAGCGGTTGCCACGGTGCAGGCAGACATTGTGGAAGCCGCGCAGCGAACCGTCATGCTGACGGACAATGATGACGGATTCCTTACCGATATCGGTGCAGATGTATTGACCCGGTTCGGCGATATCGTCGCTACGCCCGGCCAGCAGCCAGACCTTTGTCCAGATATGGTCCCATTCCAGCTGCATGAATTCGTGGCTGAAATAGCGATCCGCCGGGATTATCGCGGTGCCGAGCTCGGGATCGGGGGCCTTGCCCGCCGGGGTCCCGTTCGGCCAGTCGTCCGGGTTGACCCGGAACACGTCGACATGACGATTGACGTCCATAGCCGACCTCGCGTCAGAAATGAGTGCGGTTGGTGAAGGCGCCGTCCACCACTAGGTGCGATCCGCTGCACCAGCTGGCCGCCGGGCTTGCCAGGAACACGATAGCGCGGGCGATTTCCTCGGGCTTGCCAAAGCGGCCCATGGGATGCTGACGCAGAATGTTGTTGTAGAACTTCTCCATCGTGCCCTTGATCATTTCCCAGTTGCCGCCCTCGAATTCGACCGGACCGGGCGATACGACGTTGACACGGATGCCGTCCTTGCCATGGGCGAGCGCCAACTGTTTGCCCCAGATGATCAGCGAACCCTTGAGTGCGTTATAGGGCTGCGGCCCGCCCATCGCCTCAAGCGCGGAGGTGGTGGCGACAAGGACGACCGAGCCGGAGCCGCGTTCCGCCATCTTCGGCATCATGACATCGACCGCGCGGGCCGGACCCATCAGGTCGATCTCATATGCCTTCTGCCAGTGCTTCTCACTGCCAAGGCCACTGCCGGCCGACGGCATGGGAACAAGGATGTCGGCACCACCCAATTCCTCGTCTGCCGCTTCGAGCCAGGCCTTGTATTCATCCGACCGCTGCACCTGGACCGAGCCGCCGAAGATCTTGGTGCCGTACTTGCGCAGGTTGGCGACGGCATTCTTCACCGCGTCCTCCCCACGCGCGCAGATGGCGACGTCCACACCCTCGCGAGCCAACACCTCGGCCACCGCATAGCCGATCCCACGTGCGCCGCCGACGATGATCGCCTTCTTGCCTGCCAATCCGAGATCCATTACCCGTTCCCTTTCAAGGTCGGAGCCTTGGCCTGCGCCTGCCTGATCTGCGAAAGTCGTGGCAGGCGCCCTAGTTGGGCGCCGCCGGAAACCTGTATTGTCTCGCCACTGGCGAAGCAGCGCGGACCCGCCAGCCACGACACGGCGTCAGCCACTTCCTCCGGACCGACTCCGCGCTCGCCATATGGCGCCTCACCCAAGTAAAGTCCGGCCAGAGCCGGATTGGCGAAGATGCCCTCGGTCATAGGCGTGGCGCTGAAGCCGGGGGCAACCGCATTGACCCTGATACCCGCCGCGCCCAGCTCCAGAGCCGCGATGCGCACAAGGTGCTCCACCGCTGCCTTTGCGCAGGAGTAGGCCGCAAGCCCCTCGCCGGCCACCCGCGCCGTCAGCGAGGAAAACAGGACGATCGAGCCGCCCGGCCGCACCAGCGGGGTGAAATGCTTGATGAGCAACATATTGGCCGTCACGTGCAGTTCGAACTGCGCCTCGATCGACTGGCGCGAAATCCGTGCCAGTCGTGCTGCGTCGGTGGTACCGGCGGCATTGACGAGGACGTCAACCGGGTCGCATTTGGCGGCGAGGCGAGCAATGTCTTCCTCGTCGGACATGTCGACCGGTAGCGCTCTCCCGCCGACTTTTCGGGCGAGTGCTTCCAGCAAGTCCATGCGGCGTCCGGCGACCGTGACCGCGTAACCATCTTCCGCCAGCCGCAACGCGCAGGCCTCGCCCAGCCCGCCGGGGCTGGAGGCACCAATCACACAAGCCTTGCGCTGGTCATCGCTCATGCCTCAGACCTTAGGCCGTCTCGCCACGGATGACAAGAAAACAATCATGCCTGTTTTTTAGTTCGCTATCCCGATTCCCTGACCGATGCCTCAGGGACGAATCGTCAAGCCATTGTCGATGATGAATTCACCTCCGGTGATGAAGCGCGATTCGTCGGACGCGAGGAACAGGACAAGGTTCGCGACGTCCCTCGGCGCACCGGTGGCACCGGCCGGCAGGACGCCCGCCGGAATCGTGGTTTCCTGTCCTGCGCGCCCTTCGGCGAACTGCACCATGGGCGTCTCGATGGATGAGGGGTGCAAGGTATTGACCCGGATCGGATAGCCCTTGTCCTGGAAGTGGATCGCGAGCGCCTTGCTCATCGAGCGCACCGCGCCCTTGGCGGCGGAATACGCGAAGAACGGCGGGTAGCCCAAGTGGCTGGCGATTGAGGACATGTTGACGATCGAGGCGGCCTGCGACTTCGCCAACAGCGGAATGCCCAGCTTGCAGCCAAGGAAGACACTGGTCGACATGATTCGCATGACACGATCGTATTGTTCCATTGTGGTCTCCTCGGGATCGGCTACGATGACGATGCCGGCATTGTTGACCAGCACGTCCAGCCGCCCATGAAGCTCGGCGATCATGGCATAGGCGGCCTGCCAGTCCGCCTCGTTGGCCACGTCATGCCGGATGGCCGTCGCCGCGGGGCCAAGCGACTCGGCGACGGCGCGGGCACGATCGCCGTCGATGTCGGAAACATAGACTTCCGCTCCTTCGGCAACGAAACGTTCGCAATCGGCCTTGCCCAACCCCGATGCTGCCCCAGTGACCAGCGCAACCTTGCCTGCCAGACGTCCCATGCTATTCCTCTTTCTCCCGAACTGTTTTTTGATGTCGCCAGCAATAACCTTGACGAGCCGTATTTCAAACAGTCGTGTTTGTTTTTTCTGTCACCGATGCGAAAGGCGGCTGAATGGCCCGTGCAACTAATAGGATCAAGGCGGCAGCCGACGGCGCCCAGCCAATGTCCCACCAGGCTCATAAAAGCGCGCAAACCAAGGCGCGGCTGGTGGAAGCCACGATCCGCTGCCTGGTGAAGTTCGGCTATTCCGCCACCACCACGCCCAGGGTGGCAGAAGAGGCCGGTTTGTCGCGTGGGGCGATGCTGCATCACTTCGAATCGGGGCGCGAACTGATGCAGGCCACCATCATGGAACTGCACAACAAGCGCCTGCGCGCATTCCGGCGGGCGGTGGAAAGTCAACGGGGCGACGTCCACTCGCTGGTCCATGCCTACTGGAGCCAACTGCTGCGGCCGACCAATATCGCCTTCCTCGAACTGTCGGTGGCGGCACGATCCGACAAGGAATTGTCCGCCATTCTCGAACCGGCGCGCCGCGAATTTCGCCAGCGCTGGCATGAACTGGCCATCCAACTCTTCCCCGACTGGCAGTCCCGTCCGGACAATTTCCGCTTGGCGCTAGGCCTTGCCCAGAACATGCTGGAAGGCATGGCGATCAACCGCCTGACCTATGGGCTTGAGGAATCCGGGGTTGAAGAACTGCTCGCCTATGCCGAACGGCAGATCGTCTCACTGCGGACGGACTGATAATCAGCCTCCCAGTCCCCAGACGATCCCGCGCCGCAGGATCTCGTAGAATACCGGATAGTTCCAGGCGCAGCGATCTGGGTGCGGATTGAAGGCGCGGATCGGCGTCAGGTCATAGTGCCCCCGACAATGCCCCAGCGTGCAATAGAGCACCGCACCGTTCCCCATCTGCCGCTTGTAGAGCACCGGCACTTCCTCATCGCTGAAATGGCGATTGCCGAAATCAGGGCACGTCCCGGAAAAGGCCGTGTGCAGCAGGACATCGATCTTCGCCGTGCGGCGCACGAGATACAACTCGTCCACCACCGAAAAGCCGCGCAGGCCCGCCGTTACCGGATGGTCAGGGCGCGTCACCTGCACCTTGAAGGGGCCGATGGGCGGGTGGGCGATGAATTGGCTGCCCAGCATTCCCATGAATTCCGGCGCGTCGTCCGGCGTTTCCACGCTGCCATCTCCGGCGAAGTGCAGGATCGAATTGGTCCCGTGCAAAGCCAGCCAGCGCCCGCCACGAGACAGGAAATCCCGCAGGACCGGCAGTTCCGCCTCGGTGGGCAAGAGATCGCAGGTATAGGTGATCATCAGATCCGCGCCCGCGACAAGCGCCGCGTCGCCATAATCGGCGGCAACTGTGGTGCGCACCTCGGGTCGTTCCGCCAATAGTTTGAGAAGTTCCAGCCGGGCAAAGTCGATATCGTGATATTTGCCAGCGGCAATCAGGTGGACGCGTTTCATGGCATTCTCCTGCAGCGGGGTTCGCGCTACGATGCCTATTGCAAAGCGTGGCAAAAGCAATCACAAACAAACACGATTGTTTTTTATGGATGCTGGTAATGGCCGGAAAAGGAATGGGACCGCTGGCAGGCGTCAGGGTATTGGACCTGACGAGCGTCCTGATGGGACCTTATGCTACGCAGATCTTCGCTGATCTTGGCGCAGACGTAGTTAAGGTGGAAGGCCCCGATGGCGATACCACCCGCGCCCTGCCGCCAGGCCCATCGCCTGACCGCGGTGCCATGTTCATGCACGTCAATCGGGGCAAGCGTTGCGTCCGGCTGGACCTGAAGAAACCGGCAGCGCACGCGGCGTTGTTGCGACTGTGCGAACAAGCGGACGTCTTCATCCATTCGATGCGGGCGAAGGCTATCGCTCGGCTGGGGCTGGACTATGAAGCGATCCGTGCGGTCAACCTTAGGATCGTCTATGCCAACCTCTACGGCTTCGGTCGCCGCGGGCCCTATGCCGACTACCCGGCCTATGACGACATAGTCCAGGCAGCATCGGGCATCGTCGACCTACAGGCACGACTTTCTGGCGGTACGCCGACCTATCTGGCGACAGTCGCGGCCGACAAGGTCGCCGGGCTGACGGCGGCCTATGCGGTCATGGCCGCCCTGTTCCACCGGGAGCGCAGCGGTGAGGGGCAGGAGATCGAGGTTCCGATGTTCGAAACGCTGACCGCCTTCACCATGACCGAGCATCTGTGCGGTTCGCTGTTCGATCCGCCGCTGGGGCCGACGGGTTATGCCCGCGCGCTGGCTGCCGAACGCCGACCCTATGCCACCCAGGACGGTCATGTCGCGGCGATGATTTATACCGACCGCCACTGGCGCGCCTTCTTCGCCGCCATCGGTGATCCGGAATGGTCGCGAGATCCGATGTTTGCTTCCTTGCGGTCACGTACAGAAAACATTGGCATGGTGCTGGGGCGGCTGGCGGACGAGCTCGCCACGCGTACCACGGCGGAATGGATGAACCTGTTCCAAAAGGCAGAACTGCCGGCTATGCCGATCCTCTCGCTCGAGAACCTGCTGCACGATCCGCACCTCGAAGCGGTAGGCTTCTGGCATAAGCACGCGACGGCAGACGGCCGCCTACGGATGCCCTTCGGAGTGCCGCGCTTTTCCGCAACGCCAGGTGCACCAGGCGATGCCGGGGCCGCACTGGGTGCCCATACGTGGGAAGTGCTGCACGAAGCCGGGCTGGACGATGATGCGATAGAAGCCGCCACCGCCTGAACGAGACATATGGAAAGAGGGAGAGAGCCATGCCGAGAGTAATTGTGCCGGAAGCCCATGCCGCCGATTTTTCCGCCTATGTCTGGGGGAAACTCGCTCCCCGTGGTCGACGCGACGGTCGGGGCCTATTCCCAAACCGTCTAAGAACATTCGACCACGACGCTCCGTGAAAGAAGGCCGCCCGCATCCGCGCCGAGCAGATCAAAGGTTGCATGCTGTGTATGGGGATGCCCGCCGCGCGCAACCTGCCCGGCCACCTCGAGCGGTCGGGCGGCAATCCGGACGCTGCCCACCGCCGCCGATGGCAACGTACCTTACGAAGCGTTCTATGCCGCGGTCGAGATCTGGCAGAAGGCAAGCGTCTTCTCCGAGCGCGAACGGTTAGCCATCGAATATGCCGAGCAGCTGGGTGAACGGCCGAAGTTTATAGCCGAAGACGAGGATTTCTGGGGGCGGAAGCATGCCGCCTTCAGTGACGCCGAGATCGTCGACTTGACCTTTGCCATCGGATCGTGGGTCGCCTTCGGCCAGCGTACCCACGCGCTGGAACTGGACAACGTCTGCATGCCGACCATGCTGCAGGCTTGATAGGCGCCTGCTGTTTCAGGCTGCCTCTTTCGGTCTCCGGTTAACATGGAGCCGGATGGAAACCGCCGGACTATGCGCGGCTTCCAAGAGAGAGTTCGTCCGCAAGCTCTCACCCACCGCCAACCCCCATTTTCCAACCCTCTGAAATCGCGGCTTTTTGTGCCGTAACCTATTTAAATCATTAAAGAATTAAGCTGGCTTTGCCTTGCTTTCTGTCCGCCCGTGTATGCCCGTATTTGCCTGTTTCCAGCGCCTAATGTAAGAAACGCTGTAAGAAAGACAGGCTGGCGTGAAAGGCGGCTATAAATGGCGGAAATCAGCGAAAAATTGACGGGCAATTTGACGGCTAGAGGCGTTGCAGCGGCCAAATTTGCCCCCAAACCCGGCCAAAAGAGCGGTTCAACGTCCATTTCTGACGGCAAAAACCTCTATTTGAGGGTTGGCGCGAACGGCTCGAAATCATGGATTTTCCGCTGGCATGACCGCCATACGGCCAAAGTGCGCGAGCTAGGGCTTGGCGGCTATCCCGACCGCTCGCTTGCTGAAGCTCGCGATTTGGCCAAAGAGCTTCGCCACGCGGTTCTAAACAACGCCACCCGCGAAGCTCTGGCGCGAATTGTGAAAGGGCCGGTTGACCCTGAGGCTGAAACCTTCCGCGATTTTGCCGCCAAGCTCATTGCCGAGAAAAAGGCCAACCCGCGTTACAAATCCAAAAAGCACCTTGGCCAATGGACCGCCACGCTAGAGGCTTACGCTTATCCCCACATTGGCGACAAAGAGCCTGAAGCGATAACCGTGAATGACGTTCACGGCGTTCTCAAACCAATCTGGCATACGAAAGCCGAAACCGCTTCCCGGCTTCGCCAGCGCATCGAAGCGGTGATTGATTACGCCTTGCCTTCCTTGTGGCTATCGGCGTGAAAATGGCTAAGGGCGGCGGCTCAGGCAAGAGCGCCAGCGCGAGCGCGAGCAAGGCGGTTGACGCTTACACCGGCCCGACTGACGCCTATGGCAATCCGACAAGTGCCTACAGTGTGCTACGTCCCGGCGCGACCACTGTTGCGGGCGGTGCCCCTGCTAACGATAATCGCGGCGGATATGCTGGCCTCACTAGAACGGTTGTTATTCAGGGCGACACGCTCAACATCAATGGTGGCGCTGACAAGCGCACGGCTGAAGAGCTAGAGGCGGTATTGAACCAACGCGACAAGCGGCTTATTCAGGAAACTCGCTATGCGGTTGCGGCTGACAACGCGGCTCGCGCAAACCGTCAAACCATTGGCGGAGTTTAAGCCTTAGTTCTAATCCCGATATGTCCGCCAAACTGGCTTTCAAGGTTGTGGATAAGCTCAAATCTGCCGTTTTCGCGCTGTAAGAACGACTGACAGAAACACGATTTTTGCCCACATAAATATGTAGGCAATTCAGCTATTTAGGCGGATTTGTCGATAGACACCCTCTCCGCCAGCATCTCAATGCGAATCAATGGGATGGGCCTTTTGGGGCCAGAAAATCCCCAGCTTCCGCGCCGTTTTGCCGATGGCACCTAAACCCCAGAGATTGCCGAAAACGCCAAAATCGGTCTCTGATCGGCTTTTGTCTCTTTTCACCCGAACCCCTGCTGAAAAGGTTCGGTCTCCAAAAGTGATGGATTTCTGAGGTTTTTCGGCAGGGTGCTAGTCGAACCTTTTGTGCCCGATCTTGACAGGCGGGTGGACAGAGAACCCAAGGTGAGGCGATGGCGGTTGGCTTCCTAATAGGTTTAGGAAGGGAATTGAATTCAATCGTCCAATTTGCGCCATAGATTTTTGGGTGTCAGGTCTTCGTTTTGTCTCGCAAGGAGCGAGAGACTTCGCCAAATTTACTGGAGAGGGCGCTGCCGAACGAGCGAGCGGTTCCGCCGATCACGGTAGCTGCTTCGGCTGCAACGGCGCCGGCAGCCTTTGAAATATCGACAATTCCCTCACCAGCCTTGGATAGTGTCAGCCTATTCTGATCCTCCAGCACACGATCAATGGCTTTCAGCGCAAGTTCCTCGCGTTCGTCCAGCACGCCATCTGCTGCAACCAGCTCGCGCAGAAAGCGCATCAATTCGGCCTGCATGGCCGGAGCATTGCAATCCGGATTGGCAGCCTGGAACTGCGCCAGATCTTGGGCCAGCTTTTTAACCCGAGTTGCATCGGCATGCGGGGCGAGTGCGTCTAGAGCACGGGCGGAATACGCGGGATCGAAGCCCCAATCCTGGACGAAGTGCTCAAGGATGCATTGGCGCTCGCTCGGATCGATCCGGCCGTCGATTGCGACAACCCGCAAGGCAAGGCTGCCGAGCAGATCAATCAGGGCCGCGCCCAACACGTCAATTGGCGTGTTTATGTATTTTGGAATCGTGTCGACGAAGGCTCCCGTCTTGTCGGAAAACCAGCGATTGGCCCCGTAATAGCCACCGCCTGCGACCACCGCCGCAGCGACAATCCATCCCACTGGAGTTGCTGCAGTAGCAAGTCCTAGCAGGGCGGTAAGGCCAGTGGGGGCGAAGAACGTGCCTGCCACTGCCGAGGATCCGGCAATTGCTACACCCGTACCGGCTGCACTTGCGGTTTTATAAAGAGTATACAACTGCTTCTTTACCCTAAGCACCTTGAAGGCGTCTTCCCCAATCCGTAGCTGCTGCTTGAAGCGCAACGGATCGGCCACGACCCGTTCAAGTCCAGCATCGTCGAACGCTGGCTCGCCATCCGTCGCTGGCAGGACAGGTTCAGCCATTGGAGATCACTGCGTCCAGCTTAGCCGAAAACAGGTCGATCTGTTTTCAAGGCTGCTGTTCTTCATGTCGGCCATCGCCCCGCTAGTAACGGTGAAGGCGGTGAGGATTGGGCCAACCAGCGGACCAAGCACCACGCCCAGGAAGGGGATGGCCCCAATCACCACCGTCAGGGTCAGTCCTATGACCAGCCCCAGCCCGGTGTTCGGAAAACGCTTAAGCATGTCGGTCACGAAGGCCGGGATTTGGCGACCTATCTCGATAATCTTGCCGGCCACCTCCGCCGTTGTGTCGAGCAGCTTACCCATCAGCACCTTGGCGTCGGCCGAAAGAGCCATGCGATCGAGCTGTGCGTGCAGCTGCCGGCGGGTTGGAAGATTAGTCTGGCTAATTTCGTTCATTGTGCTTCCCTTGGTCCACACCCTTGTATGATCGCAATCTGCCCATCTTTGGCATTCGGTTGCATGAACTCAATCAAGGATGTCGTCACCATATATCATGTGCATTAAATGGGGATCTATATCCAAGATCAGAGCCCTTTGCCTCGGCATGCTTGGCTTAGATTCCAAAGGCTCTCAAGATGGCATCGCCCAAGCCTTTGAGCCCTCGACCCCAAATGCTTCCTTTGCCAGCACTATCTGCTCGTTGCTCGTAGATGTATCGCCCAGCACCTTCAAAGCGATCGTTGAAGAGGCTGGCTTCCCCACGGAGGTAGGGCAAAAACGAAGGTGATCGCGCTGCACCGTATTCGATGCCAGCATCGAAGCCGATGGTGAGCCGCTTGTTTATCATGCGGCCGCTCGAAGAATCTTCGATCTGCACGCCGTTACGACCTTGGACGATTAACGTGCAGGGGCCATGGAAAACCACATAGCGAAATTGGGCTGTGAGCCAGGAAACCAGAGAAAATATGCGCCATGGCCGGGTGATGACCAGAGCCCGGTTGCATGGCCCGACTATGCCCAGCAGCGCTCGTGGCTGTAAGACGACTGCACCTCCAGCAGGCACCTCGATTGCGGCAACGCGATGCTCTGCGTCAGTGCCAATCACAACCACATGATCGATCTGGTTGCTGCGTAACCGCTGAAGGTTTACGAGCCCGGCAGCGACACAAGTGAGGGGCATTCCCCAGTCGAGCACCACCTTGTCAGAACCCTTAACGCTCGTGGAACTGCTCTGAATCCCGGAGCGGAGCAAAAGCTCGATATCAGGGGTAAGCTGCACCTCGGCGCTCATGCCAGATTGGCTTCCAACCAAAGATGCGCCCGGTGAGCTTAGCGTTATCGGCTTCGCACGAATGGCGAGTGGGGCAAGCACAAAAAATGCAAAAAGTTTGTGCAGGATTGGCAGCAGGATCGCAACCAACAGAATTCCGAAGGCCTGTATGCCATATCGCCGGAATGCCGCCTTTGCCTTGTTGACGGCATAGCTGCTGGCATTTTCTGATAATTGCTGAGCCTTGTCGGCATAGGCACCGGTTGCGCGCGTTATGATTTGCGCAGCGTCGTCTACCTGCTCGCCTAGTGGATGCTGCCTGACGGATGAGTCCATTTTTGGGATTCCCATGGTCGCCTGGCCGTGCGATTCAGGGTCATGCGCACCGGGATCAAATTCGACGTATCGCCGCCTGACCGGCATCGGCTTGAGCGGGTAATCAGGGATCGCAACGCAGCGCAGAAGCATGCGTGGCGGGCATCGATCATCTTGTTGTCTGCCGATGGCGCCGGGACTGCGGCGATCATGCGGCAGACTGGCAAATCGAAGACCTGTGTCTGGCGATGGCAGGAGCGCTACATGACAGCCGGTGTTGACGGCCTGTTGCGCGATAAGACCCGGCCATCGCGTATCGCGCCGCTGAAGTCCGATGTGATCGATAGCGTTGTCGCGCTGACGCTGACCGATCCGCCCGGCGAGACGACACACTGGACCGCGGCCATGATGGCCGATGCGAGCAAGATCAGCGCCAGCGCGGTACGCCGCATCTGGAAGCTGCATGGCCTGCAACCGCACCGTTATCGGCAGTTCAAGCTGTCGAACGATCCCAAATTTGCCGACAAGCTCCACGATGTCGTCGGGCTGTATGTCGATCCGCCAGCGCACGCCATCGTGCTGTCGTTCGACGAGAAGAGCCAGATACAGGCGCTGGACCGGACGCAGCCGGGCCTGCCCATGAAGAAAGGCCGGCTCGGCACGATGACCCATGATTACAAGCGCAACGGCACGACCACCTTGTTTGCCGCGCTCAACATCCTCGATGGCACCGTGATCGGGCGCAACATGCAAAAGCATCGGCACCAGGAGTTCATCCGCTTTTTGAACACCATCAACGCCAGCGTTCCCAGCGACAAGGCGGTGCACGTCATCCTCGACAATTACGCCGCCCACAAACATGCCAAGGTCCGCGAATGGCTCGACCGCCATCCCCGCTTCACCTTTCACTTCACGCCAACGTCATGTTCCTGGCTCAATGCCGTCGAAGGCTTCTTTGCCAAGCTGACAAAGCGAAGGTTGAAGCGCGGCGTATTCCACTCCGTTGTCGACCTTCAGGCTGCCATCAATCGCTTCGTCGCAGAGCAAAATGCCAACCCAAAACCGTTCGTATGGACCGCAGATCCCGACAAAATTATCGCCGCAGTCAAAAGAGGGCACCAAGCGTTAGATTCTATCCAATAGGCTAGACCGGTTTTCAGTGCTGCTGAATCGGCGGGGGATTCCCAAGGTTGAGTTTTTCTGATTCACGATATCTGCTGGCGAAGGAGGCTGGCGGATATGGGTCGAGCCTTGTCGTT
>Ga0207951_100479_pt1 | contig 19763 bp, 15 predicted proteins | sample Subbio12Aug_8Bad_FD_184830 | JGI IMG/M metagenome (GOLD analysis project Ga0207951, IMG submission 184830) | Serpentinite rock and fluid subsurface biosphere microbial communities from McLaughlin Reserve, California, USA - CR12Aug_8Bad (SPAdes) | ecosystem: Environmental > Terrestrial > Deep... | reverse complement strand
CCCGAGCCGGGCCCCGGCGCCCGCTGGTCCGTACTCGACGGCGGCGCCTGGCGCCTGCGTTGGGAACGCCATACCGAGCTTTCGACCTGGACCTTCTTCCGCACCCCCGCCGGCTCGACCCCCTTCGCCGAGACGGCGCTGGATATGGCCCCGACGGACTGGCTGGCGACATGGCCCGGAGAGGTGCTGGTCGCGACGCGTCTCGAAGTCTGGGGCGACACCGAGGAACGGGCCGCCGCCGCCCTGTTCGGCGTCGAGGTGGCCGGCGCCCGTCTGGCCGACGGCAAGGCGCTCGTCCTGTCCGATTTCAGGCCGGACGCCGAAGGCATGACGCGCTTCCTCATGCTGTCCGACGTCGGCGACGACGCCCTCAACGGTCGCATCGTCCAAAACTTGCTGGAGGTCGAGACCTATCGCCTTCTGGCCCTGCTGGCCTTCCCTGTGGCGGGTGAGACCGCGACCATGCTGTCGCGTATCGAGGCCGTCGCGGCCGATCTGGCGCATGAGCTGGCCGAGGACGCGGACCCGGAGGCCGACCGCCTGCTGCTGGACCGACTCGCCGCCCTGGCCGGCGAGACCGAGGCCCTGATCGGTCGCACCAGTTTCCGGTTTGGCGCCGCCGCCGCCTATCACGGCATTGTCCGGGAGCGAATTGACGGCCTTCGGGAACAGCATATCCAGGGCCTCCAGACGCTCGGGGAATTCATGCAGCGTCGTCTCGACCCCGCCATGCGGACCTGCGACGCCGTGGCCGAACGCCAGCGCGCGACGATCGACCGGATCGCCCGCATGACCCAGATGCTGAACACCCGGGTCGAGGTCGCCGCCGAGGCCACCAGCGCCGCCCTGCTGGCGTCGATGGACCGCCGCGCCGGGGCCCAGCTGCGCCTGCAGTCCGCCGTCGAGGGCCTCTCCACCGTCGCCATCGCCTACTATGCGGTGGGCCTGCTGACCTTTCCGCTGAAGGCCATCGAGCGCCTGTGGCCCGGCTTCGACGCCACCCTCGGCGCCGGCGTCGTGGCGCCGGCGGTGGTCCTGGTCGTCTGGTGGGGCCTGCGGCGGTGGCGCGCCGGCATCACGGCCGATCCTGCCGCAGGTTCTGCCGCCCCGGGGCGGGGGCCGCATTGATGTTCGGCTGGCCCTCAACCTTGCACCCGATGCGCAGTTGACACCCTTCGGCCAGTGTCTACTGTTCCTTACACCTTTGGAATTGCGAGGCTACAGAATGCGTAGATTGCGTTACTCGGCCGTCATCACGGCGACCGCCTTGTTGGGCCTTGCGGCCTGTTCCGGAGGCGAGGACAAGGCTCCCGCTGCAGGCGCGCAGGACGAGGTGACGTCCAGCACGGCGCCGGCCGCGGGCGGCGCCGCTGCGCTTCCGACGGATGGCGGCGTGACGCCCGCGCCCGACGCCGTCGCCAACGCCAGCGCCGATGCCGTCGCGGCTCCGGCTTCCCCTGTTGAGGCCGCGGCTGCGGCCGGCGGCGCGAGCCTGGTGGTCGCCGGCTTCACGGGTGATGTGGCGCGCGGCCAGCGCGTCTTCATGCAATGCCGCACCTGCCACGCCATCGAGCCGGGCGTGAACCGGGCCGGTCCGTCCCTGCACGGCATCGTCGGCCGCGAGTCCGGCACCGTTCCGAACTTCCGCTATTCGAACGCCAATAAGGACAGCAACCTGACGTGGGACGCGGAAACGCTGTTCGCCTATCTCGAAAACCCGCGGCAGTACATTCCCGGAACAACCATGAGCTTCGTCGGCCTCAAGCAGCCGCAGCAGCGCGCCGACGTCATCGCCTATCTGAAGACACAGGGCTGATTCGCCCGGTCTGACGGACCCGAACGGGCCCCGGGCGTTCGCCGGGGCCCGTTTTATTTTGCCTTGAGACGACGTCTCAGATCGAGAAGATGCAGGGGGAAGGACGCGGTCAGGGCCAGCGCCACCCAGGGCCAGTCGGCCCCCGTCAGTGCGGCCCGCAGCGCCAGCAGCAGACAGACGCCCGGCGCGAACGCCAGCACGATGTCCGCGATCCGGCCCGGCGAACCCTTGTGACGACGCGCCAGCAACCACGCCGCCTCCAGCGCCATGATGATCAGGATCAGATCGACCACATGGCCGCGGGCGAAGAAGTCGCTCATCCGAACGGCCCGCCTTCTGGCGCCGGCGCCGGGGTGAGAGGCCGCGCCGGCGTCACAGGCTCACGCGCGGCCCAGCCCGAACAGATGGCCCATGTCCTTGAAGAAGATCTTGGCGTGGGCGGCCGGTCTGGCGCGCACCAGTTCCTTGTTCATATAGGCCTGCCAGGTCAGGGCCTGGACGTCCGGGTCCTCGCACATCTTGACGAACCGCTCGCGTCGCTTGTCCGAGCGGTACCAGAAATGCTGCATCACCCCGAGCACCAGAAACACCTTGCCGTGGGCCTTCATGAACCGACGGCGCGCGCTGGCCAGCGCCCGGGGATTGCCGGTCGCCAGACAGTCCTCGACCGCCTCCGCCGCCAGCCGGCCGCCCTCCATGGCGTAGTAGATGCCCTCGCCCGAGGCCGGGGCCACCACCCCCGCCGCGTCGCCCGCCAGCAGGACATCGCGCCCGTTGTCCCATTTTTTCATCGGCTTGAGCGGGATCGGCGCCCCTTCGGTCCGCACCGTCTCGCAGTCGGTCAGGCCGCTGGATTTCCGCAGGTCGGTCACCGCGGTGCGCAGCGAAAAACCCTTCTGCATACTGCCAACGCCGATGCTGGCCGTGTCCCCGTGCGGGAAGATCCAGGCATAGAAGTCCGGCGACAGCGTCCCTTTGTAATAGACGTCGCAGCGATTGGCGGTGAAGTCGGCGGCGCCGTCCGCCGGCGACTTGATGATCTCGTGATAGGCGAACACATAGCGCTGCCGGTCCGCGCCCTTGACCGTCTGCGCCGCCACGTTCGATCGCGCGCCGTCGGCGCCGATGACGGTCCGCGCCCGGACCGAGACCAGGGGTTCGCTCTTGTCCGCCCCGGCCGGCCGGTAGGTCACCACGGCCATGCCGTCCGCGTCGCGCTCGATCTTCTCGAACGTCCCGGCCCGTCGCTCGGCCCCGGCCGACCCGGCCCGGTCCCGCAGCCATTCGTCAAAGGCGTCGCGATTGACCATGCCGACATAGCCGCCGTCGATCGGCATATGCACCCGCTTGTCGGAAGGCGCGATCATCCGCGCCGCATTGGCCCGGGCGCAGATCAGGCTGTCGGGGATGTCGAAGTCCCGGATCAGCCGCGGCGGGATCGCCCCGCCGCACGGCTTGATCCGTCCCTGCCGGTCCAGCAGCAGCACCGACCGGCCGGCCTGGGCCAGATGTCGCGCCGCGGTCGACCCCGATGGACCGCCGCCCACGACGACGCAGTCGAACTGCTCCGCCGAGACAAAAGCCTCAAGCTTCGACATGGCCGGGACTCCCAAGGGACGTTTTGAAGGACGGATCGCGTTCACTGGCGGCGGCCGGGCTGACTCCGCCGATTCTCAATGCAATCCCCGCGGCGGCGACAAACAGCGCCGCCTCGAGGGCGAAGACGACGAGGAAGGCGGTCGAGGTTTCGGCGAAAAACTGTCGCCCGATGTCGACGCCGACGGCGCCGAGGAAGCCGCCCGCCGCGAAGGCGATCGCCTGGGACGCGCCCCAGACCCCCATGCGAATGCCCTCGCGGGATCCCTTGCCGGCGCCGGCCAGCCCCATCATCGATCCGATGGCCGCCACCGCGAATATGCCGTTGAACAGGCCCAGTCCGAACACCGTGGCCCGGATCGGCCAGCCCTGACCGACCGCGGCTGCACCGGCGAGCGCCAGCAGGGCGACGGCGGAGCCCACGCAACCCAGCACAGTCCAGCCGCGCATCCAGGCCCCGCTGCGCTTTCCGATCATGCCGCCGAGCGCGCCGACCACGATCATGCCGAGCAGCACGCCGCCATGCTGGACCCCGGACATCTGGGTCGACTGGCCGGGCGTCATGCCGAACACCAGCCCGGCGAACGGCTCGAGGATCAGATCCTGGGCGCTGTAGGCCATCATCGAAACGAAGACGAAAATGCCGAACATCCGGGCCTGCGGGTCGGCGAGGGTCTCGCGCAGGACCAGGTTGAACGTCGGCTTCGGCTCGCCGTCGACGGGCGCGGCTACCGGCGGCGGCTGTCCCTCGACGCCGGTGACAGCGAGCAGGGTCACAAGGAAGGCGATCAGGGCGATGGCGCTGGCGACCATGGCCAGCCGCTGCATCGAGAAGGGGTCCAGAAGCGCGCCTGCCACTCCGGCCGTGACGGCGATCCCGGCCACCATCATGATCCAGGTGATCGCCGCCGCCGCGGGCCGGCGCGTCGGCGTCACCCGCGTCGCCAGCAGGGCCAGAAGCGACGTACCCGCCGCCCCGACGCCCGCGCCGATCATCGTGAAGGCCACGATCGCCAGCACCGTGCCCCAGAGCAGCGATCCCCCCATCAGCGCCGTCGCATTGGCGGCCAGCAGGGCGCCCATCGCCAGCACGCCCATGCCGCCGATGATCCACGGCGTCCGCCGCCGCCCCATGTCCGATCCATGGCCCCAGCGCGGTCGCGACAGCTGGACAGCATAATGCCAGGCCACCAGGGCCGCAGGGAGCATCACCGGCAGGGCGAGCTCCACCGCCATAACCCGGTTGAGGGTCGAGGTGGTCAGCACCACGATCGAGCCGAGCGCGCTTTGCACCAGTCCCAGTCGGACAATCCCGAGCCAGCCGAGGGATTCGCGCGTCATGCGCCGGCTCCCGCCATGCCGCCGACGGCGAAGGCCGAGACCAGCATACCGATCACATAGAGCGTCGTTCCGGTGCCGTTGTACCAGGGCGTCAACCGCTTCGGATCGCCCAGCAGCCGGCGCATCAGCACCAGTTGGACAGCGAGCAGCACCGCCACGATCGCCGCATGCCAGGGTCGATCCCAGGCGACCGCCAGCAGCGTCACCACCACGACCTGGGGCGCCGCCATGACCGCGCAGGCGATCCAGGCCGCCGGAGCCACGCCCAGTTCGGCCGGGAGCGATTTCACCCCCATCAGACGATCGCCCTCGACCGCCTTGAAATCATTCAGGACCATGATGCCCCAGGCCCCGAAACTGTAGAGCCCCGCCAGCAGCAGCACCGGCGCGCCCGGCAAGGCGCCGGCCATCACCGCCGCACCCGTGAACCAGGTCAGGCCTTCATAGGAAACCGCCACCGCGGCGGGCCCGGCGACGCCGTTTGCCTTGAGCCGCAGCGGCGGCGCGCTATAGGCCCAGGCGAGGGCGAGGCCCAGCACCGTCGCCGCCAGAACCCAAGGCCCGGTGACGGCCGCCACGGCCACCGACAGGCCGGTCCAGACCACGGCGATGCCGAGGCCCCACCGCCCGGGAACCCGCCCCGAGGGGATCGGCCGGTTCGGTTCGTTGATGGCGTCCACATGACGGTCGAACCAGTCGTTGACCGCCTGGCTGGTGGCGCACACCAGCGGCCCGGTCAGGGCGATGCCGGCGACCAGAAACAGCCGGCGGCCCTCGAACGCCATGCCCGAGGACACGACGCCGCACATGAAGGCCCACATGGGCGGAAACCAGGTGATCGGCTTGAACAGCTCCACCACCGCCGCCGGGGATGGCAGGCGCGCGGCAGGCGCGACGGCGAGCGTTCGATCCATTCCGCACTGTAGGTTTGGACAATCGAAAGCGTCAACTCAGATTGACACTCCGGAACAGGTTAATCGTCGGCGTCTTCCAGATTGCCGAGCCCGTAGCGACGAAGCTTCGAATAGAGGCTCTGACGGCTGAGGCCGAGCACATCCGCCGCGGACGCCCGGTTGTCCGAGGTCAGGGTCAGGGCCGCCTCGATACACAGGCGTTCGATCAGGTCCGTCGATTCCCGCACGATGTCCTTCATCGGGACGCGTCCGATCAACTGGGTGAGCTGTTCCACCGTGCGCGGCTCCGGCCCGGACCCGACTGACATCACCGGCAGCGGCGCCGCGAACCGTCGCGCCACGCCCCGGATGCTGAATCCATAGCAGGTCTGGTCCCCGTCGGGCACCGACACGGCCGACACTTCGACCTCCTCGGATTCACCGTAGACGCCCCGGATGATGGTGCTGAAATTCCGCAGGCTGCCGTGGTCGCGCAACTGCGTGACCATGATCTTCAGATCGATCTGCGGGCGGCCGAGGAAACGTTCCAGCGTGCCCGAGAGCGCATCCTCACGCCGCGACAGATGCGTCAGGTCAAGGAAGGCCGGATTGATGGCCAGGATGTTCATCGCGGTGTCCGTCACCACAAAGGCGTCGGGGATCCGGTCCAGAACCGCGGCCAGCCGCGCCGCCGGATCGCCGACAGGCGCCACCGAATTCACCGGCGTCAGCCGCACGAGAAGGCAGGCCGCCTTGTCCTGCCGGAACATCGACGCGCCGAGAACGCAGTCCAGTCCGCTGACCAGCCGCACAGGCAGGGACGCCGACGAGACGGCGGCCGGCGTCGCGTTCAGAAACTCCAGCGCCGCATCAACGTACCGGGGCTCCAGCAGGGTCTGGAACGGCTGGCCGTTGATGGCCGCGTCCGCCAGCCCGGTCAGCCGCGCCGCCGACGGATTGGCCTCCCGCACCTTGCGGGTGCCGGCATCCAGAATCAGCACCGCTTCCGACGCGCTCTGGAACAGCAGGCGATAGTGCGCCTCCGCCTGCCGCAGTCTGAGATAGTCGCGCTCGACGGCCTGCTGCACCTGCAACAGTCGCTGCTGCAGCGCCGCATTGGACTGGAGGTCGCGCCCGATGATGATGACCCGGCCGTCGCGGCCGGTATCGACCGCGAAATACCGGATGGGGAGATTGTCGCCCGATTCGGACGGGTGATTGATCTCGCGCCAGCGCGAAGCCACGCCGCCCGAGGCGTCGCGCAGCATCTCGCTGACCTTGTGCCGGCTCTCGGAGGTAACGGTGTCGATCCAGGACCGATCAAGCCATTCGGCCAGGCCCCTCCTCGCCAGATCGCTGCTGCCGATCGAGATGTCGCGGATAACGCCTTGACTATCCAGCACCATCGCGACGTCGCTGGCGAGGGCTACGACATCCGCCGCCTGGGCCGGCTCCAATGCACCCAGCACCCCCTCGGGACTCCGGAAGGACAGCGGTGCGGACAGAGTCGAGTGCATCGTCATAGTCCGCCATTATCGATCGGGCGTCACTTCATCAAGTGACAGCTGATTTCCCGACCAGTTGGCCGGCGCTGCTCACGGCTTGCCGCGCATCTACCGCGGTCTCGTCGGCGCCGACTTCGGCTACCCGTTCGGGCCGGTCGGTGAAGACCCGTCCTCCGACGATGACACGAACCAGCGGATTGCGCGACGCCGACCGCAAGGAAGTGATCACCCCCGGCAATGATTGCAACCATTTCTCATCCGCCATCGAAAAGCCGATCAGGTCAAAGGACTCGGCCTTGACCATATCGATCAGATCATGCGCGCTGGCGTCAGTGGCGCAGACCGTGCGCCACCCGGCGCGGCGGAAGAATTCAACGACGAGGACCAGACCGAACGAATGCTGGTCGCCCGGCGTCAGGGCGAACAGGGCGGTTCGTCCGGCCCCGCTGTCATCCGGGCGAATGCGATCCGAAAACTCGTAGACCAGCTGCTGCAGCCGGCAGAGACCGACCGTGACGTCGCTGAAGGTGCACAGGTCCTCTTCCCACATCGCCCCCAGAAGCTTGGCCGCGGGTGAGAACAGGTCAAAATACAGGGAGTCCACTTCAACGCCGCGGGCGACGAACCCTTCGGCGTTCTGGCGCAGGACGTCGAGCTCCTCGGCCAGCACCAGATTGGCGAAACCGACCACTTCGGAGGCGGAGATCCCGCCGGCGGCGGGGGTGGCGACGTTTGAGCGCGCGGCGGACTGGTGCGCCATCAACAGCCGGGGGATGATTTCCCCCTCGATCAACCGGGCCAGCGCGATCGGCGACATGCCCTGCCGGCCCTGATCGGGGCGTTCGAACGGCACCACCCGCTGGTCATCCTGTGCGCCGATGCCGATCCGTCGGGACCCGTCCTCTGCGTTTTGAACGTAGGCCATCAAACCTCCTCCCCGGAGTTCGATTCTTACGTCAGGCGTGATCCCCACCCACCCGGCGATGCGTTTCCTAAGTGAGCTGACCGGTTCTGCGACCGGTGATTGGCTAGCTCTTGGTCCTTGGTCGGACCCCGCATCGAAAGCGGGAGGCGCCCGGCCGGGGGAACTCACACACGTCATGATTACTGGACAACAAAAGGTTCATCGAAAGACGTATGTGTCAAGACGCCGGGCGGCGCTCAGGTTGTCAATTTCACTTTACGTCAAATCGATTTGACACATCTGTCGCGAGCGACCTAGATTTCCTCATCGCCTCTATCGGGGGGTGAGGGAGTCGAGTGATGTCCTCGCGCACAATCCACCAGCCGACCGGTTTCGATCCCGACAAGCCTGTGTCAGCGGATGCCGGAAACGCGATGACCGAATGGTTCGGCAACCTGATCGACCGCATCGCCCCCTGCCCCTGGCCCGCCCATGCAGGACTCCACAGCGTCAAGACCTTCGAGGCCGAGGCCCGCCGCGACGCCGCCCGCTGCCGCCCGCTGTATTCGCCCGAAGAGCGGACGCGGCGCGACCGCTCGATCTGGACCCTGGTCCAGGGCGTGCTCGCGCCGGTGCAGTTCCTGGCCTTCCTGATCAGCCTCGGCCTGGTCTTTCGCTATCTCATCACCGGCGAGGGCGCGCAGATCGCGACCGTCTCCGTCCTCGTCAAGACGATGCTGCTCTACGCCATCATGATCACGGGCAGCATCTGGGAAAAGGTTGTGTTCGGCCGCTGGCTGTTCGCCCCCGCCTTCTTCTGGGAAGACGTGTTCAGCATGTTGGTGCTGGCCCTGCACACGGCCTACATCTTGGCCGTCGTGCTGAACATCGGCACCCCGCGCGAACAGCTGCTGCTGGCGCTCGCCGCCTACGCCACCTACGCCGTCAACGCCGCCCAGTTCCTGTGGAAGCTGCGCATGGCCCGCCTTGAGGCGCCCGCGCAGGCCAGGGCGGCTGCATGACCGCATCCGCGGCCTTGCACGACGCGACTGCGCCGGTTGGCGGCTGCGCCACGGCGCCGGTTCTTCGCGAGCGGGGACAGCGCGAGGTTTTCTGTGGATTGACGGGAATCGTCTGGCTGCACCGCAAGATGCAGGACGCCTTCTTCCTCGTCGTCGGTTCGCGCACCTGCGCCCATCTGATCCAGTCGGCCGCCGGGGTGATGATCTTCGCCGAGCCCCGCTTCGCCACCGCCATCATGGAGGAGAAGGATCTCGCGGGCCTGACCGACACCAATGAAGAGCTGGACCGGGTGGTCGATCGCCTGCTGGAGCGCCGTCCCGACATCAAACTGCTGTTCCTGGTCGGATCCTGCCCGTCCGAGGTCATCAAGCTGGACCTGTCGCGCGCCGCCGGCCGCCTGTCCGAGAAGCACAGTCCGAACGTCCGCGTCCTGAACTATTCCGGCAGCGGCATCGAGACGACCTTCACCCAGGGCGAGGACGCCTGCCTCGCCGCCCTCGTGCCGCAGATGGCCGAGGCCCCGGCGAACGCCGAACCGTCGCTGCTGATCGTCGGCGCCCTGCCCGATGTGGTCGAGGACCAGTTCCGCCGCCTGTTCGCGACCATGGGCATCGAGCGCGTCGAGGCCCTGCCCGCCAAACGCATTTCAGACCTGCCGGCCGTGGGGCCCAATACCCGTTTCCTGCTGGCCCAGCCCTTCCTCGGCGACACGGCCCGCGCGCTTGAAGACCGCGGCGCGGTTCGGCTGGACGCCCTGTTCCCCTTCGGCGCCGAGGGCACGACCGACTGGCTGCACGCCGCCGCCGAGGCCTTCGGGGTCGATGAGCTCAAGTTCCGCGCCGTGGTCGCCCCCGGCCGTGAACGCGCCGCCCGCGCCCTCGAGAAGATCCGCCCCCTGCTGGAGGGCAAGTCGATCTTCTTCTTCCCCGACAGCCAGCTGGAGGTGCCGCTGGCCCGCTTCCTGTCGCGCGAACTGGGCATGATCCCGCTGGAAGTCGGCACCCCCTATCTGCACCGCGCCCACCTGTCTAAGGAACTGCCCCTGCTGCCGGGCTCCACCCGGCTCAGCGAAGGCCAGGACGTCGATCGTCAGCTGGACCGCTGCCGCGATGCGCGCCCTGACCTGTCCGTCTGCGGCCTCGGCCTCGCCAATCCGCTGGAAATGGAAGGCCTGACGACCAAATGGTCGATCGAGCTGGTCTTCTCGCCGGTGCACGGTTTCGACCAGGCCGCCGATCTGGCCGAACTGTTCGCCCGCCCCCTGAACCGCCGCGACCGCCTTTCGGACGCCATCGTCCCGGCCCGGCCGGCGCGGCGGGAGGCGGTCGCATGCAGCTGACCGTCTGGACCTATGAGGGGCCGCCCCACGTCGGGGCCATGCGCATCGCCACGGCGATGGAAGGCCTGCACTACGTCCTGCATGCGCCGCAGGGCGACACCTATGCCGACCTGCTGTTCACGATGATCGAGCGGCGCGGCAAACGCCCGCCGGTCACCTACACCACCTTCCAGGCCCGCGACCTCGGCACGGACACCGCCGAACTGTTCAAGACCGCGGTCAATGACGCCTATGCCCGCTTCCAGCCCGAGGCGATGATCGTCGGCGCCTCCTGCACGGCCGAGCTGATCCAGGACGACCCCGCCGGCATGGCCCTGGCGATCGGTCTGCCGATCCCGGTCATCCCGCTGGAGCTGCCCAGCTACCAGAAGAAGGAAAACTGGGGCGCGGCCGAGACCTTCCGCCAGCTGGTCCGCACCCTGACCCAGGTCGTCGAGCGCACGCCCGTGGCGGGTCGCCGGCCGTCCTGCAACATCCTCGGCCCCACCGCGCTGGGCTTCCGGCACCGCGACGATGTGGTCGAGATCACCCGACTGCTTGAGCGGATCGGCGTCGACGTCAACGTCACCGCCCCCCTCGGCGCCACCCCCGCCGACATCGCCCGGCTCGGCGCGGCCGACTTCAACGTCGTCCTCTATCCCGAGATCGCCGGTGAGGCCGCGCTGCAGCTGAACAAGATGTGCGGCCAGCCTGCGGTGAAGACCGTGCCGATCGGTTATGGCGCCACGCTCGACTTCATTCATGAGGTCTGCGCCCTGACCGGCCTCGACCCCGCGCCGGTCCTGGCCGGCGTCCCGTCGCGGATGCCGTGGTGGTCCCGCTCGGTCGACTCGACCTATCTGACCGGCAAGCGCGTCTTCGTCTTCGGCGACGCCACCCACGCCATCAGCGCGGCCCGCGTGGCCTCCGAGGAGCTCGGCTTCGAGGTCGTCGGCCTGGGCTGCTACAATCGCGAATTCGCCCGCGAGGTCCGCGCCGCCGCCGCCGACCTCGGCCTGACCGCCCTGATCACCGACGACTATCTCGAGGTCGAGGACGCCATCGCCGCCCTGCAGCCCGAACTGGTGCTGGGCTCCCAGATGGAGCGCCACATCGCCAAGCGGCTGCGCATTCCCTGCGCCGTCATCTCGGCCCCCTTCCACGTCCAGGACCACCCGGCCCGTTTCTCGCCCCAGATGGGGTTCGAGGGCGCCAACGTCCTGTTCGACACCTGGGTGCATCCGCTGGTCATGGGACTGGAGGAGCACCTGCTGCACATGTTCCGCGACGATTTCGAATTCTCGGACGAGGCCGGGGCCTCGCACCTGGGCGGACACGGCGCGGGCTCCGCAGCTCGTCATCCCGGCGAAAGCCGGGACGTCGCCTCGACCGAGGTGGCCTCGGTTTCATCGGAGATCGTCTGGGCGGCGGACGCCGAGGCCGAGCTGAAGAAGATTCCCTTCTTCGTGCGCGGCAAGGCCAGAAAAAACACGGAACGCTTCGCCGCAGAGCAAGGCCTGGCGACCATTGGGGTGGAGACGCTGTACGATGCCAAATCGCACTACAGCCGCTGATCCGCCTCGTCCCCTCGGGGCCACGCCACAGGTGCGGGTGGTCATTGTCACCCTCGACAACCACCTCGCCGGCGCGGTCGCCCAGGCGGAGACGGAACTGCGACGGACGATCCCGGGCCTGACCGTCGCCCTGCACGCCGCCTCGGTCTGGGGCAGTGACCAGGCGGCGCTCGACGCCTGCCTCGCCGACATCGCCACCGGCGACATCGTCATCGCCACCATGCTGTTCGTGGACGACCACATCCAGATGGTCCTGCCGGCGCTCAGGGCACGGAACGAAGCCTGCGACGCCATGGTCTGCATGATGTCGGCGGCCGAGGTCGTGAAGCTGACCCGGATGGGCCCGTACCGCATGGACGGCTCGACCAAGGGTCCGCTGGCGATGCTGAAAAAGCTGCGCGGCAACACCAAGGCCACCGGCGGCGTCCCCGGCGAAAAGCAGATGGCCATGCTGCGCCGCCTGCCCAAGATCCTGGCCTTCGTCCCCGGCACGGCCCAGGACGTGCGCGCCTATTTCCTCACCATGCAGTACTGGTTCGCCGGCTCGACCGAGAACATGGTCTCCATGGTCCGCTATCTGGTCGACCGCTATGCCGACGGCGAGCGGCGCAGCCTGCGCGGGACGATGAAGGCGGCGGCGCCGGTCGAATATCCGGAACTGGGCGTCTATCACCCACGGATGGGCGGCGATGTTTCCGGCCGCATGGCCGAGAGCGCCGACGCCCTGCCGACCCACGACGGCCGGAACGGCACGGTCGGTCTGGTGATCCTGCGCTCCTATGTGCTGGCCGGCGACGCGGCCCACTATGACGGCGTGATCGAGGCGTTCGAGGCGCGCGGGGTCCGCGTCATCCCCGCCTTCGCCAACGGTCTGGACGCCCGCCCGGCCATGGACGCCCTGTTCATGAAGGACGGCCGTCCGACCGTGGACGCCATGATCAACCTGACCGGCTTCTCGCTGGTCGGCGGCCCCGCCTACAACAATTCAGAGGCCGCGGCGCAGGCGCTCGAAAAGTTCGACGTTCCCTACATTTCGGCCCACCCGCTGGAGTTCCAGTCGTTCCAGCAGTGGAGCGCGGGGTCGCAGGGCCTTCTGCCGCTGGAGGCCACGATGATGGTCTCCATCCCCGAACTGGACGGCGGGGTCGCCCCCATGATGTTCGGCGGACGGACCGACGGATCGGGCGCGCCCTGCACCGGCTGCACCCGTGGCTGCGCCTTCCCGGGCGCCGACGCCAAATCTATGGTCGCCTGCCCCGAGCGGGCGGATACCCTGGCCGATCGCGTCGGCAAGATGATCGCCCTGCGTCGTTCGGCGCGCGCGGATCGCAAGATCGCGGCCGTCCTGTTCAACTTCCCGCCCAACGCCGGCGCCGCCGGCACGGCCGCGCAGATGTCGGTCTGGGCCAGCCTCCACAGGACCCTGATCCGCCTCGCCGCCGAGGGCTACACCGTCGAGGTTCCCGACACCGTCGAGGCGCTCCGCGAAAAACTGCTGGAAGGCAACGCCGCCCGCTACGGCACGGACGGCAATGTCCACGTCCGCATCGCGGCCAATGACCATGTCGCCCGCGAGCGCTGGCTGTCCGACATCGAGGCGGTCTGGGGCCCGGCCCCCGGCAAATCGCTGGCCAACGGCTCGTCGATCTTCGTGCTGGGCGCCGAGTTCGGCAATGTTTTCGTCGGCCTGCAGCCGCCCTTCGGCATCGAGGGCGACCCGATGCGGCTGATGTTCGAGGGCGGTTTCGCCCCGACCCACGCCTTCAGCGCCTTCTACCGCTGGATCCGCGAGGATTTCGGGGCCCACGCCGTGCTGCATTTCGGCACCCACGGCGCGCTGGAGTTCATGCCCGGCAAACAGACGGCCCTGTCGGAGGCCTGCTGGCCCGACCGGCTGATCGGCGACCTGCCGAACCTGTATCTGTACGCCGCCAACAATCCGTCCGAGGGCATGATCGCCAAGCGGCGCTCCAATGCGACGCTGATCAGCTACATCACCCCGCCGATCAATGACGCCGGCCTGTACAAGGGTCTGCTGGACCTGAAGGCCCTGGTTGATCGCTGGCGCGCCTCCGAGATCGAGGCCGAGGCGGAGCGCGCGCAGCTGGCGCCGATGATCTTCGAGGCGGCCACCACGCTGAACCTCACGCTGATCGACGGCGATGACGACGCCCGCGTCAACGCCCTGATCGCCACGCTCCAGGAGCTGGAGCAGACCCTGATCCCCAACGGCCTGCATGTGCTGGGCGAGGCCTTCAGCGCCGAGGAACGCACCGACCTGCTGCTCGCCGTGGCCGAGGCCCGCGAAGGACCCAGGCCCGGCCGGGACGCCGTCCAGGCCCTGGTCGACGGCGCCGACGCGCGCACGGCCCTGGGCATCAGCGGCCTGGCGTCCGACGCCGCCGGGATCGAGCTGTTCCGCCACCTGCACGCGACCAATGTCTCACTGTCGACCAATCCCGAGATGGAGGCCCTGATCGCGGCGCTGGACGGGGGCTATGTCATGCCGTCGCCGGGCGGCGACCTGCTGCGCACGCCCGAGATGCTGCCGACGGGCCGGAACATCCACGGCTTCGACCCCTTCCGCATTCCCTCCTCCTATGCCGTCGCCGACGGCATGCGTCAGGCTGACCGGCTGCTGGCCAAGCACCGGGCCGAGACCGGCGCCTTCCCGGAATCCATGGCCATCGTGCTGTGGGGCACCGACAATCTGAAGTCCGAGGGCGGCCCGATCGCCCAGGCCATGGCCCTGATGGGCGCCCGGCCCCGCTTCGACGGCTACGGTCGCCTCTGCGGCGCGGAACTGGTTTCGCTGGAGCAACTCGGCCGCCCGCGCGTCGATGTGATCAGTACGGTTTCCGGCATCTTCCGCGACCTGCTGCCGCTGCAGATGAAGATGCTGGCCGACGCCGCCTGGCTGGCCGCCACCGCCGACGAGCCGATCGAGCAGAATTTCGTCCGCAAGCGCGCGCTCGAGCATCAGGCCAGGCTGGGCTGCGACTTCGAGACCGCCTCTCTGCGCGTCTTCTCCAACGCCGAGGGGGCCTATGGCGCCTCGGTCAACTCCCTGATCGACTCCGGCGCCTGGACCGAGGAGGGCGAACTCGCCGACGCCTTCGAGAGCCGCAAGGGCTTTGCCTACGGCCGCAACGGCAAGCCGATGAAACAGCCCGCCCTGCTGAACAGCGCGCTCGCCGGCATCGATCTCGCCTACCAGAATCTCGACTCGGTCGACCTCGGCGTCACCACCATCGACCACTATGTCGACACCCTCGGCGGCGTGGCCAAGTCGGCGGAACGCGCCCGCGGCAAGGCGTCGCCCGTCTATATCGGCGACCAGACCCAGGGCGAGGGCAAGGTCCGCACCCTGGCCGAACAGGTCACCCTCGAGAGCCGCACCCGGGTCCTCAACCCGCGCTGGTTCGAGGGTCAGCTGAAACACGGCTCCGAGGGCGTGCGCGCCATCGAGGCCCAGGTCACCAACACCCTCGGCTGGTCCGCCACGACCGGCGATGTCGAGCCCTGGGTCTATCAGGAAATCAGCGAGACCTTCGTGCTGGACCCCGCCATGCGCGAGCGCATGGCGAAGCTGAACCCCAAGGCCTCCGCCCGTATGGCCAACCGCCTGCTGGAAGCCTCCGACCGCGCCTACTGGGCGCCCGACGCCGCCACGCTGGAGGCGCTGCGAAACGCCGCCGACGACCTCGAAGATCGCCTCGAAGGCCTCACCCCCGCAGTCGCGGCCTGAGGATCAAGGACAGTCAATGACCATTACCCTCGACATGCCCCAGACCCTCAAGCGCCGCCCGCCCGACGGCGCCGGCAGCGTACAGGTCGAAATGGACCCGTCGCTGAGCATCGGCACGGCCAAGGTCTTCGCCGTCTACGGCAAGGGCGGCATCGGCAAATCGACCACCAGTTCCAACCTGTCCGCCGCCTTCTCCCTGTTGGGCAAGCGGGTGCTGCAGATCGGTTGCGATCCCAAGCACGACAGCACCTTCACCCTGACCAAGAAGCTGGTCCCCACCGTCATCGACGTGCTGGAGACGGTGGACTTCCACTCCGAGGAGCTGCGCCCGGAGGACTATGTCTATGAGGGCTTCAACGGCGTGCGCTGCGTCGAGGCCGGCGGACCGCCCGCTGGCACGGGCTGCGGCGGCTATGTCGTGGGCCAGACGGTCAAGCTGCTGAAGGAACACCATCTGCTGGAAGACACCGATGTGGTGATCTTCGACGTCCTGGGCGATGTGGTCTGCGGCGGCTTCGCCGCGCCGCTGCAACACGCAGAGCGGGCGCTGGTGGTCACGGCCAACGACTTCGACTCCATCTTCGCGATGAATCGCATTGTCGCCGCCATCAAAGCCAAGTCGAAGAACTACCAGGTCCGGCTGGGCGGCGTCATCGCCAACCGCAGCGCCAATACCGACGAGATCGACCGCTTCAACGCCGCCATCGGTCTGGAGCGCATCGCCCACTTCCCCGACCTCGACGAAATCCGCCGCAGCCGGCTGAAGAAGTCCGTCGTGTTCGAGATGGAGGGGTCGCCTGAGCTGGAGGCCGCCAAGGCCGAATACATGCGACTGGCCGCACAGCTCTGGGTCGGCACCACCCCCATCGACGCCATGCCGATGAAGGACCGGGAAATCTTCGACTTCCTGGGGTTCGACTGATGACCGCGACCATGGACACCCGCACCAGCGCGACCTGGGACCAGTACCGCGGCCGGCTCGAGGAGTATTTCGACCGCACCGCCCTGGACGCCTGGGCGCAGCTGACCTCGGACGCGCCGGTCTCGAAGATCCGGGCAACGGTCCGCGCGGGCCGCGACGAGATGCGGGGCGTCCTGCTGTCCTGGATGCCCGCCGACCTGACCGGCCTGCGCGTGCTGGACGCCGGCTGCGGCACCGGCGCCCTGGCCGTCGAGGCGGCCCGGCGCGGCGCCGAGGTCGTCGCCATCGACGTCTCGGCCAGCCTGGTGAACATCGCCCGCGAGCGGGCTCCGCATGATCTGCCGGGTTCGATCGACTGGTGCGCGGGCGACATGATGAGCCCCGACCTCGGCGACTTCGACCACATCGTCGCCATGGACAGTCTGATCCACTATCCGACCGATGACATCGTCGCGGTGCTGGCGGCCCTGTCGGCGCGGACGCGCAAGTCGGTGGTCTTCACGGTCACACCGCGCACCCCCGCCCTGATGCTGATGCTGACGGCGGGCAAGCTGTTCCCGCGCGCCGACCGCGCCCCGGCCATCGCGCCGGCCGACATCGACGCCCTGGCGCGTCGCCTCGCCGCCCTGCCCGGCTGTGCGGTCAGCCGCAGCCGTCGGGTCCAGGGCGGCTTCTACACCTCTCAGGCGCTGGAGTTGCACCGGTGCTGAACGCGCTGCTTCTGCAGAGGGTGGCCGAGAAAGCGGCCAGGGGCGACAGCCGGGCGCAATGGGCGCGGCTGATCACGGCCTGCCTGCCCTTCGCGGATGCGGCGACGACAGAACTTCCCCTCGGCCGCCTGCTGCGCCTGTCGCTGTTCCAGGTCTCGGTCGGCATGACCACGGTGCTGCTGACCGGGACACTCAACCGCGTCCTGATCGTCGAGATGCAGGTCTCGGCCGCCCTCGTCGCGGCCATGGTCGCCATTCCCTTCCTGTTCGCGCCCTTCCGCGCCCTGATCGGCCATGGCTCGGACACCCACCGCTCGCACCTCGGCTGGCGACGCGGGCCCTATATCTGGTTCGGCAGCCTGCTGCAGTTCGGCGGCCTGGCCATCATGCCCTTCGCCCTGCTGATCCTGTCAGGCGACACCACCGGTCCGGTCTGGATCGGCCATGTCGCCGCCCTGGTCGCCTTCCTGCTGGTCGGCGCGGGGGTGCATACGACCCAGACCGCGGGCCTGGCCCTCGCCAACGACCTGGCGCCCGAACACGCCCGGCCGCGCGCCGTGGCCCTGCTGTACGTCATGCTTCTGGTCGGGATGCTGATCTCGGGCGTCCTGATGGGTCTGCTGCTGGTCGACTTCAACGCCGTCAAACTGGTCGGCGTGGTCCAGGGCGCCGCCGTCATCGCCATCGTCCTGAACATGACCGCCCTGTGGAAACAGGAGGCCCAGGACCTGAACCTGACCGCCGTGGGCAAGCCCCGCGCGCCGTTCCGCGAGTCATGGGCCGAGTTTTCCGCCGGAGGTCGCGCCAGTCGCCTTCTGGTCGCCGTGGGCCTCGGCGCCGCCGCCTTCAGCATGCAGGACGTGCTGCTGGAGCCGTATGGCGGCGAGATCCTGGGCCTGTCCGTCGGTCAGACCACCGGCCTGACCGCCCTATGGGCCGCGGGCACCCTCGCCGGCCTGACCTTCGCCGCCCGCACCCTGGCCCGGGGCGGCGAGCCCCACCGGCTCGCGGCCCATGGCCTGCTCTGGGGCGTGCTGGCCTTCGCCGCCGTGATCTGCGGCGGCGCATTCAACAGCGCGCCTCTGTTCTGCGCCGGGGTGGCCCTCATCGGCCTCGGCGGCGGCCTGTTCTCTGTCGGCACCCTGACGTCCGCCATGGCCCTGACCCGCAATGGCAAGTCCGGCATCGCCCTGGGGGCCTGGGGCGCGGTCCAGGCCACGGCCGTCGGCCTGGCCATCTTCGCCGGCGGGGGCATCCGCGACCTCGTCGCCGGCCTGTCGGCGTCCGGCCTGCTGGGGCCCGCCATGAGCGCGCCCGCGACGGCCTACAGCGTCGTCTACCACATCGAGATCGCCCTGCTGTTCGCGGCCCTCGTCGCCATCGGGCCCCTGTGCCGCTACGGGCGCGCGCCCGCTTCCGATTCCACGCCTGTCCCATCCACCCAGAGGTTCGGCCTGGCCGATCTTCCCGCCTGATTCCGGTTCATAAGGAAAATCCGTCATGGACAGTCCAAGCCCGTACATCTTCGGCAATTTCGACGCCGCGGAATTCTGTCTGATCGCCTTCTTCGTCTTCTTCGCGGGCCTGGTCTTCTACCTGCGCCGTGAGGACCGCCGCGAAGGCTACCCGCTGGAGGACGACGTCACCGGCCGGCTCGAACCCCTCGGCGGCCTGTTCTTCACGGCCCAGCCCAAGACCTTCATCCTGCCCCACGGTCACGGCACCCGCACCTATCCGAACCTGGAGAACCGCGACCGTCGCCCGGTCGCCGCAAGACGCAGCGCCCCCATGGACGGCGCGCCGATCGAGCCGACCGGAAATCCGTTCCTCGACGGCGTCGGCCCCGGCGCCTATGCCGAGCGGCCCGACTATCCGGATCTGGCGCTGGACGGCCGGCCGTTCGACATCGCCTGCGGGCAGATCGACATCGGAAACGCCTTCACCGAAATGGCGGCGCCGATGGCCAAGGGCGTGCCGCAGGCCAATGGCGAGATCGCGCCCGAGGCGGTGATGGATGTCGGCCATGTCGCCGACGCGGTGCTGCACATGGCGAGCCTTCCCCTCGAGGCCAATGTGCTGTTCATGAACGTGATGGCGACCAAGATGCCATTCGTCGGGCGCGGATAAATTTTCTGGCGGCCGGACCAATGCGCGCGATGCGGCGTTGGAAGGCGAGTTCGGGGTGCATGAGGCGACGATGGCGGATCTGTTTGCCGGTTACGAGGCGCTCGTCGCGCTGGGGCTGGTCGTGGCGCTGTTCGCCATGTTCATCTGGGAGAAATATCCGGCCGATGTGACGGCCGCTGCCGGCGCCGCGATCTTCATCCTGCTCGGCTTCGTGCAGAGCGACCAGGCGATGGCGGTCTTCTCCAATTCCGCTCCGCTCACCATCGGCGCCATGTTCGTGCTTTCG
>Ga0207951_100478_pt1 | contig 19777 bp, 17 predicted proteins | sample Subbio12Aug_8Bad_FD_184830 | JGI IMG/M metagenome (GOLD analysis project Ga0207951, IMG submission 184830) | Serpentinite rock and fluid subsurface biosphere microbial communities from McLaughlin Reserve, California, USA - CR12Aug_8Bad (SPAdes) | ecosystem: Environmental > Terrestrial > Deep... | reverse complement strand
GAGGCGCTTGATTTGATTGGCAATCTCCTCAGAGACTTTGGTGTGTTTGATGGAATTAAACATAGAAATGCTCCAATGGTCTTACCTTTTAAACTAAACGCGTTTTTTTGTCAAGAGTAAGAGGAGGACCAATAAGGATAATGTAGCGTCGGCATTTATTGCCGACGAAGTAATTCGCCCCCAGTAAATGGGGGCGCTACTTTATTATGTAAGCGACTAATTAAAGTCTGTTTATAAACTACGGTTTTTAAAAAAGTCGTCTTTCCGGCGAAAGCCGGAATCCAGTGTTTTCAAAGGTCTCTATATGCCCCCGTATCAAGTACGGGGCAGGCTCCTCAAGTCCGGCATGACGGAAAAAGACATTTATAAACAGACACTAATTAATCCAGGGCTTCAAACAGGATTAAGGAGGTTGGGCGGATGGCCGGTGGTCAGGGCGGCTACAAGGTTCTCGGCGGCAAGCATGGCCATTTTGTGGCGCGTTGCCTTTGACGAACTTGCGATGTGAGGCGCAAGAACGACATTCTTCAGGGCAAGAAATCCAGGATTCAATTTTGGTTCATTTTCGAAAACATCCAGACCTGCGCCGGCAATCGTTCCCGAAAGAAGCGCCTCAATCAACGCCACATCATCCACCACACCGCCACGGGAGGCATTGATAAGGATGGCTGTCGGTTTCATCCTTTCCATCTCTTGCTTGCCAATCAGGTGATGGGTAGCAGGGGAGTAGGGAACATGAATCGTCACAATGTCGGCCTGTGAAAGCAACTCCTCCTTGCTCACAAACCTTGCCCGCGATGCCTCTTCGATCTCCGAAACGGCTCGACGGACATCATGATAAATCACCTTCATCTCGAATCCAATCGCACGGCGTGCCACCACCTGACCGATCCGTCCCAGGCCAAAGATTCCAAGTGTGGCATGGTGAACATCGAGGCCCAGAAACTGTTTCAGTTTCCATCTATCCCACTGTCCAGCGCGCAGGTAGGCTTCCGCCTCGGTTAACCTGCGCGCAGTGGCAAGAACCAATGCCCATGTGAAATCTCCGGTGGTGTCATCCAATACGCCGGGGGTGTTGGTCGCCATTACACCTGCTTTGCGGCAGGCCTCAATGTCGACGTTGTTATACCCTACGGCGATATTGCAAATTGCTTTCAGGTTCGGACAACGTGACAGAAGTGTGGCATCAATTTTATCAGACAGGGTAATCATAGCGCCCTGCTTGTCGGCAAGGTTCGCGGCCAGGGTTTCCGCATCCATGGGCAGATCCGGCTGATTCGATGTCACATCGAAATATTGAGAGAGGTATTCGAGCACATCATTGAATACCTCCCGGGTCACAAGTATTTTTGGTTTCATGGCTTCGTTTCTACCTTTTCGCTAATACATTTTTTCACTGTGCTATCTTTCTTACCCCATCCCTACCCTAACCCTCCCCTTCCCCGCCCCGGTCTATTAAATAGGGCGGGACCGGGGGAAGGGGAGGAAAATATGGGCTCCTCCCCCTTCAAGGGGGAGGCCTGTCCTGAGCGAAGTCGAAGGGTTGGGAGGGGGATGGGATTGCGTGAGGTCCCAGTCATTATTTATAAATCAAACCCGGCAGCCACAATCCGATCTGCGGGAACACGTACAGCAGGAATATCGCGAACACCTGGATCGCCATAAACGGCATCATTCCCAGGAAGATCTGGTTCAGCGTCACGTGCGGCGGAGCCACGCCCTTCAGGTAGAGGGCGGCCATTGCCACCGGCGGCGACAGGAACGCCGTCTGCAGGTTGAGCGCCACCAAAAGGCCGAAGAAGAGCGGATCGATTTGAAAGTGTGCCAGCAGCGGGACGAAGATCGGCATGAAGATGACGATGATCTCGGTCCATTCCAGCGGCCAGCCGAGCAGGAAGATGATGACCTGCGCCAGGAGCAAGAATTGCAACGGCGTCATGTCGAGCGACTTCACCCATGCATTAATGATCTCCTGCCCGCCGAGCAGCGCGAAAGCCGCGGCGAAAATGGACGAGCCGACGAACAGCCAGCAGACCATCGCGCTGGTCTTTGCGGTGAGGAAGACCGATTCCTTGACCATTCTGAAGTTGAGCTGTCCGTAAGCGGCCGCCAGCACCAAACCTCCGAACGATCCCATTGCGGCAGCCTCGCCTGGCGTTGCCAGGCCGAAGATGATGGTGCCGAGCACCGCAAGGATCAGGACCGCCAGAGGGAAGAACGACGACAGGAGCATCTTGAAGATCTCGAGCCGGACGAAAGTAAAAATTGCGTAAAAAATCGCAAGCGCCGCCATGACGATGCCAAGCGAAACCCAGTAGCCCGTAGGGGTGGGCTTTCGTTCAGACGACGCGGTCGCAACTGGCTGAACCGACTCCGCTTCGGGGGACTCCTTTTGGGCTTCTGCTACGGCTCCGGGTGTAACCGGCGCCTCCTGCCCGGCTTCAGCGGGGGGTTCCTTCAGCCCGACCGCTTCTTCCGGTTCCTGCAAGCCCCCGGCTTCGGTCTTTATTTCCTCGGCCGTTGTCGTCGCCGCAGCGCCCATTTCGACCACACCCTCGGGCACTATGTAATCCGGCGCAGTTATGGAGAAATAGATTGAGCCCATGAGCAGCGCGGCCGCAAATGTCGGCAGCAGCGCAATTCCCAGATGGTTGACCAGTGTGCGCATCGGGACGTCGGCGTTGCGCTTGCCTTTGATTGCGCCAATCAGCCCTGCCATGACATTTTTGCTTCTGGTCTTGGCGATGATTTCTGCGAATTTGGGCAGATCCACGCGCCGGTCTTCCTCGGACAGCGGCGGAGCGAGGCTGGGCCAGATTTTTGCTACCACGATAACGTAAACGATGTAGAGCGCAGCCAGCATGAGACCGGGGAAGAAAGCCCCGGCGTAAAGCTTCACCACCGACACGCCGGCAGTGGCGCCATAGAGGATCAAAAGCACGGACGGCGGGATCAAAATGCCGAGGGTGCCGCCCGCGGTGATGGTGCCAGCTGAGAGCCTGATTCCGTATCCGGCCTTGAGCATCGCCGGAAATGCGAGCAGGCCCATCAGCGTCACCACTGCGCCGATGATGCCGGTGGCAGTGGCAAAAATCGCACAGGTCACAATCGTCGCGACGGCCAACGACCCGGGTATACGCGAGGTTGCCAGGTGCAGACTCTGAAAGAGCCTTTCAATCAGGTTGGCGCGCTGGACCAGAAAGCCCATGAAGACAAACAGGGGAACCGCAACCAGCACGTCGTTATTCATGACCGCATAGGCGCGCAACACCATCAGGTCGAGCGTTTGCCTCACCGCTGTCTCCGGGTTTACGCTGTAATAGGCAAACCAGGTGAACATCGTGCCCATGCCCATCAGGGTGAACGCGGTGGGAAAGCCGAGCATGATCGCCACCACGATCATGGCAAGCATCAGCAGGCCCAGGTGGCCGGTGGTCATCTGCGATGGCGAGGGCATCACTATGAATACCCCGATCACCACCACAGCCATGATTGAAAGTCCGAACCAGGCTTCTTTTTTCACTTGTCGCTCTCTTTCTTGTCTATCACGAACTCATCAAGCTTGGCGATGTCCTCGTCCTTGACGTGGACCATTTCCTTCAATTCGTCGACGTCGACTTCCTTGACGTCCTCCTCGCGCGAGGGCCACTTGCCCTGCTTCAGACATTGGACGCACCGGATGATTTCGACGATGCCCTGAAGCAGGATGAACGCCCCGGCGATCGGGATGATCGTCTTGAACGGGTAGATCGGCAGGCCTTCAGATGTGATGCTCGATCGCTCCATGATCGCCCAAGACTCGCCGGCATATTGGTAGCCGGCCCAGCAGAGCGCAATCACTCCCGGCAGGAAGAAGACAATATAGAGAATCAGATCGATAGTGGCCTGAAGCCTCTGGGGGAAAAAGCTGTAAAGGATATCGCCGCGAACGTGGCCTTTCTTCGACAGCGTGTAAGCGCCCGCCATCATGAACAGGGTCCCATACATTATGAGCATGGCATCGAAAGCATCAGGATTCGTGTCCTTGAGCGCGTAGCGGGAGAAGACTTCATAGGTGATGAGAAAGGTGAGGCCGACGATGAGCCAGGAAAATGCTTGACCTGTAATTGTGCTGATCTTGTCAATGGTAAGCAGTAATTTCTGCATATTCGATCCTATCCTATCCAAAAAACATCCACCCGGACGCTGTCCGCGTCCAGGTGGATTAGCGTTGATGCTGTGAAGCCGTTTACTTCTTTGCTGGAGCCTTTTCGGGAGCTTTTTCCGCCGGCTTTACCGCAGGCTTCACCGGGACCTTTTTGGGTACGAAGTAATGGTTATACGCCATGCGCCGGCCGACGTTATAATCCATGTCCCAGCTCACCGTGCGCTTGGCGAACGCTATCTGCGATTCGACGATCTCTTTGAACAGAGGGTTCTCCGCCGACTTCTTTTTCACGACCTCGTCGTAGATTTCAAGCTGCTTTTGCAGGATCGCGTCACGGGTCTTGTAAAACTTGACCTTGTCCTTGGTCTGCATCTCGATGTAGTCCTTGGAGTTGCGGTCGATTGCCTTCCACCACATGTCTGCAGAGGCGGCTTCCACGGCGTTCTCAATGATGGCTTTGAACTTGTCCGACAGCGCATCGTACTTGGTCTTGTTGAACAGAATTTCGAACGTCTCAGCGTTCTGATGGTAGCTCTGGAGCATGCACACTTTCGACACGTCGGGGAAGCCGAGCAACCGGTCGGAGGAGGCGTTGTTGAACTCCGCCCCGTCAAGCAGGCCGCGATCCATCGCCGGCACGATCTCGCCGCCGGGCATCGCAACGACCGCCGCGCCCATGCCGGTGAATAATTCAATGGAAATTCCCACGGTGCGGAACTTCATGCCCTTGAAGTCATCTGTTTTGGTGATCGGCTTCTTGAACCAGCCGAGCGGCTGAGTCGGCATCGGCCCATAGGCGAATGAAACCACGTTTGCGCCGATGGATGCGTAGACCTTCGCCAGCAGATCCTTGCCGCCTCCATATTTGTGCCATGCGAGCATCATGTTGGCGTCCATGCCGTAGCCCGGGCCCGATCCCCACAGCGCCAGGGCATTCTGTTTGCCATAGTGGTAGACAAACACGCCGTGGCCGCCGTCAAGCGTGCCCTTGGATACCGCGTCGAGCAGACCGAAGGCCGGCACCACGGCGCCGGCAGGCAGCACCTCGATCCTGAGATCCCCGCCGGTCATGTCGTTTACCTTCTTGGCGAAGTCAAGGGCGTACTCATGGAAAATGTCTTTGGTGGGCCAGGTGGACTGCCAGCGCATCGTAATCGGCGTCTGCGCCTTGACGATCGTTGGGAAGCCCATGGCTGCCGCTGCGCCTGTTGCCACAGCCGCAGTTTTCAAAAAATTGCGGCGTGAAACTTTCTCCTCTTTTATCTCCATATCTTTTTTAATCATGCCTTCCTCCTTCTTTAATGATAAAGTAAAGTTTGGAATTAGTCTTCTTTCAAAAAGCCTGATGTCCTCTGAAACATAGAAACCGAAAAACTGACCGATGAATTAAAATATTCACCTCCTTTCCTTTAACATTCACATGGATAAACCGGTTTAAAGTGGGTGGACTCCAAAATTGGACTGACCATTTGGTATTTGATCATTCCTCAATAAAGGTAGATAACCAATAGCATTTTCAAAAATTTTTGTCAAGCAAAAAAGAGCGCTTTAACTCTTTGGAAAACGCTGTGTTATCCCCCTTTAGAAAAGGGGATAAGGTTTCTCCTCTCTTTTTCTTTTGAAAAGGAGCAGGGAAGGGATTTTAAAAGGCAATTCTAACCTCCACACTGGTTTAAAAGTCTTACCATTTGAATTTTATTGACAAGGCGTTCACCATTTGTTATAAGGAAAACATTTTATTAGCAGTCTCATAATTGAATTGACATAAGCATTGGAAAATCTCCCCTCGCCCCTCTTTTCCCTCCGGGCCAGAGGCCCTATGGGCAGGCGGCCAAAGAGGGGTAATCCCTCCCTTTGGCAAAGGGAGGTCAGGAGGGATTTTATAAAATAATGTCATTATTTATGAGACAGTTAATAACCTCTAAAAAGACTGTAAAGGAAATGGGAGGTTGTTATGGCTCGATTGTATGAATATCAAGGGAAACAGTTGCTTAAAGCGGCAAAGGTGCCGATCCCTCAGGGGGAAGTGGCCGCCACTCCTCAGGAGGCGGGAAAGATTGCCGGAAAGATCGGCAAACCCGTGGCTATCAAGGCTCAGATATGGGCAGGAGGCAGGGGAAAGGCCGGAGGCATTAAGTTCGCCTCAAATCCTCAGGAGGCGGAGAAGGTCGCAGGCGACCTGTTAGGGTCCACCCTGAAGGAGCTGACGGTGGAAAAAGTCCTGATCGAGGAGAAACTCGATATCGACAAGGAATATTATGTCGGCGTGATCATCGATGCCTCGAGAGAAGTCAGGGCGCCAATCATCATGTTCAGCACGGAGGGCGGTGTGGACATCGAATCCGTTCCCCCTGAAAAGATTGCCCAGACAACCGTGGATGTGCTTCGTGGTTTCCGGCTCTATGACGCCCTCAACCTTGCTGTTCAACTGAAGGTTCCAAACCAGCATCTTCAGAGCATTGCCCAGGCCATCATGGGGTTATTTCAAACCTTCAAAGGATATAACTGCAGGACAGCCGAGATCAATCCCCTCGTATTAACGAAGGAAGGAAAGATCCTGGCCGGGGATTGCCGGATGGCCATTGACGACTCCTCGGTCTTCCGTCACCCTGAATTAGGGATCGAAGTAGCCAGGGAAGCCTCAACACCTCCGACGGAGCTGGACAAGATCGCCTGGCAGATTGAGGAAGGAGACCTCAGGGGGACCTGTTATATTGCCCAGATGGCTGCGGAGATAAAAGAGCTAAACTATGTGGGGTATCACGGCATCGGAGGAGGAGGAGCGATCCTCGGAGTGGATGCCCTGAACCGGCAGGGGTTGAAGATTGCCAATTATGCGGATACCAGTGGCAATCCCACTGCGGCAAAGGTTTACCGGGCCGCCAAGTTGATCATCAATCAACCGGGAATTGAAGGGTATATGTTGGGCGGATTCATCGTGGCCAATCAGGAGCAGTGGCATCATGCCCACGGCGTGGTGAAAGCCCTCCGGGAAGAAATACCGAAGAGGCCGGGTTTTCCGTGTGTGATCCTCCTCTGTGGGAACAGAGAGAAAGAGTCGATGGAGATATTAAAGGAGGGGACAAGCGATTTACCCGGACGGTTCGAGTTCTACGGAAGCGATAAGGTTTATGAGACCGAATTTTTAGCCAAAAGAATGAAAGCCCTGATTCTTGAATACCGGAAGGATAGAGGAATTAAGGAATAAACCCTACATACCCCACCCCCACCCCGACCCTCCCCCTGAAGGGGAGGGAATAATGTGGGATAACAACCCTCCCCCTGAAGGGGGGGAATAATGTGGGATAAGAACCCTCCCCCTGAAGGGGAGGGAATAATGTGGGATAACAACCCTCCCCCTGAAGGGGAGGGAATAATGTGGGATAACGACCCCCCCCTGAAGGGGAGGGAATAATGTGGGATAACGACCCCCCCCTGAAGGGGAGGGTAATCGTCATGTGCTTTATATAATTCCTCCCCCTTCAAGGGGGAGGTTAGGAGGGGGATGGGAGGTTAAGAATGGGTTTTGGAGTTCATCTAAAATTCGGTAAGTAGTGAAGGAGGAAGCGATGATTGAGTTTAAAGAGAGAACGATCAAAGTCATCATCGATGAGAGCAAATGCGTGGATTGCAAGACGCATGCCTGTGCGGCAGGATGTAAACTTTTCGATCGAGGGATATTGGTGATCAAGGACGGAAAACCAGCGCTTGGAGGAGATGCCGCATATGCCGAAAGGGTTGGGACTGAATGCCTGGCCTGTGAATATGAATGCTGGTTCAGAGGAAATAAAGCGATTAAGATCGAGGCTCCAATTCCCGGGTTGAAAGAGTATTTGGAAAAACGGGGACTATCACTTTCATAAAAAGGAGTGAGAAATGGCTATTTTGCTTGAGAAAGATACGACGGTTTTGGTTCAAGGGATTACCGGAAGGGAGGGGTCGGCACGGGCCGCCTTTATGAAAGGATATGGCACGAAGGTGGTGGCAGGCGTGACGCCTGGGCGGGGCGGAGAGGAAATCTCCGGAATACCTGTCTACAATACCGTTGAAGAAGCGGTCAGGGCCCGAGGCCGTATCGATGCCAGCGTGACCTTTGTGCCCGGGCCAGGGCTCAAAGATGCTGTTTTTGAAGCTATTGATGGTGGAATCAAGTTTATTGTTATGCCCGTTGAGCGAGTTCCTCTGTATGATATCCTTGAGATGATGGCCTATGCTAAATTGAAAGGAGTCCGTCTCCTCGGACCGGGATCCATCGGCGCTATCAGTCCCGGAATCGCAGTGATGGGCTGGCTCGGAGGCACACCGGAATTTGCCAAAAGGGTATTTGTCCCCGGGCCGGTAGGGGTTATTTCTCGAAGCGGAGGACAGTCAGGAACAGTTCCATGGGCAATTAAAGAAGCCGGCCTTGGGGTAACGACTGTCGTTCATATTGGAACAGAACCGGTTCTGGGGCAGTCATTTGGAGATATTTTGCCCCTTTTCCAGGCGGATAAGGATACAAAGGCGGTTGCCATTTTTGGTGAAATCGGCGGTCCTTATGAGGAAGAAGCCGCAGAAGCGGTGAGAAAGAAAGAATTTACAAAGCCCCTCGTCGTTTTTGTTGCCGGGGCATGGGCTCCTGAAGGGATGCGATTCTCTCATGCAAGCAGTATCATCGAAAGAGGGAGGGGGTCGGCAAAGGATAAGATTAAGTCTCTGAAAGAGGCGGGAGTCCATGTGGTGGACCGACCCGATGAGATTGGTCCAACCCTGAAAAAGTTGCTGAAAGCCTGACATAAAAATATATAAAGGCTGAGGTTAAGGCTGAGGTTTAGATAAAAACTAAACAAAAATATTTGAAATTTTTCAGACATGTCATCCTGAACTCGTTTCAGGATCTCACCCTTTGGACAAAACGAGATGCTGAACCAAGTTCAGCATGACACTATTTGTTTTCAAATGTTAGGGATAAATTCTCAGACTTTACCGTGTAAGTATCTACGCTTAACCTTAGCCTTAACCTATTCTTTATAACAAGGAGGTGTCAAATGACTGTGATGCGATCTGTTTTTTACATTCCGGGAAATAATGAGAAGATGGTGTCGAAGGCCCCTGAAACACCGGCGGATATCATCACCCTTGACCTGGAAGACTCTGTCCCACCGGCAGAGAAAGTAAAGGCCCGGGAGATGGTCCGGGAGAATCTGAAATATGCCGGATCAGGGGGTTCCACGGTTTATGTCCGGCTCAATAACTGGGAGACCCTGATGACCAATGATGACCTTGAGGCCATCGTCTATGAGGGGCTTTCAGGGGTTTGTCTGGCCAAGACCGGCGGTCCGGATCATGTCCAGCGTCTGGACTGGAAATTGGAGGAACTTGAGCGACGAAGAGGATTGAAGGTGGGATCCATCGCCATCCAGCTCCTCATTGAAACAGCAAAAGGGGTGATGAATGCCTACCCCTCATCGATTGCAAGCAAGCGGGTCAATTCCCTTATCTTCGGCGCAGTCGATTACACAAAAGATATGAGGGTGAAACTTACGTCTGAGGGGGATGAGCAGTTTTATGCAAGAGCCCATACCGCGGTTGCCGCCAGGGCCGCAGGCTGTATCGCCATTGATTGTCCTTTTGTGGCCTTCAAGGATACGGAAGCCTTTGAGAAGAACACACGCTTCGGCCGTCAGTTAGGTTATGAGGGGAGAATGCTCATCCATCCAAGCCAGATCGAACCTTCCCACCGGATCTACACACCGGCCCCCGAAGATGTGGATTGGGCAAATGGGGTGGTAAAGGTCTTTGAAGAGGAGGGAATTGCCAAAGGGGCTGCCGCCGTTTCCTATCTTGGGAAAATGGTGGATACCCCGGTCTATGAGAATGCAAGGACGATCCTTGCCACCGTGGATGAGATTACCGCCTTTGATGCCAAGAGAAAGAAATGATGAGATAATTTTATTGAAACATTGAAGAAGGGTAGGGGAGGCTTTAGCCTTCCTCCTTATTTATGGGCAATTAAAGTGATTTCTACCCGTATTAGGATATGTAGCGCCCTCATTTATTGGGGGCGATAAAAGACATCGTCGGCAGTAAATACCGACGCTACAAAAGAAATGGGGATTTTGCGTAAGGTTTGAGCCGTGAGAATCATCATCGTTGGCCAGGGCCCTTTTGGAGAGAAGGCGCTTGAAGCCCTGATCCAAAAGGGAGAGGAGATGGTCGGAGTCTTTTCTCCTTCTGACAAGAGGGGTGAGACCATGGGTGGTCTCGCTCAAAAATCAGGGATTCCCTCCTTCCGCCCTGCTATCATGAAGAATCTGGAAGTCCATGAGGCTTATGGCAGGTTAAAACCGGATCTTGCCATACTCGCTTTTGTGACGGATATCATCCCTCAAAGCCTGCTTTCGATTCCTTCCATTGGCACCCTCTGTTATCATCCTTCTCTTTTGCCCCGGCACCGGGGAGCCAGCGCTATTAACTGGGCCATCATTCAGGGAGATACAAGAACAGGCTTAACCATTTTCTGGGCAGACAAAGGGATCGACACCGGTCCCATTTTTCTGCAAAAAGAGGTTGAGATTGGCCCGGAAGAGACGACCGGTTCCATCTATTTCAATAAACTCTTTCCCATGGGAATTGAAGCCATTGTGGAGGCGGTCGATTTGATCAAAAAGGGAAAGGCGCCCAGAATTCCTCAAGATGAATCACAAGCCACTTATGAGCCTCCCTGCGATGATCGGGTTGCATCCATCGATTTTGCAGAACCGCTCGATAAGATTTACAATTTAATCAGGGGCTGTGATCCCCAGCCAGGGGCCTATTCAGCAGTTAAAGGAAAGAGAATAAGATTCTACGATGTGAGAAAAAGGTCTTTGGCAGCAGGGGAGGGGGCCGGAGAGATTGTGGCAATTGAAAAAAAGGGTCTTGAAATCGCTGTTCAAGGAGGGTTCATCGTCGTTGGTAAATTGAAGGTGGATAAGGGCGAGAAAGTGGGACCGATTGAATTTGCCCAATCCACTGGTCTAAAGGTTGGAGACAGGCTGGGAGAATAATTAACAATTGGAATATTGGAATAGTGGAACGATGGAATATTGGGCAAAAAAATTCTGATAGAGTGATGGGGAGATATGGAGATGGGGAGAAAAATATTATTCTTCTTCGAGTCCCCGATTCTCCGTGTCTTATTTTGTGCTTCCCATTATTCCATTATTCCAACATTCCATCATTCCATATTTTAAGGAGGATCCATGCAACGTGAACAAATGGTTGAAGAGCTGTCAAAGATCGTTGGGAAGGAGAATGTCCTCTCCTCGGAGACAGATCTGTTGCTTTATGGTTATGATGCCTCCCTTTTTAAGGGAAAACCCGATTGCATTGCCTTCCCGGGTTCAACCCAGGAGGTCTCTGAAATCGTCAAGTTCTGCCGCCGTGAGGCCATTCCTGTCATTGCGAGAGGTTCGGGAACAAATCTGAGCGGAGGAACGATTCCCACCAGGGGCGGGATCATCCTTCATTTCTCGAGAATGAACAAAATACTGGAGATCGATGTCGAGAACCAGAGGGCCGTGGTGGAAACAGGTCTCTTTACACTTGCCTTGAAAAATCAGTTGGCCCGTCATGGATATGTCTATCAACCAGACCCTGCCAGCGAAAAAGTCTCCACCTTCGGAGGAAATTTTGCTGAGAATTCAGGAGGGCCTCACTGCCTCAAATACGGTGTGACGACAAACCATATTTTGGGAGCTGAGGTTGTCCTTTCTGACGGAGAAGTGATTCAGGTCGGTGGCAAGGCGCTGGACAATCCCGGATATGATCTGACAGGGATTCTGGTGGGTTCAGAAGGAACGCTGGGGATTGCCACCCACTTAACTCTACGGATCATGCCCAAATCCGAAGCGGTTAAGACGATGCTGGCCATCTATAATTCGCTTGAGGATGCCGGCAGAACGGTCTCCGCCATCATTGCCGATGGCATTGTTCCGGCCACGCTTGAAATCCTCGACAAATTGACGATCAAGGCTGTCGAGGAATCGGTTCATGCGGGTTTTCCTCTCGACGCAGAAGCAGTTCTTCTCATCGAGCTCGACGGGCTCAAAGATGGGATGGAGAGGCTGGCGGAACGAATCATGGAGATCTGCAGGAAGAATAACGCCCGTGAGGTAAAATCTGCAAAGACAGAGGCCGAAAGAACACAGCTCTGGGCAGGCCGGAAAGGGGCATTCGGCGCCATTTCAAGACTCCGTCCCAATTATCTTGTCTGTGATGGAACGGTGCCGAGGACCAAACTACCCGAGGTGTTGGTCCAGGTAATGGAGGTGAGCAAGAAGTATGGCCTTACCATTGCGAATGTCTTTCATGCGGGAGATGGAAATCTCCATCCCCTCATCCTCTTTGACGAAAGGGACGAGGAGGAGCTGAGGAAGGTGCATCTGGCAGGCTCCGAGATCATGAAATTATGCGCCGATGCAGGCGGGACCATCAGCGGGGAGCATGGGATTGGCACGGAAAAGATGAAGGAGATGTTCTTCGTCTTCTCTCCTCAGGATATCGCCGCAATGAGAAAGGTGAAGAAGGCTTTTGATCCGGAAGATATTTTTAACCCCGGGAAGATTTTACCGGAGGTTCAGACATAACATTAACAGTTCACCCCCTTCCTTGCCTACCGCAGGCAGGGCCGTTCGCCCTGAGCGTGTCGAAGGGTGAATGGCGAATTACGACACAGGTATCACTTTAAGGCTTTGAAAAAAGACATCTAATCCCCCTTCATCCCCCTTTGTCAAAAGGGGGAAATCCTTTTTCCTCCCTTTGGTCTCCGACCCAGCCTCCGGCTCAGAAGAGCCTCTGGCTCGGAGAGAGCGATCTCTGACCCGGAGGGCAAAGGGAGGTGAGGAGGGATTTTACATGTTTTTTCAAACAGCTAAATTGATACCGACACAGCCTCTTGAGGGGGAGGGAATGGATGGGTGAGGGAGCAAGGGATATGCCCAAAACTGAAAAACTGGTTTGGAGATTGAAAGAGATCGTCGGGGAATCTCATATTATAAAAGAACCCGATAATCTCAAAGACTATGGATTGGATGGAAAGCGACCCAAAGGTGTTGTCTTCCCGGGAACGATTGGTGAGGTTTCAAAAGTTGTTGCCTACGCCAATGAGCAATCCCTGACCCTTCTTCCCATGGGGAATGGGACAAAGATCGGGGTGGGCGGAATACCGAAAAAGATGGATATTGTCCTCTCCACTCTCCGTCTCAATCGAATGACGGATTGTGACTGTGATAATCTCACCCTCTCCGCAGAAAGCGGAATTGCTCTCGGCGAGGTTCAAAAGAGATTGTCACAGGAAGGGAAGGGATATTTCCTTCCGCTGGATCCGCCCTTTACGGAGAAGGCCACGCTGGGCGGGATCGTGGCGGCCAATTCGAGCGGACCCGGGAGGCTGCTTTACGGCACGGCGAGGGATTTGATCATTGGAACAAAGGCTGTCTTTCCCAATGGGGATATCGTCGCCTCAGGCGGAAAGACGGTGAAGAATGTTTCCGGCTATGATATGTGTAAACTCCTGATCGGTTCTTATGGGACGCTGGGAATCCTCTGTGAGATTACTTTTAAACTTCTACCCCTTCCGGAAAGAACGGCAACCTTGCTCCTCCCTTTTGTCAGACTGGAGGAGGCGGTTCAATTTGGACGTGAAATCCTCCAGTCCCAATACCTTCCATCATCCATTGAGATCTTGAACGAAATGGTTGTGAAGAAGATAAAGCCTCCAATAGCCCAGCAGGGGAATTATCTTGTTGCCATCGGATTGGATGGCGTGGCTGAAAGCATTGAGCGGCAGGTCTCGGAGATAGGGGAAAGGGCGAGGAAGAACGGCGCCCTTGAAATAGCGGCTCTTGCTTCGGAAACCCACTCCTCGTTCTGGAAGGCGATACGGGACTTTTCAGAGGGACTGGCGGAAGAGGGGGCAAATTTCATCTCCTTCAAATCCAATTTTTTGATCTCGAGATGCGGAGAGGTGATGGGCAGTTATGAAAAAATAGCCAGAGAATCGGGAGTCGATTGTGGACTCATCTGCCATTCCGGAAACGGGGCGCTTTACTCCTATGTCTTCGCCGGCAAAGGCGTGCGATCAAGAAAAGAATCCTTGCTCAACCTTATCAGAGAGTTCTCCTCGGTTGCCGTCAAAAACGAAGGCCGCCTCATCGTTGAATCGTGCCCTCCTGACATCAAAAAGAGGATCGATGTCTGGGGGGAACTGAGAGGCGATTATGAGATCATGCGGCGATTGAAGAAAGAGATCGATCCGAAAGGAATCCTCAACCCGGGAAGATTTGTGGGAGGAATCTGAAAGGATCAATGCAAATTGGTCAATTAACAATTGTCATTTTGCAATTGCCCCCTCACCCTTCCCCTCTCCCCACCGGGGAGAGGGAGGGGGTGAGGGGCGGTTCATTTTGCGATAAAAACTCTATAGGGAGTCAATATGGATCGAGAACAACTCAAAACGCTTTTCTACGACGAGGTGGCCAAGTGCAACCATTGCGGTTTTTGTTTGGCCCACTGCCCTGTTTATACCGTTGCAGGGAGGGAATGGGCCACCCCCCGGGGCAAGAATGTCCTTGTGAAGGCGATTATAGAAGGTAAAATCGACTGGACGCCTGAAATCGAGGAGACACTCTTCCGGTGTACGGGTTGCAGACTCTGCACCCAGACCTGTTTTCCGGCAGTGGAGACCAATCAGGGCGTTTTAGCGGGACGGGAATGCCTGGTCGATAAAAAACAGTACCCGAAGGTGATCGATCGGGTGGTCGAGGCGCTGGAGAACCACTTCAATATCTCTAACGAGCCGAATGTGAACCGAACCTTGTGGATGGATAAATTGGAGGAGGTCCCGGATCACAGGTTCCAGAAGGAAAAAGCGAGTGTGATCTACTTTGTGGGATGCGTGGCGGCCTTCTACCCGATGGCCCATAAGATCCCACAGACCTTTGTTCAGATTCTGAATAAGGCCCATGTCGACTTTACTATTCTGGGAGGAGAGGAGTGGTGCTGCGGGTTTCCGCTCATCCAGGCGGGAATGAAGGAGAAGATGCAGAAACTGATCGAACACAATCAGGAGAAGGTAAAGGAAGTGGGCGCTGAAACCGTTGTCTTTGCCTGCCCCTCCTGCTACCATACCTGGAAGGAGAAGTATCAGACGGATGCCGAACTGCTCCATTCCACTCAATTCATAGAAAGGCTGATCTGGGAGGGGAAGATCGCGTTGCGGAATGGAGTCGATAGGGCAGTGACCTATCATGATCCCTGCGATCTGGGAAGAAACAGTAAGGTCTTCGACGCCCCCAGAAATATTTTAAAGAAAATTCCAGGATTGAACCTGATAGAGTTAGAGGGGAATCGCCAGTTGAGTGTGTGTTGTGGCGGAGGAGGAGATCTTGAGATGATTGATCCGGCGCTCTCCGCTGCCATTGCACAGAGAAAGATTGAAGAGATTCAGAGGACAGGAACCGAGGAAGTTGTGACCTCCTGCCAGCAATGCATCCGGACCATCTCGGGTTATGCAAGAAAGCATAAGATCAAATTGAAGGTGAAGGATATTACCGAGGTTGTTCTGGACGCAATGGGTTAACGAGGCATAGGGCATAGAGCATAAGGATGAGATTAATTGGGTTTCATGCCTTATGTTCAATGAAATCCATTTCGGTCTGTCATTCTGAACCTTGTGCTGAACTTGATTCAGTATTGGTTCAGAATCTGCTTTTTTATTTTTTCATCTGGGCCAATAACTTTTTCAACTCTTCCTCGATCTCTTTCCCGGGTCTTTTCAGAGGCAGTCTCGGGTTTCCACCGAAGTAACCGGTAAGATCCATCGCCATCTTCAAACCCCCGATCCCATACTTCACCGTAACCGCTTTGGCAAGAGGGGTTAATCGGTTCTGAGATGCTGTTGCCTCTGCCATTTTCCCTTGATGGTAGAGACTGAGGATCCGGACGCATTCCTCCGGAGCGGCATTTGCCACAGCGAGAATTCCTCCTGCCGCCCCGATACAGAGGGCGGGGAAGAAGACCGGGGCCGACCCCACAAAAACAGCAAACCCCTTGCTCGAAAGATGGATGATATCGTTCAGTTGGCCGATGTTTCCGGAGCTATCTTTAATCCCAACGATATTGGGATGGAAGGATAATTTCGCCACCACTTCAGCGTCCAGATTGATTCCGGTAAATTGAGGGACATTGTAGAGAAGGATGCCTATCCGTGAAGATTCCGCCACGGCGATGAAGTGGTCATAGAGGACTTGAGGTTTCATCGAACCCTTAAAGTAGGAAGGGGTGACGACGAGGCCGAAATTGGCGCCCACTTTTGCCGCCTGATGGGTAAAACGAATGGTCTCCTGTGTGGATTCCGCCCCTGTTCCAACGATCATCACCTTTGATTGGGGAATCGATTCCCTTGATGCCTCCATGACTTTCATCTTCTCTTTCTCGTTCAAATAGACGGCCTCTCCATTGGATCCCAGGACGAGATAGCCGGAGAGTCCGGTTTTGTTCCACATATTAAAATTCTCTTTCAGTCTGTCTAGGGCAAGATTTCCTTTTTCAAAAGGTGTGGTAATAGGAGGTATGACACCGCTCAATTTCATCATCTTTCTCCTTTTTCTTCTCCTTTGTGGGAAAGATTTCTAATCTGTCCTAACACTCATTATAAGAGATTTCTGAAAAAAATCCAGAAATCTGAGTAATCCTCTTCTGAAATCTGTGTAATCAGGGAGCGAAAAGTAGTTTTTCAGGAGCTCTCTATAATTTATCTTGACAACTTTAACAAATATGAATGTAATAGGGGCTATCCCATATCTGGAGGAGCCCAACCCCTCATCCCAACTCTCCCTTTCGAGGGAGGAGGGGAAGGGGTGATCGGAGTTGATTATGGACCGGGAAAAAATAGAGAAAACCATTTTGGAGAAATCAAAGGACGGGAAGATTCCCTGCGCAATGTGCTTTAAGATTGCAGAGGATTTCGGCATTTCAAAACGGGAAATGGGGCAGATTCTGAACGAAATAAACATCAGAATCAGCCAGTGTCAGCTTGGTTGTTTTGAGTGATTGGACTGGATAGGCAGGGATGTTACGATTGAATAAGAATGACATTTTTCGTTCAAATTATGTAATATAGTAAGAGCTAATTTTTAGGCCAAACCCCAGGGTTATTAACATAACAATTTGATAATATTACTGAATTTAAATTTTCCCTTGTTGGTATAGAAATTGCTGTAAATTACTTTGCCTTTAACATATTGTTATCACTTCATTTTTAAAAGGTTTCGATAATGTTAGTCCTGTTTCAGTTTTTTCTTGCTACTTTTGCAATCTATAGCGCCATCACATATGAGGAGGAGATGAGGCTCCTCGTCCCATTGATCTGCCTTATCATGATGTTCATTGTCGGGCGCGTGGAAGGGAGAAGCGCTGAAAAAGCAAGCGCAAGAAAGGATTTCTTAAGGTCAGAAATTGATAAGATCTCTCAAAAGGATTCGACAACGATTAAAGAACAGAATTTTTTCACCATCGAGACGCTCCTCTGGCCCAAAAATGAAATGCTCTTGCTTGATACTGTCCACGCCATCTTTAAAGATATGGGGTTCAAGATATCGGCTGGGATTCAGTACCGATCCGTGGACCGCATTATAAAGATTCCAGATAGTCAGAAGACCTTCGGAATGCAGGTGATGATGTGTGAAGGAGAAGCCGATAGGAATCATCCGAAGATTAATCGGGTTTTCCAATTCGAGAAAGAGAAAAAAGAGAATGAAAAATCCCTGATCATAGCGAGCACTCATATTCGCCTTCCCATTTCCGAGAGGGGAGAGGCGAGCCATATCTCCAGGGAGCTGATCGACCTCTTAGTTCGATATAATATCAGTTTTATTACCGCCCATCATTTCTACGGGCTATGGCAAAAGGCGAAAAGAGGAGAAATTGACATCTTCGAATTCTTTCAGAAGATCTATTCCCAGGGGGGGGAAATCTATGCCCGGAAAGGAGTCGAAGCCTCTCTTCCCCCTCTCCCTGAATTGCCCATCCAGTGAATCCTGAATATCTTCATCCTTTGCCATTCCAGAACCTTTTATTTTTTTTCAAACTACGTTATACCTAAATTGAGCGTTTTTTCTTTAATAATGACATCAAAGATACTGGATTCCTGCCTCCTCAGGAATGACGACCATCGACCACTGAATGAAAATGTCATTCCCGTGAAAACGGGAATCCAGAGGGTTTATCTTTAAAAATAGTATTAAGAATCGCTCAATTTAGGTTATAATTATATCGGTGAAAGTAAGAGAGATTTTTGCCAAGACCGTTCTCACCAGAACGGCGATCTCCGGCTTTGACTACTGTCTTAATCCCTATGTAGGCTGCGGGCACGGGTGTCGATACTGTTATGCCAGTTTCATGAAGCGATTTACCGGCCACCGGGAGCCCTGGGGTGAGTTCATTGATGTCAAAGTGAACGCGCCTTCACTGCTGAAGAATCAGTTGAAAAGGGCAAAACCGGGAATGGTCGCCATCAGCACAGTGACTGACCCCTACCAGCCCATTGAGAAAACATATAAGATTACCCGAGGGTGCCTGGAAGCGCTTCTGGATAAGCAGTTTCCGGTCAACCTGCTGACCCGTTCACCTCTCTGTCTGCGGGATATCGACCTTTTTAAGCGGTTTAAAAAGATTGAAGTGGGATTGACTGTCGCCACCCATGATGAAGCGATGAAGAAGCTCTTCGAGCCCTGCTCCCCTTCCATCTCTTCCCGGATCAAGGCATTGGAAACCCTTCGCAAAGAGAGGGTCAGGACCTATGCCTTCATCGGGCCGCTGCTTCCCTTAAAGCCTGCGCCCCTGGCAAAGATGCTGGAGGGGCTCGTCGATACAGTGCTCATCGACCGGGTGAATTACCCGAACAAGGTGAAAGGACTCTACCATAAAAATGGACTGGACTCTTATCTCACAGATGATTATTTTAATGTTATTGGAATGGATTTAAAGGAACGTTTTGAGAAAAAAGGGATCGCTGTAACAATGATTTTTTAACTTTAGTCACTTTAGGCACTTTTAATTTTAGACACTTTGATGGAGGTAGATGATGAGTCTTGGAAGATTCGGTTTGAGAAAAAGAGATTATGACTTTCCGCCTTTTCGGCCGCCGAGCGAAGCCAACAGCCTCCTGTTGAGGGTGACGAGAGGGTGTCCCTGGAACCGGTGCACCTTCTGTTCGATGTATAAAACGATGAAGTTTGAGAGAAGAGATCTGGAGGAGGCGCTTGAGGATATATCCATGGCAAGGGAACTCTATAGCGATAGAGTCCAGACCGTCTTTATTGGGGATTCCAATAGCCTGGTTTACAAGACCGATGAGTTGGTCAGGATTCTAAATGCTTTGTATTTTTCCTTCCCTCATATTGAAAGGGTGACCAGTTATGCGAGGGCCAGGACCATTGCCAGGAAACCGATCGAGGACTTGCGGAAAATCTATGAAGCGGGGTTGAATAGACTTCATGTGGGTCTTGAGACAGGGGATAGAGAACTTTTAAAAGAGATTGATAAAGGGGCGACGCCAGAGGAGATGATCGAAGCGGGAAGGAAGGCGAAACAGGCAGGTTTTGAATA
>Ga0207951_100476_pt1 | contig 19820 bp, 16 predicted proteins | sample Subbio12Aug_8Bad_FD_184830 | JGI IMG/M metagenome (GOLD analysis project Ga0207951, IMG submission 184830) | Serpentinite rock and fluid subsurface biosphere microbial communities from McLaughlin Reserve, California, USA - CR12Aug_8Bad (SPAdes) | ecosystem: Environmental > Terrestrial > Deep... | reverse complement strand
GCAAAGCTACCTGGGCTACCGGCACTCCGTGGCGCGCCGCGACCTCACTCAGGGCGTCCAGAATCTGCCAATTCTTATCGCTAAAGCGCTGCCCAGCGATCCCCTGGGCGCGGACGCTGTCGGGCAGCGGCTGATCGCGGCGGTACTTGCCGGTTAAAAAGCCGCCTGCTAAGGGGCTGTAGGGCAACACCCCCAACTGGTAAGTAGCGCAAACTTTTGCCAGCTCGCGCTCGAATGTTTCGCGGGTGGGGCTGGCGATGCTGTACTCGGGCTGGATGGACACAAAGCGCTCATAGCCGTGCTTGTCGCTGGCCCACAGCGCCTGCATCAGCCGCCAGGCCGAGTAGTTAGAAGCCCCCAGATAGCGCACGTAGCCGCGCCTGACCAGATCGGTAAGCGCCGAGAGGGTCTCTTCGATAGGCACTTTTTGGTCGACGAAGTGCACCTGATAGAGGTCGATATAATCGACCTGCAGGCGCCGCAAGGAGTCTTCGCAGGCTTGCAGGATCCATTTGCGCGACAGCCCTTCGCGCTGAAGCGGGCTGTTCCGCCCCTCGGTGGCACCCGCGCCCATAGCGCCACGTACCTTGGTGGCGATCAGCACCCGGTCGCGGTTCTGGCGTGAGGCCAAGTAGCGCCCGATGATCGCTTCCGACACGCCGCCAGGGTTGTTGGGTGCCCAGGTGCTGTAGATGTCGGCGGTGTCGATGAGGTTGCCGCCGGCCGCCACGAAGGCGTCCAGGATGGCAATCGAGGCCGGTTCGTCGGCGGTCCAGCCGAACTGCATGGTGCCGAGCGCGATAGGGTAGACGAATAAGCCGCTGTTGCCAAGCTGTCGGTAGGTCATGGGGCTATTATAACGCCTTCGCTCTTGGGCGGTTGAGGTACAGGGTTAATGGATGGTGTCACCCTGAGCCCTTCGACTTCGCTTCCTTCGACAGGCTCAGGGCAAGCAGGGCAGGCTCCGCGAAGGGTCTCTGGCCAGCACCGTTGGCAGGTGGCTAAGCAGGCAGCGAGCTGCGAGATTCTTCGCTGCGCTCAGAATGACAAAGGGTAGCGCCAAAGCGGTGCGCGAGCGCACCCTACGGGTTACGCAGCGGTGCGCGAGCGCACCCTACGGGTTACGCAGCGGATCAGTCGAGCAGCTGCGCGATGCGCTCGAGCGCCTTGTGGATACTCTCCAGGTTGGTGGCGTAGCTTAACCGCACCTGGCCCGGCGCCCCGAAATCGGTGCCCGGCACTACCCCCACATGAGCGCGGGACAAGAGCAGCAGGGCGGCCTCGTTTTCGTCCTGGTGCAGCGGCGTAGTGTCGGTCATGACGTAAAAAGCGCCGTGCGGCAAGGGCGTCTTTAGTCCGAGCCGATTTAGCCCCGCGACCAGCACATCGCGCCGCTCCTGATAGGCCTGCTTGGTCATAGCGATAAAGGCCTGAGTCTTCTCAACTTCGGTTAAAGCAGCGATGGTGGCGTACTGCGCTACCGCTGAGGCGTTGCTGGTAACCTGGCCTTGCAGGCGGTTCATGGCGGCGATCAGCGGCTTGGGACCGGCGCCGTAGCCGATGCGCCAGCCGGTTAAGGCATAAGCCTTGCTGGCACCGTGGACTATCAGCGTCCGTTCAGGATAGAACTGCGCCGCTGTGGTAAAGCTGCCCTCGTAGATCAGGTGTTCGTAAAGGTCATCAGTAATTAACCACAGGTCGTGCTCGACGGCTAGCTCAGCGAGAGCTTTGATTACCTCGGCGGGATAGACCGCGCCGGTGGGGTTGCAGGGCGAGTTGATGACCATCGCCCGGGTGCGCCAGGTAATAGCCCGGCGAATGGCCTCAGGGTCGGGGATAAAGCCGCTGGCAGCCTCGGTTGGCACCGGCACCGTGACGCCGCCGGCGAGTTGAATCTGCGCCGGGTAGGAGACCCAGTAGGGGGCCGGCAGCACCACCTCATCGCCGGGGTTTAAGATAGCCATGAAGGCGTTGTAGAGCACCTGCTTGCCGCCGCTGCTGACAATGATCTGCTCCGGAGTGTAGCTGAGGCCGTTCTCGCGCTTAAACTTGGCAGCCACCGCTTCGCGCAGCGGCAACATCCCCTCGGTGGCGGTATACTTGGTGAGCCCTTTATCGATCGCTTCGTGAGCTGCCGCCAGCACATGGGCAGGCGGCTGGAAGTCGGGTTCGCCGGCGGTCATGGCCACCACATCGACCCCTTGCTGGGCTAGCTCCCGCGCTTTGGCGTTAAAAGCCACAGTGCTCGAGGCTTTGAGGTTGTTGATGGCCCTAGATAGCTGCGGCATACTTACCTCGCATCAGGGGGTTTTTAGCGCTGGGCACTAGCGCCGAAGAATAGCGCGATCTCGCGCTCAGCGGTAGTCGGCGAGTCGGAGCCGTGTACTACGTTCTCGTCAATAGTGAGCGCAAAGTCGCCGCGGATGGTGCCGGGGGCGGCATCCTTGGGATCGGTGCTGCCCATCAGCTTGCGCCACTCATGAATGGCGTTTTCGCCCTCGATCACCATGGCGACTACCGGCCCGCCGGTGATGAAGCTGACTAGGCCCCGAAAAAAGGGCTTGTCCCGGTGTTCGCGGTAGTGCCGCTCGGCTAGCTCGAGCGGGATGGTGAGCTGCCTGAGCTCTACTACCTCAAAGCCCTTGCGCTCGAGCCGCGCGATTACTTCGCCGATTAGCTTGCGCCTGACGCCGTCCGGTTTAATCATTACAAAGGTGCGTTCACGTGCCATTGGTCGAGCATAACACGACTCGGGCTAGCCCATTACTCGCCACGCCGAGCCAGCGAATAGTTCGGCGCGTCCTTGGTGATGGTGACGTCGTGCGGGTGCGACTCGACCAAGCTGGCCTGGGTGATCTGGACAAACTGCGCCTGCTCTTGCAGCGCCTTGACATCCGGCGTGCCGCAGTAGCCCATGGCGGCCCGTAGGCCGCCGACCAGCTGGTAGACCACATCGCTGACCGGCCCCTTGTAGGCTACCATCCCCTCGATCCCTTCCGGGACCAGCTTCTTGCTATCTTCCTGAAAATACCGGTCGGCGCTGCCGCCCGCCATGGCGCCTAAACTCCCCATGCCGCGATAGGCTTTGTAGCGCCGCCCGTCGCGCAGAATGTTTTCGCCGGGAGCCTCGCTGGTACCGGCCAGCAGCGAGCCGATCATCACGGTGGCGGCGCCGGCCGCTAGCGCCTTGGGGATATCACCGGAAAACTTGATCCCGCCATCGGCCACTACCGGCACGCCCGCCTCGGCGGCGACTTGCGCCACGTCCAGAATGGCCGAGAGTTGCGGCATCCCGACCCCGGTCACGACGCGGGTAGTGCAGATGCTGCCCGGCCCCACCCCCACCTTGATGGCGTCGGCCCCACGCTCGATTAGCGCCAGGGCCCCTTCGGCAGTAACGACGTTGCCGGCGACGACATCTACCGAGTAGCTCAGCTTGAGATATTCCAGAGCGTCCAGCACCCCCTGTGAGTGGCCGTGGGCGCTATCTAGCACCAGCGCATCTACCCCGGCCTTCACTAACGCCTCGGCTCGAGCCTCCAGCTCCGGCGCCACCCCCACCGCCGCCGCTACCCGCAAGCGGCCCAGATCGTCCTTGGCGGCATGGGGGAACTCGAGCTTTTTCATGATGTCCTTGATGGTAATCAGCCCGCGCAGGATGTACTCGTCATCGACCACCAAGAGCTTCTCGACCTTATGCTGCTTGAGGATCTCCTTGGCCTCTTCGAGGGTGGTGCCGACCGGCACGGTAACCAGCTTCTCCTTGGTCATTAACTCCGCCACCGACTTGCGGTAGTCGGTCTCGAAACGCAGGTCGCGGTTGGTGAGGATGCCGACCAAGTGTCCCTGACGGTCAACGATGGGGATGCCGCTGATGCGGTAGTCGCTCATTAGCTTCTCAGCGTCGTGCAGGGTCGCTTCGGGGGTGAGGGTGATAGGGTCAACGATCATCCCTGCCTCCGAGCGCTTGACCTTAATGACCATCTCAGCCTGCTGCTCGATGGACATCTTCTTGTGGATGACGCCGATGCCGCCCTGGCGGGCCATGGCGATCGCCATCTGGGTCTCGGTGACGGTGTCCATAGCCGCCGAGGCGATCGGGATATTAAGCGGCACTTGCCGGGAAAACCAGCTTTTGGTAGCGACGTCGCGCGGCAATACCTGGGAGTGGGCCGGCACTAGCAGCACGTCGTCAAAGGTCAGCGCTTCGCCGCGAAACTTAGCTAAAGGCTGGGTAACGTGCGGTTGGAAAGCGGTCTTAACGGTCATAGGCCCCACCTCGGATGTGCCAAGGCGAACAACATAGCCGGAGTATAGCAGATGCTTACGCGGCCTTAGGCGAACGCTTCAGCCAACCCTTTAAGCCGCTCGCCAGCCTGGAAGAGCGCCGCATCGCTTTTGCAAAACGCCAGCCTGATGAGGTGCTTAGCCAGCGGTTTATGGGCCTCGCTATAGAAGGCGCTAGGCGGGATGGCCGCGACCCCCACCCGGTTCGGCAGCGCGTCGCAGAGCGCCACGTCATCCAGCCCTAAGGCCGAGCTATCAGCCATCACGAAGTAGCTCCCTTCGGAGGTCAGCGGCTTTAAGGGGGTGCCGGCGAGCGCCGCTACCAGCAGGTCGCGCTTGTGCCGGTAGAGGGCGCTCAGCTCAGCGTAGTAGCCGCTAGCCTCCGCCTGCTGGAGAATATCGGCCGCAGCCTGCTGCAAGGGGGTGGCCACGGCGAAGGGGATCCACTGGTGAGCTAAGCGCAGCGCGCTAACTAGCGGCTGAGGGCCGACCGCCCAGCCCACTTTCCAGCCGGTCACCGAAAAGGTCTTGCCCACCGAGGAGAGGGTCAAGGTGCGCGGCCAGGCACCAGGGCGGCTGGCCACCGGTAGGTGGGGGACAAAGGCGATGTGCTCGTAGACCTCGTCGGCTATGATCACAGCGTCGTACTGTTCGGCTAGCGCCACCACCGCGTCGAGTTCGGCGGCGGTAAAGACCTTGCCGGTCGGATTGTGGGGGGTGTTGATGATTACCGCTTTGGTGCGGGCGGTAAAGGCGGCGCGTAGCTCGTCGAGATCGAGGCTCCAGCGCCCATCGGCCTGCGGCTCGAGCGGCACGTAGCGCGGCACCCCGCCGGCCATGGTGACATCGGCAGGATAAGCGTCATAAAAGGGCTCGAGCAGCACCACCTCGTCGCCGGGATCAAGCAGCGCCTGCATGCTGGCGAACAGCCCTTCGGTGGCGCCGACGGTGATCTGGAGGTGATCGGCGCTAAGCTCTTGCCCTAGCTTATGGGTTAGCGCCTCAAGCAGCGCCGGTAGGCCGGGCAGCGGCGCGTACTGCTGATAGCCCGAGGCGGCCTCGCGCAACGCCGCGCGGACAAACTCGGGTGGATCGAAATCGGGGAAGCCCTGGCCCAGGTTGATAGCGCCCGCTGCCTGTGCCAAGCGGGTGTACTTGGCGAAGACCGTTTCGCTGAAGCCTGCGATGCGTCGGCTGGCGTAGGGGCGGGCCACGGTTAGAGTTTGGCGGCGATAATCACGCCGCTCGACCAGGACAGCTTGCACACCAGCAGATCGGAGCGCGCCTCGAGGGCCGCGATGAACTCCTGGCTCTCCGGTTGCGGTGCCTCAGGGTCGGCCAGGTCGCGGGTCAGATAGAGGCCGCCCGGTTTAAGGAGCGCTAGCGTAGGGTCAAGCAGCGTAGCCTTGCCGGGCCAGAGGTCGGCGACGATCAGGTCGAAGCGCGCGCTGTGGGCGTGGAGCGTGACCAACAGATCGCTGGCTTCTTGGCAATGGATCGTCAAGCGCCGGTCGTGGCCCATGAAGCGCTGCGCTACGGCGGTTAGGCTACTGTCGCGGTCAACGGTAATCAGCCGGGCCTGCTGGTCCATGCCGTCAAGCAGCCAGGTGGTGGCAATGCCGGCGCCGGTGCCGAGCTCCAGGAGGTTTCCACCGGGCTTGCTGGCGGCTAAGGTGCGCAGCAGGGCGCCGAACTGCAGATCGGCGGTCATGGTCAGCTCGAGCGCCTCGGTGGTGGTGGTGATCCCCTGCAAGATCGAGGGGAGGCGGAGATTAGCGGTGTCGATCATGACGCCCCCTTAATCGGCCACTCGCTGGCCAGCAGGGCGTAAAGCAGCTCGTCTTGCCACGCTCCTCGCACCTGGCGGCTCTGTAACAGGTGCCCCTCGCGGCGCATCCCCAAGCGCATAAGCAGCTTGGCTGAGGCGGTGTGGCGGGCGTCGGTAACAGCGCTGATGCGGTGCAGCTTGAGCGTGTCAAAGGCGTAGTCAAGCAGCGCCGTGACCGCCTCTACCGCGTAACCCTGCCCCTGGTAGATAGGCGACAGGGTAAAGCTGATCTCGCCTTGCCAGCCGTCATCGGCGACCTTCAAGAGACAGTCGCCGATCAGCAGGTTGCTCCCTTGCAAGGTAATAGCCAGTGGGAGGCTGTGGCCGGGGCCGGGCGTGGCGGTCGCCGCTTGCTGCAAGAAGGCTTGCGCTTCCTCAGGCGTGATTCGCGTCCAGTTCTGATAGCGGACCACTTCGGGGTCGTTGCGGTAGCTCAAAAAGGCTTCTTGATCGGCCGGTTGCAGTGGCCTGAGCTGGAGCCGTGCGGTGGTGAGTTGCAGTCTGGCCATAGTGGTCATATGAGCATCGTGCCATACCGCTGCGTCTGGGTCTATGGGTTGTACTGCCGCAAGGCGGCCTCAGCGCTGCGCCGCTTCGAGGTAAGCCGCGACATGGGCTTCAAGGCGCTTTGCGAGCTCCCGCGTCAGCTCGCCGGGCCGACCGTCGCCTACCGGTTTCCCATCGAGCCGGGTGACCGCTAGCACGCCTTTGGAACTGCTGGTCATGAACAGCTCTTGTGCCGTAGTTAGCGAAGCCAGCGGCACGTCGCCCTCTTCAACCGGCATGAACTCGCGGGCTAGCCCCAGCACGTGCTTACGGGTAACGCCGGCCAAGATATTGCGGGCCGGGGTGCGCAGCACGCCGCCACTAAGCACGAACACATTCGAGCGCGACGATTCGCTGATCACCTCACCGTCGTGCCACAGCACGTCAGCGGCCCCCGCCGCCCGGAGTGCAGGTTGCAGCGCTAGGACCTGGGCGTAGTTGACGGTCTTGACAGCGGGGAGGTCGCGCGTGTAGCGGAAGGGTAACAGGTTAACGCCGGCCTGGTACTGCTCAGGGCTGGGTGCCTGGTACGACTGCGCTAACAGCACCAGATTTGGTGTGCCAGGGCTAAAGCCGTCTTCGGCGTAGCCGCCGGTTAGCAGCAGCTTGATGGCGCCTTCAGCGATGGTATTTAGTGCGATCAGCCGCCTGATCTCGGCGGCTAGCGCCTCCCGCGTCAGCGGCGGGGCGATACCAAGGCGCTTGGCGGAGTGAAAAAAGCGACTTAAGTGATCCTCGACAAAGAGCGGGAGGCCGCGCCTTACCAGGAAGAAGTCGAACAGACCGTAACCTCGCAACAGGCATAGGTCACTAACATGGAGCCGTGCCTCGTGCGCAGAGACGACTTCGCCGTTGACGATAAACCACTGCATAGTCACCTCTACCGCCCCATCACAGCATAACGCATATCATCCCAGGCCCAGCTTGCTGTTGAGCAGCGCCCGCACCAGCTCGGGGTTGGCTTTGCCCCGGCTCTCGCGCAGTACCTGGCCTAATAGCGCGTTGACCGCCTTGGGGTTGGTCTTAATCGTCGCGACGATGGCAGAGTTATTGGCGATAACAGCCTCGACCAAGGCGGAAATCTCCGCGCTGTCGCTGACCTGTTTTAGCCCGCGCGCTTCGACCAGGCGGCTCGGCGCAGCGCCCTGCATAACCTCTGGCAGCAGCTCCTTGGCGGTCTTGCCGGAGATGGTGCCGTCATCGACTAGCGCTACTAGCTCTGTTAGTAAGGCCGGGGTCAGGGCGGTAGCGCTGATGGTCAGGTTGTGGGCGTTGAGCCAGCCGCTAATGTCGCCGTTGAGCCAGTTGGCTATGGCCTGCGGATTGCGGGCTTGGGCCGCGGCGGCATCGAAAAAGTTGGCCAGCGCTACATCGTAAGCGATGATGCTGGCGTCGTAATCGCGCACGCCCAGCGCTCCGTAGCGCTGCCGTTTAGCCTCGGGGAGTTCGGGCATGGCCTTTTGCACCTGACTGAGCCAGGTTGAGTCGATTTGCAGCGGTGGCAGGTCGGGCTCGGGGAAGTAGCGGTAATCGGCCGTCTCCTCCTTGGTGCGCAGCAGGAAGGTCTTCTGTCCGCCTTCGTCCCAGCCTAGGGTGTCCTGAGAGATGCGCCCGCCACCCTCCAGGAGGCGGCGCTGGCGCTTAATCTCGTACTCTAAGGAGCGCTGCACGCTCTTAAAGGAGTTAAGATTCTTGACTTCGACCTTGGTCCCTAAGGGCTCGCTGGGGCGGCGGAGCGAGATATTGACGTCGGCACGCATCTTTCCCTCTTCGGGATTGGCGTCCGATACCTCGACAGCCTGGGCGATGGCCTGAACCCGCACCAGGAACTCGCGCGCCTCTTCGGGTGTGCGCAGGTCGGGCTCAGTGACTAGCTCAATGAGCGCTGCCCCGGCGCGGTTTAAATCTACCAGGCTGTAGTCGGCATAAGCGGGGTGAACCAGCCTGCCGGCGTCCTCTTCCAGGTGACAGCGGGTTATGCCGATGCGCCGCCCGCTAGTCAGCTCAAGAAAGCCTCCGGCCCCTAAGGGGCGGTCGTACTGGCTGATCTGATAGTTCTTGGGGGCGTCGGGGTAGTAGTAGTTCTTGCGGTGGAACTGAGTTGTTTCAGGGACCTGGCAGTGCAAGGCCAGGCTGAAACGGAGCGCCTTTTCTACCGCCTTGCGGTTGATAGTTGGCAGGCTCCCCGGCAGCCCTAAGCAGACCGGACAGGTGCTGGAATTGGGGGCCAGCCCAAAGGTGTCGGCGCGGCAGGCGCAGAACATCTTGCTCTTGGTGTTAAGGGCCAAGTGGACTTCGAGGCCGATGACGGGCTCCATGGGGCTAGTTTACCCGGTTGCAGCCAAAGCCATAGCAGGTATCATCTGGTTTGATCCTGCGGGTGCTCGCAGGACTGCGAATCGTTCTCCAGGGCGCCTTTGCAGAGATGATACCTGCGCTAAGGCGACTCAGTATTTGTGAAAACCGCTGCAGGCGCAACTTACCTGGGATGACAGGTAGCTGAAGGTTTCAAGGTATCCTCTAGGTTATGACGAAATGGCTGTTGGTACTTTGCTGCTTTTTTGCCCCGGCGTTTGGCCAAACTACCACCGAAATCGAGTTCTGGCACTCGATGGGCTCTACCGAAGAGACGGTGACCGCGCTGGCTGAAGGTTTCAACCGCTCGCAAACCGCGTACCGGGTGGTGCCGCGCTATGTGGGTAGCTACCAAGAGGCTAATAACCGGGTCCTGGCGGCTATCTCTGGCGGAAGCCAGCCGGTTTTGTTCCAGGCCGAGATCTCCTTCTTCCCGCGCCTAGTTGAAGAGGCCGCAGCTATCGATCTGAGTACGCAGATGGCCGAATTGCCGCAAGAGTTCATCGACGACTTCTACCCCGGCCTGTGGGCCTACGGCGAGCTGGCCGGCGGGCGCTACGGCCTCCCGTGGAACAGCTCGACCCCAGTGCTGTTTTATAACGCCACCGCCCTGCGCCAGCGCGGGGCCGAGGTGCCTACCACCTGGGCCGAATTTGAGGAGGTCGCCGAGCGGCTTACCACCCGCCAGACCCAGGGCTATATCGCCGTGGCCGATTCGTGGACTTTTGAGATGATGGTGCTGACCCGCGGCGGAAGCATCGTCACCGCTGAGGGTCGCCCCAACTTCACTAGCCCTGAGGCGCTCGAGGCGCTGAGCATGATGCAGCGCATGGTGCGCTCTGGGCACGCCATCCCCCGCAACTTAGCCCAGGCGACTTTTGCCCAACTCGACTTTGTGCGCACCAAGGGGATGATGGTCTTTGCTTCCATCGCTAACTGGCCCGATGCCAAGCGTTTTGCCGTGGCCTTTGACATCGCTGCTGCCCCGGTGCCGACCGGCGGCAGCCCTACGGTGCCGCTAGGAGGCGCTCAGCTAGTGGTTTTGCGCGGCGCCAGCGAGGCGCAGCAGCGGGGGGCGGTGGCCTTCTGGCGCTACCTGATGGAGCCCGAGCACCTGCAAACCTGGATTGAGGCATCGTTCTATATCCCCTTGCGCCGCTCGGTGCTGCCGCTGCTGGAAGCCTGGTATGCCGAAGACCCCCATCGCCGGGCCGCGCTGAGCCAGCTCGAGCATGCCGTCCCGCGCCCAAGAGTGGCCGCTTATGCCACCTGGCAGCGCTATCTTGAAGAGGCCATCGAGCGAGCAATCAAAGGAGGGGTGGCACCGTCAGAGGCGCTAGCCGAAGCGCAGCGGCGGGCCGTAGTGGGCTTACGGTAGCTTTCGCTCAACTGACTTCTGGCCTGACCGACCATAACCACGCTGTACGGGGTAGAGTCTAGAGTACCCCTGCAAGTTTGCCTGGGGTCTAGTTTTAAGTGCCGTGAAGGTTGCCTAAAGAGGAGGCGAAGATGCCGCTGCTCAAATTTAGCGCCAAAGCTCGTAGTGGAAATAGCACCAAAACGGTGGTGGAAGCACGGGGATTTACAATTGTAGTCGATGAGCCGCCGAGCCTGGGTGGCAACGATGAAGGTGCCAACCCGGTCGAATATGTACTAGCTGCCTTGGCGGGCTGCTTCAATGTTGTTGGTCATGTCGTGGCTAAAGAGATGGGCTTTGAGCTCAAAAGCTTAAGGCTCGAGCTCGAAGGCGATCTTGACCCTGCTAGGTTCCTCGGTGCTCAGACCGAGCAACGGGCTGGCTACCAGGAGATCAGGGTGTCGCTACACCCCGAAACCGATGCCAACGCCGCCGTTCTGGCCGAGTGGTTGGCGGCAGTAAGACGCCGCTGCCCGGTCAGTGACAACCTAGCTAACCCAACGCCAGTGGCGATCGACCTTGGCAGCGAGGGTGTTGCGAGCACGAAGATGGGGGCTTGAGCAGGCTGCGCAGGCAGGCGGCCAGAAAGCGTTCAGCCCAATAACCGTAGTGTCACAGCCCTAGGGACGTTGCTGAGGAGATCGTCCTAAACCTCCCAGATGATTAGTCCGGTGGTTCTACCGGGTGAAGTCATTACTGCCTAGTTCTGCCTACGGTTACTCATTGGACTACAAGCCATCGCCAAAACCCGTTGAGGTCTTGGCTGCCAAAGGATTGGGGCTAGCGGAGCGAGTGGGGTTAGCGTCACTAGAACAGCGAGAGCCATTTTTAAGCTGGGTTCTAATCAAGTGCCTGACTACTACTTGGCGAGAGCGCCTGTTATAATCGCGCCACGGCTCAGTCCAGGGTGACTGCTGGTCAGAGGGAGAGGAATGCGTGAAGCCTAATCTATTAAAGCCACAGCCTGTCCAAGACTCGGTGATGGCTCCGGAGCCTACCTTTGCACTGCACGGCCAGCCATCGCTCGGCCTGAGCAGCCTAGCCGAGGCGCTTAAGGCTGGCCTTAGCCAGCGCCGCTACCGTTTCCAGACCGAAGCGAGTGAGCCGCACCTGGTTCTAAACTTCATCACCCCGACCGCGGCGCTGCCCTACCGGCGCCGCGCCCAAGCGACCTTCGTGCTGTCGCTGCTCGAGCTGCCCGAGATACCCGCTGAGCCGGTCAAGGCGCTCTACCAGTACCTAGTTCGGGCGCTTTCTAACATGCTGCTAGTTTACGCGCCGGGCCAGGGGGCGCACTTTTTGACGCTCGAGCTCGGCCACTTTGTCGAGCCGGAGGGCGAGCGCTTCATTGAGCGGCTCTTGGACCGGATCGAGCCGATCGCCTCGTCAACGCTGGTGATCAACAATATCTTCGACCCCGAGCTCGAGCCTGAGCTATGGCAGGGTGACGCGCAGACTAAGGCGCTCAGCAAGGCTGGTGAACTCCTTAAGGCCTGGGACCTGCTGCCGGCGCCCTTCCCGATCGAGGAGATCCTCTCGCCTCAGGATCTGCGGCATGTCAAGCGGCTTTATGGCATCGGCGGCCTCTCTTACGGCAACCTCTCGGCCCGGCGCGACGATAAGCGCTTCTGGATGTCGGCCTCGGGGGTGGACAAGGCCAAGCTGCGTGAGATCGGGCGCGACATTCTGCTGGTCAAGGACTACGATGCCGAAGCCAACGCCATGCGCCTGTCGGTGCCGCCACGGCTCGAGCCGCGGCGGGTCTCGGTAGACGCTATTGAGCACTGGCTGATCTACCGCGAGCACCCTTCGGTGCAGGCCATTATCCACGTCCATGCCTGGATGGACGGCGTTCCTTCGACGCAGTTTAATTACCCCTGCGGCACCTATCAGCTCGGCGAAGCGGTAGCCGAACAGGTGCGTCAGGCTAAAGACCCTGCCAGCGCAGTCATCGGGCTTAAAAATCACGGTCTGACCATTACCGGCCGGAGCGTTGAGGAGATCCTGAAGCGGATCGAGGGGCGGCTCTTAAACCAGGTGCCGATGAGCTAGTGAAGGCCCTTCGCTACCACGCCTCGATCCCGCGCTACCTGCTGGCCGGACGGCTGGGCAAGCGCTATCCGGTGCCCTGGCTGCCCCTTAAGCTCGCAGAGCTTCAGCTCCCCGAGCCGCCCCCCGGCTGGCGCCGCGTGGCGGTGCGCTTAGCGGGTATCTGCGGCTCCGATTTGGCGCTTCTATTCGGCAAGAACTCGCCCCGCCTGGCGCCCTTTTTTTCATTCCCGGCGGTGCTAGGCCACGAGGTGGTGGGGGAGGTCGAGGGGGTACGGGTAGCCCTTAACCCGCTGATAGCTTGCCGCGAGCGCGGGTTTGCGCCTTGTGCGGCCTGCCGACAGGGCCACGATAATATCTGCCTGAACCTCACCCAAGGGGCCTTGGCGCCCGGCTTTATCGGCTACTGCCGCGATCTGCCGGGCGGTTGGGGCGAGGCGCTAATCGCCCCTGAAGAACGACTTATCCCCATTGCTGACGGTATTCCTGACGAGCGTGCAGTCTTGCTCGAGCCCTTGGCGGTAGTGCGGCGCGGCCTGCGCTTAGCCTTTACCGCTTGGCCTCAGCGCCTGCTGGTAGTCGGCATGGGGAGCATCGGCCTGCTAACTATCAAGGCGCTGCGCCTGTTGGGCTTTGCGGGCGAGCTGCACGCGGTGGCTCGCTACCCCGCCCAGGCTGCGATGGCCCGGCAGTTAGGGGCTTCCCAGGTCCACGCCGCTACCGCCGAGGCCGCCGCTGCGGTTGGTGCCAGCAAGCATCCAGCCCTGATCGGCCCACCCGCTTGGCGCGGCGGCTTTGAGGCGGTTATTGACGCTGCGGGGAGCGGCGCCAGCCTCGATGAAGCGGCCTGGGCCACCCGCGAAGGCGGCACCCTGTTGCTACTTGGCGCTCCCGGCAACCTCCGCCACGACTTCTCGCCCTACTGGTTCCGCGAGGTCAGGCTGGTAGGGTCCTTTGCCGGTGCGCCGCAAGACTTTAGCGAGGCTGCCGCCCTGTTGCCGGACGCTAAGGGGCTAGAGGCCATCGTTACGCACCGCTTTGCGCTCTCAGCCTGGCCGCAAGCCCTGGGCACCTTGCGCTCGCGCCGCGCTCTCAAAGTGGTGTTCGATCCGCGCCTCTCCTGAGGCCTCCCGCCTTGTGACGGTTGCTGCTGGCCTCACGGCCAATGAGGCTATACTGCCAACACCCGTGCCCTTTAACCTCCCCAGGCATCGGAGCGAGGGCGTCGCCAGCCGTCTTGGTAAAGGTTGGGAGAGTCGGGATAGGAGGTGTGCGCATGCGCATAAGCCGCTTGGTGCATTTTGCGCTTTTTTGGCTTTGGCTGCGCGGCCCGTAGCCTTAGCGAGACGTAGTGCCTTGTTTCCACTAGACAAAATCTCGGAGAGGAGAACACGATGGCTACTTACCTGGTGTTATGCAACTACACGCAACAGGGCATAGCAAATGTCAAGCAGAGCCCTGCGCGGCTCGATGCCGCGAGAGATGCGCTCAAAAAACTCGGTGTGGAGATTACCGGCGTCTACTTGGCGATGGGGCGTTACGATCTCATCCTGCTGGCCCAGGCGCCAGATGATGCCACCGTGGCTAAAGCGATCCTGGCCGTCAGTTCGCAAGGCAACGTGCATACCGAAACCCTGCGCGTTTTTAACGAAGCCGAGTTCCGCAAGATCATCAGCGAGCTGCCCTAGCTGACCGCCCATCTCAGGCGATACCGGTAGGGAGCCATTCTCGGCTCCCTACTTAGGCAGCGTTATCGGCGTCTTGCTGAGGTGTGCGGGTGCTAGACTTGCTGCCATGCCCTCCCGCCCCCGCATCGCCTATCAAGGTGTCCCCGGCGCCTTTAGCGAACAGGCTGGCTTGCAGTTTAACCCCCAGGCCGAGGCCGTCGGCTACCCGGACTTTCGGGCGGTTTTTCAGGCGGCGCTCGCCGGCGAGTGCGACTACGCCTGCCTGCCGGTAGAGAACAGCCTGGCCGGTTCGATCAACCAGACCTACGACCTCTTGACCGACTCGGCGCTGCATGTGGTGGGCGAACAGATCGTGCGGGTGCGGCACAACCTGCTAGTCAGGCCCGGTGTGCCGCTAGCCGCGGTGCGGCGGGTCTATTCTCACCCACAGGCGCTCGAGCAGTGCCGCGCCTTTATCACCAAGCACCGGCTCGAGGCGGTCACCGATTTTGATACCGCTGGTGCGGCCAAGCTGCTGGCCGAGAATGGGGGAGAGGGCAAGGCGGCCATTGCCAGCCGACGCGCTGCCGAGATCTACGGGCTTGAGATTATCGCCGAGAATATTGAGGACCTGGACTTTAACTACACCCGCTTTTTTATCCTGGGCGCTGACGAGGCGCCGCGCGGCGGCGGCAAACACAAGTCCAGCCTGGTACTGGCCACGCGCCACCGCCCCGGCGACCTGGTGCGCTGCCTGGAGGAGTTTTTACAAGCCGAGGTCAATATGACCAAGCTCGAGTCACTGCCCCGGCGTGACAAGCCCTGGAGCTACCTGTTCTATATCGACATCGAGGGGCATATTGAGGACGCCAACGTGCAGGCGGCTCTGGCCGGGCTGATGCGCAAGGCGGCTTTTGTCAAGTTCCTCGGCTCTTACCCGGCGGCTGAGATGGAGCTGGTCAGCTAGGAAAGTAGCGGGTAGCAGGCTGGGCTTTTCCCACGACCCACTACCTGCAGCCTGTTGCCGCTATACCGAAACGCTCGACATTAGCCGCGCACAGTATAGACTAGCCTTAAGTGCTGCGGGCCGGTCTCATCCTCTTCTTGGCGCTACTTGCGCAAGCGCAAGCGCTAACTATCCTGGCGCCCCCGGACCGCTTGGCCGCCCCCAGCGAGTTCGTAACACTGGTCTTTCGACTGGAAGCCGCAGACCTCCTGACGGTTGAGGTCGGTGCGGAGTCGGCTAGCGGTTGGCGCATCCTGCGGCAACCGGGGACGGTGCAGCTTACGCCGGGCCGCAGCGCGCCGGTAGCTGTGACCGTGGAAGTCCCCGCTGACGCGCTGGCCTTCACTAGCGACACCCTCATCCTGACGGTGGCAACCCCGGCTGAGCGCCGCCAGAGCGCGGTCGTCTTAACTGTCAGCGAGCTGCTTGACCTCCAGCTAGACGCGCCGCGCGAGGTGACACTGACCCCGGAGGGCTTCACGGTGGTGGTTAACAACCGCGGCAACAGTCCGGACGAAGCGGAGCTGCGCCTGCTGCGCGGCACCGAGGTGCTGGCACGGCATGCGCTCAGCCTGGCGCCGGGTGAGCGCCGGGAAAAGAGCTTAACGGTCCCGGCTGACGGCTTCTACACGCTCGAGCTAACGAACGAGCGCGGGGTAGAGCAGCGGCGCACAGTGAACGTAATCCGTTTTGGTACGCCGCCGCCTCAGCCGTTGCGGCTAAGCGCTGAGCTTACTGCCGGGCTCGAGCTTAACGGTGGCTGGGGAGCTGGGTTGAGTCTCGAGGGGCCACTGTCGGACTTCAGCACATTGGAGGCCAAACTGGCCATGCCGGGGTGGCAGCGCTCGTTTGCCGAAGTGGCGCTTAACGGCTTAAGCCTGCGCTTAGGCGGCGGCTGGCGCGACCCCTTCCGCCTTAACCTGCCCACTCATTTCGGCGTAGCGGGGAGCTGGCAGCAGGAAGGGTGGGGGGTGGCCGCGGCGCTCGGCGGATTAGGGGAGGAGCGCTTCGCCGGAGTGATAGCCGGAGCGCTGACGCCTCCCGGCTACAGCGTGGCGGCGGCGCTAGGGCTGAGCGCCGGTCTGCCGCTGGCCCGGTTGCGGGCTGAGCTACTGGAGGAGCGCCTCACAGCGGAGCTAGACTACCGCCAAGGAGCCTTCGGCGTGGCCATAGCTGGCGAAGTCGACGGCCTCCCCGGCCACTTGCGGGCCGGCCTTGAAGCCCAAGGGCTGGGCCAACGCGCGGCACGGCTAACTGCCAGGGCCGACTATCGTCAGGGTGAACTGGCCGTTTACGGCGATGCTACCGTGCCGTTGGCACCGGAGGCCCGCCTGGGGGGGCGGATCGGCTTTAGCGTGGCGCTCTCCCCTCCTCTGCGGCTAAGTGCCCAGCTCGGCACCGAGAGCTTCGTCCGGCTGGCTCACCAGGCGCAAACAGCAGGCGGCTGGCACGCGCTGGCCTTCGGGCTGCGCCACCATGCGTTAGGGTTAGGGCTCGAGCTTGAGGGCAGTTGGACGCGGATGGCTGAGGACCATCTTAATCTGAGGGCGCGCCTGACCTACTATCCAGGGGTGGCACGGCTTGACGGAAACGTCGGCCTGCTCTATCAACTCACCCTGTCGCCGGTTACCTTGGCCCTGAGCGGCGGTTGGGCTATCGGCGAGCAGACCCTGGGCGCTGGCGCCGCGCTGAGCTATCGCCAGGGGCCGTGGCGCGTGGGTTTGAGCGCCTCACTGGCTTACAGCTATGCGCCTGCTCTAGCCGACCGTTGGTCACTCGGGCTGCGCCTGAGCGGGGGCTACGCCTTTGCCGTGGAGGTTCCACCCGCACTAGTGACGGCTGCCGGTGGCCGACGCCTGGGCGTGCTGGATGGGCTGGTGCAGGTTGGCGACCGGCCGCTGCCGGGGGTGATCGTCACGCTGGGGCGCTACCGCCTCGAGAGCGACGCAGCCGGGCGCTTCCGCGCCGAGCTGCCGCCGGGCCGCTACCACTTAGCGGTTGAGCTGGCCACGCTGCCGATCGCCTACCGCTTGCTAGAACCCAGCCTTGAGGTGGAGATTAAGGTGCAAGCGGTGACCACCGTGACATTGACGGCGGTCGCTACCACTGCGCTGAGCGGACTGGTGCTAGAAGATCGTGACGGGGACGGCCTGCCGGATCAACCGCTCCGCGGCGTGGCGGCGCGGCTGCTGCTGACCGATGCCGAAGGGCTGCGCCGCTTAGTCGCTACTGATGAAACTGGGAGCTTTCAGGTGCGCGGCCTGTTGCCCGGCCCGGTGGCGGTGCGGCTCGTTGAGCTGCCCCTGGGGGCCACGGTGGTAGGGGAGGCGCAGCAGACCTGGCAGCTTCAGCCCGGCCTGCCGACCGAGGTAACTTTCTTGGTGCAGCCGGTCCGGCCGCAGCCCTTTGTGCCCCGTGCCCTGCGCATCCGCAGCATCGCGGTTGAGGCGGAGCGCCTGCCCCCCGGCGCCGCGCCGCTGGTGCAAGTAGTGGTGCAGGGCGAGGCCGACAGCGTGCAGGTAGTAACCCCAGACGCCACCCACGACCTCGAGCCGATCGAGCAGGGCATCTGGTCCGGTCGCGTGGTGGTGCCGCTTATCGCCGCGCCGGGCGTCTATGGCTTTACCGTGGTGGTGCGTGCCGGAGAGGCCGAAGCCACCCGCCGGGGGCAGCTTGTGATCGACGCCGCGGCCCCCGTGCTCGAGCTGACCAGCGACGCGCCGGTGCGTCCGGGTGGGGTGCTGACGGTGAGTGTAGTGACCTACTTTGAGGCTAGTGCGGTAAGTTTCACCCAACCCTTTGGTACTGCGGTATCGCTCGTGGAAGAAACGCCGGGCCGCTGGGCTGGCACCCTGGCTATCCCTAACGACGCTGCGGACGCCGTCTATACCCTCAGTGTGCAGGCTGTCACGGCTGACGGCAGGGTTTACCAGCAGGAGCTGCGCTTCCGGGTGCTGGCGCCTTAAGGGTTGCGCCCCGCCTCGTAGGTCACAGTGAAGGTGTACAGCCCCGGCGTTTCGCCGCCGTCCACTACTAGGCCAAAGTCGCCGGCGGTGAACAAAGTGACAAAGCCGTTAGTCGGCCCGCTGCTACTAAGGCGCCGGCCATGGGCGGGCGCGCCTAATAGCCGCAGGCGGTCTCGCAGCGGCGTTTCACTCACTATCACGGTTACGGTAAAGCCGGTCGGATGGTTGGTGCTGATTTCGATACGTTCAAAGCTGCTGCTGGTCACTGCCAGCGGGGTGCCGGAGCTAACCGCGTGCAGATAGGCCGACGTAGCCTGGCTATAATCAAAACTCACGGTGTGGCTGAGGCCAGGGGCGAGCTGGCCCACCAGGCGCAGCGTCAAAAACGACGGCAGAACGACGCGCACATCGTGCGTCGCCACCGAGTCGTTCTGGCGGATACGATGGGTCACGCCGGCCGTAAAGGTTCCCGCCGGCTCGTTCCCCGTGACGCGCAAGCGGTACTCAACCGTGACCAACACGTCCCCTGTGACCTGGCTTTGGGTGAAGAGCTGCCTGGGGACCTCGGTAATAGGCAACCAGGGGATGGTGAAGAGGATCCCGCTGGTGCCCCTCAACCTCACGGTGTGGCGCGCTTCGAGATGCAAGGGGCTGACAAGGCTAAAGCCGCTGTGAAAGACCTCCAGCGTATAGGGGTGATTTGCACTTCGCCCCTCGACCTCCAGGACGACAGGCATCCCAGGATCAGGGTGGAGAAAGTTGCACCCGGCACAGGCCAGGGCCGCAGCATAGGCCGCTGGGGTAACGGTGAAGCTCACCGGCGCTGGAGGTAAATGGCTGAATCTTACGTTGCCGTATCGCCCTGGCCCTTGTTGCGCATAAGCAGCGCCGCACGCCAGCAGAGCTACTAGCAGCAGGGCACAGCGCTTCATGGCACTTCGATGGGCAGCTCCCCGGCCAGCAGCCCGCCTCGGCTATCCTGAATCAGCGCCAGCGCCACGTAGAAGCCCGGCTTTACCTCGTCTGGCAGCGTAAAGGTTATCTCGCGCTCGCTCTCGCGCAAGACCGGCACATCCGGGACTTCAAGCCGGTGTACCACCTGGCCCGCTTCATCGCGCAGCTCGATGGTGCCGCTTAGCCGCATCACGGTGTTGCCGGTATTGACCACCACCGCGGCCAGGGTCCGCTCATCGAGTTGATAGAAGTCGAGCAGCTCCGAGCCGAGTTGTTCGGTGCCAGCGACCGTCACGTAGACGGTCAGGCCGACGCGGGTGGTGGTCATTACCCCCACCCCTCCACCGGGCAGTTCGACAGGGGGTGGCACCACGGTAAAAAAGACCATGCCGTGCAGGGTGCCCTCGGCCTCGGCAGGCACGGTAAAGGCCAAGCGTACCTCGCGTGAGCCGCCCGGCGGCAAGATAAAGTCGCTGGCGTCTAGCTCCAGGAACGGTGCGGCGCTATGCAGCAGGCTGCCCGCCGGGAAGAAGGCCAGGTTGCCAGCAGAATCCAGCGTCCAGTCGCTGAGTTCGCTAGCGATCTGCTGTGCGCTGGCAGCGGTGGTCAACACCGTAGCCGTGGCTGTGATGGTTTCGCCGGGCTGGGCCACGAGCTCCAGCCGGGGCGGGGAGATGCCGATATCGGCGGCCTGAGCAAAGCTCGCCAGAGCCAGCAATAGCAAGATCGCTTTCATAACCCTGAT
>Ga0207951_100475_pt1 | contig 19867 bp, 23 predicted proteins | sample Subbio12Aug_8Bad_FD_184830 | JGI IMG/M metagenome (GOLD analysis project Ga0207951, IMG submission 184830) | Serpentinite rock and fluid subsurface biosphere microbial communities from McLaughlin Reserve, California, USA - CR12Aug_8Bad (SPAdes) | ecosystem: Environmental > Terrestrial > Deep... | reverse complement strand
GGGGTGGAGGAGGGTCGCACGGCGACCCGACGACGACCGCACGGTCTGAGTCTGCCTGACGCACCCCACCCTGTCGCCGCTTCGCGCCGACACCCTCCCCATGAAGGGGAGGAAGAAGACAATGCCTTCACCCCCACTCCCAGACCCACTACACAGGGCCTCATGACCCACACCACCGACCTCTCCCTGGACCAACAGAAGGCTGACGCCCGCGCCTGGTTCGAGACCCTGCGCGACCGTATCCACGCCGGTTTCGAGGCGCTGGAGGACGCGGCCCCCGCCGATCTCTTCCCCGGCGAGCCGGGCCGGTTCGTGCGCACCGCCTGGGACCGGTCCGAGGGCGGCGGCGGCGTCATGGGCATGATGCACGGCCGGCTGTTCGAAAAGGTCGGGGTCCATGTCTCGACCGTCCACGGGACCTTTCCCGCCGACTATGCGAAATCGGTGCCCGGCGCCGCCGAGGACCCGCGCTTCTTCGCCACCGGCATCAGCCTGATCTGCCACCCGGTCAGCCCGCGCGTGCCCGCCGTGCATATGAACACCCGCTTCATCGCCACGACCAGGAGCTGGTTCGGCGGCGGTGGCGATCTGACGCCCGTCCTCGATGCCGACCGGCGTCAGGACCACCCCGACACCCTGGCCTTCCACGCCGCCATGAAGGCTGCCTGCGACGCCCACGACCCGGCCGGGGACGGTTCATGGCACGCGAAACTCAAGACCTGGTGCGACGAGTATTTCTGGCTGGCTCACCGTAACGAGCCGCGCGGCACCGGCGGCATCTTCTACGACCACTACAACAGCGGCGACTATGCGAAGGACTTCGCCTTCACCCGCGACGTCGGCACGCAATTCCTCGACGTCTATTCACAGATCGTGCGCGGCCGGATGGGCGAGCCCTGGACGGCGGAGGAGCGCGAGGAACAGCTGATCCGCCGCGGCCGCTATGTCGAGTTCAACCTGCTCTACGACCGCGGCACGATGTTCGGCCTCAAGACCGGCGGCAATGTCGAATCGATCCTCAGTTCGATGCCGCCCGTGGTGAAGTGGCCGTAACGAAGGCGCTGATCCACCGTCCCAGCACCGCCCGGTCGTCCGGCGCCTTCAGACTGTCGACCGCCCGCTCGACCAGGGCCGGATCGATCCGGTCTCTCCGCCCCGCGGTCAGGTCGGTGGCAAAGGCCGGGGTGAACTCCGGATGGGGCTGAAAGCTGATCGCATCCTCGCCCCAGGCCAGGCCCGCGAACGGCGTGAAGGCGCTGCGCAGCACGACACGGGCGTCGTCCGGCTTCGCCACCACCTGGTCCTGATGCGAGGCCGGGATGGCCAGCGCCGCGGCGGCCGGGACCATCCACGGCTCGGTAAGAGCGACGTCATAGCGATGCAGGCCGACGCCCCAGCCGCGCTCCGACTTCTCGACCCGCCCGCCCAGGGCCTGGGCCATGGCCTGGTGGCCGAAACAGATGCCGACCAGCCGCGTCCGCCCCCTGGCCGCCCGGATCCAGTCCAGCAGTTCGCCGATCCAGGCCGCACTCTCATAGACCCCCGCCGCCGAGCCGGTGATGATCGCCGCATCGAACCCGGCCGGATCGGGCCACTGCCCGGCCTGGACGTCGAAGGTCTCGAAATCGAACCCCTCGCCCAGCAGGTCGCGGAACATCGCCGGATAGTCGCCATGGCGGGCGGCCAGCGCCGGCGGCGGCGCGCCGGTCTCGAGGATCGCAATTCGGGTCATTCGGCCTCCTTCGGCCCTCGATATGGGCAATCACGCAAGACGGCGGAAGGGCGATCCGCTATGGGGCCGGCCATGACCGATCCCGCCTCCGATCCCGTCGTCCTGATCAATGTCTATCGTTGCCAGCCCGAACGGCTCGACGAACTGATGGAGTTGCTCGCCATCATGGTCCGGGCCCAGCGGGGCGCCGACGGATTCATCTCCGCCACCCTGCATCGCGGCATCAACGGCAAGGTGGCGGCTGTCCACGCCGTCTGGCGCTCGCGCGAGGACTGGAAGGCCATGGCCCGCGGCGCCGCTGTCAATGCGGCGATGGAGCCCATCATGGCCATCGCCACCTTCGAACCCAATCTCTACGAGGCCGGCGAAATCATCGACTAGCCGGTGAACCAGACCTCGGATCGCGCCCCGGCCTCGCCCAGCGCCGTCGCGACCCAGCCGCAGACCTCGTTCGCCGCCGCCTCCGCCCCCGGCGGCGCGTTCAGCACCACCACCGCGCAGCCGTTCATCCGCATCGGATCGCTCAGCGGCCGCAGCCGCGCCTCGGCCACCAGCGCCCGCTTGATCCCCGCCTGATCCAGCCGCCGCAGGAAGCCGTCGAACGTCTCCATATCCTTCAGCGGGGTCCAGATCGCCACCGTCGCCCGCGGATCGGCCCGGGCGATGGCGGCGGCCGTGTCGGCGGCGCGGTGATAGTCGTCCGGCTGTTCGAACGGCGGATCGATCAGAACGAACGCCCCCGTCGCCCCTGCCGCCCAGGTCCGCGCCTGGTCATAGCCGTCGCCGCCATGGGCCATGGCCTGTGGAAACGGCGCCAGCGCCTCGGTCAACAGGTCCAGCACGGGCGGATGCAGTTCGAACCCGACATAACGGTCCTCCTCCCCCAGCCGACCGGCAATCAGCAGCGGCGACCCCGGATACAGCCGCACACCGCCATCGGGATTGAGCCGCTCCACTTCGGCCGCCAGCGCCTCGATCAGCGGCGGCCGGTCGCTCGCGGCCATCAGGCGGGCGATCCCGGCCTCGGCCTCCCTCGACCGCGCCGCGTCTCCGGTCAGGTCGTACAGCCCGGCCCCGGCATGGGTGTCGATCACGCTGACCGGCCCCTGCGCCCGCCGCCGATCCAGCAGCCACAGCAACAGGCTGTGTTTGACGATGTCGGCGAAATTCCCGGCGTGGAAGCTGTGGCGATAGTTCATCGCCCTGCCCTCGGCCCGCCCGACGTCCGGGTCAAGAGGGGCCCGCCGCCGCCCGGTCGGTCAGGCCGTCTCCCAGTAGCCCAGGCTGCGGAGACTGATCGGCGCCCGGGTCGCCTCGACCCGCGCCAGGATCGCGGCCCGGAAGGCGTCGGCCTCGGCGTCGCCGGCCAGAAGGCGAAGCGAGCGGATGATGCGCGTGATGCGCAGGTGGTTGTGATCGTTCGGCATCAACCAGTCATGAGTCGAGCGATAGAAGGCGGCCATCCGCTCCATCGCGCCGGCAAGGGCGATCGGCGCCACCTCGGAGTCCCGGATCGCCTGGATGTCGTCCGGCCCCAGAACCGGCGCGTCGGGGACAGCCCCGGACGGCTCCGGCAGGGGAAACAGCCACTGGATGAAGTCATGCGTTCGCTCCAGCGCCGCGTCGCTCATGGCCAGGACGTCGAACACGGTCCGCCCGGAGCCGTCGGTCCCCTCGCCCTCGAGAAAGGCCACGATCGGGCCCGGACCCGACATGACGAGCGCCTAGGCCGCCTTGTCCCAGTTCAGCACCACCTTGCCCGACTGGCCGGAACGCATGGCCTCGAACCCCTCCTCGAACCGCTGGTAGCCCATCTGGTGGGTGATCAGGGGGGTCAGGTCGAGGCCGGCCTTGAGCAGGCCCAGCATCTTGCGCCAGGTGGTGAACATCTCGCGGCCGTAGACGCCCTTGATGGTCAGGGCCTTGAGGATGATGGCGCCCCAGTCGGTCTCCATCGGCTTCGACGGAATACCCAGCATGGCCATGCCGCCGCCCATGATCAGGGTATCGACGCACTGTTTGAAGGCGATTGGCGAGCCGGACATCTCCAGCGCCACATCGAAGCCGACCTTCATCCCCAGCTCATGGATGACGTCGTGCAGGTCCTCACGGGTGGTGTTCACGGTGCGTACGCCCGGCGCGACCTTCTGGGCCAGTTCGAGCCGGAAGTCGTTGATGTCGGTCAGGACCACGGTGCGGGCCCCGGCCTGGCGGGCGACGGCGGCGGCCATCATGCCGATGGGGCCGGCGCCGGTGACCAGAACGTCCTCGCCCAGCAGGTCGAACTGCTGCGCCGTGTGCACGGCGTTGCCGAACGGATCGAGTATGGCGCCGATCTCCCACGGCACCTCGTCGGGGAGTTCGATGACGTTGAACGCTGGAGCGACGACGAACTCGGCGAAGGCGCCCTGACGGTTGACGCCGATGCCGCGGGTCGCCGGGTCGAGGTGGAAATGGCCGGCGCGGGCGGCTTCGGAGTTGAGGTCGATGACATGGCCTTCGGCCGAGACGCGCTGGCCGATTCTGAGGCGGCGGTCGACGTCTTTGCCGATGGCGACGATCTCGCCCGAGAACTCATGGCCGGTGATCATCGGCACCGGGACGTTCTTCTGGGACCATTCATCCCAGTTCCAGATGTGAATGTCGGTGCCGCAGACGGCGGTGCGCTTGACCCGGATCAGCACGTCCTCGTCGCCCGCGACCGGAATCGGAGCGTCGATCAGTTCAAGGCCCAGGCCCGGACGGGTCTTGGCCAGGGCCTTCATGGTGTCGGTCATTCAAATCACTCCCAGTTCGCGTCCGGCCGTCGTGAACGCCGCGACCGTTTGATCAATCTGTTCGAAGGTGTGCGCCGCCGACATCTGGGTCCGGATGCGGGCCTGGCCGCGCGGCACCACGGGGAAGCTGAAGCCGATGACATAGACGCCGAGCTCCAGGGCCCGGGCGGCGAAGTCCTGGGCCAGTTTTGCGTCGCCCAGCATGACCGGGATGATCGGATGCTCACCCGGAAGCAGGGTGAAGCCGGCCTCGGTCATGGCGGAGCGATAGCGGGCGGCATTGGCGAACAGTTGTTTGCGCAGTGTGTCGCCCTCGTCGCCGCCGGCGATGCTGATGGCCTCAAGGCTGGAGCCGCAGATGGCCGGGGCCAGGGCGTTGGAAAACAGATAGGGCCGGGCCCGCTGCTTGAGCAGGGCCACGACCTCCGAGGTGGCGCAGATGAAGCCGCCCATGGCCCCGCCCAACGCCTTGCCGAAGGTGCCGGTCAGGAAGTCGATCTCGACCCCGTGGTGCGCATAGGAGCCGCGTCCTTGCGGGCCGAGGAAACCGGTGGCGTGGCAGTCGTCGACCATGATCAGGGCGTCGTATTTGTCGGCCAGCGCCCGGATGTCTTTCAGCTTGGCGATATAGCCGTCCATCGAGAATACGCCGTCAGTGGCGATGACGATCTCGCGCGCGCCATCGGCCCTGGCCTGTTTCAGCTGGGTCTCGAGATCGTCCATGTCAGAGTTGGCGAAGCGATACCGCTTCGCCTTGCACAGCCGGACGCCGTCGATGATCGAGGCATGGTTCAGGCTGTCCGAGACAATGGCGTCCTCCGCTCCGAACAGGGGTTCGAAGATGCCGCCGTTGGCGTCGAAGGCGGCAGCGAACAGAATGGCGTCCTCGAAGCCAAGATAGTCGGCGGTTGCGCGTTCCAGCTCCTTGTGGATCTCCAGAGTGCCGCAGATGAACCGGACCGAGGCGGTGCCTGCGCCCCATCTCTGCTGGGCCTCGATTCCCGCCCGGGTCACCCGCTCGTCGCTGGCGAGGCCGAGGTAGTTATTGGCGCAGAAATTGAGCACCTGCCGGCCGCCGACGGTGATCACCGGCCCCTGGCGGGAGGCGATGATCCTTTCGGGCTTGGTCAGGCCCTGGGCGTCGATCTCGCCGAGTTCGGCGCGGATGCGGTCGTGAAAGCTGGTTGTCATTTGCGCTCCGCTACGCCGTTTCAGACGGTGTTTGAAGCCCCTGCGGCTATGTTGCAGGAGACGTGGGCGGCGTGTCCTCGGCCACCGGGCGGAACGGGCCGACCCGGACACGGCCGCCGCAGGGGGCCAGCGTCTGGTCGAGCGAGACCGGCGAGGTGTCGCCCGGCGCAGTCATCCGAATCCGTGTGGCCGACGAGCAGGCGCGCTGCGCCTGGCTCCCGTCGGCGGCGACCGTCCAGGCGATATCGAAAAAGGCCTTGCCCTGCGGTTCAAGTCGCACGGGCGTCGGCGTCTGGCCGGCCCGGAAATAGCTGCCGGGCGTTTCGACCACGCCAATCCCGGTCAGGTCGCGGCCCTGCCGGTCCTGCAGGATGACCCCCGGGTAGCCGGTGAGGCTGCAGACCGCGGCCCCGACATTCTGCACGCCCAGGACGACGATACGATTGCCGGCTCCGGCGTCGCCCCCTTCAGCAGAAAGCTTGAGCTGCGGTCCCCGGCACGGCGCCGGGACAGCTGACGCGCCCGCAGCGGCTGTCGCGGGAACCGCAGCAGGCTCAGTCCCGGGCGTCGTCTCGATCGTGGGTGCGGCGGGGGCCGGGCGGCCACACCGCTCCAGCACGACCGGCGCATCCTCGGCCATCAGCCGGCTGAGTGTCCCGCGCTCGACGCCGTCGCGGGTCAGGGTCCGCCACTCGACCTCGGAGTCGGCGTAGCGTGCGCCCGAGGCGGCCGGGGCGCCGCGGAGGGCATAAGTACGGTCGCGATAGGTGACCTGGGCCGACTGCGGATCCGGATAGGCCACCGCTACGGTCAGTCCGCTGTCGCAGACGTAGGTAGCTGAAACGGGCGCGGCCTCCGCGACCGGGATCATTGGCTCAGTCGGCGGCGCGGCCGGCTCGGCGGCCTGTTCGCAGCCGGCGGCGGCCAGCAGGCCGACCGTAAGGACGAGGCCGAGACTCTGATTCCGAAGCATGGAGTTCCCCCTGAAATCCGTATCCTGAACACCAAAGCTCTTCAAAGGCTCCGCCCGCGGGGCGCAGCCGGATCGGGCCATGGTCAGGTCGTGAGCACCCGCGGCAGTTTGAAGGTCACGGTCTCGCGCTCGCCCGCATCCTCGATCACCTTCGCGTCGAAACGGGCCCGGACCGCCTCGATCAACTCTTCGATCAGACGCTCCGGCGCAGAGGCGCCCGCGGTGATTCCGAGGGTGGCGACGCCGTCCAGCCAGGACCAGTCGACATGGCTCGCGTCGTCGACCAGTCGCGCATCTCGGGCTCCAGCCCGCAAGGCCACTTCGACCAGACGGACCGAGTTGGATGAATTCGCCGACCCGACCACCAACACCAGGTCACAACCGTCGCCGAGTTGCTTGACCGCCTCCTGGCGGTTGGTGGTGGCATAGCAGATGTCTTCCTTGTGCGGGTCAGGCAGCTCCGCAAAGCGCCGCTTCAGCACCGCGAGGATTTCGGCGGTATCATCGACCGACAGGGTGGTCTGGGTGGCGTAGGCCAGCAGCGCCCCGCCCGGCCGCCGGAAGACCTCAGCGTCTTCGACCGTCTCGATCAGGCTGATGGCGCCCTCGGGCAGCTGACCCATGGTCCCGACCACTTCGGGATGTCCGGCGTGGCCGATCAGAAGGATGTGGCGGCCTGCAGCGTGATGGCGCTCGGCCTCGACATGGACCTTGGACACCAGCGGGCAGGTGGCGTCGAGATACAGCATCTCCCGCGCCCGGGCCGTGGCTGGAACCGACTTGGGAACGCCATGGGCCGAAAAGACGACCGGCCGGTCGTCGGGACACTCGTCCAGCTCCTTGACGAAGACCGCGCCCATCGCCTTGAGCCGCTCGACCACATGGCGGTTGTGGACGATCTCGTGCCGGACATAGACGGGGGCGCCGTATTTCTCGAGCGCCCGCTCGACGATCTGGATGGCGCGATCGACCCCGGCGCAAAACCCGCGCGGCGTGGCCAGACGCACGGTCAGGGGGCGCCGGTTCTCCGGGCGGACAGGGACATGAACAGTCATGGCCTGAACCTAGTCGTTCGGCCCGGTCGCCGCCACGGGTTTCGGTTTGCGCGGGTTTGCCGCGCCTCCGTTTAGCCGCTATCAGCGGCGAGCGTGCGCCCCGCGTCGGGCCGTCGCCGCACCTCCTCGTTTCCGGAAGACTATCCATGCGTCGCCTCCTCAAGGTTTCCCTGGCTTCGGCCCTCCTCGCCGCCGCTGCGGTGGCCGCGCCCATGACGGCGACCGCCCAGCAACAGGGCCGGCCCGGCCAGGGGCCTGGCCAGCAACAGCAAGCGGGCGAGCAACCGGACCGCCCCCAGGCACCCCGCATCGCGCCGCTGCGCCGCCGCGCCGCCGCCGGGCCCTGCCCGTATGTCAAAATCCTGTATGACGCCGCCCGCTACGTCGAACTGACCGGCGACCGTGTCGCGGCCGCCAATGTCGCCTTCACCGGCGAGATCGAGGGCCTGGTCTCGGATTGCAGCTACCAGTCGGACCAGCCGATTACCGTCGAGACCCGCGTCCTGTTCAATCTCGGCCGCGGCCCCGAGGCGGAGGGCGACGCCCGCACCTATCGCTACTGGATCGCTGTGACCGAGCGGAACCGAGCCGTTCTGGCCAAGGAATATTTTGACCTGCCCGTCAATTTCGACGGCCGGGAAAGGACGTCGGTGACCCAAGATCAGACGATCGTCATTCCGCGCGCCGAGGCGACCACCAGCGGTGACAATTTCGAGATCCTCGTGGGTTTCGACGTGACCCCGCAGATGGCCGAGTTCAATCGCACCGGCAGCCGCTTCCGCGTCAATGCAGGCACGGCCGGCGCGACCCCGCCCGCGGCGCAGTAGATGACCGACCTCAGGACTGTTCTGGGCGAAGCGGTCGGGGCCGCCTTCGCCGCCGAAGGCGTGGATCCCGCCCTTGCGCGTGTCACCGCCTCCGACCGGCCCGACCTGGCTGACTTCCAGTCCAACGGCGCCCTGGCTGCCGCCAAGGCGCTGAAGGCCAATCCCCGCGAACTGGCGGGGAAGGTCGCGGCGCGGCTCGAAGGCGACCCGCGTCTCGCCTCGGTCGAGATCGCGGGGCCCGGCTTCATCAATCTGAAGATCGCCGACGCGGCCCTGGCGGCGCGCGCGGCCCAGGTCGCGGCGGATGCCGCCCGCTCGGGCGCCGCGGAGGTCTCCAGCCCGCGCAAGGTCATCATCGATTTCGCCGGCCCGAACGTGGCCAAGCCGATGCACGTCGGCCACCTGCGCAGTTCCATCATCGGCGAGAGCCTGAAGCGCATCTTCCGTTTCCGCGGCGACACCGTCTGGGGCGACGCCCATTTCGGCGACTGGGGCTTCCAGATGGGGCTGCTGATCATCGCCGTGGGCGACGAGGGCAGGGCCGACGCGTTTCTGGTTGAGGGCGACGGCCCCTTCCCGGCCGCGAGCCCAGTCTCGCTGGAGGACCTCGAGCGCCTCTATCCGGCTGCTGCGGCGCAGGCCAAGGAAGACCCGGCCTTCCGCGATCGCGCCCGCAAGGCGACCGCCGAACTGCAGGGCGGCCGGCCCGGCTACCGCGCGCTATGGGCCCATTTCGTCGCTGTCAGCCGCACCGCTCTTGAGCGTGAATTCGCCGCGCTCGGCGTGACCTTCGACCTCTGGAACGGCGAGAGCGACGCCGACCCGGTGATGGCCGAGATGATCGCCCATCTGGAGGCCACCGGCCTGCTGGTCGAGGACGACGGCGCCCGCGTGGTCCATGTCGCCCGGCCCGGCGAGACCCGGAAGCGCAAACTGGCCGACGGCTCGGTGATCGAGGCTCCCAGCCCGCCGCCGCTGCTGGTGATCAGTTCTGAAGGGTCGGCCATGTACGGCACGACCGACCTGGCCACCATCCTGGACCGCCGCAAGGCCATCGACCCGGACCTGATCCTCTATGTCGTCGACGAGCGGCAGGCTGAACATTTTGAACAGGTGTTCCGCGCCGCCCATCTGGCCGGCTATGCCCCCGAGGGTTCGCTCGACCACCTCGGCTTCGGCACCATGAACGGGCCCGACGGCAAGCCGTTCAAGACCCGCGCCGGCGGGGTTTTGAAACTCCACGACCTGATCACCATGGCGGTCGAGAAGGCGCGTGAGCGGCTGCACGAGGCGAAGCTGGGCGACGACCTGCCCGAGGCCGAGTTCGAGACCATCGCGCACAAGGTGGCGGTGGCGGCGCTGAAATTCGCCGATCTGTCGAACAGCCGGACGACCAGCTACGTCTTCGACCTAGACCGCTTCATGAGTTTCGAGGGCAAGACCGGGCCGTATCTGCTGTACCAGGCGGTGCGGATCAAATCCCTGCTCCGCAAGGGCGCGGAACAGGCCGCCACCCCAGGCCCGATCACCATCGCCGAGCCGGCCGAACGCGATCTGGCCCTGACGCTGGACGCCTTCTCGCAGGCGGTGACCGAGGCCTATGACAAGCGGATGCCGCACGTCATCGCCGAGCACGCCTACCGGCTGGCGCAGAGTTTCTCGAAATTCTACGCCGCCTGCCCGGTGCTGATCGCGCCGGACGCAGGGACCCGGGACTCCCGGCTGGCGCTGTCCAGGGCGGCGCTCGACCAGCTCGAGACGTCGCTGGGCCTGCTCGGGATCGACACGCCGGAGCGGATGTAGGCTAGACTGGGGATCCGTTTCCGGAGCTGTCCATGTCGCTCGACGCCTATATCGCCGGCCTGCCCAAGGCCGAACTGCACCTGCATATCGAAGGCAGCCTCGAGCCCGAACTGATGTTCGAACTGGCTCAGCGCAACGGCGTGGCCATTCCGTTCGACAGCGTCGAGGCGGTGCGGGCGGCCTATGACTTCTCCAACCTGCAGGACTTTCTCGACATCTATTATGCCGGGGCCAACGTCCTGCTGACGCGCCGCGATTTCGAGGATCTGGCCTTCGCCTATTTCCAGCGGGCCGCGGCGGACAATGTGCGGCACGCCGAGATCTTCTTCGATCCACAGACCCACACGGACCGGGGCGTGCCATTCGGCGTGGTGGTCGAGGGACTGATCGCCGGCATGGACCGGGCGAAGGCGGAACTGGGCGTCACCTCGGGCCTGATCCTGAGCTTTCTCCGCCATCTGTCAGAAGACGAGGCCTTCGCCACGCTGGAGATGGCGAAGCCCTATCTCCACCACTTCATCGGCGTGGGTCTGGACTCGTCCGAAGTCGGCCACCCGCCGTCGAAATTCGTCCGCGTCTTCGCCGCCGCCCGCGCCCTGGGCCTGAAGCTGTGCGCACACGCCGGCGAGGAGGGCCCCCCGGCCTATGTGCACGAGGCGCTGGACCTGCTGCACATCGACCGGATGGACCATGGCAACCGCTCGATGGAGGACGAGTCGCTGATCGAACGGCTGGCGGCGTCGCAGATGACACTGACCGTCTGCCCGCTGTCGAACCTGAAGCTCTGCGTCGTGAGGGACCTGAAGGACCACCCCGTGCCCGAGATGCTGCGGCGCGGGCTGCATGTGACCCTGAACTCCGACGATCCGGCCTATTTCGGCGGTTATGTGAATGAAAACTATCGCCGGCTGGCCGAGGCGGTGGGGCTTACCCGGGAGCAGCTGACCCTGATGGCGCGCAACAGTTTCGAAGGCTCCTTTCTGCCCGACGCCGACAAGGCTGCGCACATCGCCGCGGTTGATGCCTGGGCCGCCCGTTCCGCTTGACAGCGACCCGGAGTCGGGGCCTAGGTCGCGGCGCTCTCGCGGGAGAGATCGGAGCCCTTTAGTGGGGTCCGGAGCCGAAGGCGCAACCGCCCCGGAAACGCTCAGGCAAACGGACCGCGAGAACATTCGGACGCTGGAAAGTCGCTCCTTGCGGGCGCGCCGACGGAGCAAGACGCCTTGGTTTCGGGCGCCGGAATCTCTCAGGCTTCAGGACAGCGGGGGCGCGAGGACGGCGGAGCTTTCCGCCCCGTTACGCGACTCTGAAGGCCGACATGACTGACGAAACCCTCAAGACCACCCCCCTCAACGCGGCGCACCGGTCGCTGGGCGCCCGTATGGTCGGCTTCGGCGGCTACGACATGCCGGTTCAGTATGAGGGCGTGCTGGCCGAGCACCGCTGGACCCGCGAGCACGCCGGCCTGTTCGACGTGTCGCACATGGGTCAGTGCAAGATCACCGGCGGCGACGCCGTCGCCCAGTTCGAGCGTTTCGTCCCCGGCGACTATGCGATCCTGAAGGCCGGTCGCCAGAAATACAGCCTGCTGCTGAACGCCGAGGGCGGTATCATGGACGACCTGATGGCGGGCCGTCCCGATCACGACGGCCTCCATGTCGTGGTCAATGCCGGCAACAAGGACGCTGACTTCGCCTTCCTGCAGGCCAATCTCGAGGGCGACGCCACCCTGACCGTGTTGTCCGACCGTTCGCTGATCGCCATCCAGGGGCCCGAGGCGGCCGAGGTCATGGCCGCGCACGAGCCGGTGCTGGCCGAGTTCGGCTTCATGGACTGCGCCCGGCTGGTGCTGTTCGGGGTCGATTGTTTCGTCTCCCGCTCGGGCTACACCGGGGAAGACGGCTATGAGATTTCCGTGCCGAACGCCGACGCCGAACGCATCTGGAACGCCCTGCTCAAGGACGCCCGGGTCAAGCCCATCGGCCTGGGCGCCCGCGACAGCCTGAGGCTGGAAGCCGGCCTGCCCCTGCACGGCCATGATATCGACGCCACCACCAGCCCGGTCGAGGGCGCGCTGACATTCGCCCTGTCGAAATCGCGCAAGGAGCGCGCGGACTTCAACGGCGCTGACCGCATCCTGAAGGAATTGGCCGACGGCCCGGCGCGGGTCCGCGTCGGCCTCAGCGTCAAGGAGGGCGCTCCGGCGCGCGAGGGCGCCGAGATCGCCGACATGGACGGCACGGTCATCGGCAAGGTCACCTCGGGCGGGCCGTCGCCGACACTGGGCCGCAACATCGCCATGGGCTATGTGCCGCCGCAGTTCGCCGATCTGGGCACAGATCTGAAAGTCATCGTGCGCGGCAAGCCCGCCGCCGCCGAAGTCGTCGCCATGCCCTTCGTCGCCCAACGCTATTACCGCAAACCGAAAGCCTGAGGACCGGACCGATGCATTTCTCCAAGGATCACGAGTGGGTTCGCCTTGACGGCGACGTCGCCACCGTCGGCATCACCAAATTCGCTGCAGACGCCCTCGGCGACGTGGTGTTTGTCGAGACGCCCGACGCCGGGAAAGTCGTCACCAAGGGCGACGGGTTCGCCGTGGTCGAAAGCGTAAAGGCAGCCTCGGACGTCTATGCGCCGGTTTCCGGCGAAGTGATCGAAGGCAACGCCGCCCTCGCCGGCGCGCCGGAAACCGTCAACGCCGATCCCGAAGGCGAAGGCTGGTTCGCGAAGATCAAGGTGTCCGACGCCTCGACCGAAGGCCTGATGGACCGCGCCGCCTACGACGCCTTTCTCGCTACCCTCTAAACCCTTTCACGCACGGACCTCCCCCCGCCATGCGCTACCTCCCCCTGACGCCCGACGATCGCACGGCGATGCTCGCCGCCATCGGCGCCAAATCCATCAATGACCTGTTCGTGGACGTGCCCGCGGCGGCGCGGCGCGACGGCTTCGTCGACCTGCCCCGCGTGGCCGGGGAACTGGAGGTCGAGCGGGCGCTCGGGGCCATGGCGGCCAGGAACGCCTCGGCGGGAACTGTCCCGTTCTTCTGCGGCGCCGGGGCCTACAAGCACCACGTCCCGGCGACGGTGGACCACGTCATTCAGCGGTCGGAATTCCTGACCAGCTACACGCCGTACCAGCCCGAGATCGCCCAGGGCACGCTCCAGTATCTGTACGAGTTCCAGACCCAGGTCGCGAACCTGACCGGCATGGCGGTCGCCAATGCCTCGCTCTATGACGGCTCGACCGCCATGGCCGAGGGCGTGCTGATGGCAACCCGCGTGACCCGTCGCAACAAGGCGGTGATCTCGGGCGGGGTGCATCCGCACTATGTCCGCGCCACCGAGACCGTCGTTCATGCCGTCGGCGTCGAGACGGAGGCCCTGCCCGCCGCCGTTGACGCCGAGGCCGACGTGATCGCCTGCATCGGACCGGACACGGCCTGTGTCGTCGTCCAGACTCCGAACGTGTTCGGCACGGCCACTGACGTGACGAGGATCGCCGAGGCGGCTCACGCCGCCGGGGCCCTGCTGATTGTGGTGGTCACCGAGGCCGTATCGATGGGCCTGCTGAAGTCGCCGGGCGAAATGGGGGCCGACATCGTCGCCGCCGAAGGCCAGTCGATCGGCAACGCCCTGAACTACGGCGGTCCCTACGTCGGCCTGTTCGCCTGTCGCGAAAAGCTGGTGCGCCAGATGCCGGGGCGGCTGTGCGGTGAGACGGTGGACGCCGACGGCACGCGTGGCTTCGTCCTGACCCTGTCGACGCGCGAGCAACACATCCGACGCGACAAGGCGACCTCGAACATCTGCACCAATTCGGGCCTGTGCTCGCTCGCCTTCACCATCCACATGAGCCTGCTGGGCGAGACGGGGCTGCGCAAGCTGGCCCTGCTGAACCACGAGAAGGCTTTGGCGACCCGCGACGCCCTGGCGGCCATCCCCGGAGTCGAGGTGCTGACCCCGCGCTTCTTCAACGAGTTCGCCGTGAAGCTGCCTAAGCCGGCAGCCGAGGTGGTCGAGGCTCTCGCCGGTCATCGCATCCTCGCGGGCGTGCCGTACAGCCGGCTGGCTCCCGCGGCCGGGATGGATGACGTCCTGCTGGTCGCAACGACCGAGGTCACGACCGATGCCGACATCAAAATCCTGGCGAGCGCGCTCGCCACGGCCTGCGCTTAAGGAGCCCGGATCATGAGCAGCATGAACACCGTCGGCCGGCCGACCACCCCGAACCGAGTCGAGAGCAAGCCCGCCACCCTGACCGGCGGCCGTGGCCTGCTGCAGAACGAGCATCTGATCTTCGAGGGCGACGGCTGGGGCAAGACCGGCGTCGACCTGCCGGAGCCGAAGACGGACGGCTCGGACCTCGGCGATCTGGTGCGGCGCGATCCGATCGGCCTGCCGGGTCTCTCCGAGCCCGAGACGATGCGCCACTATGTGCGGCTGAGCCAGAAGAACCACGCCATCGACCTGGCCATCTATCCGCTGGGCTCGTGCACGATGAAGCACAATCCGAGGCTGAACGAGAAAATGGCGCGCCTGCCGGGCTTTGCCGACATCCACCCGCTGCAGCCGACATCCACCGTACAGGGTGCGTTGGAGCTGATGGACACCCTGGCGCACTGGCTGAAGACCCTGACCGGCATGCCGGCCGTGGCCCTGTCGCCCAAGGCCGGTGCCCATGGCGAACTGTGCGGACTGATGGCCATCCGCGCCGCCCACGAAGCTTCCGGCCAGCACGCGCAGCGCCGCAAGGTACTGGTGCCGACCTCGGCCCACGGCACCAATCCCGCCACGGCCGCCTTCGTCGGCTACACCGTCGTCGAGGTGGCCCAGACCGATGACGGCCGCGTCGATGTGGCCGATCTGGCGTCCAAGCTGGGCGACGACGTCGCCGCCATCATGGTGACCAATCCGAACACCTGTGGCCTGTTTGAGCGCGATATTCTCGAAATCAGCCGCCTGACGCACGAGGCGGGGGCGTATTTCTACTGCGACGGGGCCAATTTCAACGCCATCGTCGGCCGGGTGCGCCCGGGCGATCTGGGCGTCGACGCCATGCACATCAACCTGCACAAGACCTTCTCGACGCCGCACGGCGGCGGCGGGCCCGGCGCCGGTCCGGTGGTGCTGTCCGAGGCGCTGGCGCCGTTCGCGCCGGCCCCGTGGGTCGTGCACGACGCTGACGGCTACCGGCTGATCGAACGCGAGGAAGACGAGGCGGCGCAGGCCTTCGGTCGGCTGTGCGCCTTCCAGGGCCAGATGGGGATGTACACCCGGGCCCTCAGCTACATGATGAGCCACGGGTCGGACGGGCTGCGGCAGGTGGCCGAGGACGCCGTGCTGAACGCGAATTACATCAAGGCACGGCTGTCTGATGTGATGAGCGCCGCCTTCCCCGAGGGTCCGTGCATGCACGAGGCCCTGTTCGACGACGAATGGCTGAAGGGCACCGACATCACGACGCTCGACTTCGCCAAGGCGATGATCGACGAGGGTTTCCACCCGATGACCATGTATTTCCCGCTGGTCGTCCACGGCGCCATGCTGATCGAACCGACGGAGACGGAATCGAAGCAGGAACTGGACCGCTTCATCCATGCGATGCGCCTGTTGGCCCAGGCGGCAAAGGCCGGAGACGTCGAACGCTTCAAGGGCGCGCCGTTCCATGCACCGATGAAGCGGATGGACGAGACGCGGGCCGCACGTCAGCCCATCCTGCGTTGGACCGCCCCCGAAGGCTCGAACATCGCCGCCGAATAGGTCTTCGCAGCTGCGAAGCACAGTAATGTGAACGCCGTTCGGACGGACAGGCGTATGCTCCCCCTCGCGTAGTCTGAGCCACTATGAGCGTTGGGAGGCGCTACGGTCATGATGTCACGCGTACAGAAGGGCATAGTCGCGGGCCTTGCCGCGACGCTTGCAGTAGCGGTGCTGGAAGCCGCCAATCTCTATTTCGGGCCCTGGGCGGCCAGTTTCCCGCGATTGCTGTCCGTCATGTTGCAGACGCCTGACGTGATGGCGGTCGGCTGGGGCGCTCACTTCCTCGTCGGGGCCCTCGTGCTGGGACCGCTGTTTGGAGTTCTTTGCCCGCGACTGCCGACGGATACGCCTGAATCCAAGGGCATTCTGTTTGCGGTGGGCGCCTTTATCGTCATGTCACTGACGGTCGCACCGGCCGTGGGGATGCTGGGCGGTCGACCGGTCGGCATCTTCTTTATGCAGGCGGGGTTTGGCACCCTGGCCTGGATGATCGCCAGCCACGCCGTCTATGGCATCGTCCTGGGCACGGTCTATGGCCGTCTGGTGGAACGGGACAAGCGGGCGCATGCGCCCGCCGGCGCCACTACGGCGCACTGACCTAGTTAAGTCGGCTGCCGATCTGGCTGATCGCCGCATCCAGCAGCGGGTCCGATTTCTGGCCGGCCAACCGGGCGGCGAGAATCTGTTCGGCGGCGCGGGCAGCGAGGTCGGCGGCAGCCGCCTTGACCTCGGCGGTCGCCTGGGCCTCGGCCTGTTCGATGCGACGCTCGGCGAGGGCCTGCCGGCGGGCCATGGACTCTTCCAGCTTGACCTTGGCTTCGGCCTCGAGGCGGCGGGCGTCGGCCTCGGCGGTCCTCAGCATCTCGGCGGCCTGTGCTTCGGCCTCGGCCTTTTCGGCGCGGATCTGCGCGAGCAGAGCCTCGGCCTCAGCACGCAGACGGGCGGCCTCATCGAGTTCGGACTGGATTTTCGTGGCCTTGGAATCCAGAGCCGTGGCGACCAGTTTCGGCACGCCCGCCATGATCAGGATGCCGAAGAACAGAAGCAGGCCGATACCGACCCAAAGCTCGGGGTTCGACAGTCTGAAGAAATAGTCGAAATCGAGGAAGTAGGGCATCAGGCGGCTCCCTTGACGGCGGCGTCGACCTCGGCGGCCGAGGCCACCCGGCCGGTCAGGCGCTCGATGATGGCGGCCGTCGTGTCGCCGGCGATGGCGGAGACATTGGTCATGGCGGCGTCGCGGGTCTTGCCAATGGCCGCCTCGGCCTCGGCGATACGAGCGCCGATGGCCGCCTCGTCGGCAGCCTTGCGATCGGCGGCCTGTTCGGCGATGCGGGCGGCGGCGGCGGCGGCGGTCGCCCGGGCGCTGGAGCGTGCGGCGGCGACCTCGGCCTTGGCGGCCTCGGCCTGCTGGGCGGCTTCCGCCTGCACCTGACGGGCGGTCGCGACGGCGCCGGAAATGGTAGCGGCCCGCTCGTCCATGACGCGGCGCAGGCGCGGCGCGAAGACCTTGCTGATCAGCAGGTAGAGGATGGCGAACAGGATCAGCAGCCAGACGATCTGGCCGACCCAGACGGTCGTGTCGAACTGGGGGAGTCCGCCCGACGCCTCTTCGCCATAGCCGCCGGCCGTGGTGGTGGCGTAGGTTTCGCCCTGAATGTCGGTGGGTGCGGGAGCGACCATGGTGTCCGTCTGCGAAAATCAGGCAATGAGGCGACGCCCCCGGTCCCGGGGACGTCGCCGCTATGACGCCTGAAAGGTTTAGGCGTTAAGGATCAGGATGCCGAGCACGAAGGCCAGGATGCCCAAGGCTTCGGCCAGGGCCGCGCCCACGAACAGGTTGCCGACCTGCGAGCCGGCGGCCGACGGGTTCCGCAGGGCGCCGTTGAGGAAGTTGGCGAAGATGTTGCCCACGCCGATGGCAGAGCCGATCATGCCGAGGGTGGCCAGACCGGCACCGATGTACTTGGCGGCTTCAGCGTCCATGATTGTATTCCTAGTTTTCTGAGGGTTCAGGGTTGGGGTGAAAGGACTGGACCCGGCCTTAGTGGCCGTGGCCCAGGTTGACCACATCATTGAGATAGATGGCGGCCAGAACGGCGAACACGAAGGCCTGCAGGAAGGCCACGAGGAACTCCAGCGCGGTCAGGGCGATGACCATGGTCATCGACAGGGCCGCGAGCGGCAGGGCGAACAGGCCCAGACCCTCGCCGGCGAAGGCCATGGTCCCCAGGCTGACGACGAAGCCGGCGAAGATCTTCAGCGCCACGTGGCCGCCCAGCATGTTGCCGAACAGACGCAGGGCCAGGGTCACCGGACGGAGCAGGAAGGACAGGAACTCGATCGCGCCGACCACGGGGCGCAGGACCAGAGGCGCGCTGGACGGCCAGAACAGCAGGAAGAATTTCAGCCCGTGCTTGCCGATGCCGATGCCGACCACCAGCAGGATGGTGAGCAGGGCGAAGGTCATGGTCACTGCCAGCTGGGAGGTGGCGGTGAAGGTCAGGAACATGCCCAGCATGTTCATGCCGAGGATCAGGGTGAACAGGGTGAAGACAAACGGGAAGTATTTCCGGCCCTCATGGCCGATGATGGAATCGGTGACGCCGTCGATCATCCCGAACATCTGCTCGCCCGTCGCCTGGAGACGGCCGGGAACGACCTTAGCCCCGGACGTCACGACCTGAAGGAACAGCACGACCGCGGCGAAGGCGATGGTCATCGCCAGATGCGAGTTCGTGAACGCAATCTGCTGCGCGCCGATGAACGGCAGGGTCACCTCGCCGAATTCGACGAGCGGGACGACCTGGAACTGTTGGATCGGATCAGCCATGCGTCAGTCTTCTTCGTCCTCATCAAAGGGAACCGATTTCGGCTCCCCACCGCTTGCCTTCGCCATGGCCATCACCCGCTGAGCGGTTCGCCAGGCCATCCAAATCGAAACCCCGAAGCCCAGCAGGACCCCACCGATCAGACCCCACGGATTGGTCTGGAAATACCAGTCCACTCCGGCGCCGATCGCCAGGCCGACGAAGACCCCGCCAAGCAGGTCGGCGATGATCCGCCAGGCCTGACTGGCGGCCGCCTGTCCCGCCGCCTCGTGAGAGGTCGGCGGGGCCGTCCGCGCTTCCAGATCGGATGCGCTTCGGGTGAGACGAGCGATCGCCTCTTCGCGCGATTCCGGTGGCAGGGACATAGCGGCCTCAGCACTCCGGCACGAATGTCGGAGGGGGTCTGAATTCGGCGCGGAACCTATAGGGGAGACCCCGATTGGTCAAGGCAGGGAGGCGCCTGATTAGTCTTTTGATATCTCAGGGGATTGTTGCGTCCGTAGCGGGGTGTGGCGTTGTGTGCTTCGGTCCAGACCAAGGGCAGGCCGATGGAGGGCAGGCCGAGGGCGCGCTGCCGACGCCGCTCCGCCCACTTCTTGGCGATGAAGACCCGCCGCAGGGCGCGGAACCGCCGATCCAGTTCCTCGATCATGCGGGCGCGTTCGGCCGGCGAGATCCGGGGGCCGGAGCCGGGGTCGGGACGGGGCGGACGGGCTTTGGGCATGGAGCCTCCTGAGAGAGCGGGGTCTGCGGCAGGCGTCTTCGCCGCGCTGTCGCCAGAGCGGTGGATGGGGAGGCATGGCGAAGCGTCCGGGCCTTCGCCCGGATGAGCAGAGAGAATACCGTTTCGGCGAAAGACAGACGCTCCGCGCGGCTGGTTATCCGGAAGCTTGCGTCGGGTGGCCGTATTCGG
>Ga0207951_100473_pt1 | contig 19939 bp, 26 predicted proteins | sample Subbio12Aug_8Bad_FD_184830 | JGI IMG/M metagenome (GOLD analysis project Ga0207951, IMG submission 184830) | Serpentinite rock and fluid subsurface biosphere microbial communities from McLaughlin Reserve, California, USA - CR12Aug_8Bad (SPAdes) | ecosystem: Environmental > Terrestrial > Deep... | reverse complement strand
TGCTGCAGCAGGCCAAGCGAGCGGCCAGAGGATTCAGGACCGCCAGCAACTTCATTGCCATCGCCTACTTGCGCATGTCCAAGCTCAAGCATTTGCCCATCAACCCGCTGCAGCCGGCGCTGCCGCAAGCGGTTGGGCGGGTGCACCGGTGTCGCTGATGTTGTCAAGTTCCACACAAAAGGGCATGGAGCCCTTGGCCCTTGGAGGCCACCCACCATTACGCCCACATTCGGGCCATGCTGGAGGGAACCGTGCAGCCTACAGGTGGCATGGATTTGATGATTGCCGCGCATGCCTTGGCCGAGGATTCGGTGCTCGTCACCAACAACGCCAGAGAGTTTTTGCGCGTACCGGGCTTGGCGGTAGAGGAATGGGCGCTGGGTGCTTGAAAATCCGCATGCAGGGAAATCGGAAAATCTTCGTCAAGCAACGAGTTACGTGATGGCGCTTTCCATTCAGATCAAGGCTTCGAGGCCTTTGCGCTCGAGCAGGTTGAGCAGCTTTTGCGATGGGCCGCTGGGGTGCTTGTCTCCCAGCTCCCATTGGCGCACAGCGGATGGGCTGGTGTTGAGTAGCGCGGCCAGCACAGTCTGGCTGATCTGGTAGTGCTCACGCAGGGAGCGGATCTTCTCACTGTCGTAATCGGGTATCGGGTCTAGGCAGAGTGCGTCGTACTTGCGCATCTTGCGCTGGTCGATGAAGCCCAGGCGGTGCAAATCTGCCGCCGTCTCGTGCACCGCCTCAAGGATTCGGCTTTTGGCCTTGGTCTTTGTCGTCATGGCAAATCTCTAGTAGTGAACCGTGTTCAACCTCGGCGTCGAGCTCCTTGCCGGTGCGGGCCAGCAAATCGTGGGCAAGGGTCTGCAAGGCTTCAGTCTCTTCGGCGCTGATGTTGGCCCGTTCGTTCTTCTCGAAGCCGAACACGAAGAACCACAACTCTGCCTTGTGGGTGGCCACCAATGTTCTGGCGCCCCCCCGCTTGCCCCGACCTGCCAAACCCACCCGCTTCTTGACCACACCGCCACCGAGATCGGCGTCGATCAGCCCGCGCGACATCTCGCACACTGCGCCACACAGGGCCTCATCGGTGAGATCGGTCTTGCGCATCCAGCGACTGAAGTGGCGGGTTTTGAAGACTCGATTCATCTCCGAAGTGTATCACCTAGTGACGATCATAGAAAGACTATCACTGTCTTGTGCAACGGGCCTCGGGACCTACCCCCACGGAGGTTGAGGTTCACCGTGGTCAGACCACAATTTCAGCCTTTTCCAATCGAGGCATGCGCCTAGAAGGCTCCTAGTCACGGCATCAACCAACTTGACAACTTCACCTTTTTGGTTAAAATTCGCCGATGGAAAAAGGCACGCCGCACTGCAAGCTTCCAGCCGTCAAAGCCTTGGTGGAGGCGGGTCAGGTCAGGGCCACGGCCAGCGCCTTCAGTGGGGCGCGTGATCTGGGCATTGATGACCTAGACGGGATGTGCGCTGTCGTCTTGGCGCTCACTGGCGCCGACTTCTACAAGAGCATGACCACCCATGCCGATCATCGTGTCTGGCAAGACGTGTACCGAGGCAAGACGCCGCGCGGCGATGAGGTGTATCTGAAGCTGACCGTCATCGATGGTGTGTTGATCGTTTCCTTCAAGGAGCTATGACCATGAAATGCCCCTGCTGCGGCGCGGCGGAACTGATCCATGACACGCGCGATATGTCCTACACCTACAAGGGCGAACACACCACCATCCCAGCGGTTACGGGCGATTTTTGCCCTGCTTGCGGTGAAGTGGTCTTGAACCGTGAGCATGGCGACCGCTACAGCGAAATGGTCGGCCTGTTTCAACGCCAGGTCAATGCTGCCTACGTCGATCCCAGCTACATCGCCAAAGTACGAAAGAAGCTCGATCTTGACCAACGGCAGGCGGCTGAACTCTTTGGTGGTGGCGTCAATGCCTTCTCGCGCTACGAAAACGGCAAGACCAAGCCGCCGCTGGCCTTGGTCAAGCTGCTCAAGCTACTAGACCGTCACCCCGATCTGCTCTCAGAGGTCAGAACCACCTGATTTTCTGCTGAAAATCGGGGTCAGACCAACATGGAACTCGGTTACGCCAAAAACGTGGAACTTGCGTTCAAACAACGATTTACGTGGGGCTGGGGCGCTGGGGGCTTTGGCCGATTTTTGACCGCACAGCAAAACGGTATGAGGCCGGCTGCCCCCAGCGCCCCAGCCCCTACCCCACGGCAGACTGATCCCGATTTCTCGCCTAAAATTTAAACACGTTGTCTTGTGGAGCCGTGCTATGCCTGACGTCAAAGCGATCGAAGATGCTGTTCAATCCCTTCCGCCAAACGCCTTGGCGGAGTTTCGGCTCTGGTTCGCTGAGTTTGACTCGGCTGCATGGGACCGCCAAATCGAACCAGACACTGCCTCTGGGCGACTCGATGCGCTATTGCTCGAAGCCGAGCAAGACCTAGCGCAGGCGCTCCCTCGATCTCTGTGAACCACACTGCATCGGCGCGGTTCTGGCGCTGCTATGAGTCGCTGCCCGCCGATGTCCGCGCCCTTGCCGACAAGAACTTTAAGTTGCTCAAGTCCAATCCGGCCCATCCCTCGCTTCAGCTTAAGCATCTCGGCGGCGGAAGGCTCTGTAGCGCACGGATCGGGCTCTACTACCGAGTCCTAGGCCTTCCTCGGGTGGCTGGCATTCATTGGTTCTGGGTTGCACACACGCAGAATACGACCGCCTCGTCAACACCTAGGAAATCTGCAAAAGGCTAAAAATCGAAAATCTGGAGCGCGAAATCGTTGTCAGGCAACGACTTACATGATGGGGAGCTGGGGCGCTGGGGGCAGTTGGCCGATTTTTGGCCGCGCAGCAAAACGGTATGAGACCGGCTGCCCCCAGCGCCCCAGCGCCCACGGAGGTTTACCGTAGTAAGGCCAAGGTTTTCTGACACATGACACGTTTCGGTTCGTGTGCTTGTGTTGTAATATGGCGGTGTTGTATGACAAAGGGCAAGTCATGACCATCGTCGCAAAAGTCTTCATGAGTGGTCGCAGCCAAGCCTTGCGTCTGCCTGCACGACTGCGTCTGACGGCCAAAGAGGTACGCATCGAGCAGGTCGGGGCCGATTGGTGGCTGCACCCACAAACGCCGCCGGAGCAAGACATGGGCCTTTGGCTGCAAGGGTTCTACGCCCACGCAGCCCCCTTGCCAGACCATTTTTTGGCCGACAGACTAGACCATCCGCCGCAAGAGCGCGACTGGAGTTGATCGCGCGACATGCGACGCACGCTGGACACCCACATTTGCAGCTACATCCTGCGGCGGCACCCTGCTGAGATGGTGACGCGCTTTGCCGGGCTTGAGCGCAGCCAAGTGTGGTTGTCGGGCATTGTGGCGGCCGAGCTGCGCTTTGGGGCGGCCAAGTTGGAATCACCCAAGTTCAAGGCGGCAGTGGAAGCGTGGCTGGCGGGTTTTGACGTGCGGCCTTGGCCCTTGGAGGCCACCCACCATTACGCTCACATTCGGGCCATGCTGGAGCGAGCTGGGCAGCCTATAGGTGGCATGGATTTGATGATTGCCGCGCATGCCTTGGCCGAGGATTCGGTGTTCGTCACCAACAACGCCAGAGAGTTTTTGCGCGTGCCGGGCTTGGCGGTAGAGGAATGGGCGCTGGGTGCTTGAAAATCCGCATGCGGGGAAATCGGAAATCGGTAAATCTCAGTCAAGCAACGATTTACGTGGGGCTGGGGCGCTGGGGGCTTTGGCCGATTTTTGGCCGCGCAGCAAAACGGTATGAGGCCGGCTGCCCCCAGCGCCCCAGCCCCTCTACCCCACCGATAAAAAAAAGCCCGGTTCCTTGCGGTTCCGGGCTTTGATCGTTGCTTGGTCGGCGTGGCGGGATTCGAACTCGCGACCCCTTGCACCCCATGCAAGTGCGCTACCAGGCTGCGCTACACGCCGAAGTCCGAATTCTAGCACGAGCGCGCTGGGGCTTTGGCACTGCAACCGGGCCTGCAACAAGGATCGAAGCGCAGCGCCTCAAACTGTCTGTGCCAGCAGGCTGCGTATTGCCAGCAACTCGGCACGCACGGCGGCCCAGTCGTTCAGCGCCAGGGTGGTGTTTGAAGATTCAGCAGGCTCAGAGGGTGCCAGCGAGCGGTCCTCGTGCCCCGGCTCCAGCGGCGGCAACACGGTGGCGCCGCTTCGGCGCTGTTCGCGCTCATGCTGCGCCAGCTCCTGCAAGCGGTTTCGCGCCCCCTGGATGGTAAAGCCCTGCTCGTACAGCAGATCGCGGATGCGCCGGATCATCAGCACCTCGTGGTGCTGGTAGTAGCGCCGGTTGCCGCGCCGCTTCATGGGCCGCAGTTGCGTGAACTCCTGCTCCCAGTAGCGCAGCACATGCGGCTTGACACCGCACAACTCACCCACCTCACCGATGGTGAAGTAGCGTTTGGCCGGGATGGGGGGCAGCTCCGTAGTCATGGTCTCTAGGTTTTAAATCGTAGAGCAGCGAATCTACCCGAAGCGCAGCCAAATGCAAAGACCGTTTGGCTCAGTAAAACCCGCAAACGACCCCAAAACACCCAATTTCCATTCGCATCGAAGGGCTATACAAAATCCCTTGCCAAAAGGATTGCGAATGATTATCATCCGCCTACATTCTTCCGGAGTCCTTCCATGATTGTCTGCGTGTGTCACCGGGTCAGCGACAAGACCATCGCCGCCTGCGCCCAGCAAGGCGAGGGATTCGATGAGATCCAGTTTGAGCACGGCGTGGCCACCCAATGTGGCCAGTGCGAGCACGCGGCACGGCGCATCTGGTCTGAATGCCACCCGAGCCAGCGCTTGCTGCACTTGCACCAAGAGCTGGCACCTGCTGCATCCCATTGGACCGCCCCATGATGTGGATGGGTCTTTTAATTTCTTTTTTACTTACCGTCGTCTTGGCATTTTGGCTGCTCAGGCGATGACATCTGCGACGCGCGCATCCTAGTTTGGTCGGTGATGTCGCGCAAGCGCCCCTGCTCCAACACCAACACGCGCTGCGCCAGGTGACGCACCAAGGCGCGGTCATGCGAGACCAGCAACACCGCCAGCCGGTGTTCGGCCAGGACGGCGCCCAAGTCTTGCAGCAGCGCCGCCGTGGTCACGCTGTCGAGAGCCGAAAAGGGCTCATCGAGCAGCAACACCTGCGGCTCGGCCAGCAAGGCCCGCGCCAGCACCACGCGCTGGCACTGCCCACCCGAGAGCTGATGCGGCAAGCGCTGCATGTCGGCCTGCGTCAAGCCCAAGCGTTGCAGCATCTGCGCTGCCCGCTGGGGTCGCTCCAGTCGGCTGGCCAGCCCAAAACCCTCCAGTGGTTCGGCCGCCGAGGCCAAGGCGCTGCGGTATGGGTTGAGTGCGCACTGCGGCTCCTGCCACACGTATTGGATGGCACGCCGCTGGGCCAGGGTTCTGGCCGCTGTCAGCGCCTGTCCGTTCAGGCTCAAGCCGCCACTGCTGGGCTGCAGCAGCCCGGCCAGACAACGGGCCAGGGTCGATTTGCCGCTGCCGGAGCGGCCCAGCAGGCCCACCACTTCGCCCTCGTGCAGATCCAGCCCGACGCGGTCGAGCACCGGTGGCTGCTGCGCCCCCCAGCGGTGGCTGAGGTCGGCCGCGCGCAACCGCAGCACGGCTTGGGAGCGGCCCGGTGCGCTCAGCGGATGGCCCGGCGCGCTCATAGGCTCTGACCGTCCAGCCAGCGCGCCGCCTGCACCAGTGCCGCACCCGCGCGGCTGGCTGGCGCAGTCAAGAAACGCTCTGCCGGGGCCTGCTCGACGATGCGCCCGCGCTCGAGCACCAGCACCCGTTGCGCGTGCTGGCGCACCAGGCGCAGGTCGTGGGTGATCAGCAGCAGCGCGCAGCCAGTGGCTTGCTGCATCGCCAACAGCGCGCACAGCACCTCTTGGGCGGTTTCGTCGTCGAGGCTGCTGGTGGGTTCGTCGGCAATCACCAGTTGGGGCCGCAGCAACAGGGCCATGGCGCACAGCACACGCTGCTTCATGCCCCCGCTCAACTGGTGCGCATGGTGGCGCAGCACCGGCGCTGGCAATTGCACCAACGCCAAGGCCTGCTCCACGGTGGCGGCCGGGCGCTGGGCGCGCTGCGCCACTTGCTCAAGCTGATAACCCACGCTGAGCAAGGGATCCAGCAAAGCCCCCGGGCTCTGGAAGATCAAAAAAATGCCGTTGCCGCGCAGCGCATGCCATTGTTTACTGGACAGCAGGCTCATTTCCTGGCCCTGCCACCGGATCGAGCCGGAGCGCCAGCACAGCGGCGGCTGCAGCAGCCCGAGCAGGCATTGGGCCAACACCGATTTGCCCGCGCCACTGCCTCCCAGCAACGCCAGCCGCTCGCCTGCAGCCAGATCGAAAGTCAAGCGATCAAGCAACACCGGACCACCCGCGGCTTGAACCGACAGCTCCCGAATTTGCAACAGCGGATCAGGCACGGCTTGGACCCTCACCAACGCAGCGGCCGCCGGGGTTCGAGCCGCTCGCGCAAGCCTTCGCCGACCAAGTTGAAAGCCAGCGCGGCCCACAACACCGCCAGCCCCGGGGCCCACAGCAGGTGCGGTGCAGTCTGAAAGAAGGCGCGCGCTTCGTTGAGCATCACGCCCCACTCGGGCGTGGGCGGCTGCGCGCCCAAACCCAGAAAACTCAAGGTCGAGAGCGCCAAGATCACGCCCGCCGTCTCCAAACTGGCCAGCGCGGCCAGCGGGGCCAGCAGTTGCGGCAGCACATGGCGCCAGACGATGCGCAGATGCGACAAGCCGGCCGCACGCGCTGCGGCCACATAATCGCGCTGCAGCGCTTGCAGCGCCAGGATGCGCACGATGCGCGCCAGCCCGGGCGTCCAGGCCACGATCAGTGCCATTAAAACGGTCAGCAACGAGGGCCCAAACACGCCGATGATGGCCAAGGCCAGCACCAAGGTCGGAAAACCCAGCAGCACGTCGGCGCTGCGCATCAGCAGGGCATCGACGAGGCGCCAGCGCACCGAATGCGCACACCAAGCCGCCGTCACGCCCCAGAGCAAGGCCAGCGCCAACAGCACCGCCGACGCTGCCAGCGCCGCACCCAACGAAAGCCGCGCCCCCGCCAGCACGCGCGACAGCACGCAGCGCCCCAGCACGTCGGTGCCCAGCCAGTAGGTGCCGGAGGGCGGCTCGAGGCGGCGCAACAAATCCTGTGCCAGCGGGTCGTGCGGCAACCAGACCGTCGGCCACAGCAGCAACAGCAGCAGTGGGGCGAGCAGGAACAGTCCGACGTGGGTCGCGCTCAAGCGGCTGCTCATTGCGGCCCCACGATGCCGGCGCGTATGCGCGGATCGAGCCAAGCCGCCAAGGCATCGGCGAGCAGGTTGGCGCACACATAGACCACCCCCATCAGCAGCAAATAGGCTTGCAGAATGGGCAGATCGCGCTCGGCAATGGCTTGCAGCACCAAGCGCCCGAGGCCGGGCCAGCCAAACACGGTCTCGATCACCACCGCGCCGCCCAGCAGCGCCCCGAAGGCATTGGCCCACAGACTGATGCTCGGCACCAGGGTGCCCGGCAGGATGCGGGTCAGCACCAGCAACGCGGGCGACAAGCCCTGAGCGAGGGCCAGGCGAAAGGGGGCCTCGCTCATCACCTGCAAGGCCCGATCCCGGATCAGGCGGCTCACCGGTGCCGCGATCAGCAGCGCCAACACCCCGGCGGGCAGCCACAGATCGGCTGGCGCAGCCTGCCCGATCACCCGCGTCAGGCCCCAGTGGACGGCGAACAGGTACAAGGCCAACAAGGCCAGCCAATAACCCGGCAGCGAAACCAGCAGCACCACCAAGGCGCGCCAACAAGCCGCCGCCCAGGCGCTGCGCACCAGCGCCGCCGCCAAGCCTGCCAGCAGCGCCAGTGGCACAGCCAGCGCAAAGGCGGCCGCCGCCAGCAGCAGCGTCGGCCCGGCGTGGGCGCTGAGCTCTTGCGCCACCGGCCGCCCGCTGGCGATCGAGCGCCCCCAGTCGCCCGATAAAGCGGCGCTCAACCAGCGCCAGTAGCGCTCGGCCAGGCTGCCGTCGAGCCCGAGTTGGCGCTGCAAGGCGGCGTGGTTCTCGGGTGTCAGTGCGATGCCTTGGCGCAAGGCCTCGGCCAGCACCGGGTCGCCCGGGGCCGCCGCCACCAAAGCAAATGTCAGCACCGACATGGCCAGCAGCAGCAGCGGCAGCGCGAGCAGGCGCTGCAACAGCCAGCGGCGCATCAGCCGCGCCCCAGCAACGGGCGCACCGCCCCGTAGTCGATCCAGTCGCGGTGCTCGAACATCGGCACCTCCAAACCCGGGCGGGCCAACACAAACTGCGGCACGTGCAGCACGGCAATCGCTGCGACGGCTTCGTCCACGACAGCGCGGTGCGCGCGCCGCACCGCCTCCAGGCGCTGCTGCGGGTCATCGGTGCGGCGCGCTTGGTCGAGGGCGGCATCCAGCGCCCTGCCCGCCGCCATGTGGCGGTAGCCGCGCCAAGGCGTTTGGCTGTGAAACAGGTTGTAGAGCAAAAACGTGGGATCCAGATTGGTGTTGCTGGCCAGTTCCAGAAACAGATCGCCCGCCCCCGGCTCGAGGAAGCGTTGACCGTACAGCGCGTCGTCCTCCACCGCCACGATCTCGATCCCGATACCGACTTGGCGCACCATCTGTTGCAGCAGCTCGGGGAAGGGAGCCACAGCGGCCAGGTTGGGAAAGGCCGCCACCAGGCGCAGCCGCAATGCTTCGCCGGCACGCGTGCGCAGACCGTCGCGGCCACCACGCACCCAGCCGGCGGCGTCGAGCAGGCGGCTGGCCTCGGCCGGGTCGTAGCCAAAGCCTTGCACATGCGGGCCCAGACCAAACATCCAGTCCGGCAGCAGGCCACGCGCCGCAATGCCCCGGCCAGCGTACAGCACGCGCGCCACGGCGGCCCGATCGATGCTCAACGCCAGCGCGCGCCGCACTCTGGGGTCAGCCAGACGGGTAAAGGGCGGCTGGCCATGCAGGTTCACCAGCAGCGCCAGATACGACACCGGGCGCGAGGCGTGCAGCCGCACCGGCATCGAATCGCTCAGGGCCAACAACATTTGCGGCGTCACCTCGGCGATCAGATCGACCTCGCCCGCCACCAGCGCCAGCAGGCGCGTCATGGGGTCGGGGACAAACTGAAAAAGCATGCGCTCCTGCACCGCAGGCGGCCCCCAGTACTGCGGGTTGCGCACCAGCTCCAAGGCCCGGTTGGGCTGGTAGCGCACGAAGCGCCACGGGCCGGTGCCGGCCGGTGCCACGCGCCGGTCGCTGTGCTGCGAAAACAGCGAGGTGGCGCGGTGCGACATGTTCTCGATCAGCAGATTCGATCCGGTGCGCGAGCTGAAAACAAAGTTGCGCGCATCGAGGCGGCGCAGACTGGCCGGGTCGATTTGCAGAAAATCAGACCGGCTTTGCCCGACCTGGCGCAAGGCGGCGATGGCTGCATCACTGTCCAAAGCCGTGCCATCGTGATGGCGCAGGTTGGCGCGCAAGGTGATGCGGTAGTGGCCTTGGCGCACCTGCCAGCGCTCAAACAGCAGCGGCGCGGGGCGGAAGCTGGCGTCCGGGCGCACTCCGGTTTCAGCGATCTGTGCGTGCGGGTTGCGCACGGTAAAAGTGAAGCGCTGCGGATCGACGTTGTAGCGGTCTGGCCCGGCGGCCACGCGCAAACCCGAAAACCCCTGCGCAAGCGCGGGCCCAGTCCAACCGACGGCAGCCCCGGCGACACCCAGCAACTGGCGGCGTGTGAATGCAAAGTTCATGGCAGGCTGAAAGACAGGGTGGCAAAACGGCTGCTCCACGCTGCGCCGACATGCGCCGGTGGCTGCAGCAAGGTGGTGGCGATCAACTGGCGGCCCCGGCAGCGCAGCGCCAAGGTGGCGCGGCCCGCGGCATCGGTGCGCAGCAGCCGCTCGCCCTTGCGGTCAAACAGCCGCAGCGCCGCATCCGGCACCGGCTGGCCGTGCTGGCGCAGTTCGACGCGCAGGCTGGAGCGCAGGCGCAGCCGGGTCGGGTCGCGCAAGGCCACGATTTCCAGCGTTTGACCGAGTGCGCGAACTTTTTTCCAAGGCAAGCCGCCCGCACCGACGCGAAAATAGGCTTTCGCGTCTTTGGCGTAGCGCTCCCGCCAAGGCTGGGCGCGGGCGCGTTGGGCTTGCCAGGCCTGCAGCACCGCCGCAGCGGGCTGCACCTCAGCCAAGTAGGCATCGACCCCGGCCGAGGGGATTTCGATTTCGATCAGATCCGTGGTCAATACAGCACAAGACAGACCGGGCGCGGCCAGTCCGAAGCGCACCCGCACCCGGTTGCGCAAGCGCACCCACGCCACGGGCTGGCGCGGGCGGCCGATCAGCCCGAGGCTGCGCAGGCGCCTCTTTTTGGGCGCGCTCAGCGGCTGCAAACCATGCCCGGCCGACAACTCCAACAGCAGCGGCTGGGCCGGCAGCGGCCGCAGCGGCAGCGGCTGCACCCAAGTGTCGTGCGCCTGCACCGAGCCTGCAGCGCACAACAACAGCAGCAGCAGCCCCAAAGATTGGAGGCGGCGCATCAGAAGTGCACCGTGTAAGACAGCTCCAGCGCGCGCGGCTCGCCCAGCAAAGCCTGCGCCCCGCCGCCGGCGGAGCGCGACAGGTACACCTCATCCAACGCATTGCGCAGGTGCAGCGCCCACTCGCCCTGCCCGACCCACCAAACCAGGCTGAGGTTCATGGTGGTGTAGCCGGGTAGCCAGACCGTGTTGGCATTATTGGCCGAGCGGGCCCCGACATGGCGCAGGCTGGCGTGCAGTTGCAGGGTGTCGGACGCTTGCCAGCGCGCATACAGGTTGGTAACACTCTCGGGCGTATCGGGCGGCAGCAAACCGGCGCGCGACACCGCCGCCCCGCCCACGCTTTCGATGAAGCGATCGAACTGCGCCTCGAGTCGGGTGCCATTGAGGCCCAGCGTCCAGTGCGGGTTGAGCCGCCACAGCAGATCGAACTCGAGCCCCTGGCTGCTTTGTTGGCCGATCTGGATCGTTTGCCCGGGCTGCATCGGGTCGCGCGTCAGGATGTTGCTGCGCACGATATCAAACAGCGCCAGCGTCAATTCGCCGCGCCCGTTGGGTAACTGGCCCTTGAAGCCGACCTCGGTCTGGCGCGCTTGGGTGAGGTCGAAATGGCGCTGCGCCGGCGTCAGCGTCACCACCTGCGCGGGCGGCTCGAAGGCCCGCGCAACCTGGGCGTAGAGCGTCAGGCCCGGTGACACGTCCCACAGCGTACCGACGCGCCAAGAATTGGCGCTCCAGTGCCGATCGAAGTGGCTGCCCAAGCGCAAATCATAGGAGTCGAGGTCGATGCGGTCGTGCCGCGCCGACAGCGACAGCCTCCAGGCATCGGTGAGCGAGAGCAGGTTCTCGGCAAACCAGGCTTGCTGATCGAGCACGGTGCGGCGCACCGGCAAAAAAGGCGAGGTGCTGACAAAAGGCGGCGGCTGCGGATGGAAAAAATCAACCGAGACGGCAGGGGCCGCGAAGGGCGTATTGCTGGCGCGCTGGTGCCGGTTGCGCGACCAGTCAAAGCCGAGCACGAAGCGATTGGGCAGCCCCAGCAGCGGGTGTTCGGCACTCAGTTCGGTGCGGTTGCCCAGCAAGGCTTGGTCGTGCACGATGTGCATAAAGTCCGACAAATCGACCCGCCCGGTGTGCGGGTTGAAACGATGCACCTCGGCGTTGCGCCAACTGCGCCACTCCTCGTTGGCGTAGGTCTCGTTGCGCAAGCGCAGTTGCGAGCTGATGTCGTAATGCAGATTGAGGCGCAGCCATTCGGCCCGTTTGTTCATGTGGCTGTCGCTGACGTTGTAATTGCGCTCGCGCACCCGTTCGTCGAGCCGACCATCAAGCAGCGGGGTGCCAAAATACCACTGGCCTTCGTCTTTCAGCTTCTGAGCCGACAGACTCAGGCGCAACCGGGGGTTGATGCGCCAAGCCAGCTCCCCCACCGCATGCGCGTAGCGAAAAGCGGTGCGATCCACCCAGCCCGAGGATCCGCGCTCGGCCTCGATGGCGTTGAAATCAAAGCGGTAAGTCAACGCCGGCGACCAGGCCCCACCCAATCCCAGCCCCAGGTTGTGGTTCTGCCAGCTGTCGGTGGCGAGCAGCAGTTTGCGCTCTGCTCGGCCATCGGCCGGCCGGGTGACGAAATTGACCGCCCCAGCCACCGAACCCAAGCCGTGCAGCACCGACGAGGGGCCCTTGATGACTTCGATGCGGTCATAGACAAAGGTGCCGCGCGGCGACATCGCCAACCCAGGGTAGCGCAGACCATCGAACAGAAAAGGGGTCTGTAGGGCGCCGGAGAAACCGCGCAGCGAGACGCAAGTAAAGCCAAAGCACTGACCACTGACCACGCCGGGCGCGCTCTCGAGCGCCTCCTGCGTGCTGCGCTGGCCGCGCTCGTGCATCTGCTCGCTGGTGAGCAGGTAAAGCGCGGCTGGCGTCTGCTGCGGCGTCAGCCCCAAGCGGCTGCCCATGCCGGTAGACCAGTCAAGCGCCAGCGCGTCGGTGCGGCGCTCGGCTGGGGCAGTGACCAGCACCGGCCCGAGCTCCTGCTCCTGAGTCGCTGCCGCGCTGGCAGCAAGCCCTGCGCTTAGCCCCAAGCACCAGCACCGGACGGCCCGCGCCATGCGCCGGGTTTGAAAATCCATGCCTAGCCTCGCATTGGTATGAGTTATGAGGACTTCATCTTACTTCATAAAACGCAAAGGAGCCACTGTTTTGGACTCCGTGCAAACCCCAATCCGCAGGGACGGGCCATGAATCCGGCTATCGGATGATCGCAGGCACCAGGTGCGGATGGCCGTGTTCGTGCTGGAGCGTCATCGGCACCAGATGCAACTGTCCGTGACTGACCCCCGGCTGGGTGATGAGGGACTGCGCAAATTCGCGCACGGCTGCGGTGCGGCCACGCAAAATCACGGCCTCGACACAATGGTCATGGTCCAAGTGGGCGTGCATCGTCGAGACAGTCAGTTCGTGGTGTTCGTGCTGCAGATCGGTCAGGCGCGTTGAGAGCTGGCGCCGGTGGTGGTCGTACACATAACTCAGGATGGCCACGCAGGGCTGCTGCGGGCTTTGCTGCAAGCGCACGCGGCCCAGATCGTGGCGCAGCAGGTCACGAAAGGCCTCGGACCGGTTTTCGTAGCCGCGCTCGCGCACCAAGGCATCGAAGGCCTCGGCCAACTCGTCGTCGAGCGACATGGTCAGGCGTTTCATCGCTGTGCGGCGTTGGGCTCAAACACCCAGCGCCGCAATGCCGGCCTTGGCAATCTGCGCGTCTTCGGGCGACTTGACGCCGCTCACCCCCACCGCGCCCAGGCACTGCCCGTCTTTGAAAATAGGCACCCCGCCTTCGAGCATGCCTTGCAAGGTCGGAGCGCTCAGAAACGAGGTGCGGCCTTGGTTGATCACGTCTTCGTAGGCCTTGCTTTCGCGCCGTCCGAGCGCGGCGGTGTGCGCCTTGGCGGTGGCGATCTGCGCCGAAATGGCGGGCGCCCCATCGAGCCGCTGCAACCACAGGGCGTGTCCGCCGTCGTCCACGATGGCAATCGTGACCGCCCAGTGATTATTTAGCGCCTCGGCTTCGGCGGCCGCCGCGATGGCCTTGATGTCTGTGAGTTCGAGCACGGGTTTGGTTTTCATGAACTTTCCTTGGGGTCGGTGTGTCTATCAGCAGCAAGCTGAGGATGGCTCCGCTTGGTCCGGTGCACATTATCGGCCCGCCGGCGCTAGAATCCGTGTCAGGCTTTACAAGGAGTTTTGCCAGATGAACCAACCCACCCAATCTTGGGGCCGCTTTGGCTCCACCACCGTTTCGGCGCAGCAGCGCAACCGGGTGCTGCGCAACACCTACTGGCTGCTGGCCCTGAGCATGCTGCCCACCGTGCTGGGCGCTTGGGTCGGGGTGGCCACCGGCATCACCGCCTCACTCGGCGGCATGACGGGCTTGGTGGTGTTTTTGGCCGGGGCCTTTGGCTTCATGTACGCCATCCACAAGACCAAAGATTCGGCGCTCGGGGTGCCGCTGCTGCTGGCCTTCACCTTCTTCATGGGTCTGATGCTGTCGCGCCTGCTGGCGATGGTGCTGGGCATGCAAAACGGCACCAGCTTGGTGATGACCGCCTTTGCCGGCACCGCCGGGGTGTTTGTCGTCATGTCCAGCCTCTCGACCGTGATCAAGCGCGACCTCGAAGGCCTGGGCAAGTGGCTGTTCATGGGCGTGCTGGTGCTGATCGTGGGCATGGTGATCAACATCTTCGTCGGCAGCCCGATCTGGATGGCCGCACTCAGCACGATGGCGATTGGCCTCTTTAGCGCGCTGCTGCTGGTGGACCTGAAACGCATCGTCGATGGCGGCGAGACCAACTACATCATGGCCACCATGGGCATCTACCTGAGCCTGTTCAATATCTTCCAGAGCCTGCTGATTTTGCTGGGCCTGACTGGCGGCGACGAGTGAGTGAACCAAGGGCCCGCTCGGCCGGCCTTGAATCATGATTCTGGGGGGCCTGCGCCCCCTTTTTCTTGACACGCGCACGGCGCTTTAAACCGAGATTATCCATTAGGGTTTGGAGGGCAGGCGGATGCAGGGGCGAGGCAGTTTTGCCCTGACTGAGGCGTCCATAGCGTGGGCTATGGACAACGAAGAAGGGCGAAACTGGCCGCCCATGCGCCGTTTGCACCCAAACAGCACCGCTAGGTGCGCCTAATGGATAATCTCGGTTAAACCACAATGTGCCTCACCATGCCCTCCCGTACTGCAAGCCTTCCCCTGCCCCGCTGGTGGCTGCTCGCTGCCCTGCCCGCTTTTTTGCTGCTGAGCGGCTGCGACATGCTGGGGCTGGAAACCCCCGGCATGGTCACCCAACGCCAAGCGGCCGAGGCGCGGGCGGTGGGTGCGGCCTGCCGCCACGCGGTGCGCAGCATCGAGGATTGTTTTGCCTCGAACCCGCGCCTGTCGAGGGCCGAGATGTTCGAGGGCTGGCGCGAGATGGACCAGCACATGCGCGACAACGACATCCAGGGCATGCCACAGCAACCCGCACCCGCTGCGGCCGCCCCGACGGAGCAGCTGTTGCCGGTGTCGCCGGCTGGCGGGGTGGCACCGGCCCCGGCTGGCGCCCCCCGGGCTGCGGGGGCCCCCGCCACCAATCCGGCTACCCCTGCCGCCCCGGCTGCCACCCCAGCCCCACCACGGCCTGCCGCACCAGCCACCCCTGGCGGGGCCACGCCGGGCACGGTGCCGCTGCCGGCACGGCCGGGCTTGGCGACGACCCCTGCTCCAGCGGCTGCACCCGCAGCGCCAGCACCTGCACGTTAGCGCGCTTCTGACCGCAGCAAACGGGTTGGCCCCAAGTGTTCAGCCTGCGTCGGCCCGCTCGAACACCGCCATGCTCTCCACGTGGGCCGTGTGCGCAAACATGTTCACCACCCCCGCCGCCGCGCAGCGGTAGCCGGCCTGGTGCACCAACAGCCCGGCGTCGCGCGCCAACGTGGACGGGTTGCAACTCACGTAAACGATGCGCTGCGGGGGGCGCCAATCGGTCGTCGCGCCAGCCGTTGCGGCTTGGGGGACGCCCTCTTGGCCCTCTTGGTCGCCTTGGCCACCTTGGGCCTGCTGCCAGTCGGCCAGCGCCTTGACCAGCGCAAAAGCGCCCTCACGCGGCGGGTCCACCAGCCATTTTTCGGCCACTCCGTCGGCGCACAACTGCTGCGGCGTGATCTCGAACAGGTTGCGCACCTCGAACCGGGTCGGCGCCAAGCCGCCGCGCTGGCCTTGGTTCTCGGCCCAGTTGGCCTGGGCCCGCGCCACCAAGGAGGCGCTGCCCTCGATGCCCAGCACCGCGCGCGCCCGGGTTGCCAAAGGCAGGGTGAAGTTGCCTAGGCCGCAGAACCAGTCGATCACGCGCTCGTGGGCTTGCGGCGCCAGCAGTCGCACCGCACGCCCGACCAGCACCCGGTTGATGTGTGGGTTGACTTGGGTGAAGTCGGTTGGCCTAAAGGGCATGCGCAGCCCAAACTCGCTCAGGGCATAGTCTAGGCAGGGCTGCCCAGCGTCCGCATCCAGCAAGTGCGCGGTGTCGGGGCCTTTGGGCTGCAGCCACCACTGGATCGGGGCCGTGGCACTGCCATGGCTGTGTGCAAAGGCGCGCAAGCGGGCGCAATCGGCTGCGCTCAGGGGTTGCAAGTGGCGCAGCACCAGCGCCGTCACCGCATCGCCCACCGCCAGCTCGATCTGCGGGCAGGTCTCGCGCGCGTCCATGCTGCCAAACAACTCGCGCAGCGGCAGCAGCAGCGCGCTCACATGGGGCGGCAACACCGGACAGACGCGCATATCGGCCACATAGCGGCTCTTGCGTTCGTGAAAGCCGATCAGCACCTGCCCTTTTTTGTGCACGTAGCGCACCGACAGCCGGGCCCGGTAGCGGTAGCCCCAGGCCGGGCCTGCAATGGCAGGCAGGATCGAGTCAGGGCGGACCTTGGCCAAGTGCCAGAGGTTGTCTTCCAGCACGCGCTGCTTGACCGCCACCTGGGCCGCCGCATCCAAATGCTGCATCTTGCAGCCGCCGCAAGCCCCGGCGTGCAGGCCAAAGTGTGGGCAACGCGGTTGCACGCGCAAGGCCGACTCGCGGTGTATCGCGCTCAGGTCGGCCTGTTCCCACTGGTTTTTGCTGCGCCGCGTTTTCGCGCTGACCCATTCGGTGGGCAAGGCGCCATCAATGAACACCACCTTGCCGTCGGGGCGCCGCGCCACCCCTTGGGCATCGAGGTCCATGGCATCGACGCGCAGCCACGTCGAGACCGGTAACGCGCTGGACGCCTGCGTAACCGGCGCCGGGCAGGCAGCAGGTGGGGTAGTGGCCGACTCGGGTTCGAGCTCGGTGCGTTCGAGGGCGCAGGCAGGTTCTGAGCGGGCCGTTGGTGCCAGAGCGTGTGCCATCAACGCCGGGGCAAGAAAGCCGTCGGGTCAACCGGACGACCTTGGCGCCGCACCTCAAAGTGCAGCTTGACCCGGTCGGCGTCGCTGCTGCCCATGTCGGCGATGCGCTGTCCTTGGCGCACCATTTGGTCTTCGCGCACCAGCAGAGCCTGGTTGTGCGCGTAGGCGGTGAGGAAGGTGTTGTTGTGCTTGATGATGATCAGATTGCCGTAACCGCGCAGACCCGACCCCGCATACACCACCCGGCCCGCCGCCGCCGCCAGCACCGGGTCGCCGGCGCGGCCCGCGATGCCGATGCCCTTGTTGCGCGTTTCGTCAAAGGATTCGATCACCGGCCCGGCAGCGGGCCAAATCAGGCTGATGGTTTCCGCAGCACCGACGGCTGGCGCAGGGGCGGGCGCAGCAGCCACCGGAGCCACCACACCGGGTGCTGGGCGCGGTTGTTCGGCCACAGCAGCTGGGGCCGGATCGGTGAGTGGTCGACCTTGAACATTGGGCGTGGCAACAGGTGCCGCCGCAGTTCCGACTGCACCCGGGGCAGGAACGGCACCAGCCGGAGCTGTGGCTAAAGCCCCAGGCGGACGATCCGCCGCCAACGCCACCACAGGCGGCACCACGCGCAACACTTGGCCAACCACGATGCGGTCTGGATTTGTGATGCCATTCCAGGCGGCAATGTCGCGCCAGCTTTGCCCCGTTTCCAGACCGATGCGAATCAAGGTGTCGCCCGGGCGCACCGTGTAAAAGCCCGGGAGGCCAGCGTTTTCAGCTCCGGCTGGCAACGGGGTAGCAGCCATCTGCACGGCGGGCTGCGGGCTGCGTTCGGTCACGGGAGCGCGTTGGGCCGTGGGTGCGGCGCAACCGAGCAGCGCCAGCGCCACCGCAGCCACACCGCCCCAAGCGACTGCGCGCGCCAAACCCATGCCTGTTCGGCGCGTACAGCCCTGACCACACCCAGCAGACTCAACCCATGCATTCATACCCGTACCTCATCAAAAGCCCAATCGGGCCGATGCACTCATCAGCCCAAACCCGATTTTAGGGGGACAAAGCGCACCGCATCGAGCACCTGCCGGCTCAAGCCCTGTGCCGTGCGCTCGATCAACACCAGATGCTGCTGACCAGGGCTGAGTTCCGTAGGCGCCACCAAGCGGCCACCGATGGCCAACTGCTCGAACCAAGCGTTGGGCAACTCGGGCCCGGCGGCGGCAACGATGATGCCCGCATAAGGGGCTCCAGCCGGGTACCCGGCCATGCCGTCACCCAACAGCAGATGCAGGTTGGGCAGGCGCAGTTCGCGCAGATTCTCACGCGCGCGCTCGTGCAGGCTGCGCAGGCGCTCGATGCTGTACACCTCATGGCACAACAGGCTCAGCAGCGCCGCTTGGTAGCCGCAGCCGGTGCCCACTTCCAGCACCCGCCCCAGCGGCAGCGGTCGACCGGTGCACAGCAGCTCCAGCATGCGCGCCACGATGGTGGGCTGCGAGATCGTCTGCCCCAAGCCGATCGGCAGGCTGATGTCTTCGTAGGCCTGCGAAGCCAGCGCGCTATCGACGAAACGGTGCCTCGGCACGGTGGCCATGGCACGCTCCACTGCCGGGTGCTGCAAACCTTGCGCCACCAAGCGGCGCACCAGCGCCAGCCGCACCGCTTCCGAATCGAGCCCGCCACCTTGAGGGGCTGGTGCAGCGGCAGGCGCGGTGCCGTACTTGCCCGCACTGCCAAACTTGGCCACCTGTGCGCCCGCAGCGCTGCGGGCCGCAGGCTGGGGCGTCAAGCCCGGAATCTGCGCCGGAAAAGCCGGGCGCGTGGCTGGGCGCGCCGCAGCGCCCGAAACCGGGCCGGCGCCACCGGCTTTGGAGCGGTTCATGGCTGCGCCGGCTCCGTACCAAGAGGTTTGGGCCTGTCTGGCGGCTGTGCTGCGGCTGTGCGCGGGTGCGCGCGCGACCACTGCGCCACCGACTGGCCCCAGTAGGCCAAGCGGGCATGGTCGGTGAGGTCGATCTGCAGCGGCGTGACGGTGACGTAGCCGTGCTCGGTGGCATGAAAATCGGTGCCTTCGGCGTCGTCTTTGGCGGGGCCGGCGCTGCCGATCCAGTACATGGTGTCGCCGCGCGGGTTCACTTGGGTGATCACGCGCTCGGCCGCATGGCGCCGCCCCAGCCGCGCCACCTTGAAGCCGCGCAACTCGCCCAAAGGCAGGCACGGCACGTTGACGTTGAGCAACCACGGCTCGGCCGGGTGCTGCGCGCCAGACTGCAGCTGCAACGAAGGCAGCAGCTGCCGCACCAGTTCTTGCGCCTTGGCGGCTGCGGCGTCTAGGTGGCGCCAGCCCTTTTCGGTCTGCGAAAAGGCGATCGCTGGCACACCGAACAGGTAGCCCTCCATGGCCGCGCCCACGGTGCCCGAGTAGATCGTGTCGTCGCCCATGTTGGCGCCGTTGTTGATGCCCGAGACCACCAGATCGGGCGTATAGCCCAGCAAGCCAGTCAGGGCGATGTGCACGCAATCGGCTGGGGTGCCGTTGACGTAGCGAAAGCCGTTGGGCGCCTGGTGGATGTAAAGCGGCGAGTGCAGCGTGAGCGCGTTGGATTTGGCGCTGCTGTTGTGCTCGGGCGCTACCACCTCGACGCTGGCAACCTCGCACAGGGCCTCGGCTAGAAATATTTGCACACATTTTGCAACGAATGTTTACAAATTTGATCTAGGTCAAAAACCCCATGGTATACAGGGTTTAAGCTGACTCCGTCAGTTTATCAATCGCTAACAGGCCGTTGAAAAAATGCACACCAAAGCCGCCCCGCCCCCTGCTGCATCGCTTTCGCGCCGCCGCAGAGCGCACTTCACGGCCTTTGCAATCCCTTTCGCGGCCCGTTTCATGCCAATGCGC
>Ga0207951_100472_pt1 | contig 19962 bp, 20 predicted proteins | sample Subbio12Aug_8Bad_FD_184830 | JGI IMG/M metagenome (GOLD analysis project Ga0207951, IMG submission 184830) | Serpentinite rock and fluid subsurface biosphere microbial communities from McLaughlin Reserve, California, USA - CR12Aug_8Bad (SPAdes) | ecosystem: Environmental > Terrestrial > Deep... | reverse complement strand
TATCTCGACGCGGCCGCGCTGCGGACTCCGCCGGTCGCGCTCGCCAATGCCGAGCGCGAGGCGCTGCGCCAGGCCGATGCGCTCGAGGAGATGCTGCGGACCCTCGCCATCGGATTCCGCAGCGAGGACCGCGACCTAGCGCGGCGGGTGGCGCGGCTGAACGGGGTGGTGGATGGGCTGAACCGCGCGGTGCAGGCTTATCTGGCGGGGCTTCGCGGCGACCTGCTGGGCGATGACGAGCAGCGGCGGATCGCCGAGATCCAAGGCTTCACGCTCAACCTCGAAAGCGCGGGCGACGTGCTGGAGCGCAGCCTCGCGCGCGTTGCCTCGCGCTGGGCGCGCGACGGGACGGCGCTGCCCGAGAGCATGATGGACGACATCCAGGCGATGCATCTGCGCGCGCTCGAGCAGCTTCAGCTCGCGGTCGCGGCCTTCATGCGGGAGGATGCGGCCGCCGCCCGCCGCCTGATCGCCGAGAAGGAAAGGATGCGGGTGGAGGAGGCCGAGACGGCGCGCGCCTTCGCCGATGCGCGCGGCCCGGCGGCGGTCGCGGCGCAGGGTTTGCTGCTTGAGGTCGCGCGCGACCTCAAGCGCGTCGGCGGGCATCTGGCGGCGACCGCGCATCCGCTGCTCGAGCGCATCGGCGCGCTGCGCGCGAGCCGGCTGAACGACCCCGACGGGGAAGCCGCCGAAGGGTTGACGCCGGCATGAGCGGCGACTGGCTCGGCGCGCGGCGCGTCATCAACGCCTATGGCACGAATACGCGGCTGTCCGGCGGGATGATGGCGCCGGAGGTGCTCGAGGCGATGGCGCGCGCCGCGCGCGGCTGCGTCGAGATGCATGCGCTCCAGGCCGCGGCCTCGCGCGCCATCGCCGAGGCGACGGGTGCGGAGGCCGGCGTCGTGACGGCCGGTGCGGCGGCGGCGCTGATGCTCGGCGCTGCGGCCTGCATGGCGCGGCTCGACCCCGCGGCGATGAACCGTCTGCCGGACTCCGGGGGCCTGCCGAACGAGTTCATCGTGCCGCGCAGCCAGCGCAACATGTACGACCGCGCCATTGCCGCCGCCGGCGGGCGGATCGTCGAGGTGGGGATTCCCGACCGCCTCTCCGGCCCTGGCGTGCGCGACGCGAGCGCGGGTGAACTCGCCGAGGCGATCACGCCGCGCACCGCCGCGGTGTTCCACCTCGCGGGCGAGCAGGCGGAGCCCGGGCTGGCGGATGTGGTGCGCGCGGCCCACGCGCGCGGCGTCCCGGTGCTGGTGGACGCCGCGGCGCAACTGCCGCCGGCGGAGAACCTGCGGCGCTTCGTCGCCGAGGGCGCGGACCTGGTGTGCTTCTCGGGCGGCAAGGCGATCGGCGGGCCGCAGGCCTCGGGCATCCTGGCCGGGCGGCGCGACCTGGTGAGCAGCGCGGTGATCCAGATGCTCGACCTCGACCTGCCGGAGGAGCAGTTCGTCGCGCCGCCCGAATTCGCGCCGCTGAACCAGATGCGCTACCTGCCGCACCACGGAATCGGCCGCGTGGCGAAGGTGGGCAAGGAGGAAGTGGTCGGGCTGGTGACCGCGCTGCGACGATTCGTGGCGGCGGACCCGGCGGGCCGCACGGCACGCTGGACCGCACGCCTTGCCCCGCTGCAGGCGGCGCTGCCTGGTGCCGTGCTGGTGCCGGACGGTGCCAAGCCGGGCCTGCCGCTGCTCGAGATCCGCTTTGCCGGCCGTGCCGAGGCGCAGCGCGCCGATGCGGCGCTGCGGCAGCGCGATCCGGCGGTGCATCTCGACGCCTCGCGCATCCGGCGCGGAATTCTCGCCGTCAACCCGATCGCGCTGGAGGAGGACGACCTGCCCGTCCTCGCCGAGGCGCTGAAGGAATGCTGCACATGAGCGACCTGTTCCTCGTCGGCAACGGCGCCGGCTTCTCGGGGGACCGGGTGGACGCGCCGGTGCCCGTGGTGCGCGACCTCCTCCGCCGCGGCCTGCCGGCGGCGATGTTCTTCGAATGCCTGGCCGAACGCACCATCGCGCTGGCGCAGATCGAGAAGCGGCGCGACCCGGAAGCGGGCTACGAGCCGATGCTCGAGCGCCTGCTGGAGCCGATCCTGGGCGACTGCGCGCGCGCGGGCATTCCCGTCCTGGGCAATTTTGGCGCGGCGAACCCGCCGGCGGCGGCGCGCTGCGTGGCTCGGCTGGCGCGACGGCTGGGGCTGCCGGAACTCCGCATCGGCGTGGTCACCGGCGACGACGTGTCGGGCAGCGTGGATCTCGCGGCGCTGAGCCCGCATGAGGCGGATGCCGGCTTCGACATGTCGGCGTGGTCCATGGTCTCGGCCAACGCCTATATCGGCGCCGCGCCGCTCGCGCAGGCGCTGGCACAAGGCGCGCAGGTGGTGGTGGCGGGGCGGACGTCGGATCCTTCCCTCGCCATCGCGCCGCTGATGCATCACTTCGGCTGGGCGGAGCATGACTGGCAGGCGCTCGCGCTCGGCGCCGCCTGCGGCCACCTGCTGGAATGCGGCAGCCAGGTGACCGGCGGCGTCTTCTGGGACCCCGGCTTCAAGGACATTCCCGACCCCGCCAATATCGGCTTTCCCATCGCCGAGGTCGGGCGCGACGGGTCGCTGCTCGTCACCAAGCCGGCCGATACGGGCGGGCTGGTGGACCTGCGCAGCGTGAAGGAGCAGCTGCTCTATGAACTGCACGATCCGGCCGCCTACATGACGCCCGACGTGGTGATGGACATCACGGGCGTCACGCTCGAGCAGCAGGGCAAGGATCGCGTGGCGCTGCGCGGCGTGCGCGGCCATCCGCGGCCCGAAAGGCTGAAGGTGACGGCCTGCTACGAAGGCTCCTGGCTCGGCGAAGGCGAGGTCTCCGTGGCCGGGCCGAATGCGCTGGCGCGGGCGCGCGCGACCGCGGACGTTCTGCTGCAGCGCGTGAAGCAGCGCGGACTTGCGCGCCGTTCGCGCGCCGACCTGATCGGCGTCTCCGCCGTGCACGATTCCGACGATGGCGCGCTGTGGCGATCCTATGACGGTCCCGAGCCGCCCGACATCCGCATCCGTCTCGCGGTGGAATGCACCACGCGCGACGATGCCGACCAGGCGGCGCGCGAGGTGCTGGCGATGCTGTGCTGCGGCACGGCCGGGACGTCGGGAGCGCGCTGGCGAGTCACGCCGCGCATCCTGACGCGGTCCTTCCTGGTGCCGCGGGAGACGGTGCCGACCGAGGTGACGGTGCGGGAGGCGCGCGCATGGAACTGATCGAGGTGCCGCTGCACGCGGTCGCGCATTCGCGCGCGGGCGACAAGGGCAACCGCGTGAACCTCTCGCTGATGCCCTACGATCCCGCGCTGTATCCGCTGCTGGCCGGGCAGGTGACGGAGGGAAGGGTGCTCGCGCTGTTCCGCCACCGCGGCGCGACGCGCTGCGCGCGCCACGACCTGCCGCTGATCCACGCCTTCAACTTCGTGCTCGACGATGCGCTGGAAGGCGGGGTGAACGGCGCGCTGAACCTCGACGGGCACGGCAAGAGCCATTCCTTCCGGCTGCTCGCCCTGACCGTGCGCGTGCCGGCGGATTCTATCCGCCGGCCACCCCCTGCGTGTTGAAGTGGCAGGCATAGAGCGACTGCGAGGCGGCCATGAACAGGCGGTTGCGGTGCCGCCCGCCGAAGGCGACGTTGGCGCATCGCTCGGGCAGGTGGATGTGCCCGATCGGCGCGCCGGCGGCGTTGAACACGCGCACGCCGTCGAAGGCCGCGGACATGCCCCAGCCGCACCAGAGGTTGCCGTCGATGTCCACGCGGAAGCCGTCCGGCGTCTCGCCCGTCTGGCAGGCGATGAAGGTGCGGCGATTGCGAAGCGCCGCGCCGGCGACGTCGTAGGCGAGGATGTTGCGCGGTTCGGACCGGCTCTCGACGATGTAGAGGATGCTCTCGTCCGGGCTGAAGGCGAGGCCGTTCGGATGGTCGATGCCGTCGGCGACCAGCGCCGTCTCGCCGCTCGCGCCGTCCACGCGATAGACGTTGGTGTGCGGCAGTTCCGGCGTGTGCTTCTCGCCCTCGTAGAAGCCGAGGATGCCGAAGGGCGGGTCGGTGAACCAGATCGAGCCGTCGGACTTCACCACCACGTCGTTCGGGCTGTTCAGCCGCTTGCCCTGGAAATGGCTGGCGATGACGGTGATGGAGCCGTCGTGTTCGAAGCGCACCACCCGCCGCCCGCCGTGCTCGCAGGCGACGATGCGGCCCTGGCGGTCGCGGGTGTGCCCGTTCGCGTTGTTCGAGGGCTTGCGCCAGGCGGAGACGGCGCCGGTCTCCTCCTCCCACTTCAAAACGCGGTTGTTCGGGATGTCCGACCACAGCAGGCAGCGCGCATCGCCCAGCCAGACCGGGCCCTCGCCCCAGCGCGTGCCGTGGTGCAGCCGCTCCACCGCCGAGAGCGGCAGGTGATACTTCCGGAAGGACGGATCGAGCGCGACGATGGCGGGGTCGGGGTAGCGCTGGCTCGGCTGCCAGCGCGGGGCGTCGGTCATGGCGAATCCTCCGTGTCGTGGCGCGGAGGATAGGCGCGCCGGCCGGCGCGCGTCACCCCGGCGGCCAGGCGGCCCTGCGCATCGGCTCCATGGCCACGGTGTCCGGCTCGATGGCGGCGCCGAGGCCGGGCGCGTCCACCACCGAGCCGAGGTCCAGCATGCCCTCGCGGATGGCAAGGCGCGGGCCGTGCGGCGTGTCGGCGTAGAGGTCGGGATGCGCCTCCATGAAGCGCACCGCCTCCGTCTTCGGCCGGCCGGAGAAGCCGTCCACGAAGTGATGCCCGTTGCGCTCGACGTGAACCAGGCCCATCGCGGACACCAGCGCGAGATCCTGCTGCACGCAGAGGCCGGCGAGCGTCGTCAAATCCTCCGCGCTCATGAAGTAGCGGGGTTCCGGCAGCGCCGCGTTCCAGGCGCGGCAGCGCGCGAGGTTGATCAGCGACCGCCACACCCCCTTGCACGCCTTGGACGAGATACCTGCATAGCCCAGTGCCTTCGCCTGCACGAAGGCATCGAGGGGGCCGTCGCTCTCGTCCACGATGACCGGGCGTTCGGCGGCGAGCGCGCCCATCGCGCCCTCCAGCGCGCGCGCGCGCTTCACCGGCTGCTCGATGAAGGCGATGGAGGCGTTGAGCCGCGCGAGGCGCGGTTCCGCCTGCATCGCACGCCACAGCGCCAGCACGCCCTCGGCGTCCTCGTACTGCTCGTTGCCGTCGAGGGAGACGTGGTAGCCATGCTGCCGGTCGAGCACGGCGGCGATGCGGCACAACCGGTCCACATCCGCCTTCACCTCGCCGCCGACCTTCAGCTTCCACCAGGCGTGGCGGTAGGTGGCGGCGACCTCCTCGACCGTCTCGGGCAGGCCGTCATCCACGCGCTCCGACTGGTCCGCCGCGGTGATGGGGTCCACCAGCCCGACCGTGTGCCGTGCGTGCATGCGCCGCGCCGGCGTCAGCGAGGCGAGCATCGAGGCGAAATCGTATCCCGCGAGGTCCGGCACCACCGGATGCGCCGCCATGCCGCCGATGTTGGCACGCATGCCGGCGGCGAAGGACAGGCCCGTGGCCTTCAGCAGCGCGTCCAGCATGGCGCGGTCGAGCAGCGCGCGGCCATAGGCGGCGACCAGCGGGTTCAGCCCCTCCGTCCCGCAGGCCGCGACATGCGCCGCGGTGGCATCCGCGTAATGGCCAAAGGCCGTGTTCGCGCCGGCCGCGAGCGTGGCGTCACAGGCGATCTCCAGCGCGCGGCGCAGCTGGTCCTCGTTCTGCGCGTCGGTCCAGCGCGGATCCTTGTCGAACCACTTGGCGGCGAGCGTCTCCGCCGCCACGCCCCAATGCTCGGTTCCGTCCTCCAGCGCGATGCGCGCGCGGATCACCGCCTGGCGGCCGTGCGTCACCGTGATGACGCCGAAGCGGAAGGGCAGGCGCAACCTGAACGGCCATTCGAAGCGCTGCGTCTCGATCAGCCGGAAGCGGGGCGCGGTCATGCGTGGCTTTCCTCCAGCGCGCGAAGATAGCCGATGGCACGCGCGGCGCTGGTCGGCCCGTCGGGGATGTAGTCGAAGGGTTCCACGGCCGCGAAGCCCGCATAACCGCTCCGGCGCAGCGCATCGAGCACCGGCCCGAAGCGATCGCTCCCCTGCCCTGGCGAGCGCCTGTTGCGGTCGTTGAAATGCACATGCGCGATCATGCCCGCCGGCACGAAGCGTTCGAGCAGGGCGACGACCGTATCGCTCTCGCCGTTCCCGGCCGCGCTGGTATCGAGCATGGTCCGCAGCGCCGGGTTGCCGATGCGCGCGACGATCGCCGCGGCCTCCGCGACCGTCGTGCACCAGTTGGTCTGCCCGGCGTCGAGCGGTTCCAGGCAGTAGGTCACGCCGTGCCGTGCCGCCCACTCGCCCGCGCGCGCCATCGCCTCCTCGGCCCGCGCGGCATCGTCATCCGCCGCCACGCGCCGCTGCCCCGGCGAGCCGTGCACCAGCAGCGTGCCGCCGAGATCCGCCGCCAGCGCCACCAGCCTTTCCATCACATCGAGCGTGCGTGCGCGGATCGACGCATCCGCCGCGGTGATGGAAAGGCCCGTCGGCGCGACGAGCAGCCAGTGCAGCGAGGTGATCGCGATGCCGGCATCATTTGCCGCGCGACGCAGTTCCACGCGGCGCGACGCGGGCAGCAGATGCGGCGCCTCGGCATCCAGCGTGAAGGGCGCCACTTCAAGCCCGTCATAGCCGAGCCCCGCCGCCAGCGCGCATTGCGCGGCGAAGTCGAGGTCGCGCACGACCTCGTTGCACAGGCTGATGCGCATCAGGCGGTCTCCTCCAGCGCGACGACGCGTCCTTCGGGTGCGGATTCCCCCGTCGCGTCCAGGATGCGCGCCGGGGTCACGGCGGGGCGGAAGCGGCGCACCGTTCCAACGCCGTCAGGCATCGATGCCGAAATAGGCGGCGGCCAGCCGCGCCTGGCCCTCGAACATGTCGCGGCCGGTCGCCGTCGCGCAGCCTGCCGCGCGCGCGGCGGCGATCAGCGGCGTGACCTCCGGGTTCGGGATCACATCCGCCACCGCGACGCGCCGCGAGAGCAGCGCGGCGTCGAAGGGAAGCGGATCCCCGCAGGCCAGCCCGAGCGGCGTCGCGTTGACCAGCAGATCGGGCTCGCCGCCATGCGCGGCCGCGGGGAAGGCCGCCGCGACCTCCGCCGCCAGGGCGCCCGCGCGACCCGGCGCGGCATCCTCGAGCGCGAGGGAAGCCACGCCGGCGCGGGCCAGAGCGAAGGCGATCGCGCGCCCCGCGCCGCCGCAGCCGAGCTGCCGCACATGCCGGCCCTCCGGCGCGATGCCGCGCGCGCGCAGGCCGGCGACGAAGCCCTCGCCGTCGAACATCTCGCCTTCCCAGCGCCCATCGGGCAGGCGGCGGACCGTGTTCACCGCGCTCGTCAGCCGCGCCGATCCGCCCAGCACGTCCACCAGCGTCATCGCCGCCTGCTTGTGCGGCATGGTCAGCACGAGCCCTTCGAGATTGCCGATGGCGCGCAGCCCCTCCCAGGCGCGCGGAAGGTCCGCGGCGCTCACCTGCATCGGCACGAAGGCCGCGTCGCGCCCCGCGTGCGCGAACAGGCCGTTCCACCATCCCGGGCTGCGCACCACCGAGACCGGGTCGCCGAGGATGGCGTAAAGCCGCGTCGTGCCGGTGATGTTCATGGCGCTTCCTCCTGCCCGCTGGCGCTGCTCGCGATCCAGGCCTCGATCAGCCGCTGCACCGGAAGGCCGGTGGCGATGCCGTTCGCAGGGTCGCGGCGCTGCGCGATGGCGTCGAGCATCTCGCTGATCATGGCGCGGTGCGGGCCATGGTCGAAGGCCATCGGATCGGCGCCGCCGCCGCCGGCGCTGCCGCGGTCGAGGATCTCGGGCGCCTCGCCTTCGCGGTGCAGATCGAGCCGTTCCGCCACCAGCGCCGCCGAACCGCGCGTGCCCGCGATCTCGATGCGCTCGGGGAAACCGGGGCGCGCGACGGTGGTCGCATCCACCGCGCCGATCGCGCCGTTCGCGAAGCGCAGCGCGGCGGCGGCGATGTCCTCGGTGTCGATGGCGCGCAGCGGAGAGGTGCGCGCGATGCCGCGCACGCCCACCACCGGGCCCGCCAGATGCAGCAGAAGGTCGATGCTGTGGATCGCCTGGGTCAGCAGCACGCCGCCGCCGTCGCGCGCCTGCATCCCACGCCCCGGCGCCGCGAAATAGGCCTCGTCGCGCCACCAGCGGATGGAGGCGGAAGCGGAGAGGATCTCGCCCAGCCCGCCTTCCGAAATCACCTGCTTCAGCCGCATCGCGGCGGGGCGGAAGCGGTGCTGGAACACCACGCCGGCGCGGCGGCCGGACTGCCGCGCCGCCTGCACCAGCGCCGCGGCGCGCGCCGCATCCCATTCGACCGGCTTCTCCACCAGGATGTGCTTGCCCGCGGCCAGAGCCTGCTCCGCCAGCGGCAAGTGAGTGCGCGGCGGTGTCAGGATCAGCACGAGATCGAGGCCCGGCGCGGCGAGCAGCGCGGCCACGCCATCAAAGGCAGGCCAGCCCCAGGCCGCGGCGAAGGCGGCGCGGCGTGCCTCGGAGGGGGCGCTGCCGCCCACCACGCGCACGCGTCCCGCGGCTTCGAGGTCGCGCAGCGCCAGCGCATGCGGCTTCACCGCCAGCCCCAGCCCGATGATCCCGACACCGATCATGCCGCGCGCACCCCGATCCGCGCGAGACGGTGCGCCGCCGCCGCGTTCACTGCATTGTCGGGCAGGGCGCCGCGCGCCAGAGCTGCCACCTGCCGCACCGTGTCCATCGCCTGGTGCTCCATCGCCTCGGGCGTCATGCCGCCGACATGGGGGGCCGCCACCACATCGGGCCGGCGCGCCAGCGCGATGGAAGGCCGCTGGTCCGCCGCGCGGCCGACATCCATCGCAGCACCCGAGATCTGGCCGCTGTCGAGCGCCGCCGCCAGCGCGGCCTCGTCCACCAGTTCCCCGCGCGCGAGGTTGATGAAGCGCGCGCCGCGCTTCATACGCGCGAAGGCCGCCGCGCCGAACAGGTCGCGCGTGCCGGTGTCCGAGATGGCGAGGCAGACGACGATGTCGGCGGCGGCCAGCACCTCCTCGAAGCCCGCTCGTGCGATGCGCGTGTCTTCGGTCTTCGCGAAGGGGTCGTTCACCAGCACGCGCATCCCGAGCGCCAGCGCCACCTCCGCCAGTCGCCGTCCGATGCGCCCGTAGCCGACGATGCCGAGCGTCGCCGCGCTCAGTTGCAGGCCAATGCGGCCCAGCGGTTCCTCGCCGCGGCGATAGGCCTGCACATGGCCCGAGACATCGCGCGCGAGGTCCACCATGAAGCCGAGCGCGAGTTCCGTCACGCTGTCCACGAAGCCCGGCGAGGCGCGCGTGACCAGCACGCCGGCCGCGCTGGCGGCGGTCACGTCGATGGTGCTGATGTCCACCGCGACGCGCAGGAAGGCCACGAGGTCCGGTGCGGCGGCGAAGGTCTCCGGCCTGCCGGGCGTTGCGCGGTCGGCCACGATGGCCTGGCAGCCGCGCGCCGCCTCGGCCAGCGCGGCGCCGGTTAGCACCGTGGTCCCGGGGTTTCGCACCACCTCCCCGTGCTGCTCCAGCGCCGCGAGGGCGCGGGCGCCGTAGTAGCCTTCGAACATCTCCGGCGTATGCGCCAGGAACACGCGCAGCATGGCCGCTTCCTTCCCCATCGGCACGCAGCCTATCCTGTCCGTCCGGGAAGGGAACCGCCCATGCGCTTCGGCCTCGCCATCGGCGACAGTGTCGCCTTCGCGCGCACCATCACGGCCATGGACATCGCGCTGTGCGCCGCCATCACCGGCGACTTCGACCCGCTGCACATGGACGAGGAATATGCGCGCGGCACCGCCTTCGGCGCGCGCATCGCGCATGGCGCGCTGGTGCTCGGCCTGTGCTCGACCTGCGCCTCGCTGATCGCGCAGCGCAGCATCGCCGCGGGGGCGGAGGGCACGCCGGCCTCGCTCGGCTACGACCGCGTGCGATTCCTCAGGCCGGTCTTCGTCGGCGACACGGTGACGGCGCGCTACACCGTCGAGGCGCTTGATCCCGCGGCGCGGCGCAGCGAGAGCCGCATCGAGGTCGCCAACCAGGCGCGCGAGACGGTGCTGGCTGGCCGCCACGTCATGAAGTGGGTGGCGTTGGCATGATGAGGCGGACCGGCCCCTTGACCGCTCCGAGCGACCGGATGGGCGCCGCGCCGAGTGGCGCGACGCCGGGCGAACCGGAGGTTCGCGCCCGGCGCCCCAGGGCGGAAAAAGCAGAAACCGGCGGGCGAAGAACTCGGCCGCCGGCATGACTCAGCGCACCGAGGGCGGCGCTCCCTGCAATTGCCATTCGCGCACCGCCTCGACCGGCCAGAGCAGCATCAGCACGTTCAGCGCCAGGTTGTCGCGGATCATCCAGGCCGCGAGCCCCTCCATGCCGATCACGGTGACGACCGAGGCCACTACCGGCAGCCGGGCCGCGAGAGAGAAGCCCGCCAGCATCGCGACGCCGTCGCCGAAGGAATTCAGGATCGAATCGCCGAAATAGTCGAGCGAGGCCGTCACCTCGCGGTAGCGGCTGATCACCAGCGGCGTGTTCTCGCTGACCTCCCACGCGCCTTCGAGCAGCAGCGCGGCGACAGCGCGCCAGGCGAGGCTCCAGCCCGGCCGCAGCCAGCGCAGGATCGCGTGGAAGATGAAGCCGTGCGCGAGGTGCGACAGCGTGTACCAGTCGGTCAGGTGCTGCGAGTTGCCCGAGGACCAGACCTCGCCCTCCCACGGTTTCACATAGCCGCAGGCGCAGATCGGCGGCTGGCCCATGGCGAGCTGGACGGCCGCGACGGCGGCCAGGATCCCCGCCATGGCGGCCCGGGGAATCCAGCGCGCGCTCAGGCCCGCCACCGTGCCAGCAGCATCATCCCGCCCCCCGCGAGCAGGCCCCAGAACGCGCCCCCGATGCCGAGGAAGGCCACGCCCGAGGCGGTGACGACGAAGCAGACCAGCGCGGCCTCCCGACCCTGCGGCGCATGGACCGCGCCGAGCATCGCCGCGCCGAAAGGGCCGAGCAGCGCGAGCCCCGCCACCGCCTGGATCAGCACCGGCGGCGCCGCGGCGAAGAACACCGTGACCGCGCCCGCCAGCAGACCGAACAGCACATAGACCGACCCCGCGACGACCACGGCGACCCAGCGCCGCGCCGGGTCCGGCCCCGCGCCTTCCCCGGCGCAGAGTGCGGCGGTGATCGCCGCGAGGTTCACCGCATGCGCGCCGAAGGGCGCGGCCAGCACCGTGAAGGCGCCGGTGGTCGCGAAAAGCGGCCCCGCCTCCGGCCGGTAGCCATTCGCCGAGAGCACCGCGAGCCCCGGGATGTTCTGCGAGGCCATGGTCACGATGAAAAGCGGCAGCGCGATCCCGGTCAGTGCGGCCAGGGTGAAGGATGGCGCGACCAGCACCGGCTCGGGCAGCCAGCCCGCCTCGGGCATCGGCGCCGAGGCCGCGATCACGCCCACGGCGACGGCCACCGCCGCCGGGACCGCGAGCAGCCTGTTCAGCCGCCCCACCACCGCCCAGGCGAGCACGATGGCAAGCCCCGCCAGCGGCTGCTCCGCCACCGCGCGCACCGGCGCGAGGCACAGGGTGAACAGGATGCCCGCCAGCATGGCATTGGCAAGCGGTGCGGGGATCGCCGCCACCGCGCGGCCCAGCGGTTTCCACAGCCCCGCCACGGTAAGCAGGGCGCCGCAGACGAGGAAGGCGCCCACCGCCTCGGCGAAGCCGCCCTCCGGCACGGCGGTCGCGGCGAGCAGGGCCGCCCCGGGCGTGGACCACGCGACGCTGACGGGCAGGCGCAGGCGCAGCGAGAGGATGATGCCCGCCAGCCCCATCGCGACGGACAGCGCCATGAGGCCGGACGCCGCCTGGGCCGGCGTCGCGCCCACCGCCGACAGCCCCTGCAGCACCACCGCGAAGGAGGAGGCGAAGCCGACGAAGCCCGCAAGCAGCCCGGCCGGCACGCCCTGCATCAGCGCCGCCCCTTCGGCAGCGCGTCCAGCACCGCCGCCATGCGCGATGCCGCGTCCGGCGTCAGCAGGCGGATGTCGCGCGCGAGGCGGTTGGCGAAGTCCGTGATTTCCGGGGCGAGTCCGGCGGTGTCGAGCACGACCCGCGGATGCGATTGCCGCGCCAGCCGCGCGAGTTCCTCGGCGTCGTCCCAGATCAGGCCGAAGAACTCGTTGACCTGATGCACCAGGCCAAGCGAGGGCCGCCCGCGGCGCCCATGCTCCAGCGCCGAGAGATAGGCCGCCGAGACCTGCAGCGCCGCCGCGAGATCCTTCAGCGTCACGCCGCGCTGCGCGCGCAATTCGCGCAGCCGCGCGCCGAAGGGGGTCATGCGGCAGCCCTTCCGCCGCGCGAGGGATCGTGGTGCTGGCGCAATGGCATGCCGATCTTATGGGCGGAGGCGGGCGCGGCGGCAAACGGCGGGCGCCCTCAGGGCCAGGCGACTTCCGGTGGCAGCGACATCAGGATGGCCTCGACATTGCCCCCGGTCTTCAGGCCGAACAGCGTGCCGCGGTCGTGGATGAGGTTGAACTCGACGTAGCGGCCGCGGCGGACCAGCTGCTGCCGCCGCTCCTGCGGCGTCCAGGGTTCGTGCATCCGCCGGCGCACGATGGCGGGGTAGGCCTCGAGGAAGGCGAGGCCGACATCGCGCGTGAAGGCGAAGTCGGCCTCCGGTCCGTGGCCGGGCGTGCGGTCCCCGAGCCAGTCGTAGAAGATGCCGCCCAGGCCGCGCGGCTCGTTGCGGTGGGGCAGGAAGAAGTACTCGTCGCACCACTGCTTGAAGCGCGGGTAGTAGGCGGCGTCGGCCCTGTCGCAGGCGGCCTTGAAGGCGGCGTGGAAGCCTGCGGCGTCCTGCCGCGCCTCGGCGCTGTCGGGGAACATCGGCGTGAGGTCGCCGCCGCCGCCGAACCAGGCCCGCGTCGTCGCGATGAAGCGCGTGTTCATGTGCGCGGCCGGCACGCGCGGGTTGCGCATGTGGGAGACGAGGGAGATGCCGGTGGCGAGGAAGCGCGGATCCTCCTCCGCCCCCGGGATCTGCCTGCGGAAGTCGGGCGAGAATTCCCCGAAGACGGTGGAGACGTTGACGCCGACCTTCTCGAACACTCGCCCGCGCATCACCGACATGACGCCGCCGCCGCCCTCGGGGCGCGTCCAGGCGGTGCGTTCGAAGCGCCCGGGCGGGAGGTCGCGATGCGGACCGTCGTGCAATTCGTCCTCGATCCGCTCGAAGGCGGCGCAGAGGCGGTCGCGCAGGGATTCGAACCAGGCGCGGGCGGGCGCGGCCAAGGAATGCGCCTCGGGCGCCCTGCCCTGAATCGCCGACGCGGTCGCTTCGATCATGTAATGCTCCTTCCGTGGCGCCGGGCAGCATGGACACCCCGCGCGACGCCCCCTTATAAGGACGGCCGCGCGGACTGGGCAGCGCGGCGCGCGCGCCCACGCCTGCGCGGCGGCCGCCGATCGCCGGCGCCGAGGCTTGAGGGATGCGGCCGCAGCGGATGGGCGCGCGGCGGCGGGAAGGATGGTGAGGCATGGCTGATAGTGGCGAGGCCACCGCGAGCGGGACGCCCCGGCGGGACTTCCTCAATCTGGTGACGGCGGCGTTCGCCGCCGTCGGCGTGGGCGCGGTCGCCTGGCCCTTCATCGCCTCCTTGGAGCCGGCGAGGGACGTGCTCGCGCTTGCCACCCTCGATGTCGATCTCGAGCCGATCGCCGAGGGCCAGGCCATCACGGTGATGTGGCGCGGCAAGCCGGTCTTCGTGCGCCACCGCACGGCGGCCGACATTGCCGCGGCGCGCGCGGTGACGCTCGCCCAGTTGCCGGACCCGCAGCCCGACCAGGCGCGGGTGCAGCGCGACCAGTGGCTCGTCGTCATCGGCGTCTGCACGCATCTCGGCTGCGTGCCGCTCGGCCAGAGGCCGACCGACGCCAAGGGCGAGTTCAATGGCTGGTTCTGCCCCTGCCATGGCAGCCACTACGACACCTCCGGACGGATTCGCAGGGGGCCTGCGCCGCGGAACCTTGAAGTGCCGCAATACGCCTTCACTTCCGACACCAGAATCCGTATCGGCTGAGGGACGCGAGAGATGGCGATCGGCCTGCACGACAGCGACTTCAAGAACCCGGTGGTGCGCTGGATCGACCAGCGCATGCCCGTCTTCACGTTGATGCAGAAGGAGTACGGCTCCTTCCCGACCCCCCGGAATTTCAACTATTTCTGGAATTTCGGCGCGCTCGCCATGGTCAACCTGATGATCATGATCGCGACCGGCGTCTTCCTGGCCATGCACTACACGCCGCACACCGCATACGCCTTCGACAGCGTCGATCGGATCATGCGCGACGTGAACTTCGGGTGGCTGATCCGCTACGTTCACATGAACGGCGCGCACATGTTCTTCATCGTGGTGTTCATCCACATCTGGCGCGGCATGTACTACGGCTCCTACAAGGCGCCGCGGGAACTGCTGTGGATCCTCGGCGTCATCATCTTCCTGCTGATGATGGCCACCGCCTTCATGGGCTACGTGCTGCCCTGGGGCCAGATGTCCTTCTGGGGCGCCACCGTCATCACCAACCTGTTCAGCGCCTTCCCCATCGTGGGCGATTGGATCGTCTCCCTGCTGTGGGGCGGCTTCAGCGTGGACAACCCGACGCTGAACCGCTTCTTCGCCCTGCACTACCTGCTGCCCTTCTTGATCGTCGGCGTGGTGTTCCTGCACGTGGTCGCGCTGCACATCACGGGCTCCAACAACCCCCTCGGCGTCGAGCCCAAGGGCCCGAAGGACACGCTGCCCTTCCACCCCTACTACACGGCGAAGGACAGCTTCGGGCTGGTGATCTACTTCATCGTGTTCGCCGCGCTGGTGTTCTTCGCGCCCAACATCCTCGGCCACGCGGAAAACAACATCCCGGCCGATCCGCTGGTGACGCCCCCGCATATCGTGCCGGAGTGGTACTTCCTGGCCTTCTACGCCATCCTGCGCGCGGTGCCGGACAAGCTCGGCGGCGTGCTGCTGATGTTCGGCGCGATCGCGGTGCTGTTCGTGCTGCCCTGGCTCGACAGAAGCCCGGTGCGCTCGATGCGCTTCCGCCCGATGGCGCGCATCGCCTTCCTCCTCTGGACCGTGTCCTTCTTCGTGCTGACGTACTGCGGCGCCATGCCGGCCGACGAGCCCTATGTCACGATCAGCCGCTTCGCGACTGCCTACTACTTCGCGTATTTCCTGGTGATTCTGCCGCTGCTCGGGCGGCTCGAGAAGCCGCTGCCGCTGCCCGAGAGCATTTCGCGCGCCGTGCTTGGCGGCGGCGGCGGGCCGCTGCCCGCCGGCGCGGCCGCGAAGCCGATGGAGAAGGCCTGACCATGGTCCGCAACACGCTCAAGGCCCTCGCCGTGATCGGCGGTCTGCTCGCCGCCTCCGCCCTGCCTGCGGCGGCCGCGGGCCCATACGTGCCCATCCCGGACACCCGCTTCTCCTTCGATGGGATCTTCGGGGCCTTCGACCGCGCCAGCGCGCAGCGCGGCTTCCAGGTCTACAAGGAGACCTGCGCCGCCTGCCACGGCATGCGGCTGCTGTCCTACCGTCACCTGCGCGAACTCGGCTTCACCGAGCAGCAGGTCGCGGCCATCGCCTCCCAGTTCCAGGTGGTGGACGGGCCGAACGACGAAGGCCAGATGTTCGAGCGCCCGGCCCGTGCCTCCGACCGCTTCCGCAGCCCCTTCCCCAACCGGCAGGCGGCGCGGGCCGCGAACAACGGCGCCTATCCGGTGGACCTCTCGATCATCACCAAGGCGCGTGCCGGCGGCGCGGACTACATCTACGCCCTGCTGACCGGCTACCAGGATCCGCCGCCCGGCGTGGAAATGATGGAGGGGATGCACTACAACCGCTACTTCCCCGGCCACATGATCGCCATGGCGCGGCCGCTCATGCCCGACCAGGTGACGTTTGCCGACGGCACGCCCGCGACCGTCGAGAACATGGCGCGCGACGTGACCACCTTCCTCGCCTGGGCGGCCGAGCCGGAACTCGAGCAGCGCCGCGCCATGGGGGTCAAGGTCATCCTGTTCCTCACCGTGCTCGCGGGCCTCGTCTATGCTGTGAAGCGCAGGATCTGGGCCGACGTCCACTGATCGGGGCCTCCGCGGGAGGCTCATCCGGCGACGGCCCGTGGCGCGAGCCCGGGCCGTTCGTCGTTTCCGCCGCTGCGCCAGGGTGCGGGGCCCTTGGCGGGAACCTCGGAATCCTGCCAGATTCGTCCGGGGGCGGCAGGGCGGGTCATGCCTTGCCGCCAACGCCGATGGAGAGCGCGATGAAGGTCAACATGGGCGGCAAGACCCCGCGGCACATCTCGGCGGCGCAGGCCGCCGCGCTCGTGAAGCCGGGCGACTGGCTCGACTACGGCGTCATCACGGGCCAGCCCGACGTGTTCGACGCCGCACTCGCGGCCCGCGCGCCCGAACTGAGCAAGGTGAGGATCCGCAGCTGCCTCTCGCTGCGCCCCCGCGCCGTGCTCGAGGCCGATCCGCGCGGCGAGCATTTCCTGTGGTTCTCCTGGCACTTCTCCGGCTACGACCGGAAGAAGCACGATGCGGGGATCAGCCACTACATCCCGGTCAACCTCGGCGAGATCCCCGACTACTACCGCCGCTTCAACGACCCTGTGGATGTCGCGGTCATCCAGACGCGGCCGATGGACGCCAACGGGATGTTCAACTTCGGCGGGGCCAACCTCTGGCACCGCGCCGTCGTCGAGATGGCGCGCACCGTGATCGTCGAGACCAATCCCGCCGTTCCGCTCTGCCACGGCGAGGACAACGGCGTGCACGCGAGCGAGGTGGACTTCGTCATCGAGGGTAACGGCGCGCTGCCCGCCGCACTGCCGGGCACCCCGCCGAACGAGGTGGACCGCGCCGTCGCGCGGCACATCATGAACGAGATCGAGGACGGCGCCTGCCTCCAGATCGGCATCGGCGGGATGCCCAACGCGGTCTGCACGCTGCTGCTCGAGAGCGGCGTCCGGGATCTCGGCATCCATACCGAGATGCTGACCGACGGGCTGGCGGAACTCTATCGCGCAGGGCGCGTGACCAATGCGCGCAAGCGGCTGCATCCCGGCAAGGGCGTCTATTCCTTCGCGCTCGGCACGCAGGCGCTCTACGACACGATCAACGACAACCCGGACTTCGCCTGCCTGCCGGTCGAGCACACCAACATGCCGCACATCATCATGCAGAACGAGAAGGTGGTGGCGATCAACAACACCACGCAGATCGACCTGCAGGGCCAGGCGGCCTCGGAATCCGACGGGCACCGGCATATCAGCGGCACCGGGGGGCAGCTGCAGTTCGTGCGCGGGGCCTATGCCTCGCCGGGCGGGAAGTCGTTCATCTGCCTGGCCTCGACCTACGAGAAGCGCGGCGAGCGGCGCAGCCGGGTCGTGCTGAACCTCACGCCCGGCAACATCGTCACCGCGCCGCGGTCCGACATGATGTATGTCGTGACGGAGTACGGCATCGTGAACCTCAAGGGGAAGTCCGTGGCGGACCGGGCGAAGGCGATGATCGGCCTCGCGCATCCGGAGTTCCGCGACACGCTGGAGCGCCAGGCGCGCGAGCACGGGCTGATCCCGCGCGGGTACTGATACCGGAGGCCGAATTCTTCGCCCGCCGGCACCCGTTTTCCGCTCCCTCAGACGCCGGGCGCAAACCTCCGGTTCGCCTGGCTTTCGCCGGACCGCCGGCGGGCCGCACGCGCGGCCTCGGCACGAGTCAAAGGCTCGTGCCGCCTGTGTGATGCGGCGCGCATGAAGGGCGCAGCCTCGTGCGTCCGCCATCAGTCCTGCGTACCGTCGCCGGGGCGGCGGGCGATCGCCTCGATCCCGGTCAGCGCGCCGCGCACCGAGACAGGTGCCCGAGCCCCGGTTCGAGCGCCGCCGGCGCGCGATCCGGTCGAGAGCGCCCGAGCCGAAACGCGGCGGCACGGGCCAGCCGCGCCTGACCTGCGCGAAGTCGCCGAGCTCCTCCATCCCGCCGTCGCGCGTCGGCGCGATGCGGCGCGCCGGCCGCCTACTCGGCCTTCTTCGCGCCATCGAGGAGCGCCCTCCGCCGCGCTTCGTCCCGCGCGTCGTTCAGCTTCTCGGCCTTGGTGCGGCCGTGCTTGGCCCGGTTCGCGGCCGCCGCGGCCTCGCGCTGCGCCCCGGCACGGGCCTTGCGGGCCTTGTTGAGGTTGACGATCTCCGCCATGCGGAAAGGATACGCTGCCTGAACCCGAGGGGGAAACGCCGATGCCGATGATCTCGCTGACCGCCGCCGACGGCCATCGCCTGACGGCCTACCGCGCCGGCCCGCAGAACGCGCCCCGCGCCCTGGTCGTGGCGCAGGAGATCTTCGGTGTGAACCGCCACATCCGCAGCGTGTGCGACCGCTTCGCCGCCGAGGGCTACGCCGTCATCGCCCCGGCGCTGTTCGACCGCGTCGGCGCCGGGATCGAGCTCGGCTACGAGGCGGCGGACGTCGCCCTGGGGCGCGAGCTGCGCGGCCGCATCGACCCGGGGCTGACCGTGCTCGACATCCTGGCCGCGGCCGCCGCGCTGCCGCGCGGGGCGAAGCGCGGCATCGTCGGCTATTGCTGGGGCGGCACCGTCGCCTGGCACGGCGCGACGCACACCAGCGCCTTCGCGGCGTCCTGCGGCTGGTATGGCGGCGGCATCGCGGCGGCGAAGGAGGAACAGGCCCGCTGCCCCGTGCAGCTGCATTTCGGCGAGACGGACGCCTCCATCCCGATGGCCGATGTCGAGGAGATCCGCGCCGCGCAGCCCGGCGTCGCGGTGCATGTCTATGGCGGCGGCCACGGCTTCGGCTGCGACGAGCGCGGTTCCTATGTCGAGGCGGATTACCGCCTGGCGCAGCGGCGCACGCTGGATTTCTTCGCCGGGCATCTCTGACGGCGGCGGTCGAACGCTTCGACCGCCGGTGAACCCGGATGCCGAAGCGATTCGGGCTCACCGCGCGCCAGGCTGGCGGGCGGCGACGCGCCGGAGAAGGCCGAAACCCGGAATCCGTCGAAGACGGGTTCATCCGCGTTTCCGCCCTCGGACGCCGGGCGCAAGCCTCCGGTTCGCTTGGCTTCGCGCCACTCGGCGCGGCGGCCTTCGGGCGCCCGGGCCGGTGAAGGGACCGGTCCGCCGATACGGCACGCGGCGCGCCAGCGCGCGATCCTCGGTGACCGTTCGGCCAAGGTGACGTAAAGGCGCGGGCATGATGCTGCTGGCCATCGATGGCGCGCTCGCCCGCTGCTCCGTCGCGCTGCTCGCGCAGGGCGAGGTGCTGGCCGAGGCCTCGGCCGAGGCGGCGCGGGGCCATCCCTCCCTGCTGCCGCGCTTCGCGGCCGGGGTGCTCGCCCGCGCGGGCGTCGGGGCTGGCGCGCTCGATGCTGTGGCGGTCGGCGTGGGTCCTGGCGGCTTCACCGGGCTGCGCGCGGCGATCGCGCTGGCCGAGGGGATTGCGCGGGCCGCCGGCCGGCCGCTGATCGGCGTGACGACCGGCGAGGCGCTGCTCGCCGCGCTGCCGGCCGGGCTGCGGAGGGGAAGAATCGTCTGGGCCGCGGTGGACAACCGGCGCGGCCGCGCGGTGGTCGAACGTTTCGTCGTCGATGCGGTCATGCCCGGCCCCCCGGAGGTCATCGCCCTCAATGTGCTGCCGGCGACGACGGGGCCGATCCTGGTAGTGGGTGACGCGGCGGAGGCGGTCGCGGCGGCGCTGCACGCCGCGGGCGTGGATGCCGAGGCCTGGCCGGGCCTGCCATCCGCCGCGGCGGTGGGTGCCGTGGCGGCG